>Ga0316194_10001320_pt1 | contig 17011 bp, 14 predicted proteins | sample CroRivsedime1_MG_FD_204936 | JGI IMG/M metagenome (GOLD analysis project Ga0316194, IMG submission 204936) | Coastal sediment microbial communities from Maine, United States - Cross River sediment 1 | ecosystem: Environmental > Aquatic > Marine > Coastal > Sediment | place: USA: Maine...
CGATACGCATCAGAGGCAAGTCATTACGTCCGAACTGGTAGCTGCCGTCCCTCATGGAATCACGCATCTCAGTCAGCTCCTTTTTCAGCATCTCGACAAAACCCAGATTGCTTTCAATCTCGTCAAGGTCATAGCTGGCGGCTTCAAGAATATCGTCAAGTTCATCCAGCGCCTGCTCCACAAGACCGACATATTCTGCAGCGGTTTTTGGTCTGCCATTCATTAGCTATATCCCCTTATCCAGTCATATTTGCTGTTCTGCGTTGCTGCGCCACCCGGTCAAACGTTTTCTGGTACTGTGCCAGTTGGGCTGCTTCCAGCAGGCAAACACCCTCGCCACCGTTTTCAAAATCTAGCCATATGAACGGCACTTCCGGATACTGGGCCTGCAGCGCTGCTTGCGTATAACCGACCTCGACAACAAGTATCCCGTCACTGGCCAGGTAGCGAGCGGCATCTTTCAGTATCCGCACCACGATATCCAGGCCATCTTCACCGGCAATCAGCCCGGAAGCCGGTTCATGCTGGTATTCGTCAGCCAGTTGAGCAGCCTCCTCCCTGGGTACGTAAGGCGGATTGGAGACAATAATGTCATAGGTTCGGCCAGCAAGCGCGGAGAAAAGATCCGACTCAATCAGATTTACGCGACCGTGCACATCATGCCGCGCGGTATTTATCCGTGCAACGTCCAGCGCGTCTCCGGAAACGTCCGCCGCATCAACCTGTGCCCGCGGGAAGGCCAGTGCACAGGCAATGGCAATGCAACCACTGCCTGTTCCCATATCAAGCAGGCGGGATACCCGGTACGGGTCTATCCAGGGAATAAACTGCGCAGCAAGCAACTCGGCTATCGGCGAGCGTGGCACCAGCACCCGTTCATCCACATAAAACGGCATCCCGGCGAACCAGGCCTCATCCACCAGGTAGGCCGCCGGTTTTCGGGTGTTCACGCGCTGTTCGAGCAACCTCACGACACGTGCATAATCGGTTTCACCAACCTTCCTGTCCAGCACCGCATCCGGCTGGTCATAGCCGATCTCCAGGGTATGCAGGACCAGTGAGGCCGCCTCATCCAGTGCATTATCGGTACCGTGGCCGTAGACCAGCCCAGCCTTGTCAAAGCAGTCAGCGCCCCACTGTATAAGTGCGCGAGCTGTTTTCTCGGGTCGGATCATGTTATGCAACCGGATAGCTCTGGACTTGTCACTATTTCACCTTTAATTAGGGCACGATAACACCCTGTTGCCGGCAGGATTATAAAATGGCCGGGGAATCCGGCAATTTTGTCAGCCCCGGGACAGCCCGCGCACCGGCCCCGCCAGGCCAGGCCACCAAAACAGTGTATCGCAGGCAGCTCTTGTGGAATAATTGCCACCCATGTTCACAGACAACAATCAATCAACGGTTAAACGCATTCTCGCAGGCCTGATTATAGCCGTGCTGGCCACCGCTGCAGGAATCTGGGCCGCGCGTGCGGTGTTGCAGCACCAGACATCCATGAATGAGCTCGATGCCACCCGTTTCCCGGCTGCCAGGGAAATCCAGCCTTTTGAGCTAATAGACCATAACAACGAGGTCTTTGACAACAATGCGCTCAAGCAACACTGGTCATTTCTGTTCTTCGGATATACTCATTGCCCGGATGTCTGCCCGACGACCCTGTCAGTTCTTAATAGTGTGGCACAGCGGCTGCAGGATCTTGATGAAGATATTCGCTTCATCTTTGTAAGTGTCGATCCTGAACGCGACACGCCCGAACAACTGGCTCGCTATACAAGCTACTTCAATGATGATTTTATCGGTGTCACCGGCACACCTGCAGGCATTGAACAGCTGACAAAACCACTCGGTATTCTCCACATGCAGGTGGCAGCAGAAGACGGTTCCGGTGCTTATCTGATAGACCATACCGCCAGCGTGTTGCTGTTCGACCCGGATGGCCGTTATCACGCTGTGTTCGGCCCGCCCCTGTCCGCCGATGCGATTGCCAGTGATTTCAGGAAAATGCTGAAGGCCTATCGATGAACATTTGCCTGCATCGTTTACTCACCGTATTGCTGCTGTTGATCGGGCCGTCGCTGGTAACGGCGGATGCTGCGCTGACAGTCAGTGAACCCTGGATCAGGGAAGCCCCGCCAACTGCAAGCGTCATGGCCGGTTATATGACTCTGGTCAATGGCAGTGATACACCGGTCACCGTCATATCTATCAGCAGCCCCGACTTTAAGGGCGCTGAAATTCACCGCACGGTTGTTAATGAGGGGGTTGCCCGGATGCTGCCGGTCAGCCAACTTGAGATCCCGGCCAACAGCCCACTCAAGCTGGAACCCGGCGGCCTGCATTTGATGTTATTTGAGCCGCAACGTCCTCTGCCGGCAGGTGCAACAGTTACCCTGATAATCCATCGCAGTAATGGTAGCAAGGTAAGCACGACGGCCACAGTGATCCGGAAAACCGGAGAAGATCATTCCCATCACCACCATTAATATAACCGTGACCCGATTCCATGACCGGCAACCAGAGCGTCATGTACACAGCTGCCCTGCATGCATACCACACCACAGGAATGTACCATGCCAGGAAATGATGCCAGCCTGCTGGATCAGCTGAAATCATGGCCGCTGGCAATATTACCACACCAGCTCTTGTCTAGGCTGGTGCGCAGCGCCACGCGCTGGCGTGCCGGTTGGTGGAAGAACCCGTTGATCCGACTGTTTATCAGGCAGTTCAACGTAGACATGTCACAGGCGGAAGCTGCCACTGCCGAGGACTATGCTGACTTCAACAGCTTCTTTACCCGGGGACTCAAACCCGCGGCACGTACATTCCCCGATGATCAGCAGGCCATAACCAGTCCAGTAGACGGACGCGTTAGCCAGGCGGGCGACATACGGGCCGGCAGACTCATACAGGCAAAAGGCCAGGATTATTCACTCACAGCACTGCTCGGTGATAACACGCAGTGTGCCGCTGACTTCGAGAACGGCAAGTTTGCCACACTGTATCTGTCACCCCGGGATTACCACCGTATCCATATGCCCTGCGAGGGAAAATTGCTGGAAACAACCTACGTACCCGGTCGGCTATACAGTGTTGCACCCCACACGACCCGTGCCATACCCGGCCTGTTTACCCGCAATGAACGCCTGGTGACACGCTTTGACACACCTGCTGGTCCAATGGCCTTGATTATGGTCGGTGCTATTTTTGTGTCCTGCATGGAAACGGTCTGGGGCGGCCTGGTCAACCCGTCAATGGGAATGCGACTGCAGCAAAGCCGATACGATCAGGGAGACAGGCCGGCAGTCAATCTGCAACGTGGTGAAGAAATGGGAAGGTTCAATATGGGATCCACCGTCATCCTGTTATTTGGGGCTGACCGGATTGACTGGGTCAGCGAGCTGCAGCCGGGTACGCAGGTCCAGCTGGGACAGCTACTGGGCAATATCAGCAGCCGGGAATAAATTATTCTCGCCATAACTGACAGGGTATGATGCCCCGCACCCTGTTGCAGAAACAGCCTCACACAGGAAAATGTCATGAATCCCACGCTTAATATAGCTGTCCGTGCAGCGCGCAGCGCCGGTAACGTCATCATCCGCAACCTCGGAAAACTGGACACCCTGGCCATACACACAAAAGACCGCAATGATTTTGTCACCGAGGTCGATCGGCAGGCCGAACAGGAAATCATTTTCACACTGCGCAAGGCATTTCCCGGTCACGCCATCCTAGCCGAGGAAAGCGGCGCCCAGGAAGGAAATGAATACCAGTGGATTATTGACCCACTGGATGGCACCACAAACTTCCTGCATGGATTTCCGCAGTTCGCCGTCTCCATTGCATTGCGACACAAGGGACGCATGGAACAGGCTGTCGTTTACGACCCGCTGCGCCAGGAACTTTTCACGGCAAGCCGCGGTGCCGGGGCGACACTGAATGACCGGCGCATCCGTGTCACCAAACGCAATACACTGGAAGGTTCACTGCTGGGCACCGGCTTTCCGTTCAAGTCACAACAGCACCTGAATAGCTATCTCGACATGTTCCGGGCATTGTTTCCGCAAGCTGCCGGTATCCGACGTGCCGGATCAGCCGCCCTCGATCTCGCCTATGTCGCATCCGGACGCCTTGATGGTTTCTGGGAAATCGGCCTGAGCATCTGGGATATGGCCGCCGGTGTGTTGCTTATTCAGGAGGCCGGCGGTCTTTCCAGTGACTTTTCTGGTGGTCACAACCACCTTGAAAGTGGCAATATTGTCGCCGGAAATCCCAAGCTGTTTGCTGAAATCCTGAAAGCCATTCGACCTTTCGTACCGCCAGAACTTGCCTGACAGAAAAACCGGACGTAGACACTAAAAATATATCATCTTCTTGTTTTTAAATGATATTAATCTCCATGAACCGGCCCTCGCCAGGCGCGCCATTTTTTCAAGTTTGCCAGTCCGTCGCCGATGCAATAATCAGCGCGCGACGCGCGGCAAGTTACCGAGCAGACATCCTGAAAATGCCGGGTTTCACAACACAGGAGCGAGAGTTAAATTGAACAGCAAAAGAATCGATGGTACGGCGCTTGAAATGATAATGCGGGATGTTTTGCAAGGCATGCAAGGTTTTACCACCGAGGTCAGTCGTGGCAGTGAAACAGGGAGGATGGAAATCCTCGCCGTTGAGGAAGCTGAAAATACCGCACAGGAAAAGGCTACTGTTATTGCGTTCCCGGGAACCGGGAAATAACCCGCACAAGTCTACCGTCACAGCCCGGCTGCGTGCCAGCCGTGGCCGAGCTGAATTCTTTTCGCCGCTTATACGCTGCTACCGTCGCCCTCTTTCACTTCAACCTTGGCCGGCATCAAATCTGCCTTGGTCACTCCCAGTGCCAGGGTAGTGGTACTCGCTATATAAATCGAAGAATAGGTACCGACGACAATTCCCACTATCAGGGCAAGCGAGAAGTCATGGATCACCTCACCACCAAACACAAACAGGGACACCAGTACCAGCAATGTTGTGATAGAGGTCATCAAGGTTCGTGAAAATGTCTGGTTGATTGATGTATTGATGACATCGACAGCGGTGCCCTTGCGCATCTTGCGGAAATTCTCGCGAATACGATCAAAGACCACGATGGTGTCATTCAGGGAATAACCGATGACCGCCAGCAACGCAGCCAGTACGGTAAGGTCAAAATCAAACTGGAACAGGGCAAAGAAGCCGATAATGATGACCACATCATGCACCAGCGCAACCACCGCACCCGGTGCAAAACGCCACTGAAACCTCACCATAATATAAATGAGGATGCCGATGAGCGCATAGATCATGGCCAGGGCACCCTGTTCGGTAAGCTCCTCACCGACCTGGGGGCCGACAAATTCTACGCGCCGCATTTCCATTGACGTATTTTGCTGACGCAAGACACCCAGCGCATTTTCGCTGAGTTCCACGGTGTCTTTACCTGTCTGTGGTGCTATGCGCACCAGCACATCGCGTGACGAGCCAAAATGCTGTGCCTGGGCACCCATGAACCCGGCTGTCGCCAGGGCGTCACGTATGCCGTCCAGTTCCACCGCTTCCGGGTAGCCTATCTCGATCAGGGTACCCCCGGTAAAATCAACGCCAAAATTCAGCCCCCTGGTGGCCAGCGCAGCAATGGATACAAGCAGCACGACGGCAGACAAGACGATGGCATAACGCCGCTTGCCCATGAAGTCTATTGTCAGTTTTGTCTTTAATATTTGCATCGTTATTTAATCCTTCAGGCAATCAGATCGACAGGCGGGCCACCCGCCTGCCACCATAAATCAGGTTAATCACCGCGCGCGTACCCAGAATGGCCGTCAGCATGGAAGTGATAATGCCGATTGACAGTGTCACGGCAAAACCCTTGACGGCGCCGGTGCCATAGCTCAACAGCACAACAGCAGCGATCAGCGTGGTGATGTTGGCATCAGCAATGGTGGAGAAGGCCTTCTCATAACCTGCGTGTATGCTGGCCTGTGGGCTATTGCCGTTACGCAGTTCTTCACGAATACGCTCAAAGATCAGCACGTTGGCATCGACGGCCATACCAACCGTGAGCACGATACCGGCAATACCCGGCATGGTCAGGGTTGCCTGCAACATGGACAGCACGGCAACAATCATGACGAGATTCAGCGCCAGCGCAATATCAGCAACCAGCCCGAAAAGCCGGTAATACACTGCCATGAACACCAGCACCGCAAGAAAACCGATCACGACCGATTGAAAACCCTGCTCAATATTGTCCCTGCCTAGGCTTGGACCAACGGTTCGCTCCTCAACGATTTCGATCGGTGCGGCCAGGGCACCGGAACGTAATAACAGGGCCAGTTCATGTGCTTCCCGCGGGCTATCCAGGCCGGTGGTCTGGAAGCGGTTGCTGAACACCCCGCGGATGGTAGCAACACTGATGACCTCCTCGACTTTTTTGGTGGATTTTACCGGAACACCATCAACCAGTCTGGTCTCGGTTTTATTCTCGATAAATACCACAGCCATTGGCTTGCCGACGTTCTGTTTGGTGAATTTCAGCATGCTTTTACCACCCTTGGCATCCAGACTCACGTTAACCATGGGGGAACCGTTCTGCTGGTCAAGGCCGGAACTTGCATTGGTGATCTGGTCACCGGTGGCAATAACAGTTTTCTTCAGCAGCAGTGGCTTGCCATCTCTCTCATAGTAGATCCTGGAGCTGGCAGGTACATTGCCCGCCAGTGCGTCCTGTACATCATGCTCGTAATCAACTGCACGGTACTCGAGTGTTGCGGTTGCACCGAGAATGCGCTTCGCTTCCGCTGTATCCTGGACCCCCGGCAATTGCACGACGATTCGATTCGTTCCCTGCTGCGTGATAACCGGTTCGGCAACACCGAGTTCATTGACGCGATTGCGCAGGGTAAGAATGTTCTGCTGCAAGGCAAACTTCTCGATATCACGAACTTCCTGTTCGCTTATTTTTACCAGCAAACCAGGATTCTTGGCATCGTCAATATCTTCAACGAGCAGGGATGGATATTCCTTGTCCAGCAGATCTCTTGACTGTTCCCGGTCTGCTTCGTTACGGAGCATGATGCGCACGCCCTGGTCTTCTTCCCGAAGACTGGCATAGCGGACCTTTTCCTCGCGCAACAGTGTCCGCAGAGTACCGCCATAGCGCTGGATAGCCTGCTTGATCATGGCATCCATGTCGACCTCCATCAGGAAGTGCACCCCGCCACGCAAATCGAGACCAAGATACATGGGCAGGGCGTTAAAGTGTTCCAGCCAGGCCGGGATGGCCGGCGCCAGGTTCAGGGCAACAACATAGCCGGTTCCCAGTTCGGATTTGACGTAATCGACCGCCTTGAGCTGTGTCTCCGTATCATTGAAACGCAACAGTAATTTACCGGGAATCAACTCAACTTCTTTGACGGGAATAGCAGCAGCCTCAAGCGCACTGGTCAACCTGCTGGTTACTGCCGCATCCACTTCATTGTTGCGGCTACCGGAAATCTGCAGGGCCGGATCAGCACCGTACAGGTTGGGTAAGGCATAAATCACACCGACCACCAATACAAGGATCAGCAGCAGGTATTTCCACGCGGGATACTGGTTCATCATGATTTTAAAGATCCTTTCCGGGCCTACAGCCCTTTTATTGTTCCCTTGGGCATGAGGCTGCCGACCGCAGCGCGCTGCAGCTTCACGGTCACGCCTTCCGCAAGTTCCAGTTCGACAAAATTATCACCTACTTTCACGATGCGACCCAGCAGACCACCATTGGTCACGACCTCATCGCCCTTGGCGAGAGCTGCGACCATTTGCTTGTGCTCTTTAGCCTTCTTGCTCTGCGGACGTATCAGCAGAAAATAGAACACGATAAAGATGAAGATCAGGGGTAAAAAACTGGTCAGCGCATCGGCTTGACCTGCCGGGCCTGCTGCGAGTGCATCTGATATAAAGAAATTCATACTTGATTCTCTCTCCAATGTTTAGGCTGAAAATGCGTATACGGGACCCACCAGGGCCACCCGCCCCGGTAAAAGCGCGGTATTATGGCACAGACGGCGCCATTTGACCCCGCCGATCATAAAAATCCTCACGAAATGACGCCAGTGACTGCTCCTCGATAGCCGCACGCAGCCCGGCCATCAGGTCCTGATAATAGGTCAGGTTATGCAGGGTATTCAGGCGGGAACCGAGAATTTCATTACACTTGTCCAGATGATGCAGGTAAGCACGGCTGTAATTCCGACAGGTGTAGCAGTCGCAGGCAGGATCCACGGGGCCAGTAGCTGTTTTATTGGCGCTATTGCGCAGCCGGACAATCCCGTCCGAAACATACAGATGTCCGTTGCGGGCATTACGGGTGGGCAAGACGCAGTCAAACATATCGATACCGGCAAACACGGCTTCGACGATATCTTCCGGCGTCCCTACCCCCATCAGATAACGCGGGGCGCTTGCCGGCATGGCAGCGACCGTGTGCCGCAGCACCTGTTCGCGCTCTTCCCGGGTTTCACCCACCGACAGGCCACCGAGGGCATAACCGTCAAAGCCGATTTCCAGCAGGCCTTCGAGCGAAGCCATGCGCAGGTCCGTATACATGCCGCCTTGAACGATGCCAAACAGTGCCGCCGGATTATCACCGTGTGCAACACGGCTGCGGCTTGCCCAGCGCAGGGAAAGTTCCATGGAGATCCGCGCCTCTTCCGCGGTTGCCGGATAGGGCGTGCATTCATCAAAGATCATGACGATATCGGCTCCCAGTGCCCGTTGTACCTGCATGGACTCTTCCGGCCCCAGAAATACCCGGTCACCGTTCAGCGGTGAACTGAAGGTGACACCCTGCTCGGTAATCTTTCGCAAGGCACCCAGGCTGAACACCTGAAAGCCACCGGAATCTGTCAAAATCGGGCTGTCCCAGTGCATGAAATCATGCAGGGTACCGTGCTGATTAATGATCTCCGTGCCCGGTCGCAGCATGAGATGAAAGGTATTGCCAAGAATAATCTGTGCCCCTGTGTCGATAACCTCCTCCGGCGTCATTGCCTTGACCGTGCCGTAGGTACCGACCGGCATGAATGCCGGTGTATCAATGACTCCACGGTCGAAGAGCAGCCGGCCGCGACGCGCCTGGCCGTCAGTCAGTGAGCAGGTAAACTTCATGCGGAAGCTGTCCTGTGAGGGGCGCGTGAATCGATAAACATGGCATCACCGTAACTGTAAAAGCGGTAGCCCCGAGCAACCGCATGCTGGTAGGCCGCCATCATGCGCGAGTAACCGGCAAAGGCACATACGAGCATTAACAGCGTTGATTCCGGGATGTGAAAATTTGTCAGCATTGCATCCACACACTGAAAACGGAAGCCGGGAGTTATAAACAGGTTCGACTCGCCTTTATAGGGTTCAGGTATGCCATTCCGGCTGGCTGTTTCCAGACTGCGTACCACCGTCGTCCCGACGGCCACGACACGTCCGCCCCTGCGGCGCGTGGCCGCGATCTTGTCACAGGCAGCCCTGTCGACCTCCAGATATTCCTCGTGCATCACATGATCATCGAGATTTTCGACCCGGACCGGCTGGAAGGTACCTGCACCAACATGCAGCGTCACAAATGCCATCTCGATACCACGCGACCGAATCTGTTCCATAATGGCGGCATCGAAATGCAGGCCGGCCGTTGGCGCCGCTACTGCCCCCGGGGTTTGTGCATAAACCGTCTGATAACGGGACCGGTCCAGCCGGCCATCTGCTCTCCCGATATAGGGCGGCAGCGGCATATGACCGTGGGACTCCAGAATATCCAGCACGCCGTCCTCGCCAGAAAAGTCCAGCCGGAATAAATCATCAACTCGCTCAACAACCTGCACCATAATGTCAGGTTCAAGTTGCAGGCCACTGCCCGGGCGTGGTGCTTTGCTTGCCCGCACGTGTGCCAGCACCTGGTGCCTGCCGGTGATACGTTCGACCAGCACCTCGACCTTGCCACCGGATGCCTTGTTGCCCCGCAGGCGCGCCGGAATCACGCGTGTATCATTAAAGACCAGCAGGTCATCAGCATTCAGCATGCCGGGGAAATCCCTGAATTGAGCATCAACCAGTTGGTCGGTCTTCGGGATGACACGCAACAAACGGCTGCCGCTGCGCTCCTCGCAGGGATACTGAGCAATTTGCGCCTCGGGAAGGTCGTAATTGAAGTCCGTTCGCAGCATGGCGCGTGATATTAGCACAGGCGTAGTTCAGCCTGGTGCTTGCCCGTGCGCTGGGAATCTTTATACTAAGCAGCCTCCCGGCATGCTCGGGAAACAATTACAGTTTCTTTCCTATAGCCGGGGTGGCGGAACTGGTAGACGCAGTGGACTCAAAATCCACCGGTAGTAATACCGTGCGAGTTCGACTCTCGCCCTCGGCACCAAATACAGTCAGAACGCCAGGGGGTGTTCTGGTGCGGCCATTAATCGTCATACAGGTAATTTTAGATGTCAGGTACACGCTTTACACTTGAAGTACGGCCACGCATTCCTGAAGCACTGCAGCGTCTGGAAGACCTCGCCAACGACCTTTTCTACAGCTGGGACCGCCAGGTCCGGCGCCTGTTCACCCGGCTGGATCAGGACCTCTGGGGCAGTTCCGGCCATAATCCCAAGACCTTTCTGCGCCGTATATCCCAGCAAAGGCTGGAAGATGCAACCAATGACCGGGTTTTCATGGAGGATTTTCAGCGGGTACTCTCTGCCTTTGAAACTTATCACCAGCAGCCCATACACCCGGCTATCAGCGCACACCTAGATCCCGATGAAGACCTGATTGCCTATTTCTGTGCGGAATTCGGCTTTCACGAAAGCCTGCCAATCTATTCCGGCGGCCTGGGCATTCTGGCCGGCGATCATTGCAAGGCTGCCAGCGATCTGTGCGTGCCGTTTGTTGCCGTTGGCATTCTCTACCGCCAGGGCTATTTCAACCAGACGATTGACGAGCATGGCAACCAGATATCCCATTATACGCCCTCGGATTTTCATGACCTGCCCGTCACCCAGGAGGTCGACGAGCAGGGCATGCCACTACTGATCGAGATCGATTTCCCTGATCGACAGGTTTATTTGCGCGTATGGCGGACACAGGCCGGGCACATTACGCTGTATTTGCTGGACAGTGACCTGGAAGAAAACCAGGAACACGATCGCATCATTACCCATCAGTTGTACGGCGGAGACAAGAATACCCGTATCCAGCAGGAAATCGTCCTGGGCATCGGTGGTGTACGGGCCTTGCGGGCGCTGGGAATCAGGCCAACGGTATGGCACATCAATGAAGGACACTCGGCCTTCCAGATCCTGGAACGCTGCCGGGAAGGTACACTAAAAGGCTTTGACTTTGCCTGTGCGCTGGAGGTCATAGCAGCCGGCACAGTATTTACCACACATACACCGGTTGCCGCCGGCCATGACATCTTTGAGCATGACCTGATATCCAGTTACTTCCGCAAGTTTATCAAGGACCTTGGCATTGATATGCAGCAGTTCCTGCAGTTGGGGGCAACGCCAGGTAACCCTGGCAGCTTTAACCAGACTGCGCTGGCATTACGCGGGTCACGCTTTCATAACGGTGTCAGCCGTATTCACGGCTCGGTTGCCTCGGAGATGGAACATTACATATGGCCGGAAGTGCCGCACCGGGAAAACCCGATCAGCTATGTCACCAACGGGGTACACCTGCCGACCTTCCTGGCGCGGGAATGGTCCAACCTGTATGACATGCGCTTCGGCCGTGCCTGGCGTGATGAGTTGCTGAACGAGGGCTACTGGGATCGTATTGACGAGATCCCCGAACACAGCTACTGGAGTCTGCGTCAGTTGCTGAAGACTGAAATGTTCGAGAATGTGCTGCACCGGGCTCTGCACCAGTACCGTCGCAATGGCTGCAGCGAAGCGCTGATGGAACGCATGACAAGGCATCTGACACCCGGCTCGGACATCCTCACGGTTGGTTTTGCTCGCCGCTTCGCTACCTATAAACGCGCTACCCTGCTGTTTTCAGATCCGGAACGACTCAGCCGGATTCTCAAGAACCCGGACTGTCCGGTACTGCTCATCTTTGCAGGCAAGGCACACCCGAGTGACCAGCCCGGACAGCAACTCATCAGGACGATACACGAGTACTCGCTCAAACCTGAATTCATAGGGCATATCCTGTTGCTGGAGGGCTACGACCTTGCCCTCGGGCGCAGACTGGTCACGGGCGTGGACGTATGGATGAATACCCCCGAATACCCGCTGGAGGCAAGTGGCACATCAGGCCAGAAAGCCGGCATGAACGGGGTCATCAACCTGAGTGTACTGGATGGCTGGTGGGCTGAAGGTTACAACGGAGAAAACGGCTGGGCAATCACGCCGCATGAACCGCATTTCGACGCGGACTACCGCAACAGTGAAGAAGCCAACGAACTGCTCGACCTGCTGGAGAGCAAGATCACTCCACTCTACTACGAACGTAACAGCCAGGGCTTTTCAGAAGGCTGGGTCAAGATGTCCATGGCCTCCATGAAGTCGATAATTCCAAACTTCAACGCTCAGCGCATGGTCAGGGACTACGTCATGCGCTTTTATGGCCCGGCCAGCCGCCAGAACAAAAAGTTATGTGCTGATGACTATAAAGGCGCCAGGGAACTCGCGGCCTGGAAGGCAACGGTCATGCGTGCCTGGCCGAATGTATCGCTGCAGCGCACTGACAAATCCTCGAACGAACTGATGTCCGGTGACAGTCTCAGGATAGAGGTTGCCGCGAATCTCAGCGGGTTGACTACCGATGATGTCGTACTGGAATGTATTATTGGAACCGAGGCAGAACATGAGATATTCCAGGAACGTGAACACATCAGGCTGACACCCAAGGGGTACAACAGTGAAGGCCATGCCCTGTTTAGCCTTGACCTGGTACCCGCACTGCCCGGCCTGCAGTTCTACAAGCTGCGTATGTATCCAAGTAATCCCCTGCTCAGCCACCCGTTTGAAACCGGACACATCATCTGGTTGTAGCAGACACCATGATATAAGCAGTTATTTTAGAGATAAAACCTGCCAGGTGCATGAAAACAGGGTAACACCAGTTCTATATAAGGAAGGTACTGGATTATCTGCATGCTATCTGTCACGTGTTTGTGCTAGGGAGTACACCCCACTTTCTGCGGTGTTTCTGTACGTCATTCCTGGCGGCTCTCCTGCTTAATCAGGAGTCGGCCAGCATGTTCGATCAGGCTGTGTATCCGCCGGGCCAGTTGCGGTGGCACCTGATCCCAGCTAAAACGCCAGCTCCAGTTACCGCCAGACGTGCCGGGAGTATTCATACGTGCATCACTGCGCAGCTCAAGCAGGTCCTGCATGGGGATAATGGCAAGCCCCGATTTTGACTCAAGCGCAGTCTTGATCAGCGCCCAGGGCATCCCGGGGGTATCGTCCGGCATATATTCATCTACCCTTTCCCGGTCAGCATCATCAAGACTCTCATACCAGCCCAGGGTGGTATCGTTGTCATGGGTGCCCGTATAAACGACAGACAGTGGTTCGTGGTTTTTCGGCAGATAGGGGTTGTCTTCTCCACCGCCACCAAAGGCAAACTGGAGTATCTTCATGCCCGGAAAGCCGAACTCCAGGCGCAAGGCATCAACTGCCGGAGTAATGATGCCGAGATCTTCAGCTACCAGCGGTAGCTCACCAAAGTCCATCTCCAGCCGTTCAAACAAGTCTGCTCCGGGCCCTGTGATCCAGCATCCGTCAATGGCAGTTTCGCTTGCGGCCGGTATCTCCCAGTACTTTTCGAAGCCCCGGAAATGGTCAAGGCGAATAATGTCAAACAATACCAGCTGTGTCCTGAAACGCTCCAGCCACCAGCGGTAACCCTGTTCACCGATCCTGTCCCAGCGATAGAGCGGATTACCCCAGCGCTGGCCGGTCGAGGAAAAATAATCAGGTGGCACGCCAGCGACGACTTCAAGCTCTCCTGAACCGTCAATGGTGAACAGGTCCCTGTTTGCCCATACATCCGCGCTGTCATGCGCCACATAGATAGGCATATCACCAAACAGGAAGACGCCACGTTGATGTGCATAGTCCCGCAACGCGAACCACTGCAGAAAGAACAGGTACTGCTCAAAACATATTTGCTCGATCAATCCAGCCTGTCCATCACTGAATTTGCCCAGGGCTGCCGGCTTTCGATCACGCAGTGCAGCCGGCCACCGGTACCAGGGAACAGCGCCCTGTGTCTCACGAATCGCACCATAAAGTGAATAGTCATCCAGCCAGCAGGCATGCATAGTCCTGAATTCCGCATAGGCTGTCTTGTCCGGCTGTGCAGCGGAATGCTCAAAACCGCAGCGGGCGAGTTTCAGGCACTCGTCGAATGGCAGATCGCCGGCTGCCGCTGCATCCAGCCAGCCTTTCTCAACCAGGTCATCGAGGTTGACAAGCATCCTGTTACCGGCATGCACAGACAGGCACTGATAGGGAGAACGGTCGGCATGTGTCGGACCCAGCGGTAACATTTGCCAAACCGTCATCCCTGCGGCCTGCAGGAAATCAATGAAACGGCGGGCGTCCTGCCCAAGATCACCCTGCTCACGCTTGCCGGGTAACGATGTCGGGTGTAACAGTACGCCTGCTCTACGTTGTGTCAGGGGGTTCAGAAAATCATCCCGCGTACTGGCCTTTTCGCATCACGCCACTCTGCACCGGGCTGCCACCACCATGGGCAAATACCGAGGACAGGTATTCGGGTGGTTCCTTCCCAAGCATGGTGTAAAGATTGGACAGGTGCACACGATAAAGGCGTTCAAAGTCACTCACCGTATCGGCAGAATTATAATCCCCGAACCACCAGAACCAGTCAGACCCTTCACAGATGGATAACTGATGCCTGGCGGCCAGTATTTGCTCGCCACTGAGGTTGTTTTCCGTGACCGTGATGTCAAATGCTTTCTTCGCATCACCCAGCATGTCCCAGCCACGGTTCTTGTCCTTGTCGCCGATCCATGTCGAGAATGTCCCGTATACCCAGCTGCCGCTAACGAGATTCTTGATGTCCGTCTGGTTGCGGACAGTTGCCAGATATTCCGAGTAAGTCGTCATTTTCAGATCTGCATGCTCTGACAGACGCTGGTATAGCGTATTGAGGAAATGGTAGCCATTTTCCGGAAAATGTTCCCAGGCATTCTCTCCATCCAGTATAATGGACACCAGCGGATTGTCCTGCTCGCCGGTACTGGCCGCAATATTTTCCAGGTGATCGATCAGGTTCGCGACAGCATCATCTGCATGCCAGTCAGAGTAGGTAAAACCGATAAGATCAGACAACCCGTCATCCCGAAAGAAGCAGGTCAGTTTACCGCCAGCAACACTGAATCCCTGGTACAGGCTGCAACCGGCCAGCGAGGGATTTTGCTTGTTTGCCTGACTGTGACGGAATACCGACTCACCACTGGCTGCCCAGGCAAAACCGTGCTTTTCAAGCTTCTGTAACGCAGCAGCACTGACCCCGCCTTCTGAAGGCCAGCAGCCAACCGGGCGTGTTCCGAAATATTCCTCAAAGGTGGCAAGACCTTCGCTTATATGCCAGTCAGCGCGTTCTTCGCCACCCGGATACTCCTGCAATTGCGGCATGGAGACTTCCGGCATGGCATCACGTGCACTCTCAATATCCAGCAACAGTGGCAAAATCGGATGTGCATAGGGTGACATGGATAATTCAATCTGCCCCTTTTCTGCCAGTACCCGGTAGCGGTCGATGACACTGGACAACAATTCACCGATCAGCTTCAGCAATTGCCGGCGATCATGCAGCGAGAAGCCCGTTCCCTTCTCCATCAACTGTTTTACTAGGACATTACTGCGCCTTACAGTCTCACCTATCCAGGCAAGGTGATACCAGACGAGCAGATCTATAATAAACTGGTCACTGACATACAACATGCCGGAAGGATGTTCACGAAACCATCCAGCCATCTCGGCAAGCTTCTGGTAGGGCTCAAAACGTTTTATCGAACGCAGTTCATTGGCCCGCAGGCAGGCGCTCACCAGTTCGATGCGCTGCCCCTTGTTACCGGGCAACACCGCACATGCCAGCGCCGCCAGTAGCGGATCGCGGATCCCCTTGTGCTCCGACAGGAACCCGTTTACCTGGCCGGCATAGTCTGATAATTGCTCCAGCAAAACCGGTGCAAAATTGACCACAGCTCTGGACTCCGGCACCGCCTCGAGGTGCGCGGCCATGTCGATATAGTCCTTGGTTGCGTGCAAATAGGTCCAGGGCAACTGGTAGGCCCCACTGACCAGGTCGCAGTATTGCGGCTGATGCATATGCCAGCAAATAACGATATTTAACGGCGAGTCAGCGGACATGGTGGAATTGCTGGCCGAGCATTTCTGGCGTCACCAGCACTACACCACCCGGACTGACATGGAAACGTTCCGCATCTTTCTCCGGATCTTCCCCAATTATCGTGCCATCGGGGATATGGCACCCTTTGTCGATGACCGCCTTGGTGATTCTGCATTTTCGACCAATCTGGACATTGGGCAAAGCCACGACGTCCTGCAACATAGCATAGGAGTTGACCCGTACATTTGAGAACAGCAGGGAATGTCTTACCGTCGCCCCGGAAATAAGACAACCACCGGAAACCATCGAATCCAGTGCCATGCCACGCCGATCATCATCATCGAAGATAAACTTGGCGGGTGGCAACTGCTCCTGGTAGGTCCAGATGGGCCAGTCCTCGTCATAAAGATTCAATTCCGGAAGCACGCCGATTAACTCGAGATTCGCCTGCCAAAAGGAATCTATCGTACCGACATCACGCCAGTAGGCACTCTGACCAAGGTGTGCGTCCCAGTATGGGAAACTGAAAACCCGGTATTTCTCAATCAGGTGCGGGATGAAATCGTGACCAAAGTCATGCGTTGAGGAGGTGGTATCAGCATCCTTTATGAGTTGCTCATACAGAAACCCGGTA
>Ga0316194_10001322_pt1 | contig 16996 bp, 15 predicted proteins | sample CroRivsedime1_MG_FD_204936 | JGI IMG/M metagenome (GOLD analysis project Ga0316194, IMG submission 204936) | Coastal sediment microbial communities from Maine, United States - Cross River sediment 1 | ecosystem: Environmental > Aquatic > Marine > Coastal > Sediment | place: USA: Maine...
GGGGTGCCAATTTCCCGTACAGTTTGGCGGCGATCACAGCCACGGTGGTGGAGCCGATTGTGGCAAACAAGGTGGTGGGCAAAATTGCGGCTGGATCCGAGGAACCGGCCGCGGCACGCAGGGCGATGACACCGGTGGGCAAAAGGGTCACACTGGATGTATTGATGGCCAAAAACAGAGCCATGGCGTTGGTGGCCGTACCGTGTTGAGGGTTAAGGGTGTCGAGCTCCTGCATGGCCCGAATGCCGAACGGTGTCGCGGCATTGCCCAGCCCCAAAGCATTGGCCGCAAGGTTTAAAATCATGGCGCCCATAGCCGGATGATCCGGCGGCACATCGGGAAACAGTTTTACCATCATCGGGCGGATCAGTCGCGCCAAAATGGTAAGCATCCCCCCGGCTTCGGCCACCTTCATCAGCCCCAGGAACAGCGCCATGACGCCCACCAGTCCAATGGCTAGTTCCACGGCCCCGCCGGCCGATTCGATCATCGCCTTGGATAGGGTTTCCATGGGCAAGGGGCCGCCTTGTACGGGAACAAAGAAAATCTGCTGCCAGCCGGCAAATAAAAATGCAATAAGAACAATGATTACGAATATGATGTTCATGGACACCATTCCATTTATATTTTGATTCCCAAAACAAACCTGCTTCCCACCGAACCTATCACATCTATCAGTAGAATCAATAGAATTAACCTCGTCCCTGGATGGCGCCAAACTGCTTGACACATATGGTATAGTTATCTATATTTAAAATTCATAGCACTCAAAGAGCATCACCCGCTATGGAGGGCTTTTTGTCTGCATTTCCCCTGAATCAGACCGTTCATTTTAGCATTCCAGTTAGGGAGTACATTTTGGTATGAATCGAAGGACCTTCCTAAAACTCGCCGGTATGACCAGCATGACCTTCGCTGCAGGCTGCACATCCAATCCTGAAAGCCGGCTCTTTTCCCTGGTGGAAGCTCCCGACGACATGGTACCGGGAAAAGCAGACTGGTTCGCCTCCACCTGCCGCGAATGCCCTGCAGGCTGCGGCATCATCGCCAAAAACAGAGAAGGAAGAGTTGTAAAGGTTGAAGGCAACCCGTTGCACCCGATCAATGCAGGCAAACTTTGCATGCGGGGCCAGGCGGCATTGCAAGGGATTTACAATCCGGACAGGATCAAAACACCCCTGCTCAAAGAAAAGGATCAACTGCAACCCATTTCATTCCCCCGGGCTGAAGCGCTTTTACACGAAAAAGCGTCACAGGCCGCCCGAAAGGGCCGCAATAGAATCTATATGTTGACAGAAGTGGTCGGTGAGAGTCTCTATGCCCTTTTTACAGAATCATTACAACGATGGGACTCCCCGCCGCCCCTTGTATTCGAGCCCTATGCCTATGAGGCCCTGAAAACCGCCAATGAAAAAATCCTGGGGATTGAAGGCCTGCCCGCCTATCATATGGATGAAGCGGATGTACTGGTATCTTTGGGAGCCGATTTTCTGGAAACCTGGTTGTCTCCGGTGGAATACGCACGCAAGTTCAAGTCCATGCACGCCCTTAACCACGGGCGTAAAGGCTTCTTTTGTCATGTCAGCACTTATCAGTCTTTAACCGGGGCCAACGCCGATCTGTGGCTGTCCTGCAAACCCGGAACCGAGGCCCATGTGGCAATGGGCCTGGTCCATCATGCCATGGCATCCGGCCGGGGAGAAAATCTGCCGGGATCTCTTCGTTCCACCATTAAACGGGTATCGTCGCCATTCACCAAGGAAGCCGTTGTCCGAGCGTCCGGAATTTCGGCTGATAATTTTGACCGGACGGCAATCCGTCTGGCAACTGCTAAAAAACCCCTGATTATCGGCCCTGGCAGCGTCTGCGACAACGCCCTCCAAACGAACATGGCGGTCAATCTCCTGAACTTGATATTCGACCCCCAATTGATGCTTTTTGACTTCAAAGGACGACATCGAGTGGAAACTGCAGCCCGGCGATCCGAGGTTCTGGCTCTTTTTGAACTTTTGAATCGTGAACCGGCCGATCTGTTGCTGCTCAATAACACCAATCCGGTTTTTTCAATGCCGTCGAAAAGCACCGTTATCGAGGCATTGAAACAGAAACGCCTGTTTGTGGTCAGTTTTTCCAGCTTTATGGATGAAACCACGGCACTGGCAGATCTGGTGATTCCCACAAGACTTCCTTTGGAAACCTGGGATGAATACAGCGGCAGACATGGCATGGTATCCACGCTGCAGCCGGCAATGGGACATCTGACCGAGGCTCCCGGTATCGGAGACGTATTTTTACGCAGCAGCGGCGGACAAAAACTCGATAATTATACTGAATATCTTTACCGGCATCTAAAGGAAAAGAAAAATATTGAAACCTCAAAAGCATGGGTTCAGACCATTCAACAGGGCGGGATTTTCAACCAAAACCATCGAACCCCATCGTTTCAGTCCGCTCAAATCGAACCGGGTTTATTGCACAAAGCTTTTGACAATCTTTCGGTACCCGCTACATCCGAATTGGCGTTCATGGCGGTTCCGTCGATCCGGTTTTTTGACGGCCGAGGGGCCAACCGATCCTGGCTGTGTGAGGTGCCGGATCCTCTGACCAAGATCGCCTGGCAGACACCGGTGCTGATACATCCGCGAACCATGAAAACAAAAGGGCTGGCCCAGGGAGACATCGTTGAAATTCAATCTGAAAATGGTCGATTAAATGCGCCGGTGTATGAAACCGAAGGGGTCCATCCCGGCAGCATGGTAATGGCCATCGGGCAGGGACATCAGAACTTCGGGAGATATGCCGCCCACACGGGAACGAATCCGATGGTGCTCCTTTCTCCGGAAACGGAACCTGTTTCAGGCGGCCCTCTCTGCTCGACCACAACCGTATCGGTCCGGACAACCGGACGCACCGTAAAACTGGCACATACCGACGGCAGTCGGGTCCAGCATGGCCGAAAAATCGCCCTCTCTGTTTCCCAGGATGAACTCGAACACGAAAAATCCCATGAAAAACACGGTCTGACCATGGAAGACTTTCCGTTTTCCCTTCCCCTGCCCAAAGGCTACGATCCCCAACGAGATTTCTATCCCCCCCATGACCATGATACCTATCGTTGGGGCATGGCGGTAGACCTCGACAAATGCATTGGATGCGGCGCCTGTGCGGCAGCATGCTACGCCGAGAACAACATCGGCGTGGTGGGCGTAAAACGGATCGTTGAAGGCCGTGAAATGGCATGGCTGCGGGTGGAACGTTATCAGGATCCTGAACGCGGGGAGAAAGTCACCTTCCTCCCCATGATGTGCCAACACTGCGACAATGCACCGTGCGAATCGGTGTGCCCGGTGTATGCCCCCCACCATTCCAAAGAGGGCCTCAACAACCAGATTTACAACCGCTGCATCGGAACCCGCTTTTGCTCCCAGAACTGCCCTTACAAGGTACGGCGCTTCAACTGGTTCGACTGGGAATGGCCCGATCCGATGAGTTTGCAGCTGAATCCCAATGTCACCGTTCGCAGCAAAGGGGTCATGGAAAAATGCTCGTTCTGCATTCAGCGAATCAAGTATGCCCACGGTGTCGCCAAAAATAAAAATAGAATGATCGAAGACGGCGACGTGGTTCCGGCCTGCGTGCAAACCTGTCCCACCAATGCCATGGTTTTCGGGAATTTCATGGACCCGAAAAGCCGGGTCAGAAAACAGGCTTCGGATCCCCGGGCCTATCAGGTCATGGGATATTTGAACACAAAACCGGCCGTAATTTACCTGAAAAAAGTGATTCAGGAGATATAGAAGTAAACTAAAAAGTGCCTAAAATTTGAAATGTCTAAAGTTATGCCACCTTCGGCAAAATAATTTATCAGAATTATGTGATTCAGAGTATGTCTGCTGCCGGTATAAGGCGTATCTATTTGGAATCTTAAAATGCCGGCATACATCAACTTTAGGCACTTTAGTTCACTTTAGGCACTCTGAACCACCTTTGGCAGGCTGAAGAATAATTGTCCGACTCTGGTAGCTATGTTTATAGAGATGAAGACAAAATGAGCGAACTGACATTTGCAAAAATAGACCAGACCGTGCTGGACACCCTGAAACCGCCGGATCGCAGTTACTGGCTGACCGTGGGGATATTGTTTGCGGGTGCATTGGCCGGGGCGGGCTGCTGGATCTACCAAATTTTAAACGGCATCGGCGTGGCCGGAATGAACAACCCGGTGGCCTGGGGAACCTACCTCATAAACTTTGTGTTCTGGGTGGGGATCGCCCATTCCGGAACCCTCATCTCCGCCATTTTACATCTGCTCAGAGCCGGATGGCGGAACCCCATTGCACGGGCTGCTGAAACCATGACGGTCTTTGCGGTCTGCATTGCCGGACTCTTTCCGTTTATTCACTTGGGCCGGGTCTGGCTGGTCTTTTATATGCTCCCCATCCCCAATCAGAGAAACCTGTGGCAGAATTTTCAATCGCCGCTGATGTTCGACGTGGTGGCCATCAGCACGTATCTAACGGTGAGTTCGCTGTTCTGGTACACCGGCATGCTTCCGGATCTCGCCGTCGTGCGCGATCGCGCCACGGGAATCCGCAAAAAGATCTTCACGGTGATCTCCCTGGGATGGACCGGCGCCCATGAGCAGTGGCGGCATTATGCCCGGGGATATCTCTTTTTTGCGGCCCTGGCGACACCCCTGGTAATCTCCGTTCACAGCGTGGTGTCATGGGATTTTGCCCTGGCCGTTGTGCCCGGCTGGCACACGACCATTTTTGCGCCCTATTTCGTAGCCGGCGCCATCCATTCCGGACTGGCCATGGTCCTGACGCTGATGATTCCCATTCGAAAGCTCTTCCATTATGAAAAAATCATCACCCTAGAAGTTTTGGAAAGCGTCGCCAAAACTATTATTTTCACCGGCCTCATCGTGGGGTTTGCCTATGCCACGGAGTTCTTTATGGCATGGTACAGCCAAAATCCGGTGGAAATGGCCATCTTTAAATATCGCCCCACCGGCGACTATGCACTCGGATTCTGGATCATGGTCGTCTGCAACACCATCATCCCCTTGCTCTTCTTTTTCAAGCGGATCCGGACGACCATTTTCTGGCTGTTCGGCATTTCAATATTTGTCAATATCGGTATGTGGTATGAGCGTTTCGTAATTATTATCAGCAGTGTGAGCCGTGATTTTATCCCCCATGCCTGGGGCCTCTATTCTCCGACGATCATCGAATTCGGTATCATGCTGGGCGCTTTTTGCCTGTTCTTTTTTTTCTTCTTACTCTTTGTGAAGCATCTGCCGTCGGTCTCGATGACGGAGATGAAGGAAACCGTCGATCAAGGAGCCGGCCATGGGGACTGAGTATCGGGTAATGGGTCTGTTCACGGACGAAAACCGGGCCGTATCGGCCATCGAGGCCATCAAGGATTCACCCTGGTCCCTGCGTCGGGTTCACAGTCCCGTTCCCAGCCATAAAATATCCGATGCACTGGATTTGAAAAAGAGCAAGATCGGCTATTTTACCCTGGCCGGCGGAATCACCGGTTTCTTTGCCGGATTTCTTCTGGCGGTTTTCACGGCTTCCCAATGGCATCTCATTGTCAGCGGAAAACCGATCATTGCGTTGGTGCCGTTCTTTATCGTGGGTTTTGAGTTTACCATTTTATTTGCTATTTTCGGTAATGTCGTGGGTCTTATCCACCAGATGCAGCTTCCGGAATTCACCGGGCTCGAGGAGTACGATCCCCGATGCTCGGGAGAGCACTTCGGGATTCTGGCCGCCTGCAAGGCAGATGAATTGGAGAGACTCAAAGCCTTTTTTCAAAACAGGGGCGGCGAGATAAATATTTTTTCAAAAAAACAGGAACACCAGTAAAATACCCGGGCAAGGACCCGGGCCTGATTTGCCCAAATAAACTTTTTGAGTGACATGCCATCAAACGACAAAAACACCGTTGTTCTTCAGAAAAAGCCGTGGGTTCTCATTTGTCTGTCTCTGGTCATTATCGGCCTGGGCGCATTTATTGTGGGGCTTATGGGCCGGCACCCCGAACGGGCCTGGCAGGCATATCTGATCAATTTTTTGCTGTGGTCGTCCATCGCCCAGGGCGGTCTCCTTTTCTCTGTGGTCATGCACACGGTCAAGGCCCGGTGGAGTGGACCGTTGTCAAACCTTGCCGAATCTTTTACCGCGTTTTTTCCCATTTCTTTCGGCCTCTTTTTAATTCTCTATCTGGGGAGAAATGACCTTTTTCCATGGCTTCATCAGGATCTGCACGGTAAAGAGGTCTGGCTGAACATCCCGTTTCTTTTTGCCAGAGATTCTGTGGGTCTGCTCATCCTCTACAGTTTGGGGTTTTTATATCTTTACCATGCCTTCTGGCTGAAGCTGGACCGCTCCATATCTTCCGGCAGAATCCGGACCTTTTTATACAAACAATGGGATCAACACATCCCGGATGCCCAAACATGCAGCCGCCGGATGACGGTTTTCGGTATTCTCTATATTCTCGCTTTTGCGCTGATCCTCTCCCTGATCGGCTTCGATCTGGTGATGAGCATGGATCCCCACTGGTATTCCACCCTCTTCGGAGCCTATACCTTCGTAAAGGCATTTTATGTGGGCCTGGGGGGTCTCATCATCCTCGCATCGGCACTTCATCTGCTTCCGGAAATCGATTTTAGGCTGAAACCGTCGAATTTTCATGATATCGGAAAACTCTTTTTTGCCTTCTGCCTGGTTTGGGCCGACTTTTTTTACGTCCAGTTGGTGGTCATCTGGTACGGCAACATTCCCGAAGAAACCGCCTACGTTATCGAACGAACCATGACCCCACCCTGGAATTCTCTGGCCTGGTTTATCTTTATCATCTGTTTTATCCTTCCGTTTTTCATTCTGTTGAACAAAAAGATCAAAACCAAGCCTCAGTTCATGAGCATACTTTGCACCGTTGTTATCATGGGGATCTGGCTGGAACATCTTCTGCTCATTGGCCCGGCGTTAAATCCCCATGGTTCCGCCCTGCCCCTGGGTCTTATGGACGGATTGATTTTCTTAGGATTTTCGGGTCTCATGGCGCTGGCTGTTACGGCTTTTTTGAACCTGTTTCCCGAACTTCTCCGGGTTACCGACGGGGAGGTGACGTGATGGAAATGCTGATCACCGCCATCGCGATATTATCGGTTCTGGTAGTGGCCGTAATCGTCGGCACCGGGGGCAAGCCCATGCGGTTTATCACCGCTTTCGGTGAAACCCTGTCTTCGATGGCTAAGAACTGGGGTCCGCTCTTATGGACCGGACTGTGTGTGTTGCTGATTCTGGGTTTTCTCTATTTTTTTTACATGCCGCCGGCCACCCGAATCGGTCCCGAACAGCCGATCCCTTTCAGCCACCGGGTCCATGCCGGTGTCAAGGCGATCCAGTGTCGGTTCTGCCATCCGTATGTGGAACGGTCGATTCATCCGGGAATCCCCCCGGTTGAAAAATGCTTGTACTGTCACAAGTACATCATCGCCAATCACCCCTGGATTCAGAAGGAACATGAATATTTTAATACCCGGACGCCGACACCCTGGAAAAAAGTCTTCTATATTCCGGAACACGTCCTCTTCAACCATCAGCGGCATATTAAAAAGGAAGTCGAATGTGAAAAATGCCATGGACAGATTGAGACCATGGATCGAATTGGAGGAAAACGATTCAAAATGGGATTCTGCGTTGAATGTCACAAAAGTAAAGAGGCCAATCTGGACTGCTGGCTGGCCTGTCACAATTGAGCGCACCTGAAATTCTGTAAGTTTTTGAAAATATATGAAATTATTTTAGGTTTGAACGCTTGCCGCGAATATGGAATAATGTAATACTATAAGATTGTTTTTAAAAAGGATAAAATCCATTTTTAATCTAAATAGACTACACAAATTTTACAGTTAACATAACATTACATTATCCCGGAACCCATTATTCCAATATTCCAGCATTCCATCATTCCAATTGGGGCGATGCCCCAAACTTGAGGAAAAGGAATTGACCGACGAAACACCCACAATGCCGACGAATTACTTGACCGCCAAAGGTTTCTGCCTGACTTCAGGGTTCTGGATGGTTATTGCCACCTTCATGGGACTCCTCGGCGCCACCGAACTCATGGCACCCGATCTGATGGAAAACATCGGCTGGCTCGTATTCGGTCGGATTCGGCCCATCCATGTCAATCTGGTGCTTTTCGGGTTTGTTACGCCCGGCCTGCTTGCAGCTGCTTTCTATTATGTTCCCAGACTGCTGCGCACAGAACTTTACAGTGAAAAACTGGGTGTGATCACGGTCCTGGCTTGGAATTTTACCTTGATTTTCGTCGTCGTCAGCCTGTCCCTGGGATACACCCAGGGAAGAGAGTATGCTGAAATGATCTGGCCCATCGATATGTTGATCGTTGGGGCGTTTTCCCTGGTCTTCATCAATATGATCATGACCGTTGCCCGGCGTAAAGAGCCGATCCTCTATGTTTCGGTCTGGTATGTCTGCGCCGGTATCATTCTAACCGCTGTCACATTCAGCCTTGGAAACGTCATCTGGCGGCCCAACAGCGGATCACTGGTCGGCATCCCGGATGCAATTCTTCTCTGGTTCTACGGCCATAATGTTTTCGGTCTGCTGTTGACCCCTTTATCCGCCGGAGTGGCCTATTATGTAATTCCGAGGGCCTGCCGGGCTCCCCTTTACAGTCACACCCTCTCGCTGTTCGGTTTCTGGTCGCTGCTGGTGGTCTATACCCATATCGGAACTCACCATCTGCTTCAGGTTCCGGTGCCCACCTGGCTCAAAGTCATTTCTATTGTGGACAGCGTGGCCATGGTCATACCGGTTATGGCGTTTCTGATTAACATCTGGTACACGGCCAAAGGAAAACTTGGACAGATACATGCCGACATCGGCGCCAAATTTGTCTTCACCGGGACCATTATGTATTTCTTTGTGAGCATTCAGGGTTCCATGATGGCGCTTCCGGATGTGCAGCGGGTAACGCATTTTAACAATTGGGTCGTCGCCCATGCCCATGTGGGTGTGTTAGGATTTGCCGGAATGATCGCGCTGGGAGGACTTTACTACATCCTGCCCCGAATCACCGGGAGACCCCTCTACAGCAGATTTTTGGCGGATTTTCAGTACTGGATGATCCTCATCGGCGTCATCGGTTTCACCGTGGTGCTGACCATTGTGGGGCTGATTCAAGGCAATGCCTGGCTCAACGGCGAAACTGTTTACCGGGTTCTACCGGAAATGCACGTATACTATATCACCCGGGCTTCTATTGGTCTCATGATTTTCAGTTCAGCAGTTTTAGGATTGTACAACATCGTTAGATCCATGTTCTTCAACTCCGGAGAAATCTCATGAATATGACACCAAGGACAGTTGTAGTCGGCAGCCTCCTAATTTTGGGTGTCATTGTGTTTATGGTGGTGGTTATGCCTTACGCCACTCGTATCCAAGCACCCTCGGATATCTTTCGTTCACGGAACGCCCAAGAAGCCGACGGCAGATCCATCTATATCGCCAACGGTTGTGTCTACTGCCACAGTCAATCCATCCGTTCCGTAGACTGGGGATTGGGCGCAGAACGGATCGCCCAGGCCGGTGATTATATTCAGGACAAACCCATTTTGCTCGGCTCGGAACGAACCGGCCCGGATCTTTCCCAGGAAGGCGGGGAGCATCCGGATGACTGGCATATGGCCCATTTTATCAACCCCAGATATACGCGGCCCCTGTCCATTATGCCGGCGTTTGCCTTTCTCGGCAAACAAGATATTAAAAAGCTGACGACCTACGTCCAAAGCCTCGGACTCAAAAATGCAGATCACCGGTTGGAACGACAACAGTTCTGGAAAAAAGAAGCCATCGAGGCCTATGAAAAGGGCCCCGAAGCCAACGTGAAATGGCTCCACAACACCGTACCCGAAGGTTGGCGGAACCTCCCCAACCCCTATCCGACCACCGAAGCCGGACTGGCAAGAGGCCATAAAATTTATCAGGATTTTTGCCTTGGATGTCACAGTCCCATCGGTGACGGCATGGGGCCGGCGCAGCCGTATGTGTATCCACCGCCTTTGAATTTTACCATTTTGAAAGGCAGAGGAATTTCCGGAGGAATTCTATATTACCAGATTATGAACGGCATTACCGGCACGGCCATGCCCTATTTCAAACGCGAGCTGGAATCGGAAAAAATCTGGGACGTGGGCAATTATGTGGCGGTCAACTTCATCGATGAGACCGATGCCGATACCGAGCCCAAAGGAATCGATGCGGCGTATGAACCATAAGGGGTTGCGAGTTGCGGGCAGCGGGTCTAACTTCTTTTAAACCCGAAACTCGGAACTCGGAACTCGGAACTCGAAAAATGTATTTTCCATATTTCATAACATACATGGCATTGGGCTTTGCCATCAGCCTGGTGGTCTTTTTCTGGGCCCTGAAAAACGGCCAGTTTAAAGATCAGAAGCGGGCACGGTTTCTGCCTTTAGAAGATGAGCACGAACCATCCGCTGCAAAGATCTCGACCTTTCATCGGTACGAGGCTTTTGCCCTCGTGCTGCTGGCGCTGGCAGGCCTGGCCGCCAGCGGGGCGGTGCTGATCGTTGCACTTTTGAACGCAAAGGGATCCCCATGAGACATTTTAATCTGCTGAACTTTCAACATATCGTGCTGTATGTGTTTCCAACTCTGATTTTTATGGTGGTATTCGGATTGGCGCTGGCCTTCAGCCACCTTCGAAGCGAAGATGAAAACGAGCGGAAACAGAAAATCATTTACCGCTTCCCCGAAGGGATCGAAGACAGGGATGCCCCTTTTCCCCTGTCCATGATGTTGATCATCGCCGGGACCATCGCCTGGGTTTTCTTTTATATTTTGGGTACCGGTCTCTTGGGAGTAATTATATAAAATGACACATTCAACCGGAAAAGAGTCCACTTTTAGCACCTGGATCGTCATTGCTCTGCTTTTGGCATGGATACTGGGAAAAGGGTTTTTTTCGTTTTTTGTCGTAGGTGATATGGGCCAACCCACCTGGAACTACCGCCCGGTTAAGGATGTGCCCGGGGAATCACCGTATGCACTTTATCAGGTGCTCCCCTACCCTCAGCACGTGAAAGGCGCCAAGGGGGAATAGATGAAGCGACTCTCGATTCTAATTTTGGTGGTGGCCGTTGTGCTCACATCGGTCTATACGGTATTGACGCTGTATGATGAAAACCTCAAGATTGGGCGCATGTGGGAAACCCCTGCTGTTCGGCCCTACGAAGAACCGATGCTGATTATGGAAAAATCGGTAATACCCGTTACCGGCGGAGAGGCTGTCTTTAAAGCCTTGGAGGGAAAGGATTTAAGATCGCCCTTTGAAAATAGGAATCCTCAAGTCATTGAATCGGGAAAATCTCTCTATTTTACTTACTGTGCCCAGTGCCATGGAAAGGATTATGACGGCAACGGCACGGTGGGTCAGAGTTTTCATCCCCTGCCCGGAGATCTGAAGAGTGCCCGTGTCCAGTCCATGCCCCAAGGTATCCTATTTAAAGAGATCAGTTACGGAATCCCCAATGGCAGACAGCCGGCCCTTGCCACCACCATCGCGGTGAACGATCGCTGGCGGATCGTTGCCCATATAAAATCTCTGGGACTCCGCGAATGAAATGAATCCTTCTGTTGTTTCCTGCGACCTTTGCGGCCTCTCCTTAAGGCACGGCACCATTAAATGGCGTTTAGAGCACAAAGAATTTTCCTTCTGCTGTGTCGGTTGCCGACAGGTGTTCATCATGCTCATGGAAGCTTCCGATCCTCCGGACCCGTTGCATTATAAACAGACCCCGCTGTTCAAAACGTGCCTGGAAATGGGAATTATCCCGGCTTCGGAATCCGACCTAAAGGCGCGCCTGACCGAAAACCCAACAGAACCGGCCCTTTCTTTGGGACAAACAGGTGATGAATCTGCAAAAGGAAAAAAAAGCGGGTCCAATCCCAACACCCTTGGCATTCACCTGAAAGTCAACGATATGTGGTGTCCGGCCTGCGCCTGGGTGATCGAACACGCCCTCGCCAAACAATCCGGCATCGTGCATGCAGCGTGCAATTTTTCAACGGATACGGTCCGATGTGAATACAATCCGATTATGACCTCCCCGGAACGCATTATCCGGACCATCGGCCGACTGGGATATCGGGCGGCGGAGCCTGAAGAAGATACATTGGCGGTCGAAACCAAAAAAGATTTCATCCGTTTTGCCATCTCTGCATTTCTCACTGCCAACGTGATGATGCTCTCCTTTTCCCTCTACTCCGGATTTTTTATCCACTTGACCCCGGACACCGTCCATAAACTCTCCTGGCCGATTTTCATTCTCACCAGCATCGTTCTTTTTTACGGCGGCCCCAAAATATTTCGAAAAGCCTGGGCCGGATTTATCTCCGCCGTCTTTGGCATGGAAACGCTCATCGCCATCGGCGCTTTTACCGCCTACGTTTATAGTACGGTCAATCTTTTTTCCGGAAGTATTCATCTCTATTATGATACCGCCGCCATGCTGATCACCTTGACCTTGCTTGGCAAAACCATCGAAAAAAAAGCCAAAGATTCGGTGCAGAAAGACCTTTCAAATTTTTTCTCCCTTCGGCCTGCCAAGGTCAAAATCTGCAATGATGAATTCCCGCGCGGCCGATATGTCGCTTTGGAAGCCCTCGAGCTCGGAGACGTTTTCATCGTTGAAGAAAACGAAATTATCCCTGCAGACGGACGGATACTCGACGGTTCGGGCACGGTGGATGAATCTTCTCTCACCGGTGAGGCCCTCCCCGTAACCATCAAAGCTGGAAACCGGATCCGAAGCGGAACCCGGGTGCTGCAGGGAATGTTCAGGGCCAAAGCCGAAGGTATCGGCGATGGATCGACCCTGGGGCAGATGATCGACATTATGGAAAAAGCTCTGGGAAAAAAGATTCCCCTTGAAGCGAAAACCGATCGCATCCTCCGCTGGTTCGTGCCGCTGGTCGTGCTGCTTTCCATGGGAACCGGATGGATCTGTTTTTTGTCGGGCCTCTCCCTTGAGACAGCCATGATCCGGTCTGTTACGGTCATGGTCATTTCGTGTCCCTGCGCCCTGGGCATTGCCATACCCATCACCCGCGTAGCGGGGATCTCTCTGGCAGGAAATACCGGGATTTTAGTCCGGGATTTTTCGGCCTTTGAACAGGCGGAAAGAACCGATACCATTGTCTTCGACAAAACCGGGACCCTGACCGAAGGTGAATGGATCTTACGGGATATCGTCGTTATGAAACCCTTTGTTGAAAAGCAGATCCTCTCGATGGCAGCTGCGCTTGAAGAAACGTCCGATCATTATATCGCCGGCGAAATCAGAAGAAAAGCGCAAGAAACCATGGCATCTTCGGCGCCGCTCAAAGACATACAGTGTTTTGAAAACGGAATGTCCGGAAGACTCGGAGAAAACCAAGTCAGAATAGGATCCAAAAATTTTATTACCGAAAGCCTGAAAGCGCCCTTGCCAATACCAAAGGCCCGGCAAAAAGGTGAGATATTGCAGTCAATGGTCTATATGAGTTATGGGAAACAGTTGTGTGCCGTTTTCGTTTTTGGAGACCGCCTCCGGAAAACAGCAGCCAAAACTGTCGAAAAACTGCAGAACAAAGGGTACCATATGGCCCTGTTATCGGGCGACGGAGAGGATGCCACACAGGCCGTCGGAAATATGCTGGGCATTCAAAATGCATACGGTGGAAAACTTCCTGCAGATAAAGCTGATTTGGTTCGGAAGATGCAAAAAAAAGGGAAGGTCGTCGCCATGGTGGGTGACGGCATCAATGACGCCCCGGCCCTCGTGCAGTCGGATCTGGCCGTGGCCGTACACTCCGGAAGCCATCTGGGCGAAGAGGCCGCGGATATTACGCTGATGCAGGGAAATCCCAGTCAGATTCTGGATTATCTGAATCTGGCCAAACGGGTCAATAGAAAGATTCATCAGAATCTTATGTTTTCTTTGGTATACAACACCATCAGCATACCCATTGCCATGAGCGGACTGTTGACCCCCATCGTCGCCGTGTGCGCCATGCTCCTGAGCAGCCTCAGTGTCACCGGAAATGCGTTGTTGCTGAAACGCTCTAACTTGTGAGAAATCCGGATCAGATAAACCCTAATAATCCTTAAACTCATTTTGCCAGGTTATTTATGCAACCATAGGGTAAAGTTTGATTTGCTATTGTGTCTGTTTTTTTGTATTAAACCTAATTTGAGCGATTGTCGAGTTTGCCGAAGAAGCAAGCCATGAGACATGCAGCCGTAGTAGGCTACTGCAAATGTCTCATAACGCAGCAGATTCGGTAAAATCGGCAATCCTGGAGGGTTTCAAATCGTGACTCTTTTTCAAAGGCAAAATGACCCAACAGATGAGAAGCTATAAGGCTTTAACTGCTATAAACGGTTAAAACAATAGATTTTATTCTACTCTGCCACTATTTGAAACGCTCAATTTAGGTTAAAACAACCGCAGATATAAGGCTTTGATTTAGTTCTCTGACACCCGACACCTGACACCTTTCAATTGGGTGTTTTCGCTTAATTAAAAGGGTAAAATTAAGGTTTATCGATGACAAATTCAGACGATTCAGAACCTCGATCACTGCTGTTAATGATTGCGGGCGCCAAAGGCGCTGTGGCCTCTACGGTGGCAGTTGCCGTCGCTGCCATGGGCAAGGATCCCGAAACCGTCTTGCCCAGCTTGACAACCCGCAACAGTTTTTCCTATCTGGGACCGCCCCATGCCGTCCACATGACAGGCTGGGATCCGGCACCTGGGAAACTGACCCAATGCATAAACCATCACGGGGTATTGCCTGAGAGTCTTTGGGAACCCCTTCAGACAAATCTCGACGAGATGACACTATTCGAGGCTCCGACCGCAGATCTTGATCTTAAAGGCCAAATCGAGCATCTCATGCAGGATATTCGGACCCTCAGACAACAGTATGCCGATGCTCAACCCATCCTCATCGACCTCTTGCCGGCGTGTGTACCCAACGATCTTGAAAATATTACAAGCCTGGACCGCCTCTATGCAGAGGCTGATCCTGGGACCCACCCTGACCTGGCCTATTTTCTTGCATCCATTTTTTCCGGAGTCCCGGTGGTAAATTTCTCCCCCAACTCGATGAATATTCCGCTCGTCCTTCAGGAAGCGATTAAACATGAAGTCCCCATATCCGGGTGCGACGGAAAGACCGGCCAGACCTATCTCAAAGTCGTTTTGGCCTCGGCACTCAAAGCAAGAAATCTTTTTGTGGACGGATGGTACAGCCTCAATATCCTGGGAAATGCCGACGGTAAGAACCTCATGGACCCCCATCGGGCCGCCGGAAAAGTGGCCAACAAGACCGAACTTCTGGATGATATTTTAGGCTACCCCGTTGGGGCGCAATACGGAGAACCGTCTCACAAAGTCCATATTGACTATTACCCGCCCCGGGGCGATGCCAAGGAAGCCTGGGATGCCATCGATTTTCAGGGGATGTTCGGCCTCCCCATGAGCATCCGTTTGAACTTTCAAGCCCGGGACTCGATCCTGGCCGCACCGCTGGTTCTGGATCTGGGCCGGTGGATGGCGGCACTGAAAATGGCGGGCCGGACCGGACCGATTCCGGAATTGGGGTTTTATTTCAAAAAGCCCCTGGGCGAGAATCCGCCGCTGAGCTTTCAGGAACAGATTCAAAGTTTGATGAAACTGGAAGAAGAGTGTGATGAAAAGGTTTCAAGGAAAAGATTATGATATTCGCTTACAGCACCAATGCATTTGTCAAGTTCTCTATTTTTGAATCCTTTGAAAAAATCGCTGCTCTGGGGTTTCGAGGTGTCGAAATCATGGGCGACAGACCCCATCTCTACCCTCCCGACTTTCAAGGGTCTGAGATGACCCGGGTGAAAGAAACACTCGAAAAACACAACCTGAAATTAACCAACATCAACAGTTTTACCCTTTACGCCGTTGGCGATATGTATCTCCCTTCCTGGATCGAACCGGATAAAGAAAGACGGGATATCCGGATCCGGCACACCGCTGATTGCTTGAAAGCCGCCGCAAAACTGGACTGTAAAAACATTTCCATCCCCCCCGGCGGTCCGTTGAACAACCTGTCGAGAAAAGACGCCATATCTCTGTTTCACCAGGGGATGGAACAGGTGATTCCTCTGGCCGAAGAACTGGGGGTCAAAATCCTGGTGGAACCTGAGCCGGATCTGTTGATGGAAAATACTGCAGAGTTCAAATCCTTTATCAAGGACGTTAAATCTCCGGCCGTGGGATTGAATTTTGATATCGGTCATTTTTTCTGCGCCGGCGAGGATCCGTCAGCCGCCTTTGAAGAGCTTTTTGAATGGGTGGGCCACATTCACATCGAAGACATTGCCGAGAACAGATCTCACAATCACCTGATTGCCGGCCACGGTGCCATCCAATTTCCGGATATCTTAAAAACCATCGCCCGGATGGATTATCAGGAAGACATCAGCCTGGAGCTGTATCCATATGTGGACACTCCGGAAGCGGCCGGCCGGGAAAGCCTCGATTATCTGCGCCCGATTTTTGAAGAAGCTGGCCTTAACATCATCTGACCCGAATAACTCATGAAGAATTGATTCGGCACTTAAAATTGTTCGGGTTGAGAGTTTAAAGATTTCAGTTCTTACATTTGAATCGACCAAGATTTAATCATTCAACTATCAGATCAAGTGCACAACCAAATCTGACAATTCACATTTTGTGATAAGGAATGGATTTCACGTAATCGCCTCCCTCCCCAGAAATGAATATAATCGCGGTAGGAACGCCGGTTACCCGACGCCCCCCGCACAGATCCCAGCGTGCGGAACTACCGCACTGGGCTCCTGCCTTGGGTAAAGACGCGCAGGTGTTGCTCAGAGTTTT
>Ga0316194_10001327_pt1 | contig 16975 bp, 15 predicted proteins | sample CroRivsedime1_MG_FD_204936 | JGI IMG/M metagenome (GOLD analysis project Ga0316194, IMG submission 204936) | Coastal sediment microbial communities from Maine, United States - Cross River sediment 1 | ecosystem: Environmental > Aquatic > Marine > Coastal > Sediment | place: USA: Maine...
CCCCAACGGTATATTGCTGCGAGCAGGAATTGGTTTGGAAGGGAGACCCCGGAGAAGTTGGAACACCCTTTTAATATGGAAGTCATTACAAAGTATTTTGAAGTAGTAGAGGAACCATTAGAAGCAGATTTTGCGCTTGTTGGAATTACTAGTCCCAATACCGGGGTAGGTTATAATAGAGAAGATCTGGCTAAAGGCGGCAATGGCTATGTACCTATAAGTCTGCAATATGGGCCCTATACCGCCACTGATGCCCGCGAGACCAGTTTGGCAGGTGGAAGCCCATTAGAAGATTTTACCAACCGTTCGTATAAAGGTAAATCGGTTACTGCGATTAATACTACCGACATGAAAATGGTAAACGAAACCAAATCAAAAATGGGAAACAAACCGGTTATTGTAGTTGTAAATATTTCCAATCCGATGGTATTTTCGGATATTGAAAAAAGCTCCGCATCCATTCTGGTTCATATGGGAGTTCAGGATCAGGCGTTGATGGAAATTATTACGGGTGAAGCAGAACCATCTGCACTATTACCTTTTCAAATGCCTTTGAATATGAAAACGGTAGAGGAACAATTTGAAGATGTCCCAAGAGATATGACTCCGTATGAAGATTCTAATGGCAATGTGTATGACTTTGCTTTTGGAATGAACTGGCAAGGGGTTATTACAGACGAGAGGGTTGATAGGTATAAATAGAATAAAGCATAATTAGAATTTTATTTGTAATTCAGATAATTGGAACTGGTTAATCTCAAATAAGTTAAACCGGTTCAATTTACAAAGCGAAAACCTAAATGAAAAAGTCATGACCAGAATCAACTGTTATCCTTTATTGGCAATTCTCCTGATATGCTCAATTTCAGCAACAGGACAAAAAACCAAGTTGGAAGTAGATGTCACCCATTCAATTGCGGAAATTCAACCCACTATGTATGGAATCTTCTTCGAGGATATCAATTTTGCGGCAGATGGCGGGGTGTACGCTGAAATGATCAAAAACCGGGGCTTTGAATTCGACAACCCCAAGATGGGCTGGCAGCAGCCCAACAGCAATTCCTATGGCTTTAATAAAAAGTCTGGTATTGCCAACATAATCAAGTCCGGCACCGATACTTCCAGTAATAATTTCTGCCGGGTAAGCATAGAAAACGATAGTGGATACGTTTTAATAAACGAGGGCTTCCGGGGTATGGGCATCAAAAAAAACGCTAAATACAGGTTTTCCTTAATGGCCAAAAATTCAAAGTTGGCAATTCAAAAGGTCCGCATCCATTTTGTAGACGAGACAGGGCAGGTTTTAGGGGAATGCAGCATCACACCTGCGGCCAGGGACTGGGAAACATATACTGCTACCCTTGTGGCTACGGAGACAAATCCAAAGGTTGTATTAAAAATCACCTTTGAAGGCACCGGGGTCATAGATTTAGATAATATTTCACTTTTCCCCGTGAATACCTGGAAGGGAAGAGAAAATGGATTGCGGGAAGACATTGTGCAACTCCTTGCCGACCTGCAGCCAGGTTTTTTGCGTTTTCCTGGCGGTTGTATTGTGGAGGGCAGGACATTGGCCCAACGCTATCAATGGAAAAAAACAGTGGGGCCATTATGGGACAGAACCCTGTTGATCAATCGCTGGAATACAGAATTCGGCCACCGGCCTACCCCGGATTATTTTCAAAGTTTTGGCCTTGGTTTTTTTGAGTATTTTCAACTTGCGGAAGATTTAGGTGCTGAGCCATTACCCATTTTGGGCTGTGGAATGGCCTGCCAGTTCAATACAGGTGAATTAGTTCCACTAGCTGATTTGGATCCCTATGTACAGGATGCATTGGATCTGATAGAATTCGCAAATGGCCCTGCCGATTCACCTTGGGGTCAGGTACGCAATAGTATGGGACACCCTGAACCTTTTAATATGAAATACATTGGTATTGGAAACGAGCAGTGGGGCCCCGAATATATTGAGCGCTATGCAATCTTTGAAAAAGCCATAAAGGAGCAGTATCCTGATATTGTTATTATTTCAAGTAGTGGACCATTTCCTGAAGGCGATTTTTTTGAGTACGGCACGTCTGAACTGAAAAAGCTAGATGCCGAAATCATTGATGAACACTATTACAATACCCCGGAATGGTTCAGGGATAACGCCACCCGCTACGATGATTATGTTCGTGGAGGGGCCAAGATATTTGCCGGTGAATACGCTGCCCAAAGCGTCCGAACTACCAGCCCGGAAAACAAAAATAACTGGGAATGTGCACTCTCCGAAGCTGCTTTCATGACCGGGTTGGAGCGAAATGCCGATTTAGTTGTTATGACCTCCTATGCCCCTCTTTTAGCCCATCAGGAGGGGTGGCAATGGACTCCAAATCTTATCTGGTTCAATAATTTGGAGGCCTATGGCACTGCAAACTACTATGTTCAGAAATTGTTCTCAAATCATCGTGGAAATGAACTATTGGCCATTTCTACTTTTGACGGAAAAGTGGTTGCCGGGGAAAATAACCTTTTTGCCTCTTCGGTTAAGGATACGCATTCAGGCGAAATATTTGTAAAATTGGTGAACACTTCGGATAAAAAAAAACAACTTGAGATTGACATTAAGAATCAAAAATTAGCGGGGACAGCCACAGCATTGATCTTAAGTTCAGATCAGCTTACCGATGAGAATTCCTTTGAAAACCTTAAAAAAATAATTCCCCAGGAAAGTGAACTTTCTACCATAAATAATCAGCTGAGTCTGGAAATCGACCCTTTTACCTTTATGGTTATTAAAATTGGTCTGGAGTAGAAGGTATTTAACTAGATGCGAATGAAGTATTGAACGAATTTGATGGTCATTTTGGAGGTTAAAATAGGGTCATACCAATTGCTGCCTTTTCAAATTCCCACTGAAATGAAAGCTGTTGAAGAATAAATTGAGGTGATGACCAGAGATATGAATCCTTATAAGGGTTCCAAAAGAATTAGTATGACTTTGCTTTTGGAATGGATTGGAATGGAGTAATTTCCAATGACCGTGTAAAAAAGTATAAATAATAGCTATTTAGTTAAACCTTTGGATAATATTAATGTCTAAAAATAAATATATTTAAACATTCACTTAAATTATAAAACATGTTAAAGAAAGTTTTAATCGGATTAGGTATTGTATTGATAATTATACAATTTTTCCGGCCTGAAAAGAACGAATCCAACGACCTAACTTATGACGTTTCTACAAAATATCAGGTCCCGGATGATATCAGCCATCTATTGCAGGTTTCCTGCAATGACTGTCATTCCAATAAAACAGAATACCCATGGTACGCGAATGTGCAGCCGGTAGCATGGTGGCTCAATGATCATGTAATAGATGGCAAAAGACATTTGAATTTTTCGGAATTTACGAAAATGCCTATCGCTGTTCAGAATCATAAATTGGAAGAGACCATTGAAATGATTGAAGAAAAGGAAATGCCCTTACCCTCTTATACCAATTTTGGTTTACATAAAGAAGCTGATCTTTCAGAAGATCAAAGGCAAAAGATTATAGTTTGGGCAAAAGATCAAATGAACTATCTAAAAGAAAACTATCCGGCAGATAGCCTGGTAATGCCAAAGAGAGGAAATTGAAGTGGACTGCTAATCATAAAGGATAACTTAGACAGTGACTATGTTCGTCCCTTCAGCAATATTCTAAACAGTATTGAAGTGACTCCTTAAACCAGAGCTACAATTTGGTATTGGTTACGAATGCTATTTTTTTACTATCCGGAGACCAGCTTGGAACATTAATAGAACCTTGTCCACCGTAGATATAGCCTATTACCTTTGGTGTCCCCCCTTCGTATGGCATAATACGCAATAAACAATGTTTGTAAAACGGATGATCAGCGGGGTCTATATCCTTTGGGAAGGAAATAAACGCAATCCATTTTTTATCGGGGCTGATATGTGGAAACCAATCATTGTATTCATCAAAGGTCAATTGCTTTTGATCTTCCCCGTCAGCTTTCATTCTCCATAGTTTCATCTTTCCAGTGCGGGTTGAGTTAAAAAAGATGAATTCACCATCCGGACTATACTCCGGTCCATCATCTAAAGTAGTTTGATTAGTAAGCTGATGTTCCTTACCGGAATCTATATCAATGGCGTAAATATCATACGCTCCATTTCGGTTACCGGTAAACACCATTTTCTTATTATCAGGTGACCAACCATGTAAATATGATGCCCCTACTCCCGGTTTTGTAACCATTTTAGGCAGAGAATCCCCTTCCGCAGGCAAGTAATACAAGGCAGAGGTTCTGCCGTCATCCGGATTATGATTGCTAATTCCTAATAGTGTACCATCCAAAGTGAGGACATGATCATTATTGTTATTTACGGCAAATCCCGTATTCAAGGGCGAGATGGTATTGGAAGAAATTTCGTAATTATATAAATTCCCTTTAGAATTGTATATTAATTTCTTTCCATCTGGTGTCCAATTAGGTGCCTGAATGGAATGTGCAGACCTATAGATAATCTCGCGATGTCCGCTTTTTACATCCATAATTTCCAGATTGCTGCCAAGATAGTCGCGATAAGGCGTGTAATCAGGATCAACCGGTCTAATAATTCTAACGTTTCTATATTCCACGGTTTCCATTACCTCCGGGTTATGGGAGCAACTATAAATTCCGATGTAAACAGAGTTGTCCAGTTCCATATCCTTTAATTCCACACTTGTAAATTCTTCCCCAAATTTGGCTGTAGACATAATATAATTATTGCCAATTCTTTCCAATTGAATTACATCCGGAAATGTATCTGTAGAAATCTCTTCCCTGGTTTCTCCACCAACTTCTTCACGGTATTGTAAAGTGGTAAGGCCATCACCATGAGTAGTGGCATTTACGTGTTTTGAATTTGCATCCAAATTATTCTTAACTATCCATCCAACTTTTCTGTGAGGATCAACCCCTTTTCCTAAGAATTTTACTTCCGCTCTCAGAATAAAATCGCCCTGGATAGTTGTCCATAAATATTGAAAATCATCCTTTCCAAACCACATATTGGTTCCTGAACCACCAATTTTATAGGTTTGATTTTCTGCAGAATATTCCGAAAATCCCTTTAACCTACAATCGCCGATATCGCTGTTGTTATCAAAAATTCCTATTTGGTTCTGGGCTTGTACATCATTAATCGCAAAGATCATAAAGCTTAGAAGGGCGTAATATAATTTTGAGGTTTTCATTTGATATAGTTTTTTGATAAACAGACTAAAAAAATTTAATAACATTTTGCCTCAAGTCCTTGAAATTTTGTCCAAATTACTGATAGGCGTTGTTTTAATTAGATATGATTAATTGTCACTAATACTCAGTAATACCACAGATTTTGAAGGCATATTTACCTCAATCTTCGATGTATTCATTCTGTAATCCGAAAACTTCTGAATTTGAACCAATTCTTCTTTACCAAAATCATTTAGTGCGTTCATTTTGTCAGAAGTAATAATACTAGCGGTGATAGTTCCCCAATTTTCCATTCCAGGAATTTCAATAGTTGTTGGCACATTCCTATTGGGATCTACATTGGCAATAGTAATATTTACATTTTTACTCTTATCTCTGGAGGCAGAAACGGACAAAGCCGGAATTTCACTATTATCATTTTTATAATTTTGGGTAGTTACTTCAGAAGGTAAATGAAGTGCATCCTGATGTACCTTAAACATTCTGAATACGTGGAAAGTAGGGGTCTTTACCATTTGATTCCCCCTGGTAAGTATCATGGCTTGCAATACATTTACGGTTTGAGCAATATTTGCCATCTTAATGCGTCTGGCGTGATTATTAAAGATATTCAGGCCCAGGGCAGCCACCAGAGCATCCCTAAGTGTATTTTGCTGATACAGAAACCCAGGGTTTGTGCCTGGTTCCACATCGTACCAGGTGCCCCACTCATCTGCAATCAAAGCTATAGTATTATCGGGGTCGTGTTCATCCATTATTGCAATATGATCTTCCAGATTTCCCTCCATCTTCAAGGTATTTTGCATGCTTTTAAACCACTCGTTTTCCACAAAATCGGTCGCAGAGCCTTTAACCTCCCAATTATTGACTATGGTATAATAGTGATAGGACAATCCATGTGCAATATTTAAATATCCGGGAGTACCCTTAATGCCAGTCATAAAGGTTTTAGTCCATTCCAAATCATCATAGATTCCCCCACTGGCAATTTTATATTCTGCATTGCAGTAGGTACTGAATCTTTTAAAGACATTGGTATAGTATTCGGCGTTCATACTTCCACCACAACCCCAGTTCTCATTACCTATACCCCAAAATTTAACATCCCAGGGACGTTCCCTGCCATTTTTACTCCGCAGTCTTGTAATTTCACTATCCTTATCAGAGGTTACATATTCAACCCACTGATAGGCATCTTTTACAGTACCGCTGGCTATGTTGACGGCAATATAGGGTTCTGTTTGCAACAACTCACATAGTTCCAAAAACTCATGGGTCCCAAAGGAATTATCTTCCGTAACACCACCCCAAAAAGTATTCACCACAAGTGGTCTGTCTTTAACAGGTCCAATCCCATCTCTCCATTGGTATTGTTCGGCAAAACACCCTCCGGGCCATCTTAATACAGGTATTTCCAATTCTCTTAGCGCCTCTACAACATCCTTTCTTATCCCGTTAATATTAGGAATTTCAGAAGTTTTTCCCACATAAAATCCATCATAAATACCCCTTCCTAAATGCTCCGCAAAATGACCATAAATGTGTTTGCTTATCGTGTCTTTTGCTTTATTTATGTGTATTGTGATTTTATTTTCCTGACCAATAATGGCTTGCAATGACAGGAATAAAATTAAGAAGGGAATGGTTAGAGTTTTACAGTTTGACATTGTTTGATAATTTTTTTTAATAATTAACTGACTTTTAATTGTGTCTGTAAGTATTGTATTGATACTATGTTGAATCCTAGGAGAAAGATAATGGATCAAATCTTTAATCCACCATGGCATTTATAGTTTTAATGGTCCCATCTTTATTGTATAGCAATTCTGTTACCTTAACATTTCTCAAATGTGTTTTCCCTCCCGAAAGGAAGCTGTCATGATAAAACAATAACCATTTGCCATTATACTCAACTATGGAATGATGGTTGGTCCAGCCTAATACAGGCTTCAAAATGACTCCCTGATAGGTAAAAGGGCCGTAAGGATTATCACCAATACCATATGCTATATTATGAGTGTCACCTGTTGAATAGGATAAATAATACTTTCCATTGTACTTATGAACCCATGCTGCTTCAAAGAAACGTCGTTCATTATCACCTGCCAGTAATGGGTTACCATTTTTATCAAGTATTAGCACATCTGCCGGAGTTTCTGCAAAACCCAGCATGTCATCGGTCAGCTTTGCGATTTTAGGAGTTAAGGCCATCTGGTCTTCAGCCGGGTAAACATCTTCACTCTTATAAGTTCCGCTGGACCATCTCTGCAACTGTCCACCCCAAATACCACCAAAATACATATAATAGACACCATCGGTATCTTCAAAAACAGCAGGATCCATACTAAAACTTCCTTCAATAGGCTGCTCTTTTGCATTAAATGGCCCAAAAGGATTTTCACTTGTGGCTACGCCAATTTTAAATATATCCGATTTATCCTTTACAGGGAAATAGAAATAATAGACACCATTTTTTTCTGCCGCATCAGGGGCCCACATCTGCCTTCCTGCCCAGGGAACGTCTTTAATGTGCAAAGCAACGCCGTAATCTGTAACATTACCTCCTATACTATCCATCGAGAATACATGATAGTCGTTCATATCAAAATGACTCCCTAAATCATCTTCCGGAACACCCGATTCAAAATCGTGGGAAGGATAGATGTACAATTTCCCTTCAAATACATGTGCCGATGGATCAGCAGTATAGATATCTGAAATTAGCGGCAAAGGGTTTACCCGGATGATTGAGACAGTATCTTCGGGAAGCTCATCTATGGAAGATTCTGTTATTTTGTTTGTTGTTTTGTCCTTGCATCCAAAAAGTAGGATTGCAGCCAGCAAATTCACACTTAAGATTCTAAATTTCGAAGGATCCATAGATTGGTTTTAGTTACATTATTTAGTACTTAATAGTTATTGATATTATTTATCAAGGTCCTTAAGTTATTTTCTTAAAAGACTGATGAAAGTTAATCAAAAAAAACACTCATAAATGCCCTTGAGTTTTAATTTCCAGGGGCATAAGGGAATTTTAAGGATTTGTAATACTCCAGGTTTTCCTCTGGTCTTCCCACCCCATCTGGCAATTCTCTTCCCGAAAATGTCTGAAAATAGAGAAGGCTTGCATTCCTCCACCATTTTGCCTCCTGAAGCTGAATTTCAAGAAGCATCCTTACTTCATTGTATTGATCATCAGAAATATAAGTTTTTGCTTGCTTCCAGATGTTCATCATTTCTTCTACCTGATCAACACCTTTTTGATATTTTAAAGCAATTGCATCCCATAATATTCCTCCATTCTTTAGCTTATAATCCCAGGGTAAATGATGAAACCACAAGAGGTATTCTTCCGGACAAGTTTCCGGGTCATTAAAAATTTTGGCAATCTCAGGGGCATACTGAGATGTAGCATTGCTTCCTGAAGGGGTACGATCAAATCCAATACCGTTCTTATCGGCATTGTGATAATAAGTAGGATTCCACTCAGGCCTGCTTAAATCACCCACCCATGGACCCGGACCGTAATGATGACCTGTATCCATCAAATGGTGTAAACCCATTGGGGTCATATAGTTAACAACGGCTTCCCTGGAAGCGATCATTATGCTTTTAACGGGCTTAACAAATTCTGAATTATTGGAATAGGTTAAACGCAACCACTCATCGGCAATGGTTTCAGAACTCAGATAGGGATCCCATGCCAAACGTCCATATCCATACCAGTTAGCCTGCGCAAATGGATGCCCGGTCCAATTCATATCTGTCCCAATATTTGCCACTCCGGCCATTCCGGATATTTTTTTATTGAATAACGATCCATCGATAACTTTAGCCACTGTGCTATTTTTGCCTTTTCGATAGGTCTCAGCATCTAACACTTCTTCGTACAGTTTAGGAAGAAATACCAGATGGGAACTAAAACCAAGATATTCCTGGGTAATTTGGAACTCCATAACCAGTGGTGTATTGGGCATAGCTCCAAACATCGGATGAAAAGGCTCTCTCGGTTGAAAATCAATTGGCCCGTTCTTTACCTGAACCAAAACATTCTCCAGGAAATTACCATCATAGGGCACAAATTCTGTAAAGGCTTGTTTTGCCCTGTCTGTTGCATCCGTTTCAGAATACACAAAGGCTCTCCAAATTACCAATCCATCAAATGGTTTTAATGCAGTTGCCAGCATATTTGCCCCATCTACATGGGTTCTTCCATAATTCTGTGGACCGGGTTGTCCTTCAGAATTGGCCTTAACCAAAAAACCACCAAAGTCCGGGATATATTTATAAACCTCTGTCACTTTATTATTCCACCATTCAATTACGTCCTTATCCAAAGGGTCTGCAGTATTTAATTCTCCTATTTCAATCGGAGCAGAAAACCTTGCCGTTAAATATACTTTTATCCCATACGGCCTAAAAACATCAGCTAAAGCAGCCACCTTTTCTAAATAAGCAGAAGTTAATACCAGGGCATTTGCATTTACATTAGTTAATACAGTGGCATTAATACCTATTGAGGCATTAGCCCGTGCATAGTCTTTATAGCGCTGGTCTATATATTTTGGTAGTTTCTGCCAGTTCCAAAGCGAAAACCCGGCATATCCGCGTTCTATGGTGCGGTCAAGGTTGTCCCAATGATTAAGCATTCGTAAATCAATTTTTGGTGCTTCTGTGAGATTAATCTCATCGAGTGATTTTTGCATTTTCATCAATTGCAAAAATTTAAATACGCCGTAAAGTATCCCTGTATCTTCGTTCGCTGAAATCAATAAAATATTCTTTCCATCTACTGACACAGATTTAATAATAAATCCTTCTTTGCCAATCTGTTCAAAATAGCCTTTTAGTGCACTCTGTAACTCCTGGTTAAGACCATCTTTCTTAACCACCCACATGGTATTCGATAAATTGGGGGAATCCTGTATATCGGATGCTTGTCCCAGCATCGCATCAAGACCCTTGACAAGTTCATTTTGCGCATTTAGAAGAATGCTATTGCCTCCTGAGAAAAATATAGAATTTGTTAACTTTTGATACTCCGATAATATTGTTGGTTCTCTTATTTCAGAGTATTCCAACCACAAATCGTATCCGGCTGGAGTCTGTGAACTGCTAATAGTTATTGAAAGCAAAGCAAATACATAAAACAGTTTTAAGTGGGAAAAGGAGATATTCATCTTTAAGGATATCTATTTTTAGATTTAATTAACTATTATACGGCCAGGAACTAAGATGAGCTTAAGGTTAAATTAGTACTACATGGGTTATTTCAAAAGATGCAATAACTAGCCACTGTCAACTAATTTGCAAGTTACTAGTTACTAATAATCAGTTGAAAAAATCTCACCTTCCCTCATAAAACTTTTGAACTCCACCATATAATCATTTGGGTCCCGTACAAAAAAAGACAAATGTTCCCCTGTCCTATCTTTTAAAAAAGTAGCTTCTGTTGTTATTTCAAGATCCATTTCTGACAATCTGCCATACAAATTCTTCCAGACCTCTGCATTAACTATTACTCCAAAGTGGAATGAGGGAAGTACATGATCACTAAATCGGTAACTTTTATAATCAAAATTAAAGTTTCCTGCCTGGGTAAAAGTCAATTGATTTCCATAAAGATCTATATCCAGCCAATTCTCTCCCGATCTTCCTGTTTCTGCCTTAAGGATTTCCAGGTAAAATTTCCTAGTTTCTTTAATATTGATGCAAGGTAGGGCAAGATGGAATTTTGAATTCATTGTTTAGTTTTGGTTTGGTGAGTAACTTTTAATCGACTAAATAAGAGTTGTTCCTTTATTCTTCCTCATCCTCTATGTCTTCTATTGGCAATTCATTCTCAACATCTTCTTCTATTATTTCATCTTCATCCAGGTCATGATCTTCCATGGCTGCGACCAGACGTTTACTGACTTTTACCAGATATATAGTATCATCCGTCCTTACTTCAACGCATTCCACTATTTCGTTTAATGCGTTTTTAAAGGTGATAATATGGTCATCATCATATCCATCAGGGTATTTGGTGACGAGAAGATCCAGGATGTCCTTATTTAGCTTTTTAAAATCTACGATTACACGTCGCATGTTTAAGGTCTCTTTTATCGTTTAAATTACAAATTTAATTGATATGTAAGAGTAAAATATTAACTATAGCCATCCCTGGCTTTAAAGAGTATATAAAATGAAATTACCAATCTATAGTAAAATGTAATGGCGGCTAAAGGTTAGTTGAATCTTCTTCGTCCGCTTCTTTGTGAAAAATCAAATCCTGTTCCTCCATGGCCAAAACCACAAGTTGTATGTAATCATCTATCACATTTTTTATATTTGAAGGGTCTGTAATATCTATAATACCACGCCAAATGAGTTCACGTTCCTTCCCCACACAGATACAGTAAAGGGCAGTCTCTGCATGGTAAACCTTATACTGATCATAATAATTTTCATCATAATAAATATCCTGATGTGATAAATAATCATCTTTGAAATTATCATAATAACTATTTATATCAACCATTTCTTTTCTAAAGGTCTCTATATCTTCTGAACCAAGAATTTTGGTAAATAAAATGGCATCAAAATCTTTATCCAGGAGAGATTGTTCCACTTCATCAAGTTCTTCTTCAGACCTTTGAGAATCAGTAAATTCAACATCAAATAAATCCACACTGCGCATTGCTTCCACGCCCCTATTGGTAAATTCCTTCTTCATTTTAGTTTCGAATCCTTCCTGCGCTTTAGAATTAGAGGTCATCCCCACAATAAGTACTTTGCTGGCATCGAAAATTACAATGTCCGGATTTTTCCAATTATCTACCAATTCCGTGGACGAACACCCCATGAATAATAATGCGACTAAAATAAGTGCTTTCTTCATTGCTATAATTAATTTAATAATCGCTTTTGTTTCTCCTTCTTCAGTACACTTGATACTAAATCAAAAAGTTTTGTTTTGATTTCCCTGTATTCTTCTTTATAATGATCCATGCTGCTGGTCAATTCTCTATGGGTCTCGCGATAAGCCTTTTCCAATTCTATTTGATCAACATCATCAATCATGATTTCCAGTTTATTTTCATGAGCCTGAACCTTTTTCATAAGTGAAACGGCTTCCTTCTCCAGATCAGTAAGAGTAGTTACAATTGCTTTACTTTTTCCAAAAATTTTTGAATCAATTAATTGTACGGTATAATGCTTTACCAGATTGTTTAAAAACAATTGTTCATCCTTCATAAATCTTAATTCCGATAGCCAAAGTAAGGTTGTCCTATGCATCTCTTCTGGATCTATCCATTCAATATAACGATGCGTGTTTTCTTTGATTTTCATTTTGTTAAATTTTAAAATAGCACATATTTAAACTCTAATTGTATTGAAATCCATAATTCAATTCCTTTAAAATATTGTTTAGGAATATTTATTATGTGCTTCCAATTTAGTTTTTTGTTGAACCAAACGAAATGATAATTATCAGGTAGGTATTACGCCAGTTGGTATTAATTTTAGTCCGGTCTTCGACTCTTTAAAATTCCGCCGGCATAATTGAATATCTCCGACTTTAGGATTTGAAACTGCTGAAAACAATTTGCTACATTGGCTTTTAGCTTCTCATGTTCCACATGAATATCTTCATCACATTTGCTGTTTCTGCATTCAATGGACCCCCCCAGATTATTCTCATGTTGAACCATACGATTTTGCACATTAGTCTTATCACTTTTAATAAGCTTCAGGCGCTCAAGATAGTCTTGTAAACGCTCAAACAAATTGGGGGTGTTGGGCTCAAATACATAGGAGTGAAGAAGATGTTCTATGAATACTAATTCATCGTTCATTAAGGAAAAGGAAGATTTCCATTTCTGTGCATCTAAATGTAATTTTTGAATGGTAGCCAGTTTTCGATCTTCCGTTTTATTTTCCATACTTATGAATCTGATATTTTAAAGCTACTTCTGAGCAAAAGTATGAGCAATGATAAAAATCATGTGGTTATCAAAAAATAAGTTCTACCGTTTCAAATATTTCAGGAATATGAACATTCCATTTATATACATCTGTAATTTTAATTTTAAATTCTTGTAAGGCTTCCTGCTCTCCATGAATCAGAAAAACACGTTCCGGAATATTTTTAATAGAACCCAACCAGTCCAGCAACTCTTTTTGATCCGCATGGGCTGATAAACTTTCTTCATGATGAATACTGGCTTTCACCGAATAGTATTTTCCAAAGATCTTAAGTTCATGAGCCCCATCTAAAAGCGCTCTTCCCCGTGTTCCTTCAGCCATGTAACCAACCAATAAAATATTAGTCTTCGGATTATCTACCAATTGTTGTAAATAAGTGAGAATTCTTCCACCCGTGACCATTCCGCTTCCGGCAATAACAATTTTTGGCCTGGGATCGTCTATGGTCTCCCATGTTTGTCTGTAGGAATCAACAATATTTACGTGGGCACACATTGCCTTATATTCTTTTGGAGATAGCTTATGCCAATTTGGGAAACGTTCGAATATGGAAAGTACATTGCTGCCCATAGGGCTATCAATAAAGACAGGAATATTTGGTATTTTATTCTTCCTGTAAAGCTTCCAGAATAAATACATCAGTGACTGTAAACGTTCTACCGCAAAAGAAGGAATGAGGAGGTTTCCTCCTTCATAAAGTGTTTTATTAACGAGGGCAACCAGTCTATCCTCAACACTATCTTTCGGGTGCAATTTATTTCCATAGGTACTTTCAACAAAAAGAAAATCGGCCCACTCAGGTTTAACCGGTGGATCTAACAAAATATCATTTGGCCTTCCAACATCTCCGGAAAAAACAAAAAGCTTACCTGAAATTTCTATTTCGATAAAAGTAGAGCCAATTATATGTCCGTTAAATCTGAATCTATACCGGATATTTTCAGAAAGTGGTGTCCATTGGTTTATTTCTTCAGCTCTAAATAGCGTTATTGCATTTTCTGCATCTTGTATGCTATACAGTGGCAAAGCCGGACTATGCTTACTATACCTCTCCCTATTTGCTATTTCTGCTTCTTCTTCATTTATCTTAGCACTATCCAGCAATATTATCCTGGTTATCGCAAGTGTAGGGGCAGTTCCTATAATTTTACCTTTAAATCCTGCCTTTACCAATCTGGGTAAATAACCAGTATGATCAAGATGACCATGTGTTAATAAAACAACATCTATTAAGTCGACTGAAACAGGCAATGGTTCCCAATTAGATTTTCTAAGGTCCTTCCTCCCCTGGAACATCCCACAATCTATGAGAATGTTTTTCTCATCTGTTTCGAGATAAAATTTAGATCCTGTCACCGTACCCGCAGCCCCTAAAAAATGTACTTTAACCATTATATCGAATTTATTGGATCAAATCTTACAAAGCATACCTACTTCGTGAAGAATTTTGGCTTTCCTTGTATCCGAGACCCCCAAATGGTCGAGATAAAAGCTATCTTTTAACAATTGACGACATAAGACCACATCACGGCTTAACAAAAATTGTTTCTCTCTTTTGGTCAATAGTGAAGAAACTGTTATTGGATATAGACTAAGTCTGTCTATACGGTCTTTTAAACTATCCCCTTTTGGATAATCCCAACTTAGGAGATACAATCCCATACAATTACCATATAAAATAGCGTCTTTTGTAAAACGTGTATTGGTGGCAACCCAGCATGCGTCGGGTTCTTTGATATTTGAAATATCTTTATAGCCTGCATTTTTTATATCCTGATATCTGGAATAAATATATAAGGGAATCTTAACATTGCAATTGCGACCTTGTTCCCCGTGAAATTTGCATTCAATAATTATAATCGATCCGTTTTTTTCTGCAATTACATCTATTTCATGGCCAACACATTTTCCTGCAACGGTCTTACCAACTCGAGTTTTGAATCCCGAATAAATTAATATAGCACTTAAAAACTTTTCAAACGGGAAACCTGTGGGGCCTAACTCATATATGGCTTTTTTAAGTTTATATTTCGAAGCGAATACCGGCTTTTTGCGTCTTAAAAAGCTATAGGCTCTGTTATATACTTCTCTGGTTGTGATTCCATCATACAGTTCTTCCTTAACCAGAGTTAAAATTTGATTAATCAAATTATCGTCTACCCCACTTCGTTTTAGAGAAGAGCGTAACTTTTCTTCTGAGAATAGCACTTTGTCACCCGAAGCCTTAACTATGAAAAAACCTTCATTTGCCATAATGTCCTGCGATTGAGATGGTCCCCAATAAATTTGAAAAATTCTAAGCTCTGCTTTTTTTATTAAAAAATTCCCTGACCATTGCTTTGACCTGATTTTCGGTCATACTATCTGCTTTCTCTACTGTCTTAACTTTCAATGCCAGAGTTTTGTAGTTTTCATCTAATTCCTTGTAAAATTTGGAATTGGTATCTGCAGGACCATAAATTGCTATCGCTTCTGCATCCTCAATTGCCTTCGCCAATTCCTTAAAATATAATTTCAATTGATGTTTCTCTCTTTCCAGGTATTTGCTATCCTGTACTACATCCTGAGGACCCCATCTCGTCTTGGAGCGAGCTCCGCCTTTTGGATGAAAGAATTCAATTTCTGAATAAATAGTGTTGAATCTAACATCTCCATCACTTATAGTCACCAAATGTGCCTTTTCTTTATCTAACCATATTCCTATTTTCTTCATGGATATATTATTGTGAATTAATATTGAGCTCTGGTATCGGAATTATAATGACTCTATAAAACTAGATCCAAACCATCATTTGTCCTATGATAGTGATCAGTCGGTATACGGGAGAATAAGAAAAGGTATATTGATATTAAAACTTACTTTCTCAAGAACCGGTTCACGGGTTAATTTCTCTAAAAAACCGTGTTGGTAATGAATCATTGTCAGCATATCTATACCCAATTCGTCAATAAAATCTGTTATTGCTCTGGTTTTATTGGCAAAATCTGGCATCCAGTGAATAGAATGCCTGATATCGCCTAAATACTCTCTAAGGATATATAAATTGGATTTCTGCACCGGGCTTAGTCTTTCTTCTTCATTTATATGAACGATACATACAGACGAATCACATGTCGAAGCAAATGTCAGAAGAGGTTGTAACAATTTAGCATTGTAATTCTTCTTGTAGTCTGTTGCAAAAGCAATCTCTTTAGGTAAAACAAATTCTTTTTCCCCAGGTATGGTTAGTATTGGACAATCCTTAATAGCGTTAATGGATTTGATTACATTACTAGCTAAAAAAATGGATTTGGCTCCCGTCTTCCCTTTATTACCCATCACAATAAGATCTGCATTCGTCTCTTTAATTGCCTGCTGCAGAGCATCAATTAAATTTTCATTTTTTGAATGAATACCAAAATGATGATTACTATTCCCTGTATCAAGATTAATTCTATGTAAAAAGGAATATAAACCCTCCATAGACTCTTCTCCCAGTTGTTGTAATAAACTTAAATTACGGCCCGCCGCCTGGCAATTGCTTTTTAGCGGGGTTTGCTCGGTATAAGCATTGAGAATATGGAATGAGCAATTGTAATTTTTAAACAATTGCGTGGCGTAAAAAAGTGCGTTATAGGCATTGTTGGAAAAATCTGTGGCAATAAGTATATTTTTCATCGAAATTTCAGAGTTACATTAGGGAATAACCATAAAAGGGATGCTAACATGAAACCCTATTTTCTTAATAACGGGCTCTATAAAAAGACTTTCCAAAAAAGTGTGTTTGTTCTGG
>Ga0316194_10001329_pt1 | contig 16969 bp, 14 predicted proteins | sample CroRivsedime1_MG_FD_204936 | JGI IMG/M metagenome (GOLD analysis project Ga0316194, IMG submission 204936) | Coastal sediment microbial communities from Maine, United States - Cross River sediment 1 | ecosystem: Environmental > Aquatic > Marine > Coastal > Sediment | place: USA: Maine...
CTCTTCCACGTCTGGGTCGGTCAGCGCACCTACGAGACAGTAGAGATCCGTCAGGTCGTCACGGCCCTGTCGGACCTGCGAAAAGCGGGTTGGAGAATCGACTACATCGAAGGCAATCGGGACTTTTTCATCGCCGAAGGACCGTATGCGGAGGTGTTCGACACCGTCTCCGACGAGGTCTCCTTCCAAGTCGGGGACCGGTCCTACCTGGCGATCCATGGCGATGGACTGAACGAAGAAGACCGCCTCTACCAGTTCTGGCGCTGGCTTTCGAAGAGCGCTCCGAGTCGTTTCTTCATGTTGCATCTGCCTGGTGGGCTGGCCCAGAGGTTGGTGCGCGTAACGGAAGGACAGCTTTCCAAGACTAACTTCAAACACAAGAGCCGGATTCCACGAGAGGTCATCTCACGTCATGCCGTTAGAAGACTCGCCCAAGGCCACGATGTCCTGCTGCTGGGTCACTTCCACGAGGCCCAGAGCTGGCAGGTCGGAGACGGCGAAGTGCGATTGCTCGATGCCTGGTTCAACACCAAGCGAGTCGAGTGGCTATCGGCTGAAGGCTAGCTCGACCTCGAGCCCTGGAGAAAGGAGGAGTCGTCCATGACGCTGTCACTTTCCTCCTGCAAGGGCACCTGTCCGATCCCGAGCGGAGTCGTGATCGAGGGTACCGTGAGGGTGCCACCCTCCAAGAGCCTGACCCAGCGATTCCTCAACCTTGCCTTCCTGGCGCGCCAGTCGGTAGTGCTCGCGGGACCGCTGCGATCGGAAGATACCGAGCTGTTTTCGACCGCCCTGAGTCAGGCCGGTTACGAGGTCTCACTCGACGACGATGCCATGCAGATCCGTCCGGGTCCCATTCCAAGTGCCGGCGAGCTGTTCTGCGGCAACAACGGGACCATGCTGCGATTCCTGACGGCGACTCTCAGCGCCATTCCAGGTGTCTGGCACCTCGATGGCATGCCACGCCTGAGACAAAGGCCCCTGGGCCCGCTGGTGGATGCTCTACGCAGTCTGGGAGCGCGGATCGAGTACTTGGAGCGCAGTGGGTTCGCTCCGCTGCGGATTTCGGGTGGGAGTCTGGAGGGTGGAAGTACCGAGCTCGACGCCCGGCTGTCGAGCCAGTTCGCCTCGGCGATCCTGATGGCTGCAACGGCCGCAAAGCGACCGGTCGAGCTGCGAGTTCGATCCCTGGCGTCGGCTCCCTACGTCGATCTCACGTTGGACACCCTCGGTCGCTTCCAAGCCAGGGTCGAGGCTCTCGGCGAGACTACCTGGCGGGTTTCACCGGTCCCGCTCCGGGGCGGATCTTGGACGATGGAGGGGGATTTCTCCGCAGCTGCCTATCCCGCTGCTGCAGCGGCCCTGACCGGAGGCAGGGTTCGCCTAGAAGGGCTCTCGCCCCTGTCGAAGCAGGGCGACCGAAGGTTCCTAGAGGTGCTGGCCGGAATGGGAGCCCGAGTCGAGTGGCTCTCCGATACCCTGCAGGTCACCGGTGCCTCGGTGTTGAGCTCGGTGGAGGTGGATTTCTCAGACATGCCGGATCAGGTGCCCACGCTTGCCGCCTTGGCGCCCTTTGCGGTGGGTACCACGACGATCGACAACGTGCCGCATCTGAGACTCAAGGAGAGCGACCGCTTGGCGGCCATGTCGACCGAGCTCCGTCGACTGGGTGCTGATCTCGATGAGCTGCCGGCCGGTCTGGAGGTCCGCGGGAGTTGGGCCGAGGGGCCTGTTCCTTCGTCACAGACCCAAGTCGATACCTACGGTGATCATCGCATCGCCATGAGTCTGGCGATCTGTGGTCTCCGCCGTCCCGGGCTCGTCGTACGGCACCCACAAGTAGTTGCCAAGTCCTATCCCGCCTTCTGGCGAGATCTCGAAGGGCTGATCGAGAAATGAACAGCATGTCGGCGTCGCGGGCTACCCCTCTCCGTGCAGATGTTGGGTGAGAGCCCGCAGCTGCGGTCGGCCCTCGAGCGCCTGGCGCTGCTGGCACCTTCGGATCTGGCGATCCTCATTCTCGGCGAAACCGGAACGGGCAAGGAGCTGGCGGCCCGAAGAATCCACCGGCTCAGCCCGCGAGCGACCTTGCCGTTTCTGGCGGTCAACTGTGCGGCGCTGCCGGAGTCGCTGTTGCTGTCGGATCTCTTCGGGCACGTCAAGGGGTCGTTTACTGGGGCCGATCGTGATCGCGCAGGAATCTTCGAAGCAAGCCGCGGTGGGACGGTGTTCCTGGACGAGATCGGAGATCTGCCGCTGCCGGCCCAGGGAAAGCTGCTGCGAGTCCTACAGGAGAGGGAGGTTCGCAGATTGGGTGAGAGCCTGCCCCGAAAGGTGGATGTCCGAATCGTCGCGGCCACCCATCAGAGTCTGTCGTCGATGGTGACCGAAGGGGAGTTTCGCCGTGATCTCTTCTATCGACTCAAGGTCGGTAGCGTCGTCCTACCTCCTCTCAGGGAACGCGGAATGGATGTGCTGCTCCTGGGGGAGCATTTTCTGGTGCGCGAGGGCTATCAGCTGAGCGTCGACGCCAGACGGCGATTGCGCTCCTACCCGTGGCCCGGCAACGTGAGGGAGCTGCGCAACACTCTGGAGGTCGCCAAGGCCCTGTCCGAAGACTACGTCATCCGTCCCGAGCACCTGGAACTGCCGGATTCCGACTTCAGGACAGCGAACGGATACCACGAGCAGGTGAGGGAGTTCCGCCGCGAGCTGGTGCGGGAGGCCCTGAAGGCCAGTGGCGGGAATCGCGCCGAAGCAGCGAGGAATCTCGGGCTGAGCCGACAGGCCCTTTCCTATCTGGTTCGTAGCCTGTCCATCGTTTGAAGGACGGCCTAGATTCGTTCTTGGCTGGTGAAGCAGGGGCGTAGCAGGTCGACGATTCTCTCGAGCGCCACCCGATCGGTGTCGTCGAAGGCTGACCGGTAGTGGGAGTCGATGTCGAGTACCGCCACCAGATTGTGCTGCATATCGAAGACCGGTACCACTACCTCGGAGCGAGCCAGAGCGTCGCAAGCGATATGGCCTTCGAAGTGGTGAACGTCCTCTACGACCTGTGAGCGCTCGAGCCGAGCCGCGGCACCACAGACTCCCCGATCGAAGGCGATCTCGAGACACCCGACCGGCCCCTGGAAGGGGCCTACACGCAGCAGCTTGGGAGCCACGACGCGGTAGAAGCCGGTCCAGCTGGCCGCCGGCAGAAGCTCGTGGAGAACGGATGCCGTGCTCGCCATTGCGGCGACAGGATCTTCGAGATCGCGGACCAGCTCGGCGATACGGGACTCGGCCTCACGATAGGTCTCGGTCCTCGACATGACAGCCGATTCTATTCGGTTGTTCTCAGATGGTCCCAGCCCTGAGGCTCGAGAAGACGAACACCGCCACCCTCGATCAGTCGGATCGAACGGTCTCGGGTCAGCTCTCCGACATGGGTGCAGCCATAGCTGTCTGGAGGGCGGATCGTGGCCGGCAACGAGAACAGGAGGCAGTAGTCTTCACCTCCTGAAAGCTCGAGGTCCAGTGGCCTCAGCTGCAGCCAGGCACACAGGTCCTGGAAGCGAGTCGTTGTAGGGAGGCTCTCGGCGTGGAGACGTGCGCCGACGCCGCTTTCCCGGCACAGACGGTGAAGATCCAATGACAGCCCGTCGGAGATGTCGATGGCCGCGGCCCTCCGGCGGCGGGCCAGCCAACGGCCCAGGTCGATTTGTGGATCCGGAAACAAATGGCGGCGGATTGCCTCCCTGGCTGCGGTAGCCAGGCCGCGGTCGGAGGCCAGCTCGGGAGGGAGCTGGATGCGAGAGCTCTGGAAGTCGGCACCGCCTTCGAGCAGGTGGCGGCCGAGGGCAGACTGGCCAACCGGGCCACCGAGCCACAGTCGATCTTCGGGCTTGCCCGTACTGCGCCGGACCCACCTGCCTCCAGGGACCTTAACACCCACGAGCGTCAGAGTTGCCGAAAGGACGGGACCACGGGCCAGGTCGCCACCGGCAAGCTCCACACCGGCATCTCTCGTGGCCTTCAAGAGAGCCTGGAGGAAGCTCTTCATGTCCTGATCGGGAGGCGAGCTCAGGGCAAGGAAGGCGTAGCGCGGCTCGGCGCCCATGGCGGCCAGATCGGAGAGGTTGACGGCCAGAAGGCGCTGCGCCACGACTCTCGGGTCGAGACCGGTCGGAAAGTGCACGCCCGCGATCTGATGGTCGACCGTGATCGCGGTCTCGGCCCTCGGCAACAGTGCGGCATCGTCGCCCAGGCGGTCGCTGCCGTCTCCATGCAACTGCTCCCGGAGCCACTGCAGGAGGCGGTCTTCTTGACTCGAGCTCATTGCCGACCGGCGGGAAGGAGGCGAGCTTCAGCTCGCCTTGCGTCGGGTTCTCGCCTTCTTCATGAGGGCGATGTCCAACACCTCGCGCATGTCCTCGGCGAAGTGAAAGGTCAGACCCTTGCGAAGCTCCGGCTGGACTTCATGGAGGTCTCTGTCGTTGAGTCGGGGCAGTACGATCCTCTTGACACCTGCCGCTTTGGCGGCCAGGACCTTCTCTTTCAGTCCGCCGATGGGCAGGATGTCACCGCGCAGGGTGATCTCGCCGGTCATGGCCACGCGCCGGTTGATCGGTCTGCCCAGCAGGACGGAGACGATTGCCGCTGCGATGGTGATGCCGGCCGAAGGACCGTCTTTGGGGATCGAGCCAGCCGGCACATGGATGTGAATATCGTGGGTGGTGAAGAAATCGCTGGGAAGGTCGGATTCGGCACAGTAGGAGCGAGCAAAGCTCAGGGCTGCCTGGGCGGATTCCTTCATCACCTCACCGAGCTGTCCGGTCAGACGCAGCCGACCCCGGCCCAGAAGGGCCACGGCTTCGATGAACAGCAGATCGCCGCCCGCCGCGGTCCATGCCAGGCCGGTGGCCACACCGATCCGGTCGATCGACAGGAGCTCTTCGCTGAAGTGCTTGGCAGGGCCCAGGAGCTCTTCGACCTGAGGCAGGGAAACGGAAGTCTTACCCTTCCTTCCCTGGGCCACCTCAACCGCCACTTTGCGGCAGATGGCTGCCAGCTCGCGCTCGAGATTCCGCAACCCGGCCTCCTGGGTGTAATCCTTGACGATCTTGCGAATCGCCGCCGTCGAGAAGGAGATCTGGCTGGCTTTGAGTCCGTGCTGTGCTACCTGCTTGGGTATCAAGTGGCGTTGCGCGATCTGCAACTTCTCCTGGCCGGTGTATCCACTCAGGCGAATGACCTCCATTCGATCGAGAAAAGCGGGTTGAATCGGCTCCAGCATGTTGGCGGTGGTGATGAACATCACCCGAGACAGGTCGTAGGCGACGCTCAGATAGTGATCGCGAAAGCTGAAGTTCTGCTCTGGATCCAGAACCTCCAGCAGGGCGGAAGAGGGGTCACCCCGAAAGTCGGCCCCCACCTTGTCGATCTCGTCCAGCATGAAGACCGGATTGCTGGTTCGGGCCTGATTGATTCCCTGGATGATCCGGCCGGGCATGGCTCCGACATAGGTGCGCCGATGGCCGCGAATCTCGGCCTCGTCACGCACGCCGCCCAGCGAGATGCGAACGAACTCGCGCCCCAACGCCCTGGCAATCGAGCGCCCCAGCGAAGTCTTGCCGACTCCGGGCGGGCCCACGAAGCAGAGGATCGGTCCTTTGGTGTCGTCCTTGAGCTTGCGAACGGCGAGGTACTCGAGGATCCTCTCCTTGACTTTCTCCAAATCGTAGTGGTCCTCGTCGAGGACCTTGCGGGCCCGCACCAGGTCGAGGAGATCCTCGCTCTGCGTCTCCCATGGCAGCCCTGTCAGCCACTCGAGGTAGGTCCGGGTGATGGCGGTCTCGGCGCTGTCCGGATGGCCGCGCTCCAGCCGTTGGATCTGACGCTCCAGCTCCTCCAGCGCTTCCTCGGGCATCTGCTTTTCCTTACCCGTACGACGGAAGTTGCTGATCTCCTCATCCAACTCGTCCCCTTCCCCGAGCTCCTGCTGGATCGCCTTGAGCTGCTGTCGCAAGAAATACTCTCGCTGGCCCTTGTCCATTTCTCCCCGAGCCTGGAGGGAGATCTCCTGCTGCATCTTGAGAAGCTGGATCTCTCTCAAGAGCAGGTCACTGACCTTGCGCAGTCGCTCCAATGGCGAGACGGTCTTGAGAATCTCCTGAGCATCCTCGGCTTTGAGCTCGAGGTTGCCCGCCGCCAGGTCCGCCAGGCGTCCTGGGTCATCGAGGTTGGCGGCGATGATCATCACCTCGGGTGAGATGGTCTTGCCGAGGTTGACAACGGTGTCCAGACCCTCCTTGACCGTGCGGACAAGGGCCTCCAGTTCCAGATCCTGCTCGCCGAAGATCGGCTCGTCCAACTGCTCGATCTTGGCCTTCAAATAGGGCTCGGTCTGGCCGATATGCGCTATCCGAGCTCGGCTGAGCCCCTGCACCAGGATGCGGATGCGGCCGTCCGGCAGCTTCAGCATGCGCATGATCAGGGCCGCCGTCCCGAAGTCGTGGAGGTCGCCCTCACCTGGATCTTCGACCGTGGCGTCCTTCTGGGTGACCAGCATGATGATGCGGTTCTCCGCCAAAGCCTGGTCGACGGCCAGGACGCTTTTTTCGCGACCGACGGAAAGCGGCAGGATGATGTAGGGAAAGATCACCGTGTCCTTGAGCGGTAGGACCGGCAAGACATCGGGCAGCTTCATGCTGCCGTCGAGGCCTTCGTCGTTCATGCTTGGTGTCGTGGTCATGGTTCCCGAGCCTCTGGGGTCAACGACGCTGATCAAGAAGATTCTTGAGCTCCGTCATGAAGGCGTCGATATCTTCGAATTTGCGGTAGACAGAGGCGAACCGGACGTAGGAGACCTGATCCAACTCCCTCAGCTCGCCCATGACGAAATGGCCGATCTCCTGCGTGGTGATCTCGTGGTCCTCCCTGTCCTGCAGTTGCTGCTCGACCCGGTCGACGATCTCCTCCAACCGCTTCGCTGGCACGGGTCGCTTCTCACATGCCTTGTGGAGGCCAGTCAGTAGTTTGGCTCGATCGAACTCGACCCTGCTGCCGTCGCGTTTGATCACCATGTAGGGAATCTCTTCGATGCGCTCGTACGAGGTGAAGCGCCGTCCGCATTCCAGGCACTCCCGGCGCCTGCGGATGGTCATGCCATTGCGATTCTCTCGGGAGTCCACCACCCGATCGTTGTTTTCGGTACAGAACGGGCATCTCATGCCGTGTCGGTTCCAGGGGAGTGCCTGGTTCTCGAAGCAAACGACCCGATTGAGTCACGACTTGGGATGCAGGCGAATGTTGAGCTGCAATTGCAGCTCGTCGGCCTTTTCGGTTCGATCCAGGTCCAACTGGACATTTCGCACCTCCTGAACCAGCCTCTGCTCTGCGTCTTCGAGCCTGAGACTCAGGGTCACTCTCTGAGTCCTTTGGAGATCCTGCTGATCCAGTCGAAGCAGTAGGTTGCGGCTCGTCCTGCTTGTTTCACCTTTGCCGGGCGGAGCTGCTGGGCGCGGCCGGGGCGGAGCAGGGGGCGGAGCTGCTACGGGTGAAGGCCTCGTGGCGGTAGCTCTCGCAGGTTCGAGTCGGGGATCGGCCGGGATTGCGGCAGGAGCTCCACTGGCTACCGCCTGGCCGACAGGAGGTCGCAGGCTGGCGGCGGGCTGGCTGAGGGACTGCGCCCTGGCGGCAACTTCTCTTGCCACCGCCGCTTCGGGTACCTTGGGCTGTCGCGGCAGCGGGACCCTCGCCGACGCGGGGGAGCCCTCCTCGAGCTGCTTCTTGAGGGCGCCGAGAGTGAGCTTCGAGATTGCTCTCAGCGTTTCGAAAACGCCCATCCCGGTCAGGGCTGCGGCCTCGACCCTGGGAATCTCTCGGCTGTTCAGAGTCGCGTCGAGCTCCTCCACCGTGCAGATGTCCTGGAGATCTCTCTTGTTGTATTGGAACACCATCGGGACCGTGTCGATCACGATGCCGAGCTCCGCCAGGTTGGTCTTCAGGTTGGCGAGTGACTCGACGTTGGACTGTAGCATCGGGCGCTGCGTATCGGCGACGAAGACAATCCCGTCGACGCCTTTCAAGACGAGCTTGCGGGTGGTGTTGTAGAAGACCTGCCCAGGAACGGTGTAGAGCTGGATCTTGGTCTTGAAGCCGGCAATGGTCCCTACTTCGATGGGCAGCAGATCGAAGAACAGAGTCCGGTCTGCCTTGGTCTCCAGGGAGACCATCTCGCCCCGGGAATTCGGCGTCGTATGGCCGTAGATGAACTGCAGATTCGTGGTCTTGCCGCACAGACCAGGGCCGTAGTAGACGACTTTGACCGTCATCTGCATGGTGCTGAAGTTGAATGTAGCCATAGCTATAGGGCTCTATCTGCCGCCGGGCTCGATCTTACCATCAGGTCTCAGGCGCGAAAGTGACCGGTTCCTCTAAGGTCTGGGTATCTCGGCTCTGGCCTCCGTCAGGTCCTTTCCCTCGCCTTCCTGTGACGTGAATCGAAGGGTCAGATTGGCCAAGCCGCGAACCACCTGAGCCAATTCCCGATCGAGATCTTCGAGGATCTCGACTTGTCGCAGAAACGTGTCGATATCTCCCCTCGCCACCGGCCCGGTGATGGCGCCAGATACGTCGCTCGCCTGGGAGGCCTGCTCGATGGCGCCGCGGGCGAGGGCGAGGTAGCCCTTCTCGACCTCATGCGGCAGTCCCTGTCGGCTTGCCATCTCGAATGCGGTTGCCAGCAAAGTGACGACGCCGCCGGCCGCGAGCGAGGCTGCCAGATGATAGATGGGCCTGGCCTCTGCAGATACATGCACAGGGCTCCCCTCCCATGAAAGAGCCAGCCTCGCGGCCATGGTCCGCGCTTCAGGCGTGCCGTCCAGGGCGAAGACCTTGCCTTTGGCCTGGCGCGGATCTGTCAGGACCCGCGGAAAGGCCATGAGAGGGTGCAACGACCCAGTGCTGCAACCGGCCTCGCGTAGCGGTTCGAGCACTGAAGCATCGAGCGCGCCAGCTGTATGCAGGACCACCTCTGCCTGGGGCCGCTTCGCCAATTGGGTCGCTACAGAGGGCAGCGCCGGATCGGATATGGTCAGCAAAAGCAGCGACTCACCTGACGTTTCCAGCCGATCGACCGCGACTGCAGCGGCCCCGAGCTCGCGGGCCAGGGTGGCTGTGCGTGCGGAATCTCGGCCTGCGATGGTCACGATCTCGGCACCCCGGGCTGTCATCCAGTGGGCCATGCTGCGACCTACGCGGCCCGGTCCGACGAGTGAGAATCGTAGTGGAACCAGTGACTTCGGTGTTGACATCGCTGCGCTACAATAGCCGTGGGTAGTTGCCCAGGCAAGGCCCAGGAAGGGAGTCTCTCGAGTGGCGAGAGTCTCGGACTGGAAAGGGGCGGCTGCTCTTGGAGCCACTGTCCTTCACTCCATCGATCGGCTTGACAGGGACTCGGGACATGGCTAGTTTTCCGGCACGAGACGGCGACGATCAAACCTAGACTAGCGATTCTGGCAAACAAGACTATGGTAGCCCACAGCCGACGAGCATCCTCCGCCGGTCGCAACAGCGAGATTTTGCGGGATGTGATCCATACCTTCATATCGAGCGGCGAGCCGGTCAGCTCGCGGACCGTGGCCAAGCTCGAGCACCACGGGCTGTCGTCGGCGAGCATCCGCAACGTCATGGCCGACCTCGAGGATCAGGGCTTCCTGGCACAGCCTTATAAATCTGCCGGCAGAGTGCCCACGGCCACTGGGTATCACTTCTACATCGATTCACTGATGCCCAGTAAGAGGATCTCCGAACCCAATCGGCGCCTGATCGAGGGCGAGCTCCAGTCCGTTCTCTCGGATGTCGAAAAGCTGATGGAAGTCGTGACTCACCTCCTGACACAGCTTTCCAATCAGATCGGCATCGTGGTGACTCCACCGGTCGGCGAGACGGTGCTGAAGGAGATCAACTTCATCAAACTAACGGGACATCGCGCGCTCTGCGTCATGGTCTCCGTCGGTGGCATGGTCGAGAACCGGGTGATCGAAACTCTGCACGAAATGTCCAGAGAGGAGCTCGTGCGGATCTCTAACTATCTGACGGAGAGCTGCGGCGGTCTGACTCTGAGGCAGATTCGAGACAGGCTGCTCGGTTTGATGGTTCAGGAAAGGGCAGAGCTGGACGAAATGCTGGTCGATGCAGTGGATCTGGCTCAGCAGGCTCTGGGGGCCGATGACGGACCGGGCCTGCTCGTCGAGGGAACGGATGTTGTTCTGGGACAACCGGAGTTGTCGGATGTTCCGCGAGTTCGTCGCTTGATTCAGACCTTTACAGACAAGGCTGATCTGGTTCGAATGCTCAACCAATTGATCGGTGGCGAAGGTGTACGAGTCATTATTGGCGAGGACAGCGACCTGACCTCGGATCTGGATTTCAGCCTCGTGGCCACGGCCTATGGCTCCAAGGAGCAAGCGCAGGGGAGCCTTGGAATCTTCGGCCCATCCCGAATGGACTATCAGAAGGTTGTTCCGCTGGTGAGCTATTTGGGAAGAACACTCGGGCAAGCACTGAATGCGTCCCCGGACGGTGAAACTGAGGAGTAGAGATTCAGTATGAGTGAACGAGAGAGCCAACGCGAGTTCGATGAGGTGGAATCCGACGAGTTCGAAATCGAGCCGGAAGATCTGGGTGACCTCGAAGCCGCGATGCGGGACGCGTTGAAAGCGGTCGAGAGCGCTGCTGCCGAGGGGGAGGTCGAGAAAGGGATCGAAGCGGTATCGGTCGGCAGCGGGGTCACTACCAAGGATCTGGACAGCGACGGTGCAGGCTCGGAGGTGAGCCAGCTACAGGCGGAGGTTGCGGATCTCCGCGACCGGTCGGCGAGAACCCTGGCTGACTTCGACAACTTCCGCAAGCGGTCCGAGAAGGAGCGGGATGAGGATCGTCGCTTCGCCAATGCCGATGTGTTTCGCCAGCTTCTTCCCGTGATCGACAACCTGGAGCGGGCCCTTTCCGCCGAGGGCTCGGAGCAAGACCTCAAGGTTGGCGTGGATCTCATCCTGCGCCAGATCAAGGACCTGCTGGTTAGCTCCGGGGTCGAGAGGGTGGCGGCGATGGGGAGTCTTTTCGATCCCCAGTTCCACGAGGCCGTGTCGCAAGAAGAGGACCCCTCCGTGAAGGATCCTACCGTCATCCGTGAGCTCCAGTCGGGGTTTACGATGCATGGACGTCTACTGCGGCCGGCAGTCGTCATGGTGGCGATGCCCGCTGTCGACGACGAGCCAGACTCCGATGACGGTAAGTAATGGATGCGAGACGGTGGAGGGGTGCAATCTGATTTCCGAAAACGCGGTGATCACTGCAGGGAAGGTATGACGTGAGCAAGATCCTCGGAATCGATCTCGGAACGACGAACAGCTGCGTGGCGGTGGTCGACGTGGCCTCCCCTCGGGTGATCAGCAATCGCGAAGGTAGCCGGACGACTGCCTCGATCGTAGCGTTCACGGAAGATGGCGAGAGACTCGTCGGTCAGATCGCCAAGCGCCAGGCGATCATCAATCCGCGAAACACGGTCTTCTCCGTCAAACGGCTCATTGGGCGCAAGTTCAGTGATTTGGAGATCGAAAGAGCCAAAGATGTGCTGCCGTATCCACTGGTGGAGGCGGCCAACGGAGATGTGGCCATCGAGGCTCGCGACAAGCAACACAGCCCAGAGGAGATCTCGGCCTTCATCCTCAGGGAAATCAAGGCGTTTGCCGAGGAAGCCCTGGGAGAGGAGATCACCGAGGCGATCATCACGGTGCCGGCTTATTTCAATGACTCTCAACGTCAGGCCACCCGTGACGCTGGTCGCATCGCGGGTCTCGAAGTCCTGCGGATCATCAACGAGCCGACGGCAGCGGCCCTGGCCTACGGTGTCGACAGAGATCCGGGAGGCAAGACGATCGCCGTTTTCGACCTGGGCGGAGGTACGTTCGACATTTCCATCCTCGAGCTGTCGCACGGTGTATTCGAGGTCAAGGCAACCTCGGGCGATACCTATCTCGGTGGCGAGGACTTCGATCAGCGTGTCATGGATTGGCTGATACGGGAGTTTCAGACGGAAACGGGTATCGATCTGAGGGCTGACCGCATGGCCCTGCAGCGGTTGAAGGAGGCGGCGGAACGAGCCAAATGCGAGCTCTCCTCTTCGGAGGAGGTGCCGATCAACCTGCCGTTCATCTCGGCCGACGAGAGTGGCCCCAAGCACCTCGTGAGGACTCTGAAGCGGTCTACCTTCGAGGAGATGGTGGACGATCTGGTGAAACGCACCGAGGGCCCCTTCCTCGAGGCCATGGAAGCCGCCGCCGTTCGTCCAGACCAGATCGACGAGGTCCTCCTGGTCGGAGGCCAGACCCGGACTCCCAAAGTGATCAAGGCGGTCGAGAAGGTTTTCGGGCGCCCGCCGAACCGGGAGATCAACCCTGACGAGGTCGTGGCTATCGGGGCCGCGATTCAGGGCGGCATCCTGCGCGGCGACATCAAGGACATCGTCTTGCTGGATGTCACCCCGCTGTCGATCGGTGTCGAGACCCGAGGCGGCCTGTTCACCAAGCTGATCGAGCGCAACTCGACTATTCCGACGAAAGCCACGCAGGTCTTCACCACGGTGGTGGACAATCAGGACACGGTCGAGATCCACGTGCTGCAGGGCGAACGGGAGATCGCGGCTGAGAACAAGTCTCTCGGTAAATTCGACCTGGTGGGAATTCCGCCGGCGCCCCGCGGCGTGCCGCAGATCGAGGTCACGTTCTCGATCGATTCCAACGGCATCGTCAGCGTTTCCGCTCGGGATGTGGCGACCAACCGATCGCAGAGCGTCCAGATCAACCCGGCCGGCGGCCTGACGAAGGAAGAGATCGATCGGCTCATCGAGGAGGCCGAGGAGTACTCCCGAGAAGACAAGGAAAGGCGAGAGATTCGTCGGTTGAGGAACCGACTCGAGGGTCTGATCTACACCAACGAGAAGGTCATCGACCAATTCAAGGACATGGTGGATGGGAACGAGCGCCAGCAGATTCGTGAGATTCTGCTCAAGTCCAGGATGGCCCTGACCAGTGGTGACCGGGCCGATCTCGAAGAAGCCATGTTCGACCTCAACAGCGTCTCGCGTCAGCTCTCAGAGCTCATGCTGCAAGAAGTCGAAGAGCCGGACCTCACCGAGCCGACGTAGAACTCCCTGGAAGATGGCAACGAAGCGCGATTACTACGAGCTCCTTGCGGTCGGTCGAAATGCCTCGGAGGTCGAGATCAAGTCCGCCTACCGGAGGCTGGCCGTGCGCTTTCACCCCGACCGGAATCCGGGTGACAAGGCTGCAGAGGAGAAGTTCAAGGAGGCCGCTGAGGCCTATTCCGTCCTCTCGGACCCGAACCAGAGGGCGCGCTATGACCGATTCGGACACCAAGGGGTCTCGGGTCAGGGCTTCGGCGGCTTCGACACGTCGACTTTTGGAGATTTCGCCGACATTCTGGGTGATTTCTTCGGACTGGATTTTGGCGACATGTTCGCAGGCGGCCGCCGGCGCGGCCGCGGCGAGCCCGGCGCGGACCTGCGCTATCAGCTGGGTCTTTCTCTCGAGGAGGCCGCGTTCGGGACCGAGCAGGTACTGAAGATCCCACGCCTCGAAAGCTGTGCGGAATGCACGGGTACAGGCAGCGGCCCCGGCTCGTCGCCCGAAACCTGCTCGACCTGTGGGGGCTTTGGACAAGTCCGAATCAGCCAGGGGTTCTTCACCGTCGCCCGTACTTGTCCCCAGTGCAGGGGAGACGGCCGGATGATTTCCGATCCCTGTCCAATTTGTAAGGGTGAAGGGCGGGTCGAGCAGGCTCGCTCGATCGAGGTCAAGATACCGGCGGGAGTGGATACGGGCACGCGGCTGCGTCTCACGAGTGAAGGCGAGCACGGTCGCCGAGGCGGACCGGCTGGCGATCTCTATGTCGACATCTTCGTCGAGCCCCACGCTCAATTCGAGCGGGAGGGGGCCCATACCTGGAGCAAGCTCGATCTGAGTTACTCCCAAGCGGTTCTCGGAACCTCGGTGGAGGCGGCGACACTCCATGGCCTGGTGCCGTTGGAGATCCCTGCTGGCACGCCAGACGGCAAGGAGTTCAAGCTCGCGGGAAAGGGCATCGATCGCCTCGACGGAAGGGGTCGCGGAGACCACTTCGTGCGAGCCCGAGTTGTCGTCCCGCAGCCACGCGAGCTCTCCGAAGAGCAGCTGGAGCTGCTGCGTCGGCTCGCTGAGCTCGAAGGCAACGAAGTGAAAGGTGAGCGAGGCGTTATTGGACGGGTGCGGGACCTCTTTGGCTGAGCTCTCGAGCTTGACAGGGTTGGTTCCGACTCCGTCCAACTTGCCGAAGAAAGCCCGCTAGGCAGTGGCCAACTACCTTCGCTTGCGATTCACCCTGACCTCCGCTTCGGAGGATCGACTGGTTGCGGAGTTGTGGGCCCTGGGCACTCTGGGAATCGAATCGCCTGCGCCGACCTATGACGCCTGCCAGCAGATGCTGGCCTACTTCGGAGAGCCTCTCTCGCCCGAGCTCAGTCGGCGACTCGAAGGTTCTGCCAAGTGGCCAGGCTCCAGGCTCGAGGGTGTCGAGACGGTGCCGGCCGTCGATTGGCTGTCCGAGTACCGGCGGCAGCTCCGGCCAATCGAGCTCGGCTCTGGGTTTCTGGTCGATTCTCGCGAGCCGGCAGATTCCTCTGACTTGACGCCGTCCGAGCGGGTTCTGCTGCGCATTCCTGCTCGATCCGCCTTCGGCACGGGTAGCCACGAGTCCACTCAGCTGGCTCTGGAGCTGATGGAAGGGCTCACCATGGCAGGTCTCCGGATCCTCGACGTAGGCACTGGGACGGGCATCCTGGCCTTCGCGGCCCTGGTTCTGGGGGCCGGTGAAGTGATGGGTCTGGATATCGAAACGGCGTCTGTTCTGCTGGCTTTGGAGAACTGCAGGCTGAATCGGTTGTCGCCGCGACTCGTGGCCGGAACGGTGGATTGTCTGCGAGCGACACAACAGTTCGACCTGGCTCTTGTCAACGTTCTTCCCGGTAGGATCCGCGCTTACCTTGGATCGATCGTGGAGCTCCTTCCCCAGGGAGGCAAAATGGTCGTCTCGGGCGTGCTCGCCGAGCAGCACGAGTTGTACATTCGGGAGCTCGAGTGCTTCGGTTTGAGCGAAGAGCGATCAAGCCGGTCCGGGGATTGGATGGGTTCTCTAATGGAAAAGGCAGAATGACAATTTCACTCCTTCTGACGCCCGAGGAGCTGGGCCTGCCAGAGGTAAAGATCGAAGGCGAGCGATACCGCCATCTCTTCAGGGCCCGCCGCCAGAAGGTTGGCGACCGGATGCGGGTGGTGGACGGTCGAGGCCGCGCACGATGGGCCCGGGTGATGCGAGTCGACCGACGTTCAGGCTACCTGGAACTGGCAGACGAGGCACCCCTGAACGAGCCAGGGGTCTGGCTGGAGCTCTTCGTAGTGCCACCAAAGCCGCAACGGCTGACCTGGTTGGTCGAGAAGAGCACCGAGATCGGTGTCAGCGCCATTCGTCTCATCCACTCTCGCAGAGGCCCGCGGAGTTACGGGGCAGGGACTCTGGAGCGCTTGCGACGAGTGGCTGAGGCCGCCGTGATGCAGTCACAACGATCACTGGTGCCAGAAATCTCCGGGGTGCACGAGTGGCATGAGCTGGTTGCCCTGACTTCCAGGTCGGAGACGTGTTGGGCCTTGGATCCGAAAGCCAACGCCTGGGCGAATCTCGAGACTTCCACCTCTGCATGTCTTCTGGTCGGGCCAGAGGGGGGGTGGGAGGAGGCCGAGCGCCGAGATATCGAGGTCATGGGTTGTCGGTCTTTGGCACTTGGACCCCGAATCCTGCGCACCGAGACGGCCGCGGTGGTCGGCAGTACGTTGCTGCTGGTCCCGGGCGATCGCGGCAGGGTGTAACTGGCTCGATTGACACCCTGCGAGACGGTCGCTACTCTTCGCAGAAGGTATCTCGGCTGAATGCCGCTATCGGAGTGATCGACTTGTCACTCTGGCGATCTGAAGGAGCGACACCATGAATCTCAATGATCTGCTCAAGTTCGCGATCGAGCGCGATGCATCCGACCTCCACCTGAAGGTGGGCACCCATCCCGTGGTTCGAGTCGATGGAGAGCTCCAGCAGCTGACCGAATTCAAGCGCTTGATGCAGGAAGACACGGTGGCAATGGCGTTCTCGATCATGAACGCGCGACAGAAGCAGCGCTTCAAGGAGGAGTTCGAGATCGATATCGCCTATTCGGTGCCTGGGCTGGGCCGATTTCGTTGCAACGTCTTCCAGCAGAGGGGATCTGTGGGACTCGTCTTGCGTGTCATTCCAGCCCGTATCAAGACGATCCGGGAATTGCTACTGCCGAAAGTGCTCGAGAAGCTCTGTCTCGAGCGCCGCGGCCTGATTCTCTGCACCGGAACGACGGGTTCGGGTAAGTCGACGACCCTGGCAGCGGTCATCGACCACATCAACTCCAACCGCCTCGAGCACATCATCACGATCGAGGACCCCATCGAGTTCTTGCATCGGGACAAGAAATCGATCGTCAACCAGCGCGAGGTCGAGGTGGATACCCTGGGATTCCCGCAGGCCATGCGCGTGGCACTGCGTCAGGACCCAGATGTCATTCTGGTCGGTGAGATGCGCGACTACGAGACGATCGAAACGGCTCTATTGGCTGCCGAGACGGGCCATCTCGTGCTGTCGACGCTGCACACCCTCGACGCCACCGAGACCATCAATCGCATCATCTCGGTCTTTCCGCCGCATCAACAGAAGCAGATTCGGATCCAGCTGGCGCAGGTCCTGCGCGCCGCCATTTCCATGCGCCTGGTTCCGAGAGCCGATGGGACGGGGCGAGTGCCCGCGGTCGAAGTACTGGTCGCCACGTCGTACATTCGGGAGTGCATCG
>Ga0316194_10001332_pt1 | contig 16951 bp, 11 predicted proteins | sample CroRivsedime1_MG_FD_204936 | JGI IMG/M metagenome (GOLD analysis project Ga0316194, IMG submission 204936) | Coastal sediment microbial communities from Maine, United States - Cross River sediment 1 | ecosystem: Environmental > Aquatic > Marine > Coastal > Sediment | place: USA: Maine...
AGGCAGGACTCGCGCGGATACTTGGTGAACGCGGCCAGGGTGGCACAGGTCAGCTGCAGGCCGCCCTCGTTGTCCGGGTTCTGCAGGCGCGTGACGATGCGAAAACCCTGCGCATTACCCTCGAAGGTAAGAAAATCCTCGCGCTCACTACCCTTGAGCATGGCCACGCGCGGCGCGCCGTATTCGGCGGTATGGGCCCAGTGCCTGATCGCATCCTCACCGGAATGGCCGAAAGGCGGGTTGCCGATGTCATGCGCCAGACAGGCGGCGGCGACGATACTGCCGAAATCGGCCGCCTCGAATTCGCCCAGTCCATGCCGCGCGATCACCTGTTCACCAACCAGGGTACCGAGTGAGCGCCCGATGCTGGACGCCTCCAGGCTGTGGGTCAGACGGGTGCGGACATAATCTACCTTTGACAGTGGAAAGACCTGGGTCTTGTCCTGCATGCGGCGAAACGCCGAGGAAAAGACCACGCGATCGAAGTCACGCTGAAAATCGGTGCGCGCGGTAGACGCCTTGGGCGGCTCTTGCGACCCCAGGCGGGCACGCGAGAGCAGTTGCTGCCACTGCATTTTGTTTTTTCCCAATCTGGCCTGGCGTTGCTGGGGTGGACTGTAACACCGGCCGCGAAGGGGTGACCACTCGGCCACGTGTATCGCGCAGTCGGCCCCGTGGATCCTCTGACCTGCCCCCAGACCCCCTTGACAGTGAAAGTCATATAGGAATACAAAGATTTAGCGTCTCATAACAAAAACAAGCAACCAGATTAGTTTTGCTTATATTAATATATTAATGTATAGTCCGTGGTCCGTTTCAGGACTCTCTTATGTATGCTGAGAGCCCCAATCCCGTCCATGCTTCAGCGGGCGGCCGGTAACAATGATTTTGTCGCACGAAACGCTGTGCGGCTTGAAAACAAATTGACGGTCCCTGACCGAACCCGGGAGTCTGTGAAGTGAAGCCAATCAAGTCCATCTTTGCCGCAGCACTGCTCATGAGCCTCGGCCAGGCGCTCGCCGCCGATAGCACCGCCCCCGAGTACAAGATGCACAAGGTCAGCCGCGAGTCCCTCGCCCTGACCGTCTCTTTCGCAGGCACCGTATCTGCCGAAAAAACCCTGCAGCTCACGGCCCAGATGCCGGGGCGCGTCGCCCGGATCGCGGGTGAGGAAGGCGACCGTTTCAACAGGGGCGCCGTGCTGATCGAACTCGATGACACGGCGCTGCTGGCGCGGCTCGAGGCCGCCGCCGCCAGCCGTGATTCCGCTGCCGCAGACATCCGCAACGCCCGTGTGCAACTGCAACGCGAACTCTACTCTCCGCGCTCGAACTCGTCCGGCAGCGCCCCGGGCGGCATGGGCATGCCGGCGATGATGGATCAGGCGTTCACCAATCCGATACAAAGCATGATGGGCATGCGCAACCGCGGCTCTGAACGCGCCTCGGATCTGGTCGGTGCCGAAACCACACTCGCCCAGGCCACCACGCGCTACAAGAGTGCTGAGGCCAACATCAAGGAGATTCAGTCGATGCTGCGCGACACCCAGGGCGTGGCGCAGTTCTCCGGCGTGATCCAGAATGTGCACGTAGAGGTCGGTGACACCGTGCAGCCGGGCCAGCCGCTGCTCGACTTCAGCGAATCCGCGGCCCTGAAGATTGAGGCTGACCTGCCCGTGCGCCTGAGCAGGACCCTGCAACCCGGCCAGCTGCTGGATGTGGCGTTTGGCGACACCCTGCTGCAGGCCCCTGTCAGTCGTATCCACCCGGTGGCCGATCCGCGCCAGAACACGGTACGCATCGAGCTCGCGCTGGACGTTGGCAGCGGCGCCACACCCGGCCAGTATGTCGAGATCCGCGTCCCCGACAATGCCGCCGACCTGCCCGCCCAGCTGACGATTCCGAAGAGTGCCGTGATCATCAAGGGTGGCCTCCCGCTGGTGTACGCGATCGACCGCGAGGGCAAGGCCCGACTGCGGGTGGTACGTCTGGGCAACGCACCCGATGCTCAGACCCAGGTGGTGCTGTCCGGCGTCAAAGCCGGCGACCTGCTGGTCGACCGGCCGCCGCCCGGACTGCGCTCCGGCACCCAGATCATGACCCCGGCTCAGCCGGCAACCGTCCAGAACAACGAATAAGAAGGGTTAACCGTGTCAGACATCGACCGCAAAGAAGACGCGGCCGTCGAGCTCGGTCTCGCCGGAAAAACCGCACGCGCATTCATCCATTCACCGCTGTCACCGCTGCTGTTCCTGGCGATGCTGGCGATGGGGATACTCGGCCTGATGGCCACCCCGCGCCAGGAGGACCCGCAGATATCCGTGCCCATGGTGGATATCTTCCTGCAATACCCGGGAGCATCCGCCGAGCAGGTCGCGGCCATGGCGGTCGATCCGCTAGAGCGGATCATGAGCGAGATCCCGGGCGTCAAACACGTCTACTCGGCCAGCATGCGCGGCCAGGGTATTGTGACCGTGCGCTTCAAGGTCGGCGAGCAGACCGGTCCTTCACTGGTGAAGGTGCACGACAAGCTGGCCTCGCACCTGGACAAGATGCCTACCGGCGTGCAGATGCCGCCGCTGGTCAAGGTCAAGGGTATCGACGATGTACCCGTGGTTACCCTGACATTATGGTCACCCGAACTCGACGGCGGCAGCCTTCGCCGGCTTGGCGTGAACCTACTTCAACAGCTCAAGCAGATCCCGAACACCGGCCAGGGCTTCGTTGTCGGCGGTCAGCAACAGCAGATCAAGGTCGAGATCCTGCCTGACAAGCTGTCCGGCAAGGGCCTCACCTCGGGCGAGGTGATCCAGGTGATCCGCGGCAGCAATGCCGAACAGATGGTCGGCCGTTCCGAGTCGGACAACTTCGAATCGCGCATCTATGCCGGCAGTTTTCTCAAATCACCCCAGGACGTCGAGAACCTGGTGGTGCGCGTGATCGACGGCACACCGATCTATGTCCGGGACGTGGCCAACGTCCGCTGGGCCAACGAGGATGCAAGGCATTACGTCAACTATTTCACCGGCCCGGCCTACGAGCAGGCCTATGCTGAAGCCAAACAGTCGGACGGCGATCTGGCCATCACGGTCGCCATCGCCAAGAAGGAAGGCTCTAACGGTGTGACCGTGGCCAACGACATCCGCGCGATGGTGGAGTCACTGAAGGGCCGCCTGATCCCCGAGCAGGTGCATGTCGAGATCACCCGCAACTATGGCGACTCGGCGCAGGAGAAGGTCAACGACCTGCTGTTCAAGCTGGTGGTCGCCACCGGCATTGTGACCATCCTGGTGTGGTGGGCGCTCGGTCTCAAACCGGCCATCGTGGTCACCGTGGTCATCCCCGTGGTTATCCTGATGACCGTGTTCGCCGCCTTCGTCATGGGCTTCAGTATCGACCGCGTATCGCTGTTCGCGCTGATCTTCTCTATCGGCATCCTGGTGGATGACGCCATCGTGGTGGTCGAGAACATCTACCGCCGCTGGCTGATGAAGGGCGAGCCCTCTACCGAGATTGCGGTCGATGCGGTGCGCGAGGTCGGCAACCCGACCATCCTCGCCACTTTCACCGTGGTCGCCGCATTGATGCCGATGGCCTTCGTCAGTGGCCTGATGGGCCCTTACATGGCACCGATCCCGGTACTCGGCTCGATCGCAATGATCATCTCGCTGTTCGCCGCGTTCGCGTTCACCTCGTATCTGGCGATGCGCATCCGGCCGTCGATGGCGCAGCTGGAGAAGGCCGAGCAGGCGGAGCATGCAAGCAACGACAAGCTCGAAAAACTGTTCCGCAAGATCATTCCCAAACTGCTGGACAGCAAGGCGGCCGGTTACGGTTTTCTCGCCGGCCTGGTGGTACTTTTCTTCGCCGTGATGGCGATGTTCTACACCACCGCGGTGACGGTGAAGATGCTGCCCTACGACAACAAGCCGGAATTCGCGGTCGTGATCGATATGCCGGAGGGCACCGCCCTGCCCGCGACCACCAACATGGCGCGTGAGATGGCAGAGAAGCTGCGCGAGATCCCGGAGATCACGGCACTGCAGACCTACGCCGGCACGGCGCGTCCGTTCGATTTCAACGGCATGGTACGTCACTACTATCTTCGTGCCGACCCCTGGCTGGCCGAGATTCAGGTACAGCTGCTGAACAAGAAGGAACGCAAACGCAGCAGCCACCAGATCGCCGAACAGGCGCGTGCCCTGCTGACGCCGCTTGCGCGCGAGGTGGGCGCCAAGGTGACGGTCGCCGAGATGCCACCCGGCCCACCGGTCGTGCAGGCAGTAGTGGCCGAGATCTATGGCCCGGATGCCGCGACCCGCCGCGAGGTCGCGACCGAAATGACCAGGATGTTCGAGTCCACCGAGGGTCTCGCGGATGTCGACAACTATATGAGCCAGCCCTACGAGGCATGGCGGTTCGTTATCGATACACAGAAGGCCTCGATCAAGGGTGTTTCTCCCAGCACGGTCATCGAGACCCTGTCCACCGCAATGGGCGGGTACAAGATCACCGACGTGCGCGAGGGCTCCGCCCTCGAGCCCATGTGGATCGTGATCGAGGCACCGCTGGCGCTGCGCGCAAACCCGCAGGCACTGAGTGACCTGCCGATACCGGCGCCGGGCGGCACCACCCTGCCGCTGGCCGAACTGGGCAGCTTCGTGCGCATCCAGGAAGACCCGATCATCTACCACAAGGACCTGCGTCCGCTGGAGTACGTGGTCGGTGATGCGGTCGGTCGTCTTGGTGCACCCATCTACCCGATGGCCAAGATCGATGAAAAGCTGGCCGACTATGTCACACCGGACGGCCAGACGATCTCCGGCACCATGATGGGCAAGCCCGAAGACAACGGTCTGTCGAGCTTCGAGTGGGCCGGCGAATGGACCGTTACCTACGAGACCTTCCGCGACATGGGCGCGGCGTTCGCGGTGGCCCTGGTGCTGATCTACATGCTGGTGGTCGGGATGTTCGGCAATTTCCTCGTGCCGGCAATCATCATGGCACCCATACCACTGACCCTGCTGGGCATAGTTCCCGGCCACTGGCTGGTTGGACTGCTCAGCGGCAGCAACGCCTACTTCACCGCCACATCGATGATCGGTTTCATCGCGCTGGCCGGGATCATCGTGCGCAACTCGATCCTGCTGGTCGACTTCGCCATCGAGGAGGTACGCCAGGGCATCGATGTGCGCGAGGCGGTAATACGTTCGTGCAAGGCTCGCACGCGTCCGATCATGATCACCGCATTCGCCCTGATCGGCGGCGCCAGCGTGATCCTGACCGACCCGATCTTCCAGGGCATGGCCATCTCGCTGATGTTCGGGGTGTTCGTCTCAACCGTGCTCACCCTGCTGGTCATTCCGCTGGGTTGTGTATCTGCAGCCAAGAGTCTGCGTGAGATCGCCGCGGCGCGTGACGCCGAGGCCACCTCAAGCTGATTCGGGCTGCTCGCGAAATTTTATCAGGGGGTTGAACCCGCCCGATGGTGCGTGTAGGCCGGGCTGTGCCCAACATTCGCGGCGGACACAGCCCGCCCATAAGAGCAATAAAGTCCGCTGCTTAGGTCAGGCAATGAACAATTTCCTGACCAGTTAACGGTTAAGGCCAGCGTCGCCAACAGACAGGGTATTCCTGGTACGCTGCCTGCTCTTTGAAATCTGCTGATCGTGCGAGAGAGAATTGCCGAGCAACCCAGTATTTCGTTGGATGACCGATCGCGTCATACTCGGGCCGACGCGACACCCGATGCCTGCAGAGGGTAGATCTCGACGTGTCCTGCAGCTTCCGGGGATCGGTCCGCTCGAGATCTGGATCAATCAGGTCGGTCCGGACGCTCAGGGAAAACCGGATCTTTTTATCCTCAAGTTTCCTGGCACCGCGAGTCGGGCCGAGGATCCAACCGACGTATTTGCCCGCTGGTGGCCCGATCTCAGGATAGAGATATGGGCCGTTAATCCGCCCGGCTACGGCGGCAGCGGCGGTCGTGCGAGCCTGCGACATATCCCCGCAATGTCTCATTCGGCACTGCAGGCATTGGTGAGCGCAGCCGGTGGCGTTCCCGTTGTCGTGGTGGGTGAAAGCCTCGGCTGTGTGAGCGCTCTGCATCTGTCCGCAAGGAATTCTGTCGATGCCTTGCTGTTGCGTGATCCGCCGCCGTTACGGGAGACCATTCGCAGTCGGCATCGAACGGGGTTACTTGGCCGGGCCGCCGCATTGCTCGCCGACCAGGTGCCGGGGGAACTCGACGTGATCGAGAATGCCGCCAGGTCAGATGCGCCGGCCGTTATGCTCCTCTCACAACGAGACCGCGTGGTACCCTTCGAGCTGCAGTGCCGCGTGGTCGACGCCTATCGTGGCCTCAGCCAACACCTGGTGTTACCCGAGGCGGATCACGGCGACCCGCCGTCACCGAGCGAGTACGGCGAATTCAAGGACCTGACGGGTTGGCTTTGGGGTGCAGTAACCGCGCCGCCGATCGGTGACTGACAACGCAATCCGGGCCAGCCCTGCCAATTTGCATGCGTGCCCAAATTCGGAGGATCGAACAATGACCCAGGATCAAAAGCATGTGATTCGGCAGATGTTCGAGGAGGTCTGGAACAAGACCCGCCTTTCCTTCGTGGATGACGTGTTCGGACCCGACTATGTCGCCCATGTGTCCGGCGCGCCCGAGGATATTGAAGGACCCGAGCAGTTCAAGCAGTTCGTCGCCCTGCATGGCGTCCTGACCTCGGAATTGAACTTCAGCATCGAGGATCAGATCGCCGAGGGTGACCGCGTGGCGACCCGTTGGACGGCGACCACGGTGCCGGCGGCAGGACTGGTGACTGCGCCGACCGAAACGCAAGCGGTAAAAGTCACGGGCATCAGCATTCACCGCTTCACCGACGGCAAGATCGTCGAGTCCTGGGACAACTGGGATGCGCTTGCGGCTTATCAGGCGCTTGGGGCCGATGTGTTCGAGAGTGTCTCCCTGAGTATCTAGGGCCTGTTCACACTACGAACACGCAAGCGTTCCTGATCTCACAAGCGAAAAAGGTACCGCCGATGAATGCACGCGAACCCAAAGTCATCGCCGATGCCGATGCCTGTGTAGACGCAGTGATCGAACGGGTCGGCAAGCGGATCGTACTGGCCTTACCGCTCGCCCTCGGCAAGCCGGGCCACTTCGTCAACGCCCTGTATCGTCGCACCAAGGCCGATTCGTCACTGCAACTGCGGATCGTCACAGCGCTGTCTCTAAACCGGCCCACGGCCGGCAGCGACCTGGAGCGGCGCTTTCTCGGACCCTTCCTCGACAGGATCTTCGGCGATTATCCTGACCTGGATTACGTCTCGGCGCTGAGATCCGGGAATCTGCCGCCCAATGTGGAGGTCACCGAGTTCTTTCTCAACGCCGGGCAGTACCTCAACAATTCGTTGCAGCAGCAGAATTACATCAGCAGCAACTACACGCACATCGCCCGCGACATGATGGCCCTTGGCGTCAACGTCTGCGCACAGCTGGTGAGCAAGTCGGAGAAAGCTAACGGCACCGCCTACAGTCTGAGCTCCAACCCGGACCTGACGCTGGACATCGTCAAGGCAGTCAGAGAGCGGGAAGCCCAGGGAACACCGGCCGCGATCGTGGGCCAGGTCAACACCAAGCTGCCCTTCATGTACCACGACGCCATGGTCGCACCATCGACCTTCGATCTGATTATTGAAAACCCCTCCTACGAGCATCAATTGTTCGGCCCGCCGAACATGGCGATCACCGACGCCGACCACATGATCGGACTCTACGCCAGCACCCTGATCCGCGACGGCGGCACCCTGCAGGTCGGCATCGGCTCGCTGGGTGACGCGATCGCGTATGCGACCTGCCTGCGCCACCGGGAAAACGCCAGCTATCGCGAACTCGTCAGCGACCTCGGGATCACGGACCGATTCGCCCCGGTCATCGGGCAGACGGGCGGCACGGGCACCTTCGAGCAGGGTCTGTACGGCTCGAGCGAGATGTTCGTCGGCGGCTTCATGGAGCTCTACAAGGCCGGGATCCTGAAACGCGAAGTGTATCCGCATACGGCCATTCAGCGCCTGGTGAATGAGGGTAAGATCAGCCGTACGGGAGAGGTTCGCCCAGGGGTGCTCGAGGCCCTGCGCGAAGCCGGCGCGATCCACGAACGCCTGTCCGCAAAAGATGTTTCGTTTCTTCAGTCGAGCGGCGTCTTGCGTGACAATATCTCATTCGAAGAAGACCATATCCGAACCCCTGACGGCCTGCAGATTCCCGTCGACCTGAGCGATCCGGCAGACCTGTCCCGACTGAACGAACACTGCCTGGGTAATCGGCTAAAGGGTGGTGTGATCATGCACGGGGGGTTCTTCCTCGGAAGCCGCGACTTCTATGCCTGGCTCAACGCCATGGACCCGATCGAGCGGCGGCGCTTCGCCATGACCAGCGTGATGTTCGTCAACCACCTGTTCGGTAATCAGGCGCTCGCGACCGCCCAGCGCCAGGACGCGCGACTCCTGAACACGACCATGATGGTCACGCTGAGCGGTGCTGCCTGCTCCGATGCCCTGGAAGACGGCCGGGTGGTGAGCGGCGTCGGCGGTCAGTACAACTTTGTCGCCATGGCGCACGAGCTGCCGGGTGCCCGCTCGATACTCATGCTGCGCAGCACCCGCAGCAAGGCGGGGAAGACGACCTCCAATATCGTGGGGCACTACGGGCACGTCACCATACCCCGTCATCTGCGCGACATCGTAGTGACCGAGTACGGTATCGCCGATCTTCGCGGTAAGAGTGACAAGGAAATCATCGCCGAGCTGCTCAAGGTCACAGATTCGCGCTTCCAGGACGAGCTGCTCGGCCAAGCCAAGCGGGCCGGCAAGATCCCAACCGACTATGCGATCGCGCCGGCGTTCCGTAACAACACCCCCGAACAGCTGGCCGCTGCGCTCAAGCCGTTCAAAGCCAAGGGGTATTTTCCGACCTTTCCGTTCGGGACAGACTTTACGCCCGAGGAATTGGTACTCGGCAAGATCCTCAAGGCCCTTAAGGCGAAGCTCGCAGGCCCCGCCGCGATCGCGAAGGCCCTGGCCGGGGCAGCTGAGGCCGGTAAGCCGCCTGAAGCTGCGATGCCCTATCTCCAGCGGATGCAGCTCGACCGGCCGGATACATTGCGAGATCGCATGGCCCGGCGTCTCATCGTTGCGGAGCTCAAGGCGCAGGGGCTTCTGTGACCGCGCGGCCTGACGCCGATTGGATGGAGTCGGTTCGATAAGGAGTGAAACCATGGATATCCCGGGTTCGAGAATACTCACGCCCAGCCAGCTGGTCGCCTGGGCCGAGGACAATACGCAGGTCATGCGCCTCCGGGCGGGGCGGGATATCCTCCCGGGCGGTTATCTCGCCTCGTTTGCGCCGGTCCTGGTCGACTGGCGCGCCAGCGATTGGGCCGGTGACTCGCCCTATCTGGTGCTGCGAAATGTGAACTGTGGCGGCAACCCGCTCGATCGCAGCGTAGTGCTGCAATCTGCGCGGGTGCCGTTGGACGGGATCGCATACGCCGAGTTGACGCTGGTACCCTTCGGCATGGCCGGCAGACACTCCCTGCAACAACATGCCCAGCTACGTTTCGTGTTCGACGCAGACAATCAACCGCAGCTGCTGAACCTGGCCGGGAGCGAGACCGGGACAGACGCCGCGCTGCCGGATCTGATCCTCAGCTGGGAGAGCTGGCGGGCGAAAGGCGCGAGCTTCGGTTTGCGCACAGGGCTGGACATCGATGCCTACAGACTGACCCAGCGCATATATGCCGGCCCGCAGCTATTCCTCGAAGACACGCTGCGTGGCAGGGAATGGTCCAGCTACCGCCTGCGCCTGCCCGGAGGCCGTGCGGGACTCGTCGAACTCTTCATGGTGGGCCTCGGACTGGGCGACGGGGCCGCCCGCAGCACCATCTCGGGTTTGTTGCAACAGGCGGAGGGCAAATGGCTCGAGCATGCGCCGCAGGGTGAAACGGACAATGCGGCCCTGCGCGGCGAGTGGCAAAAGCTGCAAACGCGACTGCGCGAGGCGGCGGCGCCCGAGCAGGAACTGGTGAGGATGCCCGACGACGAGGACGGCTACCAACCCTTGGTGCGTTCCTGCGCCACCCTGGCCCGTTATACCGTGCTCACGGCCGCCGCGCGCCTCTTGGCGCAGGGTCACGAGGACGAGGTCGTTCGCAAGGGCCTACCGAAATTCGACCTGCCGTCGCCCGAGCCATGGATGCAAGAGATGGCTCACGCGGATCTCAACGGCGTGTTTTTGAGGGCGCCGATGGCGGTGAGCTTTCTCGTCCGCCGGCCCGAGTTGCTACCCGGGAACATTCCCAAAGAGCTGGCGGGCGCCGGACTGTTGGAACTCAGCGGCGGCAGGCCACGCGTAACTCGCTTTGCCCACGGAAAGCGCGAGCCCTATGGGCGCGACGGTGTGAATATTGAAGAGTGAGTATTGACCTTTCCGGCCGCAAACAACCACCCTTCCTGCCTTGCCATAGTTCATCAAAACCACGCCATACAGACGCGGCCATCCTCTCCTTGCCCATGACGCTTTGGGGGTGCCGCATCAACTGCGAGCTCAAGCCTCCCGTCGTGCCACCTCGAGCGGCAACTGCGTTTTCGCGACACGTTTTGTCAGCGTGTACATGTGCCGTAGCTGCTCGATAAAGGTCATCATCAGGCGGACCCGCTGCAGGTACTTGGGGTCATCGACATGCAGGCGTTTGGCGTGGCGCTCGAACAGCCGGTCGGCAAAGTCCCGGACCTCGCCCTTCAGCAACAGCACATCCTGCGCCGCCCGCTGGTCGCTTTGCCCCACCGCCTTTACCACCAACTCGACACTGTGCCGAACGGTTTCGAACAGGCCCTGGACCATGTCCTGGGTCTCCTGCGTGCTCGCCTCGTATTCGCCATCCAGGTAGGCCTTGGCCACACCGACCATGTCGGTCTCGATCACATCGGCGACGCTCTCGATGTTCATCATGGCGGCCACCAGCGCCTCCTGTGTCGCACTTTCATCCTCGGTCAACATGCGCTGTCGTGTTTGCCCGAGGTAGGCCATGATCTCGACTTCGAGAATATCCACCTCATCGTCACGCCGCGCGACTTCGTCCAGCTGCTCCTTGTCCTTCTTCTCGAGTGCATCGCGCAGCGTCTCCATCATTTCCAGAGTGATGAGGCCCGCCCGCTCGATCTCTCGCCGCGCATTCTCCAGCGCGATCGACGGCGCTTCCAGCGCCGCTTCATTGAGAAATTCCGGTTCGATGATCACACCTTCAGCCGGGGCGCGGTCCGGTATCAGTCTCTCGGCCAGGCGGGCGAACCACGTGGTAAAGCCGATAAATATCAGTGTATTGATCACATTGAACATGGTGTTGGCATTGGCGATCTGACGCGGCACCTCGGCCGCGAGCTTTGCCGTGCCTTCCAGCCCGGTCGCCGTCGGGGATAGGTCCACCGCGATTTCGGCCAGAAGGCTCAGAAACGGCAGCCATATCAACACGCCAGCGATATTGAAGAAGATGTGCACAACGGAGGCACGCACCGCCTCGACGGGTTTGCCCAGCGCGGCAAGCAAGGCGGTGGCACAGGTGCCGATATTGGCACCCAGCGCCAATGCGATCCCCGCCGGTAGAGCCAGCAAGCCCTCACTCGCCATTGCGATGGCGATTCCGACCGTCGCCGCGGATGACTGCACGAGACCGGTGAACACAGCACCCGCCAGGATTCCGAACAGCGGGTTCTCCATGCTGGCGAGGATGTCCAGAAACGGCTCGTAGCTGCGCAGGGGCTTCATGCCTTCGCTCATCAACCCCATGCCGTAGAAAACCAGACCCAGGCCCATGATCATCATGCCGAAATACTTTGGGCGGTCACTCTTGCTGGCAAAGGTCATGAAAAACCCGACCGCGACGAGGATCAGGGAATAGGCCGAGAGGTTGAAGGCGAGCAGCTGCGCGGTCATGGTGCTACCGATGTTTGCCCCCATGATCACACCGACCGATTGTGAAAGTGTCATCACGTTGGCAGTCACGAAGCCGACCACGAGCACGGTGGTGACGGACGAGGAATTGAGCACTGCGGTGACAAACGCGCCGGTTATCGCTCCCATGAAGCGGTTGACCGTCAGCTTCTGCAAGATGGTTCGAAGCGTGTTGCCCGTCGCCTTCTTGAGCCCCTCGGAGAGGAGGTCCAACCCGCCGAGAAAGAGCGCCAGACCGCCAAAGAGTCCCATACCGAGCTGCAGCCAATCCACCTCCGAGGCTTCGGCGGGCCCTTGCTGGGCAAAGACCGTGGAGAAGACCATGAACCCGCCTGCGAGCCACAGGTAAGGGAGGGCCCGAGAAGCTGTCATTGTCATGATTCGATCTCCAGTGAACGTTCAATTGCTTCAAGCGCGTCAGCGACATGCTAGTTTGGGGGCCTTATCGACCTGTTTGCCGATCCTGGCGGAAGACAAAGCAGACAAAGCAAAAAATTGCTTTGTTAGTAATGCGTCTTTCGCGCGGCCATGAAATCCCCCACCAGGGCAGCAACCAGGATTGCGATACAAAACACACCCAAGACGTCCTCCAACGTGGCGCCTGGACCGTCCAACTCACCAGCCAGGATGCTCGAAATACTCTGGATATGTATTCAAGACCACCTGCATTCGTGACAGTGCGCTATTCGACTCAGCAGGCTCTCTGGCCAGCGCGGCCGCCTCGGCCAAACGTCCGATCAGGATGTGCAAATTGGCATCGGCTTCAGGCGCCAAACGGCAATGAGTCACCATGAATGCAATGCTTTCATCGATGGTGTCGGCCAGTCGTTTCCCCGGCGATGCGTCTAGACCGCCCGCGGCGCTGGTGTGGCCAACCGCCTCGACAACGGCCGTGCGGATGCGCTCCATGCCTTCGCGAAGGGGCGCGTCGGTTCGCCAGCGCTGTCCGTGGTCAAGTGTCAATTCAGCCATCTGATGATCGGCGTGTTGTTGGTGCGAGGCATGTTCATGGGCCTTGTTAGAGTGGTGCAGCGCCTCCTCTGCGTGACTCGATGTGCCGAGTAGGAGCGAAAGGGTGATCGCGATCGGTACTGCTGACTTGATTGAGTGGTGGGGCATTGTGGTTACTCCGGAACTTGCAACATGACTCAGGGCCTGTTCACACTACAAACACCTAAGCGTTGCTGCCCTTGGTGTGAATTTCAGCGCCTCTTTGCTACTGACGCAGGTGCAAACTGCGACCTTGAGTCCACAGGCGCTTGCCGGTCATAGCTAGACTTCCTCGCCGTCAGAAACCGCCGGTGTGCGGGACTCTTCCATTCCGGGCCCCGCAGTTCCCAGCATGATCGCAATCGCCCGGGTATCGGGGTTGTTCTCCAGGGCCAGCTTCAGGGTCATGGTCAGCGGCACCGACAGGATCATGCCGACCGGCCCCAACACCCAGCCCCAGAACACCAGGGACAGAAACACCACGAGGGTGGAGAGCCCCAGGTTGCGCCCCATCAACTGGGGCTCGAGCACACTGCCAATCGCCACATTGATCGCGAGATAGCCACCGGCAACCAGCAGGGCATCGACAAAGCCCGACTGGATGACGGCCAGGAGTACGGCGGGCAGGGCCGCGATGATCGAGCCGATGGTCGGCACGAAGTTCAACAGGAAGGCGGTAAGCCCCCACAGGACCGGGAAATCGATACCCAGGATCGACAGCACGAGCCAGACCAGGAAGCCGGTGGCGAAGCTGGTCATCACCTTGATCGCCATGTAGCGGTTTATCGACTGGATAATCCGCTGCACCTGCTCGCCGCTGGCCTCCGGGTACCTCGAGATCTGCTGCAGCTTCTGCGGAAAGCTCGAGGCCTCGAGCAGGATGAACAACAGCGTCAGCACGACCAGGAAGGTATTGGAAAGGACGCCACCGAAACCGGTCAGCGTGCGCTTGATCATGCCCATGACGACATCAGGGTTCAGGATATCGTTCAGGAAACCCTTAGGTAGCGCCAGGCCGTAATCGGTCAGCAGTTGCTGCACGCCACCCAGGCGTTGCTCGAGACTTTTCTGGTAGACCGGCAATTGCTCGCTGAAACCGCTTACCGAGGTATTCAGCAAAGAGGTCAGGGTCAGCAACAACAGGACCACGGCCGCCATGATCAGGAGGATCGAGACTGGTGAGGGCACGCGGTGTCGCTTCATCCACGCCAGCGACGGTGCGCAGAGGATGGCGAGAAACACCGCGAGCAGGAAGGGGACGACCAGGCCCTCCGCCGCCTTCAGACCGGCGATTACGACGATGAACGCGGCGACGCCGACGAGTAGTTTTTGGCCCATGATCTGCGGTGTCCGCCCCTTTGTTCAGTCCCTGGTCGATGCCCGTTCCGTTCCCGCAGGCTAACAGTTGCCCCGCGCATCGGCCAGAGATTCGCACCTTCCCTTTGCTGTCTATCGCGTCCCCTGCACCGGCAGGGAAAGCAGCAGCAAGGCCGTGAAAAACGCTGCGAAATCTGCGATACTCCGCGCCGGCTCGTTCACCACAACCCGCCTCTCACAACTTTTTCGACTCACCATCTGTGGATGGCTGCTCATGTGCAGGACACACAAGCCGTCGCTCAAGGAGCTTTTATGACACCCAACAAATATTTTCTGATCACAGCCACCGGCCTGGCAATGGCCCTGGGCCTGCCTCTGGCAAATGCCGCCGACAACGCCGTCGACGGCTATGTAAATGCCGAAGGTGACTCGGTCTGGAAAACCGGCAGCGGCGAGTGCCTGCGGACCCAGTTCCAGGACACCACCGAGTATCGTGAGGATTGCGGTTACGAACTGGTCGTGGAAAAGGCCGCCGTCGTGGAATCCACACCGACCGGGACCGCGGTCACCGTGGGTGGCGCTGCCGGTGTCGTGAAAGACGGCAAGTTGGTGGCCAGGAGTGGCATTGTTATCGAACAGGTCATCGTCGACAACGTCCAGTTCGCCTTTGACAGCGACGAGCTATCGGCTGATTACCGCGCCGCCCTGGATGACGCCTCTGATGCACTGAAGCCGCACCGGGAGCTGCTCCGCGGGGGTCTCGCAATGCTGAACGTCATCGGTTATACGGACTCTGTAGGCGACGCCGAATACAACCAGAAACTGTCGGAGCGTCGCGCCAGGGCTGTTGCTGATTACCTGATCAAGCAGGACCCGACGCGGGTAGAATTCGTCCTCGCCATGGGCAAGGGCGAACAGGATCCGATCGCCAGCAACGATACCGAAGAGGGTCGCGCACAGAACCGTCGCGTGGTGCTGCAGGTCATCGGAAAATAGTTCCTACCCGGATCGCAGGTCGATCTGCCAAAAGGCCCCCCATTCTCCGAGAGTGGGAGGCTTTTTTTGCGTGAGCCTTGCCCCCGTCTGCCCTGGATGGCAGCCTGCGTATCGGGGTTTCCCCCTGCCCAGAAATCAACATTTACTGGAATAGAAGCCACTTTTGACGGTCTAATGGGTTCGGGCAGATATAAAACAAGACCGCGAAAGCGTGCGATGCCCGGTTACGATGATAACTGCACAGAGAGGATTCCAATGCAGCCGATAAACAAGGCGCGCCGCCGCCTGGTCCAGTGGATGAGTGCCGCCGGCGGACTGTTTGCGCTCAACGAGGCCCAGGCGCACCACACGGATACCCATTTCGAGGACAAATCAGAGCACCAGATCGTTTACCAGTGCAACAAGGCCGATGCCGACTATCTGTCGCACGTCTTGTTCTCGGTCGGCGAGCTGATCCGCAAATATGGCGACAATGTCGAGGTCGTTGTGGCCTGCTTTGGGCAGGGCATCCACCTGCTGGGCGATCCGCCAGCGCGCCCCATACCGGAAGAGACCCGCCAACGCGCCTCTTCATTGGCGGCATACGGCGTCGCATTCCACGCCTGCGGCAACACCATGGAGAGCCTCGGCTGGACCGGGGAAAATCTGGTCGACTACGCCAAGGTTGTACCGATCGGGGTCGAAGACATCATGCTGCTGCAGGAAAAGGGGTTCAGTTACTTCAGCTGGTGAGTGCATTCCCCCCCTGACCTTCTCTCCCCCGAGCCTGAGGTAGAGGGAATGCAAAGGACGCGAAGGACCGCAAAGATCGCAGAGAACTTGATAAAGAAACCCGCAAACATCTTTGCGCCCTCTGCGCTCCTCTGCGTCCTCTGCGTTCCCAAAGAAGTTGCTGCCTGTATCAATGAAAATCCCTCGACACCACGGCCAGACCACCGAGCAGGTCGCTGTGATCCTCCAGGCGCCGGCAGACCAGATGCTGCACACCCTCGGCGCGCTGGATCTCCGCCACCACACCGAGCAGCTGCGCACCCAGCAGGATCTTGCGCTGGCGCTCGGCGAGATCCGCCCAGATCAACAGATTCAGCCCCCCATGCTCGTCTTCCAGGGTAACGAAGATCGCCCGCCCGTTACCCGGACGCTGACGGATCAGCACCAGGCCTGCGGCACGCACGATCTCACCGGGCGCGCGCAGGGCGACCTCGTCGGCGGCAAGAAAACCGCGTTCGCGCAATCGCCCCCGGATCAGCGCCAGGGGATGATCACGCAGGCTCAGGCCCAGCTGGGCATAGTCCGCCAATACCGCCTGACCGGCATTCGGCTCATGCAGGCGCGGCGACTTTTCATTGAAACGATCCAGTCCGTACAGCGGCATGGCATCCTCGACACCAGCCACCTCCCAGGCCGCACGATGGCGATGCCCGGCCAACCCCTTTAAGGCATCGGCCGCGGCCAGCGCCTTGAGATCGCCGCGGTTCAGCCCGGCGCGTCGGGCCAGATCCTGGACATTGGAAAATGCGCCTGCACCACGGGCCGTGGCGATGCGCTGTGCGGCGGATTCAGATAGACCACGAACAAGTCTTAAGCCAAGGCGCAATGCCGGCGCATTGCGCAGGGCCGAGGATTCAGG
>Ga0316194_10001333_pt1 | contig 16951 bp, 14 predicted proteins | sample CroRivsedime1_MG_FD_204936 | JGI IMG/M metagenome (GOLD analysis project Ga0316194, IMG submission 204936) | Coastal sediment microbial communities from Maine, United States - Cross River sediment 1 | ecosystem: Environmental > Aquatic > Marine > Coastal > Sediment | place: USA: Maine...
ATATGTGGTTGAAAAGTATGGGGGGGGTGATTATGTCGCCCAGATCATCACATTCGGAAAATTGAAAACCAGGGCCGTCATTCGTGATGTCGGCCGTGCTTTGGATATACCCCTTAAGGAAGTGGATGCCATCGCTAAAATGGTACCGGATGTGTTGAACATCGGTCTTGATGATGCGTTACAACAGGAACCCAGGCTTAAGGAACTGGCAAAAAAGAAGCCTGAAGTTGCCGATCTTATCAGTGTTTGCCGCGTATTGGAAGGGCTTCCAAGACATGCTTCGACGCATGCTGCGGGTGTTGTCATTGCAGACAAACCGCTGGTTGAATATATGCCCCTTTATAAGGGTAAAAAAGGCGAAGTCGTCACCCAGTTCGACATGAAATGTGTTGAAAAGATCGGCCTTGTCAAGTTTGATTTCTTGGGTCTTCGCAATTTAACTGTGATTGCGAAGACCCTGAACCTTATCGCAGCCCAAGGGGGCACGCCTCCGGATCTTTCAAACCTCGATTTTAACGATGCTGACACGTATCATCTACTTGCTTCCGGTGAAACAACGGGCGTATTTCAGCTGGAAAGTTCAGGCATGAAAGATTTGTTGGTGAGGCTAAAACCGGAAACCTTTGATGAAGTCATTGCACTGGTTGCGTTATACCGACCAGGCCCCTTAGACAGTGGAATGGTTGATGATTTTGTTGAAAGAAAGCACGGAAAGAAATCGGTGGAATACATTGTTCCCCAGCTTGAACCGATTTTGAAAGAGACATACGGGGTGATCGTTTATCAGGAACAGGTGATGAAAATTGCCGGTGATCTGGCCAATTATTCCATGGCCGAGGCCGATGATCTTAGAAAAGCGATGGGGAAGAAAATTCCCGAGATTATGGCCATGCATCGAGAACGTTTTATGCGGGGGGCGTCAGAAAACGGCATTCCATCCGACAAGGCCGGGAAGATGTTTTATCTCATGGAAAAGTTTGGGGGATATGGATTCAACAAATCCCATAGTGCGGCATATGCATTGATAGCATATCAGACCGCTTTTTTGAAAGCGCATTTTCCGGTAGAGTTTATGGCCTCATTGCTGACCAGTGAGATGCATTCGATAGACGGTGTTGTCAAATATATCGCTGAATGTCGCAGCCACGGTATTGAAGTATTGCCTCCGGACATCAATGAAAGCGGGAAAGAATTTACCGTCACCGGTTCAAAAATAAGGTTCGGACTGGTTGCAGTGAAGAACGTTGGAGAAAATGCCATTGAATCTATTATTGAGGTCCGGCATAATGGGAAATTCTCCTCTTTGTTTGATTTTTGTGAGCGAGTCGACCTGAAAAAAGTTAACAAACGTGTTGTAGAAGGCCTTATTAAATGTGGCGCATTTGATATAACGGGAAATTATCGTTCACAAATGATGGCATCTTTAGAGGACTGCATCGATTACGGACAACGTGTTCAAAAGGAGAGGACGGATCCTCAAATGGGATTGTTCAATCTAACTGAAGAACAAAAAGCCTTTAACTTGCCGTCCGTGCCTGAAATCGATGAGTGGGATGAAAAAGAGCTTTTAACCCTTGAAAAAGAATCACTTGGGTTCTATATCACCGGGCATCCATTAAGCAGATATGAAAATGTTCTGGAAAAGTTCACCAACACAAACTCGGTGAAACTAAAAGAACAAAATGACGGTGATGCCATTAGGATCGGCGGTATGGTCAGAAACACCAAAATCATAAAGACCAAAAAGGGCGATTTAATGGCTTTTGTTACACTTGAGGATCTGCATGGTGCAGTTGAAATTACCATCTTTTCATCGCTTTATTCAAAAGTGTATGATCTTTTGACAGATGATAGTGCCATTCTGGTTCGAGGACACCTTCAAAAGGAAGAAAATTCAGCAAAACTATTGGCGGATACCGTCATACCCATGGAGAAAGCCGAGGAGATCTGGACCACAAGTATCCATTTGAATCTTGACATCGCCCACACTGATAAAGCGTTGTTTGAAAAACTGAATACCGTATTAAAAAGACATCCAGGTTCCTGCAAAGCTTACATTCACTTGATGAGTCCTGAAAAAACAGAGACGATTATTGCTCTGTCTGACACGATAAAATTAAAAGCCGGTTCTTCATTAATTCGAGACGTGAACCGGCTTGTGGGATACAATGCAGCTGAAACGGTTTGTCGTCCGGTTGAGTCTTCTTCAACATTTAATGTTTATAATGGGAAGAGAAGGCGAAAAAGATGACCTAAGTTGAGCGATTGCCGATTTTACCGAATCTGCTGTGTTATGAGACATTTGCAGTAGCAGACTACGGCTGAATGCCTCATGCCTTGCATCTCCAGCAAACTCGACAATCGCTCAACTTAGGGATGAATATTCGAACAGCGACTTGAGTTTAAAATAAGGAAGGGATAATTTGCCTACTATGAAAGTGCCTTTGTTAGATTTAAAAGAACAGTATAGAACCATAAAAAAAGAAGTCTTGGAAACTGCTGAAGAACTTTTTGAAAGTCAATATTTTATCCTGGGACCCAGGGTGGCGTCTTTAGAAAAAGAGATTGCCGATTATTGTTTTTCAAAGCATGCCGTCGGTGTCTCGTCCGGGACAGATGCCCTTTTGATTTCATTGATGGCGGTGGATATCGGTTTTAAGGACACGGTGATCACCACGCCCTATACTTTTTTTGCCACAGCAGGAAGCATTGCTCGATCCGGTGCCAGGCCGATTTTTGTCGATATTGATCCCAAAACATATAACATTTCTCCTGAGTGCCTTGAAGGTGCCATTGATTCCATGCCCCGAGCAGAGCTTGAGAGGCTCAGGGCGGTCCTTCCCGTCCATCTATACGGACAATGCGCCGATATGGCGCCTATTTTGGAGATATGTGAAAAGTACGACCTTGTTGTTATTGAAGATGCGGCCCAGGCCATCGGGTCGGAATACAGAGGAAAGCGGGCGGGGTCCATGGGGGATTTCGGTTGCTTTTCATTTTTTCCTTCCAAGAACCTGGGCGCTTTTGGGGATGGCGGTATCGTCACAACAAATTCAGACGATTTCTATGACAAATTATGTACGCTTCGGGCACATGGTTCCCACCCCAAGTATTATCATAAACTTGTCGGTGGAAACTTCAGATTGGATGCATTTCAGGCAGCCGTGGTTTCCATAAAGTTAAAATATCTTGACCGTTGGACAACAGCACGTCAGAAAAACGCTCAGAATTACAGAGCGCTTTTTAAAAATGCAGATCTTGAGGATGTGGTTCAGCTTCCGTATGAAAAAGAAGATCGCCACATCTACAATCAATTTGTGATCAACGTAAAAGAAAAAAGAGACGACCTTCGCCGGTTTTTAAATGATGCCGGAATCGGGACGGAAGTGTATTATCCGGTTCCCATGCATCTCCAGGCCTGCTTTTCTGATTTGAATTATAAAAAAGGTGATTTTCCTGCCGCTGAACATGCAGCCTTGCATACGGTGGCCCTACCCATATATCCTGAACTTTCAGATGATCAGATAGAATATGTAGTAAAAAAGATAAAAGCGTTTTACTCAAAACTCTCCTCCTAATATTTATAAAAACCCCTTTCCAAATGAACACTGGCGCAGAATCCGGACCAGGAACCCTAATGTCATAAGTTTTTTTAATATCATTTATTTGACCGTGACACGCATGGCAAAGTGTCACAGGTATTTCCGCGCCCGAGGCCTTGATCTGCTCCATTTTTTTCCTACCGTAAAAAGTGCGCTCTTCGTCATACGGTGTTGTCAGGGTTTCGGTCCATAGGACATTATCTCTGTGGCAAATTAACAGCAAACATTAAAGATCATTTTATAGCTTATGTACTTCTGGGAGGCATTGGCATTAGATTTTAAAAACCACGTTGTCTATCAATCTGGTTTTCCCAACCATAGCAGCCAGAGCAATGGCAATCTCACGGCCTTCTTTTATGGCATTGTTCTCAAATTCACTTAAGTCTTCGGCATTGTATATTTCGATGTAATCAATTTTGGGAAATGCGTAACTCTCAATATGTTCCTTCATCTTTTTCTTTATTTTCTCAATGTTTCTTTCTCCCTCTTCAATCATTTTTTTCCCTAAATTCCAGGTTTTATACAAACAAACGGCCTCTTTTCTTTCATTTTCCGATAAATATTCATTTCTGGAAGACATTGCCAGGCCGTCTTTTTCCCGAACAATAGGGCAAACAACGATATTGAGATCCAAGTTCAAATCTTTAACCAATTGCTTTATGATTAAACTTTGCTGATAGTCTTTTTGACCAAAATAAGCGTGGGTTGGCTTAACAATGTTGAACAGTTTGGTGCATACGGTCGCAACACCTTTTAAAAATATAGGCCTGCTAATGCCACATAATTTTTTTTCAATTTCTGTGACTCTTATGTATGTTTGATATCTTTCTGGATACATCTTTTGGTCATCCGGATAAAAGATGTAATCCGTCCCTTCCCTGGCACACAAGTTCTCATCCCTTTCAAAATCTCGGGGATATGTCTCCAGGTCTTCATGCGGTGCAAACTGGGCCGGATTAACATAAATGCTGACAACCACAATATCGTTGTTTTTTCTCGCCTCTCTGACCAAACTTAAATGGCCTTCATGCAGATATCCCATGGTTGGAACAAAACCGATACTTTTACCTTGCGCTCTCAGTTCGTCGACCGTTTCCTTCATTACTTTTATGGTCTTGACAATTTTCATTTGAAACTCTCCTTATACCCCGCAGTTTGTCGGAACAAAGCGAAGATTCCGTTATTGGGGCTGCGAAGCGTTTATTTTTCCATGGAAATGAGCCTTTTAAGATTAAGGGTAAGTTATGATAGAGCCATATCTTTACTGCTTCAAAGCATAATCGTATGCATCCATGGCCTCTTCTTCCAAAATGTGCCTATATCCCTGATACCTGGGTGAAAAATGAAATGGTGTGAGCCGCTTTACTCTGGCCTTGCCTGCAATGAGTCCGGCCTGCCGGGCCGTTAGGTGGCATTTCTTTTCGGCAATATCTTTGTCTTTTTCAAGAAAAGACGCTTCAATAAAAAGATGATCGGAATCTTTCACCAGTTCGACAATCTTTTCGATGTTCGATTCGTTGTACACAACATCCGCAATATATGAGACCTTCTGCCCCGGAGTTATCATGGCGATTTGTTTGGCAAGGTCCTTTAGGACGAACAATTTGTTGTGTTGTTTTTTACCGCCTTTAACCTCAAACTCTGAATCGAGGTCTTGATTGTTAAAGAGTGCTTGTTTGAATTCTTTTAGCCAGGGACCGATTTCCAACCCAAGCTCAGCAACAGCATCTTTCATGATATTAACGTGAAATCGTTCCTTTAAGGTGAATCCGAGACAGGGAATACTGTGATCAAGGATCTGGGTAAAAACTGAAAAAGATCGTTCCTTATAAAGGGGCCCGTTAAAAGGGTGTTTCACCGCCTTTGAAGCCGGAATGAATCCATTTTGGCAAATGTAATCCTTTGTCACCAGATGATCGTCATGTACCTCGGTGACATGCAAGGTCAGTAGATTCGTATAGTTCTTGACAAGGTTCCACGAATATCCCGCGAGTTTTCCCTCAACATTTTTTATAAAATTTTCAGGACCATACATATAGAGATCTTGGTCACGGCCAAGGACAAGTCTCAGGAGTCTGTCAAATCCGATAAAATGATCCATATGCGTATGGGTAATAAATATATGGCTGATTTTAAGAATATCTCTGGCTGAAAGTGAAAAAATATCTCCGATATCGAAAATTACGGCGCGTTTTTCATAAAGAAAGGGGATAAACAGACTTGGGTCGTCAAAAGGTCCATTCACTAACCTGGGGAGGAAGGAAGGGCGCATTGTTAGGCCAGTAATTTTATAACTTGCCGGTTGATACAAAGATATATTTCATCATCTGAACCGTAAATATCGACTACGACTTTGTGATTGATAAGGGTTTCTATTACGAATGCGGTAATGTATAGACTTACGACATGTGGATTTTGAACGATGTGTCTAAATGGTGCAATCTTGTAGTCGACATCAAAGTCGTCGCTACGGCTCAACTTGTCTATACATTTTGTTATCTGCTCTTCAAGTACATTTTTATTCGTGGTTTCAACAAGATTATTCTCGACAAGCTTCATTGCAATGGCATTAGAAAGGGGTTCGATATAATCTCTCGCATTTTTTATTGCTTTTCTACGGGCATATTCTTTTGAAGACTCGATTCTCGACAATATTTTTGCTTCACCTTTGCTGGGTCGAAATACTTTAGCCATAATATGTCACCTTTAACCTAACATCCATTTTTATTTTTATGTATAACACAGAATAATAATGCCGAGTATTGTCTATTGCAAGAAAAATGTTTAAGTTGTCAATGTTGTTCCTAATGTTGCAAAAGTCGAGGGCGCTGCAGGTCCAAGGCGCCAAAGGTGAAGCCGTAGTCGTCTACCGCAAACCCTTGACAACGCAGGATATGCAGTACTATCGGCTTTCGGGAATGGTAAACAATAGGGTAAGTTTTTCATGATTTTTAGATTCTACTTGCTGTGTTCTTTAGTAGCGCCCGTTAGATAGGAAATAACCAATTAAAATTTCTATTCTATTTTAAACAACAGCCCTGTTGTTTATGCAACGTTGGGGCTATGTTTCTTCAATAATGATTTGAGCATTTTTCCTGCCGTTCCATCGGTTCCAGCGAAGACGGTATGCAATTTGATCAAAGGTGTCTTTTAAGGGGATTCGGGTGTCTACATTAAATTGTATTGCGTTGAATGTTTTTGTAGTCTTTCCTATCTTCTGCTCTAATACCATTTGCCTGTGATGATTACCGACACGTTTTGATGATACAATATTGACCTCTTTTGTCATAAAAAGCGGTTCATGGTTTGCGATACCAAAGGGTTTCAACGATTCAAGTTCATCAATCAGTTTATTTGAAATGTTATCAAAATCGATTTTGTAATCGATGGTGATTTTCGGTATAAAATCAGACGGTTTTGCCATGCGGCGCACAATGTTTTCAAAGTGTATTTTAAACGGGTCTATATTTTCGGGCTTGATTTTAAGGCCTGCTGCCATTGGGTGTCCGCCAAAGTTTTCAATGTTCTTGGCACAAGCCGACAACCCCTCATACAGATTGATTTCAGGAATACTTCTAGCGGATCCTTTCCCTATTCCGTCTGTTGTTGTGATCAGTACAACCGGACGAAAATATTTTTTAATAAGTCTTGATGCAACAATCCCGAGAATCCCTAAATGCCAATCTTGATGGACCAAGACCAATGTATTTTTTTGGAGCAGATGCGGATTTTTTTTCAGGTGATTGTGGACTTGAGTAAGTATTTTATTTTCAATATCGCGCCGATCCTGGTTCAAGCGGTTGAGTGAATATGCAATTTTTCGTGCCGTCTTGATATTTTTAGCTGTTAGAAGTTCAATAGCGGTTGAAGCGTGCTCTATTCTACCTGCTGAATTTAATCTGGGGGCCAGATAGAAAACAATATCATCGGTATCGATGGCATGTTTATTGATTCTACAGACCTCAATCAGTGCATTCAGACCAGGACGGTGCGATGAACGGATAATGTTCATACCTGCTTTAATAAGTATCCGGTTTTCACGGGTTAAAGGAACCATATCAGCCAAGGTGCCAAGGGCGACAAGATCACAGTAATTTTTTAGATTGGGTTCCGGACGGTCTTTCCAGAAATTTGTGTCTCGAAGTTTTTTTCTAAGGCAAATCAGTAGATAAAACGCGACGCCGACTCCGGCAAGATCACGAAAACCGGAAGGACAATCGTTTCGCTTGGGGTTTATCACCGCGATGGCAGGCGGTATCGTGTCCGATATCATGTGGTGGTCTGTAATGATGACATCAATTCCTGCGTTTCTCGCGGCTTTAACCGCATCTTGACCTTCGGACCCGCAGTCTACGGTGATAATGAGGTGTATTCCATTGGGCATCGCGACATCTGAAATATGGTTTTTTTTCAGACCAAAGCCTTCCGCTATTCTGTGGGGAATATAGTAAGACACATCCGCATCGACTGAACGGAGAAATTCCAACAGAAGGGTTGTGGCGGTAATTCCGTCAACATCATAATCGCCAAAGATCAAAATTTTTTCTTTGCGTGCTATGGCTTCTAAAATTCGATCAACAGCGGCATCCATATCCTTTAGGGAAAAAGGCGGACTTAACTGGTCCAGGGATGTGTTGAAAAAATTTGATACATCTTCTGCAGATGTAATATTGCGGTTAACCAGGATTGAGGCAACGATCGGATGGCATTTTAAAATCCCGCAAAGTTTTTCGACCAAATGAATGTCAGGCTGAAGTATTTGCCACTCTTTTTTCATTTCAAGGCCATATAACTCAATTTTTAGATTTGAACAACTGCAAAAATTCTAACCTATATTTTTTTAGTTTCTTAAAATTGAATTTTGTGCTTTTTTTGACCAAACTTTTCCATTTTGCCACTAAGGCGACAAGGCACGAAGAAAGAATAATAGACATATCCTTTGTGTCTTAGTGTCTTTGTGGCAAATATTTTTGGTTCCGTCTTGTCCGGGTCCGGACTTTTTTAGTTGATAAGGCGATAGATACAATGGTACTCAAATAGATACAATATTCAGGTGCAAAAACTGAGCAAATGGCTTTTTGATTTTGGAAACCCTAAAAAAATATCTTCGCATTGATCGCAGAGAAATCTGTTTTCTAAAATTTATTTTAGAGGCATATGACGGTATTGCAACATTAACCACCATCAATGCCCATCAGGGTATCGTAATGCTTCGAATCGCTCCAGGTTGCGAAGGTGACGTTGAAGCAGTTTTGCAGGATCTTAAAAAAGACATTATCATCGATGATTCCGTAAAATATCATTTATAAAAAAGTTGGAAACACTTTAGCCTTTTGAAAACATTACCGCCGTTTGTACCTGAAGCTTCTTTGAAATAGATTTGTTTCAAAGGACTGAATTATTACAAAAGATGGAAACAAAATATTTATACATTAATACCATCGGTTGTCAGATGAATGTTTATGACTCCGAACAAATCGCCAGGGGGCTAAAGTCTTTACAATATGAAATGACCCCATTTTTAGAGAAGGCGGATCTGATTATTGTGAATACATGTGCCATCCGGGAAAAAGCCGAGCAGAAAGTGTTTAGTTTTTTAGGACGGCTGGCCGGTCTGAAGAAAAAAAGACCTGATCTGATCATCGGGGTGGGCGGGTGTGTGGCGCAGCAGGAAGGTGCAAAGATTTTAGAGCGTGCGCCGTATCTTGATCTTGTTTTCGGGACAAACGCTATTGACCGGCTGCCCGGTGCCATACAGGCTATTTTGTCTAAGAAATGTCGTATTGTCGACATTGAAATGTCGGATCAAATTAAAGAGTTGGATTTTGTCACAAATGGGGTTGATAAAGGAGAGGTGTCGCGATTTGTGACGATTATGCAAGGATGTGATAATTATTGCACTTACTGCGTCGTTCCTTATGTTCGGGGTAGGGAAACCAGCAGGGACCCGAAAAATATTATCAACGAAATCCACAGGCTTGTTGAATCAGGGGTTCGAGAAGTGACCTTGCTTGGCCAGAACGTTAACAGCTATGGGATGAAAGAGGGTCTTTGCACATTTCCCGAGCTTTTACGTCGTATTAACGACATTGACGGACTTTTGAGAATCCGGTTTACCACCTCACATCCAAAAGATCTTTCGGAAAATCTTATCCATGCTTTTAAGGATCTATACAAATTGTGTCATCATATTCATTTGCCGATACAATCGGGTTCAAACAGGATTCTAAAAAGAATGAACCGGAAATATACACGGGAGATATATCTTGAAAAAGTTGATAAACTGCGTAATACTTGTCCTGACATTGCAATTACGTCTGATATAATCGTGGGTTTTCCAGGAGAAACAAAAACGGATTTTCAGGAAACCCTGGATTTGATTAAGACGGTGAAATTTGACGGATTGTTTGCCTTTAAATATTCTGATCGCCCAAATGCTTCAGCCGCCCGATTTGTGGGCAAAATCCTGAAAAATGAGAAAAAACAAAGATTACAGCAGGTTCTGGATCTGCAAGATCAATTCACAACCCGTAAAAATAAAACACTAAAAGACTCGATACAGTTGGTCCTTGTGGAAGGTTTCAGCAAAAAACAGAACCAAATCAATAAACAAAACATCAGTCAGGATGTTCAGTGGACAGGCCGTACATCAACAAACAAAATTGTAAACTTTTACAATAGTGATGACACGGATTCCTGTACTAAAAACGTGATTGGTCGATTGGTTAATGTCAGAATTTTACAGACATTTTCCCATTCACTGTGGGGCGAAACAAACGGCAAAGAACCAACTTCTTTTGATTTGAGAGGAGAAAAGAGTTATGTTGCATGAAGTAAACATAGCAAGTATGGCAATAGATCCAACTTCAAACACGCCGATAATTATTTTAAAGTCTGTTAAAGGTGATCAGGCGGTGCCGATATGGATCGGCTTACTCGAAGCGACATCCATTGCATCAGCGCTCAGAGATGTCAAATTCGACCGTCCCATGACTCATGACCTTTTTAAAAATTTTATGGACAATATGGAGATGGTGGTATCCAAGGTTGAAGTGTGTGATTTAAAAGATAACACATTTTATGCCAGAATATATTTTGTATCAGAAGATAAAAGTTTTGACATGGATGCCCGTCCAAGCGATGCGATTGCCATCGCCCTTCGGTTTGGTGCGCCGATTTATGTGGATGATAAAATTTTTGATAAATCTCAGATGGTCGAAGGTGATTTTGAAGTCTTAAATAAGAGCGAAGATGGTAAAAAATGGGCGGAATATCTTGAAAACCTTTCTCCTGAGGACTTTGGTAAATACAAGGTATAAAATCGCTTCGCGATTTTATAAATAATGGCTATGCCGTTCAACAAATGAAAACATCCCGTCTCCTGAAATAATTGAGACTTAGATTGCAAACCTGCCGTTTTCATAGATGGTCACCTTTTTGCCGGATGCAAGATGGGCGGTAACCTTCTTCTTTTCAGTATTGACGAGGTCCCAGTGGAGGGCTGAGTCATTGAAACCGAGATTTTTCTTTTTCTCTTTGGTCAATTCTTTTGGATTTCCGTTATATGTATCAGCATAAGAAGAACCCAATGCAAGATGGCAGTTTCCGTATCTACCACCATAGTTCTCATCAAAAAGTGTGTTTGCCATGAAGGTGTTGATCCTTGAGAACCTTTTGTCTGTTAAGGAAAATTCACCCACCTTGTTGGCGCCTTTATCCATTGAGAGCTGTTTAATGACAAAATTCTCTCCCTTTTGTGCTTTGACTTTGACCACAGCGCCTTTTTTAAATTCAAGCCTTACCCCTTTTACATAGTTGCCGCTTCGAAATGAGGGCTGATTTGAAAAGTATATCCCCCGGGTGCCCCTCCAGTCCGGTGAAAGAAATATCTCAAAGCTCGGGATATTATGGCCTGAAATGCCGATCCATTTCCTTTTTTCTCCCGGTGTTATCATGAGATCTACATTTTCTGATTCAACATGATAGGCTTTCACATTCATGCTGTTGAGCCACTTTTTAATGGATGTTGCGCTATGAAAAATATCTTGCCAATGCGAAACCGGTGAAATTCTGTTGAGAAAGCATGCGTTTACGATTTGGGCTGCATAGGCCTTCATAGAAAGTTTGGCATGTCTGGCCAATTCTTTTGTGGGAAAGGCGCACAGGGTCCATCCGAAATCACCGGCCTGATCCCGGGCATCGAGTATATCACGCAAATATTTTCGAGCCACGGCAGCTTTGCCGATCTTTTTTGGATCTATATGACTCAAGTGTGTTATGGATTCAGGCGCATATAGAAAAATGCCGCCGTTTAAACGGTTAAAAAGTTCTTTTTCACCGGGCGGCTGGAAAACAACCTGCTTGTTGTTTGCTTGTTCAAAAAAGTTTTGCTCCATATTTGCGGTGGGGTTTGTGCGCTGGACAGGATGAATTCCCATATCCATAAGTTTTGAATAAACAATTTCGGCAAGTCGGACAGCGGGCATATCATAACGGATAAGCACAATGTCATTTTTTTTAAATTTTTTGGTTCTGGCAGTTTTAAGCCCCCACAGTAACGCATCTGCATACCTATCCAGCTGTTTTTCGGTGAACATTACCTTACTCCCGATTTTATGGATGATTATCTTTTAGAAAAAGGCGGTGATACTCTGGATCCTTAAGATGTTTCTTAAGGACCCGTGTCAGCAGAGAAAAAATTTCTTCCAGCTCTTCATTGGATAGTCTCGTTATCAATTCTTTCATGAGCGTGTCATCGGAGAATTTCTGAAGATAATAAATAATCGTATTTTCATCTGTTTCTCGGTCGAAACCAATCCCCACGAGACCTTTATATGTTTCAACATGATTGTGTGTGTGTGTTGTCATTTTTTCTCCCAAAAAATATTTAGTAACACTTTAGCCTTATGATACCTAAGTTGAGCGATTGTCGAGGTTGCCGCAGATACAAGGAAGATGTCGTCCCGCTATAGTCAGCTATGCGGGACGGCATCTGACGCAGTAGATGCGGTAAGATCGGCAATCCCGAAGGGTTTCAAATTTAAAAATAGAAATAAAGATACTTCATTAAAAATAAAAGATATTTTATCCTTTTTTAAAATTTGAAACGCTCAGCTTGGGTGATAATATTGTTGAATAGCCTCACATAGTCCAACAATGGTGTATGATTCGGCAACGATATGAACATCAAATCCCAGATCCCTGGCGGTATCAGCCGTGATAGGGCCAATGCTTGCAATGGAGACGCCCTGCATCAGGCGTTTCAACCCTTCTGATGGAAGAAGGGCACGAAAGTTTTTTACGGTGGATGAACTTGTGAATGTTATCATATCTATGGTGCGTTCTTTAAGTCGTTTTAAAACGATATCAGCGTCGTCCTTAACCGCCTGGTTACAGTATGCTGTGATATCATCAACAACAGCTCCCATTTTTCTCAGCTCTAAAGGCAATACCTGTCTTGCTTCTTTTGCACGTGGCAGCAGTATTCTTTTCCCACTGATATCTTTTCTTGCAAATGCCTTGACAACAGACTCACCTCTGTAGCTTTCGGGGATAATATCGCTTTTGAGTCCAAAATCGAAAAGCCTTTTTGCAGTTGCAGGACCGATTACCGCGGTGTGGATATTGTTTAAGGCGCGGACATCGTTGTTTTTTTCAAAAAGGCGATTAAAAAAGAAATTAACGCCGTTGACGCTGGTAAACATCAGCCAGTCATAAGAAGAAAGATTTTCAATGGCCATGTCTAAGGGCTTTAAATCATCCGGCGGGACAACCGTTATCGTCGGGCATTCCAAACACTCTGCACCGAGATCGGAAAGACGTTTGACCAAGTCGCTGGCCTGTTCCCTGGATCGGGTAACCACTATACTTCGTCCCATCAAAGGCCGGTTTTCATACCATTTCATGGTTTCTCTTAACTTTACAACATGGCCCACAACAATGATGGCCGGTGGTTTAAGTCCGGTGGCTTTTGCACGTTCGGCGATGGTGTCGAGGGTTCCGGTGACGGTGAATTGCCTGGCCGTCGTCCCCCAACGGACAAGGGCTACGGGCGTATCGGGGGGCATGCCGTGGCTCATAAGGCGGTCGGTTATCTGTGGCAGGTTCTTGACCCCCATTAGAAAAACAATGGTCCCGATCCCTCTGGCAAGTGATGCCCAGTCGATATTTGATTCTTTTTTTGTAGGATCTTCATGGCCGGTGACAAAAGCAAGTGTAGAGGTGTATTTTCTATGCGTCAGCGGGATTCCGGCATAGGCCGGTGCTGCGATGGCCGACGTGACACCGGGTACAATTTCAAAAGGGATTTTTTCATTGATCAGCACCTCTGCTTCTTCGCCACCACGGCCAAATATAAAGGGATCACCTCCCTTGAGCCGAATCACGGTTAATCCGTTTTTGGCCTTTTCAACGATAAGGGCGTTGATGTAGTTTTGGGAAAAAGTATGATCACTTCCCTTTTTCCCGACATAGATGACCTCTGCACTTTCCGAAGCATGTTTTAATAAAACTGAGGATGCAAGAAAATCATAAATGAGAACGTCTGCCTGTTTGATACATTCCAACCCCTTAACAGTAATCAGCCCCGGATCACCGGGCCCGGCACCGACAAGATAGACTTTACCTTTCATGGTTTATATTTAGATCCGCTTTAAGATTATCCATTATTGTTTTTGCCCCCATTGAAATAAGGCGCTCAGCAAGTTCTACACCGATTATCTCGGATGAATTCTCAGGACCCGAAAAGGTTTCCTTAATGAGGGTTCTACCGTCAATAGTGGCCACAAGGCCGGAAAGCGTAAATGTGTTTTTATCGATCTTTCCATAAGCGGCAATGGGTACCTGGCAGCCGCCCTCAAGGAGGTTTAAAAATGCGCGCTCACCCAAAATTACCGCCCGTGTTTGCGGATGTTCAAGGGTGGCGACAATCGGTTCAACCAGAGGGTCATTTTGTCTGACCTCGATGCAAAGGGCACCCTGACCGACTGCCGGGAGCATGATGTTTTCATCCAGGTATTCGGTTATTCTGTTTTCAAGTCCCAGGCGTTTGACACCCGCCGCCGCCAGGATGATGGCATCAAAATTTTCAGTTTCGAGCTTCTTAAGACGCGTATCAAGATTCCCTCTTAGAGGCAATACGACCAGATCCGGTCTGGCATGAAGAAGCTGTGCCTTGCGCCGAAGGCTGCTGGTACCGATTTTGGCGCCAGGACCCAGTTTTGAAAGGCGCTTTTTGTTTCTGGAAATCAGAACATCTTGAGGAATTTCTCGCTCAGGGATTGCGCCGATACATAACCCTTTCGGTATTTCACCCGGCATATCCTTCATGCTGTGAACAGCAAGGTCTATTCTGCCTTTTAGAAGTGCGTCTTCGATTTCTTTGACAAAAAGACCTTTGCCGCCAACTTTGGCAAGGGGCACATCGAGAATCTTGTCTCCTTTTGTCTTTATTATTACCAGTTCGATAGAAAGGGAAGAATCTTCGGCCTCAAGGGCTGATTTGACCCAGTTTGCCTGCCAGAGGGCGAGTTTACTTCCTCTGGTTCCAATTTTAAGTGTTTTGTCCATCAGGGATCACAGCTCGTGCAGCTGGTTGCTGCACATCCGGTGCATGATGATGCTCCGGCAGCAGCTTTAACGGTTTGTCCATGTCCACCCTTACTGAAAAAGGAAGATGCAGACATCAATTTTTTCACTTTTTTACTATTGCATGAAGGGCAATCGGGTTGTTCGTTCCCTAAAACCAGGCACTCAAAATCTTTATTGCATTTATCGCAATGGTATTCATAAATCGGCATTATTTATTGCTCCTTAATTTATTTACAAGCCATCTCAAAAATACATCTAACGCTCAATTACGGTGTTGCCCCGCATGACGGGATTTACAACGAGCCTCTTCAAAATGCTCACATACTCCCATGCATGCTCCGCTTTTTCATCGGCTCGCGCCTTGTCCTTGAACGTAATCTGCATTTTTGAGATGACTTGTACTCAAATTTTGATAAACATGTAAAAAATCAAAATCATTTTTTTAAGGCCAGATGTTTCATCGGCGCATTAAAATACGGCATGAATGAATAAAATAATCATATATAGGGTTAAATCAACCAATTGTTGTTTCTGATGGTGAATATAAGCTATTTGATTTCCTCGATAATCCCGGCAGCAATGAGCGGTAGCATAATTTCATGATGGCCCGTCAAGTGGAATCCCTGACCACCGTCGGCAGTAGGCCGATTCACCACATTGGTCATAGGACGGTATTGCCGGATGAAATCCATGTTCACTGTGGTGAAATCATTCAATTGATGTCCTAAATTCCGTGCCAATGTTACTGCTTTTAGAAAAACCTCCGGCAGTATGACTGCTGATCCGACATTGAAATAAACGCCCTTTTCAAGTGTACTCACCACGGATGCGAAGGTTCGAAAATCTCTGTGGGTGGTTTCACCGGTTGCTTTTGCATCAAACTCTGGATGCATATGAATAATATCGGTTCCAAATGCCACATGAACCGTTACGGGTATACCGAGCCGGAGGCCTGCAGCAAGGATGCTATGTTCTAAATAAGCAAGTTTTTTTTCGATCATTGCGGCCCCGATAGTTTCCCCGAGTCCGCTGGATGTTTTTCCGGCGCGACAGATGGCGTCACATAAAAAAGCACCTGTTTCATGGGCCATGCCAAAGGTGCCGTTTTTGATGGATGCGGATACATCCTCTGATGTTTGTCCCGCCATGGCCAGTTCAAGATCATGAATAATTCCGGCACCATTCATAGCGACAGCCGTGATAATCCCGCGCTCCATGAGATCGATAACAATGGGGTTTAGGCCCACTTTAATTACATGTGCTCCCATGGCAAAAACGATGGTTTTATTCTCTCGAAACGCTTTTACGGTAGATGAGATTACGGTTTTAAGATGATTCCCGGCAAGTATATCCGGAAGCCGGTCAAGGAAGTCCTTAAAGTTAGATCCTTTTTGCCATGTTTTTGCAAAGGCGGCGGTGGATACTTTGCTTTTTCGTTGGGAAAGCGGGTATGTTTTGACCCCACTCAAATCTATCGGCTTAAATTTTTGTGGCATATCTATCACTATTGTTTTGTAACATTTGTGCGTTCATTTTTTTATTCGCCGAACTTTTCCGGAAACAAAATCCGGTCCACAAGGTCGCACAAGATATGACCCAATATGGCGTGGGCTTCCTGGATCCTTGCAGTTACCCCTGACTTTACAGAAAAAACATGATCTGCGCACTCGGCCAGTTCACCATCACGACCGGTGAATCCAATGGTGAAGATCCCGATATCTTTTGCTGCGTGAACGGCTTTGATAACATTTTTGGAGTTG
>Ga0316194_10001338_pt1 | contig 16940 bp, 19 predicted proteins | sample CroRivsedime1_MG_FD_204936 | JGI IMG/M metagenome (GOLD analysis project Ga0316194, IMG submission 204936) | Coastal sediment microbial communities from Maine, United States - Cross River sediment 1 | ecosystem: Environmental > Aquatic > Marine > Coastal > Sediment | place: USA: Maine...
CCGCGCTGGTCGGTGACACCAGCACTAATATCACGACGGGGAAGATCGTCAGTGTGCGCTATGAGGACATCACCCGCCTGGAACGCGTGGATCAACGCCCGCTGGTAGTCGTCGGCGCTGATTGTGTTATTCGCACTTTTCGTCGCCGGCGGCGGAGTGATCTGCTGCTGACCTCATGAATCCCGCGGCCGGTGAACGCGTGCCGGTCGCGACCTGGATCATGATGGAGGACCGTCCCGCCTAGGCGACACGCCTGACTTCGTTGCCAGAGAACAGAGCCTTCAACTCACGGACTGCACGGGCTTCATTGTCTTGCGCCGTACCCGGGTCGATGCCCTGCCCTTCCGCATGGATGAAGCGAACATCGTCGATGCCCAGGAACCCGAAGTAGCCGCGCAGGAATGACTCCTGGAAATCCATCGGCGCCTCGGATGAACCATTGGTGTAGAAGCCACCGCGGGCGGTGAGCACGAAGACCTGGCGACCAGCGAGCAGTCCGCGCGGCCCGTCCGGCCCGTAATCGAAAGTCCTGCCGGCCCGGCCCACCATGTCGATCCAGGCCTTGAACCCGGAAGTGACGGTGAAGTTGTACATCGGCGAGCCGATGACGATGTGATCCGCGTCGACCAGCTCCCTGACCAGCTCGTCCGACAGCGCCATCAGCGCGCGGTCCTCAGGGGTGAGAACGTCTTCCGGCCTGGCGAAGGCCGTCAACATGCGCTCGTCCGGATGGGGCGGAGGGGCGACACCCAGGTCCCTCGAGATCACCCTGCCAGCGGTGAAGCGGTCACGCCATAGCGACACGAAGGTCTCCACCAGGCGGCGGGTCACCGCCGTCCGGGTCATCGGGCTCGTGTTGATGGCAAGCAATGTGCCCATGATTCGCTCCGCAACAGGCGCGCATTATACGGGCACGGGCCCAGCAGGTCCGAAGCAGCGTTGCCCCGGGCTCGCCGGCTGAACCGATCGCTCGATGCGCCGCCGTTGGGGGGGTCGTCCGCTGACGGACGCCGGTTTCTCCCCCGGGATCCTTGACCGCAGGCGCACACACAGGCCCAGCCGCTGCCACGGCGGTCCCAGAGGCGAGCGTGATCGGTCCGGTGACCGGCGCCGGGCTCAGAGGGTTTTCACAACGCGGGCCTCGTTGCGGCCGCCGAACAGCACGCGTACCCGCTCACCGGCGCGAAACCCCACATCGGAAGACTGCACGATCACAAGGGTGTCGCCACGATCCATGTCCAGGGTGATCTCGAGGCCCGCCTCGGTCGTTGCGGCCTTCTCCACCTCGCGGCCCGCTACGGCGCCGGCGACGCCACCCACCGCGCCCGCCACCCGCGAGCTATCGCCGTCGCCGATCACCCGGCCGAGGCTGTATCCCACCGCCCCACCGCCTACGGTACCCAGATTGGTGTATTCACCCTCGATGGTCACGGGCCGCGTTGCGACCACGGCGCCGTACTGGACCCGGTATGCCTGGCGCGCGTCGCGGCGGCTGTAATCGCCACCGCCCAGCCCCCGGGCACAACCGCTGACAGCGATCAACAGGGAGAAGCCGACGATCAATGCGGCTGTCGAGGTCGTGTTCATGGTCAAATCTCAATTGCTGCAGCTCACTGGGTGTAGAACGCATCGGCGACGATCCGGTTGACACATCTGCAATCCGGGTCCGCTATCATCAGGCTGCATCGCTGTGGACGTGGGGAGGCGCCATGCGGCAGATTGAAGAACAGCAGGCCTGGTCCTCGAGACTGGTGTTTCTGATGGCGGCCGTTGGCGCGGCCGTGGGCCTGGGCAATCTGTGGCGATTTCCGTACACCGCCGGCGTCAGCGGCGGAGCCGCATTCGTCATCGTCTATCTGGGTGCCGTCGTGCTGGTCGCCATCCCGATCGTCATGGGGGAATTGCTCATCGGCCGTCGCGGCCGCATGAGCCCCCCGGGCAGTTTTCAGAAGCTGGCCGCATCTGCCTCGGCCAGCCCGGCCTGGCGTTGGCTCGGCATCCTCAACGTCACCGCGGTATTCATCATCCTGTCCTTCTACAGCGTCATCGCCGGTTGGGCGCTCGCCTATGTACCGAAGATCGCAACCGGCGTCTTCACCGGCGCCAGCGGAGAACAGGTCAACGCAATCTATAACGCCCTGCTCGCCTCTCCGGTAAAGCTCGCCCTCTGGCACGGCATCTTCATCCTGGTGACCCTGTTTATCGTGGCCAAAGGTCTCCAGGGCGGCATCGAGCGGGCGGTCAAATTCCTGATGCCCGCACTTTTCTTCATGCTCATCCTGCTGGTCATCTATGCGGGAGTCGCGGGCGACATGGCGAAAGCGCTGGACTTCCTCTTCCAGGCGGACTTCTCCAAGATCACCTCAGGCGTCGTGCTGGACGCGGTGGGGCAGGCCTTCTTCTCGGTGAGCGTAGCCATGGCGATCCTGATCACCTACGGATCCTACCTGTCCAAAGACGTCTCGATCCCCGGGGCCGCGGTCATCATCGCCGGCGCCGACACCCTGGTTGCCCTGCTGGCCGGGCTGGCGATCTTCCCGCTGGTGTTCGCCAACGGTCTGGATCCGGCCGCCGGTCCCGGGCTGATTTTCGTCACCCTGCCGTTGGCCTTCGGCGGCATGCCGGGAGGCGCCCTGTTCGGCACCATGTTTTTCCTGTTGTTCATCGTCTCGGCCCTGACCTCTTCCATCGCAGTCATGGAACCCATCGTGGCGTGGGCGGACGAGCATAGAGGCATGCGCAGATCGGTCACGACGCCGATCGTCGGCCTGCTGGCCTGGCTTCTCGGGCTGACCACCGTGTTCTCTTTCAACATCTGGAGCGACGTCTACCCGCTGGCTGCCTTCGAGACATTTGCCCAGGTCAACCTGTTCGGCCTGCAGGAATACCTGGCGGTGAACATCATGCTGCCCCTCGGCGGCCTGCTGATCGCCGTGTTCATCGGCTGGGTCATGCCACGGACCGACTCGACTGACGAACTCGGCATGGGCGACTCAGTGCTATACCGAACCTGGCGGTTCCTGGTGCGCTACGTCTGTCCGGTCGCGGTCGCCGGGATCCTGCTGTCCAACTGGCTTTAACGGCAGGCCCCGGTCTGCGCTCAAGGCAGGCATCGCCCCGGCCAGACCCTCAGCGACGGAATGATCCCGGACTCAGGCGGAGGAGACGTCCGGCAACCCGATCGGGCAGGTCACGCCGGTACCCCCGAGGCCACAGTATCCGTCGGGGTTCTTTGCCAGGTATTGCTGGTGATAGTCCTCGGCGAAGTAGAAGTCGGATCGCTGCGCGATCTCGGTGGTGATGGTGCCGTATCCGCGGGCGGCCAGGGCATCCTGATATTGCTCGCGTGACTGCTGCGCAAGCGCGTATTGGTCGTCGCTCTGAACATAGACCGCGGATCGATACTGGGTACCGACGTCGTTGCCCTGGCGCATGCCCTGTGTCGGGTCATGGGTCTCCCAGAAAACCGCCATCAGGTCCTCAAAAGCGAGTTCGTCGGGCAGATAGACGACACGGACGACCTCGGTGTGCCCGGTGCGTCCCGAGCACACTTCTTCATAGGTGGGGTTAGGGGTCGTGCCGCCGCGGTAACCGGCGGCGGTCACCCAGACACCCGGGGTCTCCCAGAAGCGGCGCTCGGCTCCCCAGAAGCAACCGAGGCCGAAGGTGATGCAGGCCGATTGGTGCGGATATGGCCCACCCAGCGGTCGGCCGCTGACGAAGTGGACACCCGGGGCCATGACCGGCTTCGTTCTGCCGGGGAGAGTCTCCTCGGCCGCCGGGACTCGTGGGGATCTCAGCCAGCTCATGTCTGCTCCGATCGTGTTTGTCTTTACCAATTCGCGTCCGCTGCCGAGCCGGATGTGTCGATAGCGCGCCAGATCAGGGATGATTGTCGATCGACGCAGAAGTGTCCACCCACCTGATAGACTTCGCGAGCGCAATCGCGCCAGGGGAATGTCATGATCCGGTTCATCAGCTGCCTTCGACGGAAAACCGAAATCTCGCAAGCAGAGTTCCAGCGGTTCTGGGAGTCGGACGAACTCGACTCGCTGGTCATGCGCATGGCCGAAGCCATCGGCGCCGATCATTACACCAAAAAGCGAACCCTGGTCGTCGATGCAAATGTCCAGATACAGAGGATCAGAGGCGGCGCCGATCCGTTCGACGGCATCATCGAATACTGGTTCTCGGGCCCGGTCGCCGGGCTCGAAGAGATCTTCGCGATCGACGCCAACCGGGAACTGATGGAGCAGATGACCGCCTGCCAGTCACGGTATTCAGACCTGAGCCGCTCCTGCGGTTTCTTCACCGAGGGATAGGCATTCGCAGGACAGCAAATCTGCCCGCGCCCCGTTTGCCGCACGACAATCCGATGAGCCACGGCGGGTGGTCCACCGGTCCGCGAGCGAATCCATACCCCCCACCGGCACCGAAACACCCGCCGACGATGCGACCCCTGTGGGATCAAAGCCGGCGGTATGCGTACAGATCAATGACGAGTAGCCTTCCGGTGAGAAACGACGGCCAACTTATGCCACGCGCCTGCTCGAGCTGTGGCATGAAAAACGCGGCAGGCGGGGCGCGGTCGGCCGCAGCACGAGACCTCGGAACGTGACGGACACCCCGAATCGCCGCAGATCACGCGTGCCGACCACGAGGGTCGGCAGGATGTTGCGACTCGGCCTCACCGCCGGCGAACTCGCGGCAGGGGGCATTGTCGAGAGTATGCGACGTTTGGCAACGTCGGATCGCGACCAGGCAGTCAGTGCGCTGCTGACCGGCGCCAACGCCAAACGGCTGGCCAAACGGCTCTCGCACATGCGCGGCGCTGCGATGAAGCTGGGCCAGTTGCTGTCCCTGGAGAGCGAGCACGTGCTGCCGTGGGAATTCGCCCAGGCCCTGGCAATACTCGGGGATTCTGCCGACACCATGCCTGTCGCCCAGCTCAACAGGCTGCTGGGACGGGAGTACGGCAGAGGGTGGCAGGACCGGTTCGAAGTGTTTGAATACGAGCCGGTGGCGGCGGCCTCCATCGGTCAGGTCCACCATGTCCGGTCCGCAGACGGCAGGGAACTGGCGCTGAAAATCCAGTATCCGGGGGTCGCCAGGAGCGTCGACAGCGACGTCAACAACATGGCGACGCTATTGCGCCTGTCACGCATCCTTCCGCTGCAGATGGATATCTCCGGCATCGTCGCCGAGGCCAAGCGCCAGCTGCGGCAAGAGGCTGACTATCTCCAGGAGGCCGACTACCTCGAGAGATACCGTGAACTGGTCGCAGACGAACCACGCTTCCGGGTGCCGCGGGTACACCGCGACCTGACCACACGGCGAATACTCGCAATGGACTACGTCCACGGCCAGCCGCTGACTGCCCTTGCCCGCCCCGAGGTCCCGCAGCGCCGTCGCGATCGTGTTGGCGCCTCCCTCTATCACCTGCTGTTCAGGGAATTGTTCGAATTCCGGGTGATGCAGACGGACCCGAATTTCGCCAATTACCTGATTGACCGGGAGACCGCCGACATCGACCTGCTCGACTTCGGATCTACCGTGGACTTCAGCGAGGCTTTCGCTGATCGGTATCGGCGGATCTGCAGGGCCATGCTGGCGGATGATATGGAAACGGTGCGAACGGTCGCGCAGGAGATAGGCTACCTGCATGCGGACGATCCGCCAGAGCACGTCACCCGGATTATCGAGCTGCTGCTGATGGTCTGCGAGCCGCTGCGGCATCGGGGGACGTATGACTTCGGCGGCTCCGACCTGAGCGCGCGTGCCCGCGACGCCGGTATGGACCTGGTCTTCCGCAGCGGCCATTTCCGGATACCTCCGCCGGAGACGATCTTCCTGCACCGCAAGCTGGTCGGATCCTTCCTGTTGTGTGCGCGAATCCGGGCCCACGCGGATGTCCGCAGCCTGGTTGAGCCTTTCCTCGCCTGATCCACCGCGCTGACTGCAGCGCACACGTTTCGGCGTTCAACAGTCAAAAAAGCGCAACACGAAGGCCGTACCCTGGCATCTCGTACTCTTTAGCCGGATTCCGTTGATGTCAAAGTCAGTCAAGATCGACCCGTCCAGGATCCTCGCTCATTGGCGACAGCCCCGACCGCTCCCCTGGCGCCTCCGTTCCATGATCAACCAGCGGCGCCGATCACGAGGCATTTCGCGCAACTGAAAAGGCGCGTCCCTTCAGGGCCCGGCGTCCAGTCTGACCCTGACCCTGATCCTGTTTCCCGGGTCAAAGCCGAGGACCCGGGTGTAGTGCGCACCAGCGTAGCTGTAGTGCACCCGATAGCCTGTGATCCGGGCATGCTCCCCGGCCATGCACCGGCTGCGTTCGGCCTCATGGAGGGCCTGCCCGATGGCAGCCGCCAGGCCGGCTACGTCGTCACCGCGCATCGGCGTGCCCGCCGCTGCACCGTCGTCACGGCATCGAGGGCCGGCATCCCCGGCCTCCCGGTAAGGATCGTCCTTGAGTACTTCGACGGCGGATACGACAGCGTAGTCGTAAAAAACTTCTTCGCCCGCGGCCAGACTGCACACGAGCAGGCCGAGGATCGTCAGGATACGGCTCCAGGTGCCCGTCATGGTCTCCTCCCCGCCAGCGGGAATCCGGCCGTGGTCAGGCCCTTGAGCCCGGAGTCGTACTCCTCGCGGCTATCGAACAGCATCACCACTCTGAACCGGCCGACATCCTGGCGGAACCAGTCCAGCCTGAGCTCGGGCACACGCGCCTGGAGTACCGAGACGAATGATTCGGCCCGGTAGGGCGCGTTGAACATCGCGATCTCTATCTGCCCGTCTGTAGCCGGCGATTGTGACGGCCGCGACGCCCGTCCGTCGCCCAACACGTAGCGCAGATGTCGATAGATGTAGGCGCTGTACCACCGGGCCCCGTCCGGAATCTGGCCGCCGTCTGTGCCGATCCGGCCGGGCCCGTAATTGTAGGCGGCCAGCGCGCGGTGCAGATCGCCGTCGTATCGCTGGAGCAGTTCCTTCAGGTAGCGGGCGCCCGCCTCGACGTTCCTGCACGGCTCGTGAAGTTCCCGCACCTGGCTGAAGCCAAGATGCCGACCGGTTCCCGGCCACAGTATCTGCATCAAACCGCGGGCGTTCGCAGACGACACGGCGTCCGGATCGAAGTTACTTTCTCCCCTGGCTACGGCGGCGAGCAGGCTGACCGGCAAGTCGTGGGCAGCGGCCGCACGGCGGAAACAGTGCTCGAAAGGCAGTGAAACCGCGGGTTCTATCTGCGTTTCGGCGGCGAGAAAGTCTCGCCATGCCAATCCCGCATCCTCGGGCCCGATCGCCCGGCCCCAGGCCGCGAAAGCCGCCACCCACAGCAGCATGCATCCGAACCCCCGGGCGAGACTGCCCCTCACAGGTTTCCTCCTTTCAGGCGCAAACCACTGATGGACTCTATCTCCGCGATTCGCTGTGCCCGGTCCTCATCGGCAGAGATACGGAAAGAGACGAGGTATCTCCCTGGTCCGGCCTTGTGCACCCTGAAATCCCTGCCGGTGGCCGACTGTAGGTGCCGAGCAAATCCACTGGCCGAGGCCTGACTGCGAAACGCAGTGAAGAAGGTCTCCCATTGGAGATCGTCCGCAGTCGATGCGGTCTGGCTCGCCATCGAGGCCACTGCGTCAGAATCCGGTGACAACGGCTGCGGGATCTCCTGTTCAGCCGCAGATCCATCTGTCGCCGCCAGATCGCCTGGCTCGCCGGCGGGCTGTGCCTCGATCACCGGCTCAGAGGGTACGTTTTCCGCGGACGGCCAAGGCTGTGGGATCGGGGCAGATGCCTGCGCACCGGGGGCGGCCGTGCCCCCCGCAGGTTCGGGTCGCGCCCGCGCTGCCGGGGCAACTGAACCGATCGCCGCTGTGTCAGCCGCAGCGGGGTACTCGATAACCGGGCCGCCACTGATCAGATAGACAACGATGCCGATGAGCACCGTGCCTGTCAGAAACCCTAACAATCGCATGCTGTCCTCCCTACGCCCATCACGGACTGCCGGCCATGCGGATCTCGTCCGCTGGGGGGGTGCGCAGGCCACGCCAGACGATCTGGTCAGCGAAGTCGCCCAGGCCGCGTTGCAACGTCCTGAGACGAGCCCGCGCCGCGGCGTCTTGCAGCCGCATGGGATCGCAGCTCGCCGGGACCGTGGCGATCTCAGCTGCGAGGGCATCCGCGGCGGGTGTGGTCCGTGCTCCGATAGCGAAAACGGTTAATCGCTGGTCGCCGGGGTTTGGCGGCAGCGGCACGTGGATGAGGTCTCCATCGGCGGCAAACCGTGCGGGCCCGCAGCGTTGCGAGTCCAGCCGCTGCAGGCGGCCGTCGCCGAGCACCATCAAAACCTCCAGCCGCTGGATCCCGACCTTGCGGACCTGCAGGGCCGGTTGCAGCGGGGATTCGCAGGAATCGCCGGCACAACGCCGCTTGAGCAACACGAACCGGACCTCGTCCAGTGCGGCCGGCCCGGGCGGCATCGGACTCGGCGCTGGAGACCGGCCTGGCGGCGATGCCGTAGCGTATGCCGACGCCCGGATGCTCGGCATCTCGTCGACTGACTGAGCGGGTGCCAGACCGATCCATATCTGGGCGAGATCCTTATCGATAACGTGACGCTCGCCGGTCATCACCAGGTCGGCCTCGGCTTCGCTTGTTGCCTGACGCACAAGTCCGAGTCGACTCAGGTATTGCGCTACGAGAGTGGCGACGGACTGCGCCCCGGACTGCGTCGTGTGCGCGCCGACCCAAAGGCTCGGCCTGTCCGCCGGATGAGCTAGCAAGGCGCATGCCACGTTGCGGGCCAGCCCGGCTGCCAGCAGATCCTCCTGGCCGGCGGTGAACGGCAGGCCACGCCTTCCTCTCAGGTCGTCACGGACACCGCGGGTCTCGAGTCGACTGTTCTCTCTGGGTTGCAGCGGGCCGCTCCACTGACGTGACGTCCCGCTTACCCAGCTTCGTTCTCCGAGGTCGAGAAGCCGCACCCTGACACGCACCTGCTGGCCTCGGACCCGCGTCGTATCGACGACGATCAGGTAGCTTTCCTCCGGCGGTCGGCAGTGCAGTTCCGAAGCAGTTGAACCCGGTCGGAAGTCCGGCGGAGCCGGTTTCCACGCCACCCTCACGCCGGACTGGCCGCTCAGCGCCGTCTCGAGGCCGGCGGCCAGATCGGTCGACAGCAGGTCTGGCCTGGGGTGCTCATCCTCGCCGTCGAATACTGTCACGCGGACGGTCTCACCCTTGAAGCGGGGATGGGTGGCCATGGTCTCGGTCAGCCAGGGCGTCAGCTCGTCGTCAAACCATCGTTCGAGGTCGCTGGCGGCCAGCGCGGGGCCGGCCAGTAGCATCAGAGCCGCGGCCACAAGACGACCGGCGAACAGGCTCATCGGGCGTGCTCTAATCATCGACAGCCTCCCGTGTCACGCCGCCGCTGGCGTCGATCACCAGAACACCGCCACCGCCTTGTGCCACGTGTTCACCTAGCGCCGTGACCGTGTTGCCGGGAAGAGTGACGCCCCAGAAGGCGTCGTCGGGACCCGGGTAGCTGGCGCGGAGTAGCGCCGGGATCGTCTGCGGGGCCATCTTGTAGAAGGACTCGGGTGCTGACGACACGACAAAGTCGACTCCACGCCGGAGGTCCAGCCGGCTGGCCCCTGCGGCTGTGACAACGAAGACCGCGGCATCGCCGCGGGAGACCATGCGCAGCAGCGCGGCGTCGGAAGCAAAGCGCAGCAGCAGCCCCTGCTCCGACGGCTCCGGCTGGACGCGTTCCACGGGCTCGATCCGTTGCTGCACGACTGCGGGCCGGGTGGCGGCAGCTTCTGGTGCCGGCGCCGGTGTCACGTGGCTGTCTGCAGGCTCCCGGATCTGCTCGGACGATGGCGTAACAGCCGGCTCGGCCGGGTCGTTCAGCGGAGCGACGGACTGTTTTGCGACGGCAATCGGCGCGACCGCAGTTGGCTCTGCTGGCTGGCGTGACTGCTCCACCAGTGTCGATATCGCTACCAGACAGAGGGCCAGTATGGCCACGAAGCGCATGACGTCAGCCTGAAGTTCCGTGTCCGGCAGACTTGCCGGACCGCCACCACCGATGGAGGATCGGGATTGCATCAGCCCTCACCCATCCCGCTCTGCGGCGGGTGCAGGCGCCGCTCGATGCCTGAGACGCTGGCCCGCAGTGCGGCCAGATCCCTGTTCTGCTCTCGCTCGTAGTAACGAGCGAGCTGTGCACCGGTACTTAGCGCCTTCCAGGCACGCATCAGGTAGCCACCGACACCTCCGACGATGGTCGTGGAGAGTGCCAGCAGGATGCCACCGTCGACCATGCGCTCGAGCACCTGGACACCGCCGGACGCATTATCTGAGAGCGCCTCGACCAGGGCCCCGCGCATGCCGATCGCCGTAAAGATGACGCCCACACCGAAGAACAGGCTAGTCCAGACATCCGACAGATGATCGGCCTGTCTCACGGTCTCTGCCGCCGCCCCGTTGGCGATCGCCCGGCGGAGATTCGCCAGGCTGACGGCGAACAAAAGCAACAACAACAGGAACGCCGGGATCGAGTAACCCAGATTGTGCCAGAGCCACACCACCGCCTGTCCGAGGGCCTCATTGACATCGGTCAGCAGGTTCTCGGCTGGAGGACCGCCCGACGCCATCGCGACCAGGAGTGCAACGACAACGGACGTCACCACACCGGCCGAGGCGCCGATCAGAAACTCGCGTGGTCGACCCGCCATCACCGGCTCCTATCGGCCGCCGGCAGCACAGGCGCGGCAGGTGGCCTCGAGGACCAGCTCGGTCTCCTTCAGTAACCTGTCGGCCCGGTAGTAACTCTCCTGGTCGAGAGCCGCCTGCAGCAGACCGCGTTCCTTGTCCGCCAGCTCGCTTTCCATGTCCGCCATGACGCGCGCCTTGACGGGACAGGTCTGGGCGCAGTTGTTGTAGTCGCCGCGCAGCGAAACGAACTTGATGTTGAAGTATCGGTTCCAGGTTTCCTGGGCCTGCCGGCGGCTGAGCAATCCCTGGTCGCTAGTCCACAGCAGGAAGTCGCTGAACGCCTGCTTGTTGTCGGCGGTCGGATCGCCGGCGGCCACGTCGATCAATTGGTCCATATAGCGATCGAAGTGCGCAACACAGCCCTCTCCCAGACGCGACTTGGCGGAGGCTATCGATGCCCCCAGATCCCGCGTCCCGGAAAGCTCGCACTGTGAGGCAGGCGTGGTCGCGCATCCGGAGGCAGCGAAGAGCGCGGTCAGCAGGGCTGCGATCGCAGCAGCGGATCTTGCAGTTTTCCTCATGACATTCACCTCTTTGTCACCATTCCAGCGGACTTTGATAGGCCACTTCCCCAGAGCCCGGGGGCGGTCCTGCGAGTTCGACGACCTGCCCGGCCTCACCGAACAGGATAGATTTCACGCCCTCCACCACGGCTTGCATCTCGGGCGTGATGACGCCGAAAGACTGGTTGAGCTCCTCCAGCAGGGTCGCGCGGCCTATCTCCTCGCGCGTCTGGGCGATCAATACCGACGCTTCCTCCATGTCCAGGTAGATATCCGAGGCAACGACGGCGAGTGAATGCTCTGTATTCCGGCCCGACTGGGCCACCAGCTGGTAGTACTGGCGGAAGCGCTGGGACAGTCGTAGCCCGGACCTGCCCCGCAGCTTTGGCTCGACGCTCGGCGACCCTTCCGGCTGCTGGCCGAGCAAGGTCTCCTGAAGCGTCCATGGCGTCATCTTCAGTCCCAGTTCGGCGCGCAGGCGCGTCTCCAGGCTATCGCGAGTACTGTTGACCGCGCGCTCCATATCCGGGAGCCGCTGCGACATGGTCTCCAGCATCTCCATGTAGGTCGTGCCGAGCTGTCTCGAGATCTGAGCGCAACCCGGATCGTCCGTCGCGCCCTCGCATTTGCTCTGCACATGGAGCTGCTGTTGACGGTCCAGACGGGCGATGATGTCCTGCAGGCCACTCTCCATCTCCTCCGCCACCTGGCCGGTCTCCTTGATGTCCTCCAGTACGGTCGTCGGAAAGAGCTGGAGCGAGGGCCCACGGGCCGCGCCCGTCAGCAGCGGTACGGTCGCGATGATGCATGCGATGGCGAGGGCCGGCGCAAGGTCGCGGCCGCTCCGGCATCGATCTGTCAGTTTCATCTAAGCCTCCCATGGCCCAGCGGGCCTTTCCTGTCGCTGAGATAGGAAGGTAATCCCACCAACCTGAACGGACGCTGAACGGCCGGCGCAGCTGACTGGCAGGGGACAGGGATTGCGCCGCGCCCGCGCGAGATCGCGTCCGCGTTCAGCTTCCGTTCAGGCCAGGTGAGTAATCTGGGAATCGCGAGGCGGGAAGTCCCGGCTCAACGGATAGCAGAACAGGAGCATGAAGATGATCCGCAAGACTCTCATCCTGATGACGGCCGCCGCAGCGGTCGCGTTACCGTCCCTGGCCCTGGCCGGCCACGACGGCTATCAATACGCCAAGGTGGTGGACGTCGAACCGGTCTACCGCTACGTGAGCTACCAGGTCCCACAGAGAGAGTGCTGGACGGAGGTCGAATACGAACCCGAGCCGCGCTACAGGCACCGGACAAGCTCCGCTGTGCCGACCATCGCGGGCGGTGTCGTCGGCGGTGTCGTCGGCCGGCAGTTCGGCAGCGGCAGAGGCCGCGACGCGATGACCGTGCTTGGCACCCTGATCGGCGCGGCCGTGGCGCACGACGCCAGTCATCGCAATAGCGTGAGACATGCCGGCTACACCTCTGGCCGTGCCCGCGGCTACGAGGTTGAACGCTGTGAGACCCGTTACATCACGCAGGAAGACAAGGAAATTGACGGCTACCACGTCACCTACCGGTATGCGGGCCGTGAATACACCACCAGGACGCAGGAGCATCCCGGCAAGCGTATCCGTGTCCGCGTCGACGTGACGCCGGCCGTCGCCTAGTCCGGTCGGGTCGCCAGCTCGCTGTCGCAGGCAGGGACGAAATTGCGTTGCCCCCACGCATGTCTGACAATGCCATGCATGTCCCGATCCCTGCTGATAGCAGCGCTGCTGGCGACCCTGATCGCTGCCTCTCCCGCCTGGGGCGCGGTGCGACTGCAATCATCCGTCCGGCACGCTCAGGTGTCGACTCTGCGTACCGCCACAGACGACGTCTCACTGGATGAGGCGATTCGCACCGTTCGGGACGCCTACGGCGAAGTCACAATTCTGAAAGCCGAGACTCGCGGTCGCAACGGCCGTCAGGTCCACCGGATCAAATTCCTCACTGATACCGGACGGGTGAAGACCGTCGAGGTCGACGCCAGCACCGGCGACCTGCGTTGAGACGATGCGAGTCCTTGTTGTAGAGGATGAAGAAGCGCTGCGCGCCGGCATCGCCGCCGAGCTTCGCGGCAATGGTTATACCGTCGATGAAGCCTGTGACGGCGAGGAGGGTCACTACTTCGGCTCCGAGTTCCATCCCGATGTCGCTATCGTGGATCTCGGCCTGCCGCGGCTCCCGGGTCTGGATCTGATCCGCCGTCTGCGCAGCGAAGGTCATGATTTCCCCATCCTGATACTGACCGCCAGGGGCCGTTGGGAGGAGAAAGTTGACGGGCTCGGAGCGGGTGCTGACGACTATGTCGTCAAACCGTTCCACATGGAGGAACTGCTGGCGAGGGTCAACGCCCTTCTGCGGCGCGCAGGCGGATGGGCCAGCCCGCGGCTGTCCAGCGGTCCGATCAGTATCGATACTCGCGCACAGACGGTCGCCGTTGCCGAGCAGCCAGTAGAGTTGACCGCCTTCGAGTACCGGGTGCTCGAATGCCTGCTGATGCGGACAGGTGAAGTCGTCTCAAAGGCCGAGTTGACCGAGCGCCTCTACGAGCAGGATTTCGACCGCGACTCGAACGTCATCGAAGTGTTTGTCGGACGCCTGCGCCGGAAACTGGACCCGGACGGCGCTCTGCAGCCTATCGAAACACTCCGCGGCAGGGGCTATCGATGGAGGCTTCCCAGAGAACGGGCATGAAGCTTGGCGGATCACTGAGCAGCCGGGTGCTGGCCGCGGCCACCGTGTTGCTGATTGTCTTCTTCGGGCTCGCTTTCGCGGCCCTCGATGTCGCATTCCGGCGTGCCGCGGAGCGCGCGCTGGAGGACGTGCTCGAGTCACAGGTGCTCGGTCTTCTCGCCGCTGCGGACCCGGGTCAGTCAGACATGCTCAATCTGCCCCCGGACCTGCCCGAGACGAAATTTTCTCGCCCGGGCTCCGGCCTCTATGGCCGCCTCATCGATGGCCAGGAGGAAACCGTCTGGATCTCGCGCTCTGCGATCGGCATGCGTCTGCCGGCGTTCATCCCCGACGCGCCGGGGCGGGCCGTGTTCCGGCGTTTTTCCCTGGTCGACGGCACACAGTTGATGAGCGCAGCCCTGAGAATCGAGTGGGAATTCGAAGACGGGAAGGCCGCGCCCTTCGTGTTCAATGTCTCCAGTAGCCTGGACAGCCTGAACGCCCAGATTCGACGTTATCGGAACTGGCTGAGCGGCGGCTTCGCGGCTCTCGTGTTGATCCTGATCGGCGCTCAGATTCTGGTCCTGCGATTCCTGTTGCAGCCCCTGAAACAGGCAGAACAGGAAGTCCGGGAAATAGAAGCCGGCGCCAGACTGCGTTTGAGCGAAGGTTACCCGACAGAGATCGAGGCGCTTTCGAATAGCGTGAATGTGCTTATCGATAGCGAACGAGCCCGCAGCGAACGATATCGTGAATCCCTGGACAATCTCGCTCACAGCCTGAAGACGCCGCTGGCGGTCATTCGAACCCAGGCGGGGGCACCAGAGCGGATCGATTCGGCACTGGTCGAAGAACAGGTCGCGACCATGCAGGGAATCGTCGACTATCAATTGCGGAGGGCCACCACGGGGGGCGCACCCCTCGGCCGCGAGCGTACCCAAGCCTTGCCGGTCGCCCAGGCGCTGCTGGACGCTTTGACCAAGGTCTACCGAGAGAAACCTGTTCGAGTAGACCAGCATCTGGAACCGGATGCCGTATTCCCGGGCGGCCGCGGCGACCTGACCGAGATCCTCGGCAATCTTCTGGACAACGCTTTCAAATTCAGCCGTCAGAGGGTTCGTCTTCGCATCAACACCGGGACTGCGCTGACCGGAACCGGCGATGGCATCGAGATCCTGGTCGAGGATGACGGGCCGGGACTGCCGGATACAGACTCGCCCAGAGTCCTCGAGCGTGGCGTGCGCGGATCTGACCTGGCGCCCGGTCAGGGCATTGGCCTGACCGTAGTCCGGGATCTCATCGAGGCGTATGGAGGCCAGATCACGCTGGCAGAATCTGCACTCGGCGGCGCTGCGATCCGCGTGACGATAGCCACCGGGAAGCCGCTCTGACGGATCGGGCCGTACCTTATACGGATCGTTTTACGGATCGCGGCGGATCAGCCCGGCAAGCACGCTCCAGCTGGAAGGCAATACGCTCCTGACGCTTCCGATCGAGCACTGATGAGCCCTGCAGCAATTTGGCCGCCTCTTTGGGGTTGACCACCGAGACAGAACCGTCGCCCCTTCTGTCGACAAACCAGCCCGGCAGCGCGAGTACCGGCTTAACCGGTACATCCTCACCGAGCTTGGTGCGTAGCCAGTGGCTCAGCCAACTCGCCTGCCGGCCGGCCTGATCCAGATAGCCGGTGCCTGAATGTCCGGGAAAACTCAGACGATGACCGTCGAACAGTACCGTAGCGTCCTCTGCTCCGCGACCCCGATCTGACCTCAACTCCGCCTTCGTCTCCACGGCGAGGACGCCGGTCGGGCCGATGACCACGTGATCGATGTTGGATCCGGCCGCGGGGACGTCGTGGAAGATACGGCAACCGTGACGCATCAGCCTGTCCAACTCCTGCCCGGTCGCCAGCTCGCCGTCCAGGCCGGCGCGGATGTTACGTAAGGACCGGTAGTTGTGGAGCGTACGGCTCAGAAGGAACAGGAATCCGCCGGCACCTGCGGCCATGTAGAAGATTGCCAGACCCGGGTTGGCGGCATCCGGGCTCCAGTTCTGCACTGAAAGCCACATGCTGTAGAACCACGTGGGCACGAACAGGCCGAAGCCGAAAGAGAGTGCGAGTTCGAGCTGCAGCTCTTCGAGACGCCGCTGCAGACTGAAACCGGCAGGCCGCAGGAAATCCCGGTTGAACGGTGAGTGGCCACGACGCAGGCTTTCGGCATGGCGGACCGCTGCGATCAGCGCGAGGATGATCAGCATCGGCAATATTGCCGTCACTGCCGGAACCAGTATCGACGAATCCATGCGGCCGCCTTCTCGTTTCTTGGCCACGACGAAATGCAGCGCCGTCGCAGACTTTCAAGCCGAGAGTCTAGCCGCTGTACATAATGCGGGTCTGTGCGCCAGATCACACGACGGGAGGACCGCGTCGAAGCTCAGGATGGGTCGGTCTGGGCCTCTTCGGTCGAGCACTCGGCCGGCAGCCGGATGGTAAAGGTCGATCCCTGTCCGGGTTCGCTGTCGACCACCAGATCGCCGCCGAGCAACCGGCAGAACCTCCGGCTGATGGCCAGTCCCAGGCCGGTGCCGCCGTATTTCCTGCTGGTCGAGTTGTCAGCCTGAGTGAACGCATTGAACAACTTCTGCGCCTGCTCCGGCGAGATACCGATGCCGGTATCAGAGACCGCCAGGCTGATCCACTCCCGGCCTTCCAGCACCGATCGGCTGGCGCTGATGCCAACCGTGCCATTGTCGGTGAACTTGGCAGCGTTGCTGAGCAGGTTGAACAAGGCCTGGCGCACCTTGATCACGTCGACATAGGCGGTCCCGATGTCCGGGTCGCAGTTGACGGCGAGATCGTTGCCGTTCTTCTCCACCAGCGGCTGAATCGTGCCGACGACGCCCTCCACCAGATCAGCGATATCGACGTCTTCACGG
>Ga0316194_10001339_pt1 | contig 16937 bp, 16 predicted proteins | sample CroRivsedime1_MG_FD_204936 | JGI IMG/M metagenome (GOLD analysis project Ga0316194, IMG submission 204936) | Coastal sediment microbial communities from Maine, United States - Cross River sediment 1 | ecosystem: Environmental > Aquatic > Marine > Coastal > Sediment | place: USA: Maine...
TGATCACGTTCTTGCCCTTGAGATCATAAATGGAATTGATCCCCGACCCTTTTTTTGCCAAGAGGCGAACACCTGACTCAAAATATGGGATGGAGAATTGCAGCTTCTCTGCTCGCTGAGAGGTTATGCCCATGGTCGCCCAGATGATGTCGATTTTCCCTGAAGTTAACAACTTGGTTCGAATTTCTGGGGTAACCGCCACGAACTCAATTTTTTTTGGATCACCGAAAAGATACTCTGCAAGCTTGTGGCACAGATCAATCTCCCAGCCTTCAAACTCACTTTTTTCATTAATGGCACTCCAGGGTGGGTAGTCGGCTTTGACACCGATAACGATCTTTCCTGCTTTGGTGATATCAGCTAAAGTTTTCGCCTCAGCCGGAACCGAGGCCAAAGAAAAGATCAATACCAGGACGGACACCGCGATCAGAAATCTCTTCATCTCTTCCTCCTTTTAACCCGGATATTTCATGAATTACTTACTGCGACCACGGATATGGCCGTTCTTCCGTGCGTCCTCGGGTGTTCCTTCGACAGGCTCAGGACAGGCTCACTCTGCGACGTACTGTTCAAGTACGCCTCGAATCCGACCCCCTGCGGTTGCCCGGTGGCACGCCCATCCTCTTCGCGCTCGCTCCGCTCCGCTCAGTCCCGCAAGCGGGTTCCCAGTTTCGTGGTCTCGCGACAGCAATTCATGAAATATCCGGGTTAGACAACCACGAGGACAATAGATCAGAGGAAAAATAAATCTTGATAAATGAAGCAAGTATTATTCGGGATTAAATATCACATAGGATGTCGGCAGCTGTCAAGGAAAGCTCATTCAAATGTAAGCTGTGCCTTGAAAATTTTCTGGTGGGCTACACTGGAAGCAAATCAGCAGGCAGAAAGCAGCCCCGCGACAAGCTCCCCGAGACAAGCTCGGGACGGGCGGGACAGGCGGGCAGCCGGAATGGGGCATGGCGCAAGGGGCATGGGGTCAAGGTCATTTGTCATTAGGTCACTATGTCGCTTGGGCCATTTAATCACCGGATCTTAGCTTCACGGACACCGGTGACAAGTCGTTTTAGAGACATGATGACCTGATGACGGGCTTCAGCCCAAAATGACTTAATGACAGCGAAGCGTAATAACTACCTGGCAATCATGGTGCGCATGCGGTCCGAGGCGTTCTGGGCATCATCGGCAATGTCGCCGATAATTTCCACCAACCGGACAACATGGAAGATTTCCACCGGGTCTTTCAACACGGCAAAGGCCTGTTTCTTGAGTTCATGTTCCAGGTGGTCTGCCTCCTTTTCGGCCTGATGGATATCAGCGATGGTGCTTTTTAGCTTATCGCGGTTCTTTTCGGTACTGTTTTTGAAGTAGACCATGGCCTGTTCCGCCATGTCAGGGAGTTTTTCAATGCACGGAATGACAGCGTCAACTAGGTGCAAGAAATCGCCAATCAGCTCATCGGCGATCCCCCCTTCGGGTTTGAACGACAGCCAATACAGAGCTTCCTCCACGCTATCCAGCACATGGTCCTGCTCCCGCAGACAGTCTAAAAGAACGAACTTGTCCACCGGCATGAGCAAGCCCCGGGGCAGGTGGTTGCGGAGATTGCGCTTGAGCCAGTCTGCCTGGCTTTCAAGCTTGGCCACGTCCTCGGTGAGTTTGTCGAACTCCTCGCAATCCTGCTCGACATAGCATTCCACCGCCCGCTTAAACATCCAGGCGCATTCTCTTACCTTGTCGGCGTGGTCTTTGAGCTTTTTGAATGGTGACTCGAAAAAAAGAGAAAAGAATGAGAATCTCATGGACATACCTCCCGATAGAGGTAAACGTTATTAAAGAAAGAATAAAGTTAAAAGTTTGTATAACACCATGGTCAAGACCATAGTAAACGGCAGGGTAATGACCCAAGAAGAGCCGATGTTGCGCAACAGGCGCATGTCGAGGAAACCCATGCCGCGCATGAAGCCCACCCCAACCACGGCACCCACCAGCACATGGGTAGTGGAAACAGGCAGCCCCAGCCTTGAGCATACCAGAATTGTGGTGGCTGCGCCAAACTGGGCGCAAAACCCCCGTACCGGAGTTAGCTCGGTAATCTTGCCGCCCACAGTCTCCATTACCCTGCCACCAAAGGCAAATAAACCGCCACCTACGGCAATTCCACCTATAGCTAGCATCCAAATTGATACCTCCACCTGCATAGCAACACTTTTAGTCTTGACCACCGAGAAAATGGCCGCCAGGGGGCCAATAGCATTGGCCACGTCATTGGCCCCATGAGCGAACGCTACGTAACATGCAGTCAGCACCTGGAGATAAGCAAAGAAAGCCTGGAGTGGTGAGGTGTCGTTTTGTGTGTCCTCCTTTAGTTCTCGTCGGCCAAGGAGAGCCCTCAGCCACACTGAGCCCACCAATCCACCTCCTGCCGCGCAAGGAATTGCAATGAGCAAGGCTTGGCCGAAGCCGAGGTCGAGATGTAGATTCTTGAGACCTTTAAAAATAAAAGACAGAATAATTGTCAACAGAACGGCACCGATCAGATAAGGTGCCCACCGTTGCGCTACAACCTCAGGGGCATCTGCCCTGAAAACTTTCTCACGTATTAGATAATAAATGCCCCCGGCGATAATTGCACCAGAAAGCGGCGAGACAATCCAGCTAATTGCGATGGTAATAATTTTACCCCAGGAAATTGCCCCTACACCAACACTGAGCATTCCAAAACCCACCACAGCTCCCACTATCGAATGGGTAGTGGAAACTGGCATTCCGAATACCGTGGCCAAATGGACCCAGATGCCGCTTGCAAGTAAGGCGGCAAACATACCAAGCATTAGTTTGTCAGGCGCACCTGCAAGCAAATCCGGGTTGATCATGCCCTTGCTGATAGTGTTGGTCACATGACCGCCGGCCAGTACGGCGCCTAGCAAGTTGGCCACAATGGAAATAATCACAGCCCGGCGGATGGTCAGAGCCCCAGAACCAACCGAGGTCCCCATGGCATTGGCCAGGTCATTGGCACCAATATTGGCGGCCATATAGAGGCCTATAAGTGTGGCTGCAGCTAGAATGATCGTGTCCGCACTCATTATTACTCGATTACCTACTCAGCAGTTGCAGTGTTAGCCGGCACGGAAGAGGCTTAAAAAGTGACTCGAACCAATAGCAAGAAATTTCTTTTTCTAGTGGCAAGGTGCATTTTGAAGAAGACAAATGTAATAGGCTCAAGAGTCTCATTGGAGATATCCGCCAAGCTGAAAATGAAACCGACCTCCCAGAGAATGAACTGAAAAAGCGCATCTTCCAAGAGTAGCCGGATCCGGCGGAGATTTTTTCCATGGTACGGCCAGTTGAGATCATCTGTGCTATCACTGATTATACCCAAAATGCGGTAGAATGGATGAGGACAAACATTGCCCTTTGACAGTCACTTCTTTCCTCTATTCGGTTCTTGCCAAACTGGCTTTCCTCATCGATCGCTCTGCTTGCGGCAAGGGAACGTATCCCATTTTCTCGGCAATGTTCTGGGCGGTGTCGGAGTAAATCCATCCGAGATAGGCCATCGTCTCTCCACTCGGCCGGCCGGGAGAATACATGTAAAATGGTCGGTGGATTGGATACGTGCCGTCGAGTACTGTCTCAACAGTGGCTTCTACGGGTGGGCCGTTGTCCTTTTTGGCAACTTTGAGCTTCTTGACATAAGAGGTTGCGTATCTGATTCCACTGTAGCCAATGGCGCACGGAGTCGTCGCCACTAGCTCCACGACATCTTTGGATCCGTGGAGATCTCTGGATCCCAACTTGAAATCCCCTTGTTTTCCAAGCAATACCTGGCGAAAATAGTAATAGGTGCCGGAGCTTGACTGTCGGCTGATCCGGATAATATCATCGCTTGGACAACCTGGATTCTTGATTCCCAGTTGGGACCATTTGGTGATTGTACCACCTTCTCCATAGATCTCGGCAAGTTGTCCAATGCTGATCCCATCGAGCGGGTTATCCTTGTGGACGTAGATCGCCAAAGCATCATAGCCAACTATGTACTCTTGCGGTTCTTTCCCGGTATTGTCTTTCGCCATCTCTATTTCTTGCTTGGTCATTGGCCTACTACTGTTGGCGATTTCGGCAGTGCCGTTGATCAAAGCCGCTATGCCAGCACCAGATCCTCCTCCGGAGACTTCCACCGAGACCGAAGGTTTTATTTTGGCATATTGCTCGGCCCAGGCCTGGGCCAGGACAACCATTGTATTGGAACCAGAATTCTGAATGGTAACCTTGGAAGGCGAAGAGACGGTGGCTTCTTGCTCTCCTTTTTTGCAGCCGGCTGCAGAGCTGCATAATAAGATCGCAGAGCAGATGAGAATGGATGCTGCACATTTACTCCTTGTTTTGTAGAACATCAAGATTACTCCTCATCGGCAAATTTTTAACCATACCGCCCCTCGATGTAATCGGCACTGCGAGAGTCTTTGGGCGTAAGAAACAGATCTGCGGTGCGGCTGTGCTCGATAATCTCGCCCAGGAGCATGAAAATACATTCATCGCTTATGCGGCGAGCTTGCGCCATGTTATGGGTTACCACAACAAGAGTATAACGCCCGGCCAGACTTAGCAGCAAGTCCTCGACTCCGCGAGTTGATTCGGAGTCCAGGGCCGAGCAGGGCTCATCCATAAGGATTACTTCAGGCTTTAAGGGCAGCAACCGGGCTATGCACAATTTCTGCTGCTGTTCGAGTTGCAGGTTGGTGGCTCTGGTCTTTAATTTGTCCTTCAAGTCTTTCCAGAGAGAAACCTCCCTCAAAGATGTTTCCACAATTTCATCTGCTTCAGACTTTTTGAACGAGGCTTGGGTGGAGTGGACTCGTAAACCAAACAAAATATTTTCGTAGACAGAAATCGGCAACGGATTGGGACGTTGGAAAACCATGCCAACCGATTTTCTCAGTTCCTGCAAGGAAACATCTGGATCGTATATGTTTTTTCCAAGTATTTTGATTAAGCCCGTGGTGGTGACATTACCATAGCGTTCGTTCACCCGATTGAAGCAACGGAGCAGCGTGGTTTTACCGCATCCAGACGGGCCAATGAGCCCAGTAATCTGCCCCTTCACAATCTTAGTGCAGACATTTATCAGCGCCTGGAAGTTGCCATACCACAAGTTCACCTTGTCGGTTTCGATACAGTAGTTGTTTTCTTTCTCAGCCAAAGATTCCACTCACGTAATCGTAGGTCATTTTGTTTGCAGGTGAGCCCGAAAAAATAACTTCGTTGGAGCCAATTTCTATCAGCTCTCCGTTTAATAGGAAGGCAGTTCGATCTGCCAAGCGCCTGGCCTGTTGCACAAGATTGGTGACGAGGATGATGGTCATCTGCGAACGCAATTCTTTCAGCACGTCTTCAATCCTCATGGTTGTAACTGGATCCACTGCAATGGAAAACTCATCGAGACAAAGGATTTCAGGTTGATGGGAAAGGGCCCTGGCGATGGTTAACCGTTGTTGCTGGCCCCCAGAAAGCCTGGTTCCCAAGCTGTCCAAACGATCTTTAACTTCATCCCAGAGAGCCGCTTGTTTAAGGCAACGTTCCACCAGTTCATCCAATTTCTCCCGATCGTGAATGCCGGCCGCCCTCGGAGCGAAGGCAACATTGTCGTAAATGGACAAAGGTAAACCAACTGGCAGAGGGAAAACCATGCCAATCCTCCGCCGCAGTTCATTAACGTTCTTCATCTCCCTCACGTTTTCGCCATCGATTCTTACCGTCCCTCCAACCCGGACATCAGGAAAGAATTCTATGGTGCGATTTATTACCTTTAATAGAGTAGTTTTTCCTGATTGTGCAGGACCGATGATGGCTAAAATTTCATTTTCATAGATATCGAAAGAAATTCCTTTCAGTGCCTCTTTCTGGTCATATCTCACTTCAAGATTCGAGATCTCGATTTTTATCTTCCCATTACCCATCAGGTCTACCACTTCTTTCGCGAACGTAGATACACGCGTAGCGCTATTGCCAGCATGTTAACCAGCAGCACGGTGCCAAGAAGAACAACGGCAGTCGCGTATGGTATGGCCTCAGGTACATTAGGGACTTGGGTGGAAATGGTGAACAGATGCATGGAAAGGGCCATACACTGGTCAAATAGACCGTAGGCAAAAGGATTGCCTTCAGAAATTGCCTTGTAAAATACAGCGCCGGTGAACATAATCGGTGCGGTCTCCCCAGCCGCTCGCGATACCTGGAGGATAATGCCAGTCAAAATGCCACTGATAGAGTTGGGTAACACGATTTTGCGAATGGTCTGCCATCGGGTTGCGCCGACATTCCAGCAGGCCTCTCGAAAAGCCATGGGTACCGCGCCAAGTGCTTCCTTGGTGGCGGCAATAATTACGGGTAGAGTCATAATAGCCAAAGTAAGAGAAGCAGCGAGAATGGAGCGACCCATACCAGCAAACAAAACGAAAGCGCCAACCCCAAACAGAGCATGAACAATGCTCGGAACGCCGGCTAGATTCACCACGGCCAGGTTGATAATTCGGGTGAGCCAATTCTCTCTCGCATATTCATTCAAGTAGACGGCCGCCAGAACTCCAATGGGGGCAGAGACGAGTAGAGAAATAATAACTAAATAGATAGTGCCCAAGAGAGCTGCCCATATCCCACCAGCGCGCATACCGTGGGTTGGATTGGTGAACAAGAAATCAAATGATAGAACCGGGAAGGCTTTGTAAAAAAGATAAGTAACGATGAGAATCAGGGGAATGACCATCAAAAGCGTCATCAAGAGGAACAACCCCTTGGCCATGTTCTCAGCTAGTCTTTTTCTACGAACAAGGGGCGTCTCCGTGAACAAATTTGCATTTCTACTCGCCTGTTTCTCGGAAGAGCCGGGGTCTTTTCCAGAAGCATCAGGATTGGAATTGATAATGGTCGTGTCTTGTTGTCCGGTCATCGTCTTCATTCTCTATTTCTGGCGGATTCCCTTGACAATTAGATCGGCGGTGAGATTTACCACAAAGGTGATAGAAAACAGCAAGACTCCAATGAGAAACAATACTTGATAGTGGTCGGAATGTACTGGCGCTTCACCAAGTTCAGCGGCAATTGTTGCGGTGAGAGTTCTAACTGAATCGAGTAAACTGTGGGGAATTTTGACGGCATGACCGGTTGCCATGAGTACTGCCATGGTCTCCCCGATTGCCCGAGCAACACCAAGAAGAACGGCGGCCAATAGACCGTTCTTGGCTGCTGGCAGAAGCACTTTGTACACAACCTGCCAGCGGGTTGCACCTAGGGCTTCGGCAGCTTCCCGATAAGAATCAGGAACAGCCTTGAGTGCGTCTTCTCCTATTGAGACGATAATGGGCACGCTCATTAAAGCGAGGATAATACCACCGTTCAGGACCGTAAGTCCGATTGGCGCGTTGAACAGGTCGATAATCATCTCATTCATTATGGTAAGGCCAATGAATCCCCATACCACTGAAGGTATGGCGGCCAGAAGCTCGATTGTGATCTTAAATGCTTCCTTTAGTTTAGGACTGCAGAATTCCGACACAAAAATGGCAGCCCCTAATCCAAAGGGAACGGCAATAGCCATCGCCAAAACGGTTACACTGGCGGTTCCAGCGATCAATGCAAGAACACCATATCTCTTGTGGCTAACGGAGGTGGGATACCATTCAGGGCTGGTAAAAAACTCTACGAAGTCAAGCTTGTGAAAGAGAAAATCTGCTGCTTCCCGAAAGACGAAAAAGAAAATGCCAAAAACAAAAATGATGGCACTAATTCCACATAGCCGAATAATCCATTCAACGACAGGTTCGGTGAGAGTCTCAAGGCGATGTCGGCTAATCATGTATTGGTAAGCCTCTATTCAAGATCGAAAACTTGGTCCTTCAGCGCATAACAGGATGAGTAGAAATTTCAAATTACAAATCACAAATAACAAACAAATCACAATGACCGAAATTCAAAATTCCAAACTTGTTTCGGTCATTTGGTATTGGAATTTGAGATTTGTTTGTAGTTTGGTGCTTGGAGTTTGATATTTTTCGATGCTCCATCACTCCAGCAGATTGCCTCAAGAGGGGAAAGACGATTGATACCCCCTCAGGGGGCAGCCCAAAGCCGGGTCCTTCTATTCTTTACTTTGGGGCCATAACGCGCTCTTCTTGCGGCAAAGGCACGTACCCACTCTGTTCGACAATTCCCTGACCCACATCAGAGTAAATCCATTGGAGATATTTCCTAATTTCTCCAGTGGGCTCCCCGAGACTGTACATGTATAGCGGCCGGGAGATTGGATAAGTTCCATCTAGCGCAGTTTTGAGACTGGGCTCATATGCGGGTTTACCCGCCTCTCTGAATATTTTCAGTTTTTTTACCTGCTCGGTTGCGTAACCCATGCCACTGTAACCTATGGCGCAGGGAGTCCTACCAACTAGTTCCACTACATCCTTCGAGCCGTGCAAATCCCTGGAGCCCAATTTGAAATCCCTTTCCTTGCCCAACAAGGTTTCGCGAAAGTAGTGGTAGGTGCCAGAGTTAGATTGTCGGCTTACCCGAATAATTTCATCACTATCGCAGGCTGGATTCTTGATGCCGAGCTGAGACCACTTGGTGATCTTACCCCCTTCACCATAGATTTGCGCGAGTTGTTCGATGCTTATTTCATTGAGAGGGTTGTCTTTATGGATGTAAACAGCAAGGGCGTCATAGCCCACCACAAATTTCTGCGGTTCTTTGCCGGTGTTCTGTTTTGCCCTTTCCATTTCTTCAGGTTCCATCTGGCGGCTGCAATTGGCAATATCGACAGTGCCGTTAATCAAGGCTGCGATACCAGTTCCAGAGCCTCCGCCAGAGACTTCCACAGAGACCGAGGGGTTGATTGTGGCATATTCTTCCGCCCATGTTTGGGCCAAATTGACCATGGTGTCAGAGCCAGAATTCTGGATGACAGTCTTCCTGGAGGAAGAGGTGGAGGTCTCTTCGCTTTTTTGGCCGCACCCTATTAACAGGATGCTGTAGGCAAGGACGAGACAACCAAGCAGAAGCATATTTTTTCTGATAGGTGACTTACTGAACATTATGATTTCTCCTCCCCCAAGATGTTATTGCCGAGAATCGCCTCAACCAGGTCTCGGATATTTGAGTCCAAGATATTATAGGTTTTTTCGAAAGCGGTTCGAATATCTTGTTCAGAGCCGTCGAGTCTGGAAGGATCTTCTATTTCCCAATGAATGCTGATCATTTTGCTCTGTGGTGGCGGGAAGCACTCCTTTGCTTCTTTGCAGAGAGAGACAAAGATCTCATAGTTCTCGAGATCCAGGATCTGATCAAGATATTTTGAAGTCTCTTCAGAGATATCAATACCTTTTTCCGCCATGAATTCGACTGTCTTGGGATCGATGGGTTGTGGAGCCATCCCAGCACTGTAGAACTGGAACCTCTCCAATCCGAGGGAATTGCCAATACCCTTTGCCATTTGGCCCCGGCAGGCATCTCTCTCGTCTACCAAAAGAACACGGAAAACTTCTTTTCCTTTGTGTTTAATGTCCTCGCCAGTACACATATAGAGGACTTCTTCACAAATATTGCAGGCTCGATCCGCCACCCGCTCAAAGCGAGTGACGATAGTCATGAGTGACGGGAGTACTTCTGAAGGTAGCTTGCCATCCTCGTGGAGGGTGATCAATTCATGGTGTATATCCCACCGAATGTCGTCAACCTTGTCCTCCATATCCATGGTGGCCTTTGCCAAATTGGTATCTCTCTCGGCAAAAGCCTGCATGGCATTACGAAGCATTGGAATCGATTTCTGAGCAATGTCTTCCATTTTATCGTAGGAAGGCTGTGGATCAACGGAACGTACTCTTAGGAAATGTCGCGCAATGCTCTCGGCGTAATCCCCTATTCTCTCCAATTCATTGTTGATTTTGATGACTGCGTAAACAAAGCGCAGGTTGCCCGCAGCGGGTTGCTGCCGCACGAGAAACTCCTGACAAAGCCGGTCTAGCTCCATTTCTAACTCGTCGATATACCGATCACGTAGGATAACACAGTAGGCCAACTGACGGTCTGGCTGGGTAATGGCATGGAGACTCGCTCTTAAGGCGCCTTCTGCCAGGTTGCCCATCTTAATCACTTTGGAGCGAATTCGGTCGATGTCCCTTTGCAAGCTTTGCTCTAGACGAGATGGCATGTCGATGCTCCTTACCCCCCCCAAACAGCTTGAAGAGCTGGCCCCAGAGATCAGGTGACAAGGTGGAGTCTGTCGGAAATTGACACAGTTTTGTTACGAATTTGTTACAGGCGGATTCTAGTAGAAATGAACTAGAAGCTAAAGCATTTTTTTGACGAGGTCTTGAGCTGAGCAGCCTCCTGCCTACTTACCTTCGCCGCCTCTCCGTATCTGCGTTTCGCCGTTTCGGTCGGCACCTCCTCGTATCCTACTATCGGAAAAGAGCTCCAAAACCCAGTAACGCAGCTACAGAGACGAAGCAAGCAAACCAGGCGGATCGATAGATGAGCCGGCAGCAACGGCGAATGTGCTGCGGGCCTACCTCCTCATCCCCATCCCCCAACCACGGTTTGTCTACTGTGTTTTTTTGGTATACGGTGGGCCCTCCAAGCTTGATTCCGAGGGCCCCAGCTACAAAGCTCTCAGAGTGGCCGGCGTTGGGTGATAGGTGTTTCAGCCGGTCACGCCTGGAGATTTTCCATCCTGCCCATGCTTTTTCGCCACTGAGAACCGCTCCTATAGATAAAATGATGAGGGAAAGACGAGCCGGCAAAAAGTTGGCTAGATCATCAAGGCGGGCGGCTGGCCGGCCAAATAGGAGATAGTGGTCGCTCCGATATCCCACCATTGAGTCGAGGGTGCTTATTGCCTTAAAGCCAAGCATACCCACTATGCCTGCTGCCGCAGGTGCAGGGCAGCCAAACACATGGCTGAAAACTGCTATCAGGGTGTACCAAAAAATAGGTGAGAGAACCCCATCAACGAAATTCTCCGCCACACTCTCCACCGCCCCTCTAGCCACACCCTCGGGATTTAAGTTTGAGGTGTCTCGCCCCACAATTTTCTGGAGTTCAGTGCGGGCCTGAGTCAAATTGCTCCTGGTCAAGGTCTCAGCAATTGGTTCGGCGTGCTTGCACAGATCCTTTAATGCCAGGCAAGAGTAGGCCAGATAAAGATCCAAAACTGTGGTAAGGAAGGGATGCAGCCCACCAATGAAATGTCGGAGGGCCAAATAAACCCCAATGGCAAGACCGATTGTCATGGTCACTAAAAGGATGCCGCCACCTGAGCCCGACCACCTCAGCCGCAGCAATAGTTTCTCGAAAGCAGAAATAGTAGCGCCTATAAGTCGAACCGGGTGGAAGAGGAAGGGAGGATCTCCCAAAAGTAAATCCAGGACAAAGGCAGTGAAAAGTATGGCGGCGGCAAGGATCATAGATAGTGGTCAGAGCAACTTCGCATGAGCGAGAGGACCCTATCGTTTTCTTCTGGTTGGCGAATTGCCATGCGAAAAAAGTTATGCTGCAAACCAGGAAAGTTTCGGCAGTCCCGCAGATGAACCCCTGAACCCAGCATGAAGCGCAAGAGATCATCCAACTGGTCGGTCAACGTCCAGCGAGCCAAAAGAAAATTGGCTGCAGGCTCGAAGGGGTGAAACCCGGAAATATCTTGTAATCTGTCGAAAACCCTGGGACGTTCCAGGCGAACAAGCTTAGATAGCCGCTTTTCGTAGTCAGCACACTTGATTAACTCGAGCGCCACCTTTTCGGCAACTCGGTTCACGCTCCATGGTTCTTTGAGGGGGCGCAGCCGGGAGATTGTATCGGGATGGCCGACAACAGCACCCAATCTCAGACCGGGAAGTGCAAAGAATTTAGTGAGTGAGTGGAAGACAAGAATATTCTCTTGCGGAGGCTCCTGCCGGATCAGACTCACCTCTTCCGGCTGATCGAGAAACTGGACAAAAGCCTCGTCCACGAGAATCCACTTGCTGGGGAAGGACGCGGCTAGATCCAGGAGAAGTTGCCGGGGAAAAAGGGTGGAAGTGGGATTGTTTGGATTACCGACAAATAGACCGTCAGCCTCGGTCATAACCTCCTTGAGTATATCAAAGCCTGGAGGGGCAAAACCCTCTTCAGCCTTGAGTTTTACCTCTAGCAGATCTGCGCCGGCAGCCAAACTGGATCTGGTGTAGTCATGAAAAGAAGGGGTGATCACTGCCACTTTCCGCAATTCCAGAGCCCGGGGCGTCAGATAGATGAGTTCGGTGGAGCCGTTGCCTGCCAATACCCTGGCCGGATCCAAATCGAACCTTTCCTGGTAGTAGTGCGCTACCCCCTGTCCATCCACACTGGGATAGCGATCCACCTCCGCAAGAAGTTCTTTCCAGACGGCTTTGATCTCTGGGGGAACACCCAAGGGGCTGACGTTGACACTGAAATCGAGCACGTCCCGAGCCTCAAGGCCCAGCCGTTTCAGTTCCCGTCCCGGGTCACCACCATGGAGGTGATCGTCATTAGCCATCCTCGATTCCTCCAAATTGTCACTCATAGTCATTTGGCCACTAAAGTGGCCGTCATTACGCTACGCTGTCACTTGTTGTCACTAGGTTATTATGATTGGCGATAATGAATAAAATAAATAACTACAAATGACGGGCGCTAGCCCTCATGACGGCGCAGCCAAATGACAGCTCAGCGCGATAGCGCTGAGCATAATGACAAAAAATTCCCTTGCCCTATGCTCAATGCTAATTGAGCCACCATCCCCATCCAATACAACCGGGCAGTTGATTGCCCAGGATGGCGGCCAGGAGTAAAAGGGTTACTTCAATTATCTCGTTCCCGGCCCCTAATAGATCACCGGTGATACCACCCATGTTTTTCCTACACCAAGACCCGTACACCCAGGTTATGATTTGGGCGACGGCCAGAGCAACCAAGCCCAAAGGTCCGTAGGCAAGGGTTGCGATCAGGACAATGGTAAATGCAACCCAGCGATGATACCCTGCAGCATCCTGAACAAAAGGAAGGGCGGTCCCGCCTTCACTTCTTGCATAGGGCAATTTCACCGCCAGATGGACCTGCATGGTTCGGGAAAGCATGTGAATAAGGATCAGCCAAATTGTGGATCCGGCTGCAATCAGTCTGGCGAAAGCCAACCACTTGCACAGCAAAGTGAGGATGATGGCCACAGCGCCAAAGACTCCCAGCCGGGTGTCTTTCATGATCTCGAGACGCTTGCTCTGATCCCAGCCCCCACCCGCAGCATCAACAAAATCAGCCAGACCGTCCAGATGAAGTGATCTGGTGCTTATGACGCTTGCGAGAAGCATGATTGCTGCTACTCCCATGGGCCAGCCGCCATTGCCATTGATCAAAGTATTTATCAGACTTAGAGCCCAGAGGAGTAGTCCGAGTACAGCTCCCACTACAGGGAAAAAAGGTAAGGAATCGCTGTGGATGGACGTGTCTCTGCCGGGAACCGGAAAGATGGTCAGGGTGCGAAATGCAGTAATCAGTCCACGGGACATGTCAGATCTCTCAGTATCCTCGTATGAGTAGTAGGCAGCTGTGCATTGGTCATTTGGTCATTAGGCCACTGGACGTGGCCGTCACTACGCTGCGCTGTCAGTATGCCTTCGGCGTCATTTGTTGTCATCTGTTGTAACAACCTAATGACGGGCTCAGCCCTAATGACGGCGTAGCCAAGTGACGCGAAGCAAATGACCGGTGCCAATGCAAAAAAAATAAGGTCGAGACCTAGTGTTGGCCAGGAACTACTTATTAATCTGCTTTAGAACTCACTCCGGCTGAATCAAAAGTTGCCATTTCATTGTAGATCTTGACCGCAGCTTCAATCACCTGCATGGCCAGAGCTCCACCGGTACCCTCGCCCAACCTCAAATCAAGGTCGAGTATGGGGCGGATGTCTAGACGCTCGAAAAAGGTACGGTGACCTGCCTCGGCCGAACAGTGGCTGAAGAAGAGATAGTCTCTTACTGATTCCCCGAGCCGCATGGCCACAAGAGCTGCGGCAGAGGAGATAAATCCGTCAACCACCACCGGCAGCCGGCGACCAGCCGCACCTAAAATGAGTCCACATATTCCAGCGATCTCCAGACCTCCCACTGCGGCAAGGGTGCTTAGGGGATTGTTAAAGAGTTGAACATTGACTGCAAGGGAGCGCTCAATGACTTTTATTTTGTTCTGGAGCCTGTCATCATCGATTCCAGTACCACGCCCGGTAACCTCGACGACAGAGCAGGGAATCAAGGAGGCATAAAGTGCAGAGGATGGCGTGGTGTTGGCAATGCCCATCTCACCAGTGCCTAAAAGGGCCACACCGTCGTCGGCAGCACTGTTGGCGAGGTCCACTCCAACCTGGATCGCTTGGATGGCCTCCTCCTCGCTCATGGCGGGGCCGGTGCTTATATTATCGGTCCCGGCCTTTACTTTCTTTCTCGCTAGCCCAGATGCCCCTTCCAGAGGGTCAGCCACGCCAATGTCCACCACCTGCAGGTCCGCCCCCACGTGCTTGGCCAATACATTAATGGCTGCCCCGCCAGCGAGCATGTTGTGGACCATCTGAAGCGTGACCTCGCTGGGAAAGGCGGAAACCCCTTCAGCTGCGACGCCGTGGTCCCCAGCGAATGTGACTATACGCTTCTTCCCCAAACGTGGGGTGGTCGTCCCTGTCATTAAGCAATAACTGGCAGCCAGGTCTTCCAAGAATCCTAAGCTGCCTGGAGGCTTGGTAAGGTTATCCAGGTGAGCGCGAATATCGGTTTCTAAGCTGCGATCAACAGGAGTAATCGCATCGAGAATAGGGCGTAATCGTTCCACAGAGAGTTCCCTCAGCAGTTAAATGCAGCATGGGGCACAAAGAGGTAATGGCGAATTGCGAATTGCGAATTGCGAAATGATAATGAGAACCTCAGTTGCGGATTTAACATTTTAAAATTCGAAATCCGAAATGCTCTTCCCTATGCCCCAAACGCTATGCACCATGCGGTTTTTTCACCATTTTAGATCATTTTAGTTCATTTGACCCGGAGGGAAATTCCACTGACCGAGAAAATAACCTCGTGAGCTAGTTCGGCTAGAATCTGGTTGATACTGCCCGCAGTGTCGCGGAAGAGACGAGTGGCGGCGTCCGCGGGAATAACCCCCATCCCAACCTCATTTGTGACCAAGATGAGATGACAGGGCGGGGCCTCGAGAATGTCCAAGAAATCATCGATTTCTGGACAAGTCCCATCAGTGATTTTCTCGTGATAAAAAAGGTTGCCAAGCCAAACTGTTATACAATCAAGTACCGCCACCTCGGTTTCTTCCGGCAATGATTTTAGAGCCATCTCCAGGTTAACCGGTTCCTCCACGGTTAGGTAAGATGAGTCCCGTTCGCGTCGGTGGCGCTCGATGCGGGCGCGCATCTCATCATCTGTGGCTTCGGCAGTGGCGATGAAGGCTTTGTTATTATAAGAGGCCGCGAGTTCCAGGGCGTGTTTACTCTTGCCGCTTCTGCTACCCCCGGTTACCAAAGTAATCCTTTTCATAGAACACTTCTTAACATCATTACTGAGGTTTCAGGTTTCAGTGTTCAGCGACTATTTTTCTTTTGCCTGACACCTGACACCTGACACCTGAAACCTTCATTTCTCCACTCCCACCCGAGCCTTTATGCCTCGATCGAAGTAGTGTTTGACTCCACGCATTTCGGTGACCAGATCGGCGCGCTCAATCAGCCGAGAATGGGCATAGCGGCCAGTGATGAGCAATTCAACTCCCTCAGCCCTCCGGTCAATGAGATCGAGAATTTGGTCAACCGTTATCAGGCCATAATGAACAGCCACATTCGCTTCATCAAGAATCACTAAGCGGTGGCGCCCAGAAGCAACAATCTCAGCGATCTCCTGGTAGGCTTCCTGGGCCAACCTCCGATCTTCCTCTTCTGGCTCTCCCTTTATGAAAACATTTCTTCCGTAAGTCTTGATGGTGAGGTGATCTGAAAATTGTGCTAAGGCCTTATGTTCACTGTATCCTCCGGCTTTCAAAAATTGGGCGAAGAAGACCCGCCAACCGGCGCCTAGAGCTCTGATGGCCAGACCGATGGCAGCGGTGGTTTTGCCCTTACCATCACCGGTATAGACTTGGACGTAACCTTTCATTATTTTCTAGCCCTAGCCCGGATATTTCATGAATCACTTGCTGCGACCACGGATATGGCCGTCCTTCCTGGCGTCCTCGGGTGTCGGCCCCTACGACGTACCGTTCATGTACGCCTCGGAACCAACACCCTGCGGTTGCCAGGTGGCACGCCCATCTTCGTGGTCTCGCGACAGCAATTCATGAAATATCCGGGCCAAAAAAAAGACACGGAGACAAGGGGTAGACAATCCGTGACGCCGCGTCGCATAAAGCTATGCGGCTGGCTGCTGCTTGTCAGCTGTTTTCCTCATCTCGCCACGCACTGCGCGCACCGAATGGTTGACATAGTTTTCTTCGAATCGGTACACCCCGCCATAGTAAAAGTCAATGTAGCAGGCCACGTGGTGACCGCGGGTGGTCGAGCTCCAGAAGCAGCGCTCCGAACCAAATATCGGATCTAAATAAAGACGCTTGCTGGTTTCTCGAGAGAGGATAAGGGATGATAATTCCTCATTGTTGGGGAGACGCCAGTCATTATGACCAGCCAAACCAGCTTCGTTCAACTGCTGGATATACTTTTCTGCTGCAGGCCAGGTGTCCCGCTCCGGGGCTGTGTCTTTCTGCCAGATGAGATTGGTCTCCCTATCAGTCACAGTGCCATCGCCATTGTCAATGAATCTAGTCGCCATAAGTTCCTCCGTTAGGTAGCCCAAAACCGTATCATTGGTAGCATTTTTTTCTATCCTCGTTCGTTAGCGTTCATC
>Ga0316194_10001341_pt1 | contig 16926 bp, 14 predicted proteins | sample CroRivsedime1_MG_FD_204936 | JGI IMG/M metagenome (GOLD analysis project Ga0316194, IMG submission 204936) | Coastal sediment microbial communities from Maine, United States - Cross River sediment 1 | ecosystem: Environmental > Aquatic > Marine > Coastal > Sediment | place: USA: Maine...
GGCCTTCGGATCTTTATTATTAACACAAACTACCACGGAATTGTGCGGATAAACACAGAAGGTTTTGAGGATATTGTGGTAAGACGTCTGGACCGGGCGCAAACTCATAGATTCAACGAAAGCATAGTAACTTTGAACGTTGAACCCTGAATCTTTCAACCTCATTTGGAGAATCACCAATGAATGCAGCCAAACTTGCTAAACTGCGGGAAAAATATTCAGACGAAAAGGTAATTGAATCAGAGGATGCGTCCGACGATAGGGTCCCTTACGCCGGTGTCGCCACCCTTCTTGATATGCCGCACCAGCCGCATTTGGAAGATATTGATATCGCTTTAATAGGCGTGCCTTTTGATCTGGGAGTTTACAACCGGGCCGGTGCCCGTTTGGGTCCCAAGGCGATTCGTAATGTGTCGATGTTTGGATCTTTCAATCACCACAATAAAATTAGCCCCTCTGCATTGTGCAGGATTGCGGATATCGGGGATGTGCCTGTTGAGCACCGCTACAATCTCGATGAAGGGCTTTGCGATATCGAAAAATACTACCATAAGGTCATGGATGCGGGTATTACGCCGCTTACAGCCGGTGGCGATCATTCCATTACCCATCCGATACTCAAGACTGTGGGGCGTGATGCACCCGTCGGCCTTGTCCATGTGGATGCCCATTGTGATACTGACGGTTGGATGGGGAATTCAATGTTTTATCATGGTGCTCCTTTTCGCAATGCCGTGCTGGATGGCGTTTTAGATCCCGAACGGACCATTCAGATCGGTATCCGCGGCCCGGCAGAGCCAGCTTGGGAATTTTCGTATGAATCCGGCATGACTGTGATCCATATCGAAGATTTTGTCGAAATGGGCGTAAAAGCGGTTATTAGAAAGACCCGCGAGGTGGTGGGCGACGGTCCCACCTATATTTCGTTCGACGTGGATGGATTGGACCCGGCCTACGCACCGGGCACCGGAACCCCTGAAGTCGGCGGTTTGACGACGCGAGAAGCCCAGGTTCTGATCCGGGGTTTGCGCGGCCTGACTCTGGTGGGCGGCGATGTGGTGGAAGTCGCACCGCAGTATGATCCCACCACCAACACAGCCAGAGCCGGGGCCCAGATGATGTTTGAGATTCTCTGCCTCCTGGCGGAAGCGAGGACGGCAGGTAAATAGTCGTATCGGTGAAAATTCACCGCTGTCCTCTGGTTTTTGGCTGGAAAAGGATGGGGCTTGAACCCGAGATGATTGAAAGGCTCTGCAAGATCGCCCATCAGGTTGACTACGGCAACGTCGAGTCCTTCGGCTTTAAGTTGGACATGGACCCGGGGCTTGGTCAGGGCCAAGAACGCTGCACCCTGGTGGTCAGCAAAAATGAATGAGGTCTGACTTTAAGCTAGTTTCTTAAAACCAGAACCGTCTCGGAAGGAGATCCGATGAGCAAAGAGGAGATAAGCCTTATTGAACGGCGCGTTATAGAAGCGCAGGCTATTGTACCCTTGATCATTGCCTTTGGTAAGAAGGTGGGCCTTGAGCAGGCCAAAGCCATTGTTCAACGCAACAATGAGGCGGCAAGCAGGGATTATGGCCGCCGATGCGCTGCAGCTGTGGGTTCAAACACCATGGCTGACCTGGCCGTGGAGGTCGCCTCATGGGGAGAAGGCGGCGCCCTGGAAGAAGAGGTTTTGGAACACGATGAAAGGACCTATGCCTTTAATGTCACGGGCTGTCTTTACGCCGAGCGTTACGAGGCTTTGGGCATTCGAGAGTTTGGCTACTGTCTTTCCTGCTGTCGAGATAATCCTTTTGTAGAAGGTTTCAATCCCAAAATAAAGTTCAAACGGACGCAAACCATCATGGAAGGCGCCCCCTATTGCGACTTCCGATATACGCTGAAAGATTAGCTTATGCACATGAGTTGGAGATGAAAATAACTGAAAAAGCCGTGGCGCTCCACAAGGAATCCATCATCATCGATGGCCTGGAAATCTCAAATTGGTCAAGGGAGGTGTTCGCTAACATGCGCAAGGGCGGTTTGACCGCGGTCAATGCCACGGTGGCCGTTCTCGAAAATTTCATCAAGACAATGGAAAACATCGCCTGGTGGCATAAGGCACTGGAGGAAAACGATGATCTGATCTGCCAGGTCCGGACTGTGGCCGACATCAAAAAGGCCAAGGAGGCAGGCAAGACAGGGATTATATTCGGCTTCCAGAACCTTTCTCCCATCGAGGACGACCTTGACCGGCTTGCCACTTTCCACCGGCTGGGCGTGAGGGTCATGCAGGTGACTTACATGGAGGCCAACTACGCCGGGCAGGGTTGCCTGGAGAGAATCGACGCCGGGTTGACCGGCTTCGGGATAGAAGCGGTGGAGGAGATGAACCGGCTTGGAATTCTCATCGATTTGTCGCACGTCGGCTATCGCACGACGATGGAGACAATCGAAGCATCCAAAAAACCGGTGGCCTTCACCCACGCCAACCCCAAGTCTATCTGCGATCATCCGCGCAACAAGCCTGATGAGGCTCTAAAGGCCGTGGCTAAAAAGGGAGGCATGATCGGCGCGACCATTTTCCCGGCCTTTTTGCCTTCGGGCAACAAGTCCACTCTGAAGGATTTCGTGGACGTCATCGACCACTTGGTGGGGATGGTGGGCATTGATCATGTCGGCGTGGGTACCGACTTCACCGAGGGACAGCCCAGAGAATGGTTCGACTGGATTCTAACCGGCAAGTCAAAGAAAGGTCCGGCCCTGGCCCTAAATCATCCCTTGGTCAATCCGGAGGGAATCCAACACTCGGGGGACTTCTCCAATATAACCGCAGCGCTGCTTGCCCGGGGTTACGCCGACACGGACGTTCAGAAGATCATCGGGCTCAATTTCATGAGGCTTTTCGAGGAGATCTGGTAACTTTGCGAAGAGCGAAGACAGGTGTCAAATCGACATCCTATCACCGTCATCAGCTCTAACCCGGTAATTCGAAGTCACCATGTTGTTCAATATCACTTTTTGATAATTGATCTAAGATTTCCTAATTTGTTTCTTTCTTTGCAATTCAAATTTGATGGATTCGTAAAAAGTCAGAATTTCGATTTTTGTTCATTATAACACTTTGAAATTACATGCTCTGATTTTTTTTTGTGCTTTTTGTGATTTTTTGTGGCTATATCAAATTTGAAAATCGAACGGATCAGGCACCACCTCAGCACCCGCAACCGCAGTCACATCCTGCGCCACCGTGGGCGGCCAGATCGGCCATCGCTTTTACAATTTCTCTGTTCTCGGCGAGTGTCACGACATCGATGTTTACCTTCAGGTAGACATCGTCTCGGCCGTCAAACAGATCCGTTATAGGCGGATTGAGGTGTTCAAAGAAGCTGTAGAAGTCTTCCTTTTTCAGGTGAAGCAAAATGCTCTCGCCTTCGGTTCTGCCCGCCAGTTCATATTCAAAGGGCGTCATACCTTCCAGACCCAGACCGAAAATGAATTCAACTTTCGGGTATTTTGGGGTGAGGTTCATGGTGTTTTGCGACATTCCTGCCTGTATGGAGAGTGTGATCTTTTTTAAATTTTCTATTTTGGTCATTATTACCTCTTTTTAAAAAATATAAACTGAGCGGTTCCACGTTCGGGGTTCAGGGTTCAAAGGTTACAACCGTTTGATACGTGCTGTCTGGGTTTTCACCAACCCGGAACGTTGAACCCTGAACCGCTCAACCTAGAAAAAATTAATCCCTCTGCGTCCTCTGTGCCTCGAGCGAAGCGGGCGGTGAATAAATTTAATCCAGATGTTTTGGTGGTGTTGTCCAGGGCGTAGGCAATCTGGGATATGATTTTGCACGGCCGTGGCGCTTTGGGGCCTGCTGGTTCGAGATAGCCGGCCTGCGGCGGGTTTTCCACAAACTCACAGCCCCAGACGCCGTCCACGTATGGTGCTATTTTACTGCCCAGGATCATCTGCCGCAAACCCGTGGAGACGATATAGTGCTCCACACGGATATCATGCTGCCGGTACGCGGGATCGGCTTTGACAAAATGTTTGACCTCATCGAAAAATTCCGGCAGGCCTTTGTAGAATTTAATTTCAGCGCCAAACTCCCTTAACCGCCGGTTATTCAGCCCTTTGAAGATTCCATCGCGGGCATAGGTGATGAAGTGATTCAGATAGACCGTATCGGGAACGATCAGGTCGAGGCCGCTTTTACGATAATAATTCGGCAGTTCATTGACCTCTTTCCAAAATTTTTTGGCATTCACCCGGTAGTGATCAAAGATGGGCGCCTGCATGTATCCGGGGATTAGGGTTTTGTCAAAATCCCAAATGCAGGCGATGATGTTTTGTAAAAATAATTGCTGGGGCATGGTGATTCCTATATATTTAGGTTGAGCGCTTCAGGGTTCAACGTTCCGGGTTGAAAAAACTCAGACAGCTCGTATCAAAGGAAGCGTGTCTTCATCTGGTTATAAATCCGTTTCACTTAATGGGGTATGACGGCTATGCCGGATTTTGATTAATATTGGGAGCAGTATCCACAGTTTGTAACCTTTGAACCCTGAACCCCGAACCCGGAACCGCTTAGTTTGGGTTATACATACCCGTTTTCTTCAAACCACTTGACCGCTTCTGCGATGCTTTCTTCCAGCGGCCTTTGTCCGAGGCCCAATTGTTTCCTGGCCTTGCTGCAATCCCACCAGGAGTAGTGGCTGCCCACCCGTACCCAGGAGGCGCTGGTGATCGGCGGCTTACCGGAGACGCGGGCCAGCAGTTGATATCCGTAGCCTGAAGACACTGCCGCCCAGCGGGGAAGCTTGATGAACGGTGATTTCCCGCGGCCGGCCACCTTTACAATGAGATCGAAATACTCCTTGATACTGACGTTTCTGTTGCCGAGGACATATTTTTCGCCCACCTTTCCTTTTTCCATGGCAGCCACGATTGCCCGGGCGCAATCGGTCCGATCGATCAAATTGATGCCGCCGTCTACATAACCCGGGAGTTTACCCTTGAGGATGCTGATGATCAACGCTCCGGTAGGCGTGGGCGCGAGGTCCCCGGGACCGATGGGGTTGGCAGGATTTACAATGACCACCGGCAGCCCCCGGCGGACAAATTCCAATGCAACCTGCTCGGCGCGGTATTTGGAGATATAGTAATGATCCTTGGTTGAATTTAAGTTAAATGCGGCGGACTCATCCGCCGGGTTTTTGCCGTGGGCGCCCAGGGCGGCAACTGAGCTGCAATACACGATTTTTTTTACACCGGCGGTTTTGCAGGCTGCGAGTACATTGCGGGTTCCTTCTTCATTGACCTGGTACATCAGGCCGGCATCCGGCAGCCAGTTGGCATAGACTGCCGCCAGATGATAGACATTGTCGCAGCCATCTAATGCCCGGCTTAGGGAATCCATGTCGCGGATATCGCCGTAGACAGGCTCGACATCAAGACCCGCTAAATTTTTCAGACTACTGGTTTCCCGCACCAGGCAGCGAACCGTTTTTCCCTTGTCCAGAAGCTTCCGTACGACGGCTGATCCGATGTAGCCCGTTGCACCCGTAACGAATGTGGTCATGGAAGATTACCTCAAATTTAATCCGATATTGAAATCCTGGTCCTCAAGGCCAGGTCACAGTTAAAGGGCTTTGCCGATAATATAGAGCCGGAGTGATGGAGTTTTGGAGTGATGGGTGAAAATCGGACCGGGGAGTATCAGTCGTCTTTTAGAGCATATCGCAATATGATCATTTTCTCGGTGAAAGTGATTGGGCAAAAACAAATTCTGGGTGGCGCGTGCAACTCATTTTGACGACCCTTATATGCCCGGAAATGCTTTTTCCATTACTCCATTACTCCAACACTCCAATACTCCAACACTCCAGTGCTCCAACACTCCAGTGCTCCAACACTCCAGTGCTCCCTTGGTTTTAATCCAGGACCCCCCTTTGGGGGCAAACCAAAGCCGGGCCCTCGGGGCTCGGATTCTTTACTTACCCCGAATTGAGCGATTTCTTGTTCGACATGCCCGCAATGCTTGTATTCAGATTGGAGATCATACCTCAATTTCAAGGATTTTTTTATCTGGACAATCCTGTTAATCCTGTCTAATTATAACTTTTGCCAACTGTTTTGCCAGCCCGATGATCGTCAACACCGTGGGCCGGTCCAGCGCTTCCGGAAAGACACTGGCATCGCAAACATACAATCCATCTATTTCGGTCTTCAGATTTGTATCCAGCACATCACCGATTCTGACGGTTCCGCTGGGATGGGTTCCGATCATAGGGCGCATGAAAATACTCGATTTTTTTACGCCGGCTTCAACCAGAATGCGTTTGCAGACTTCATAGGCTTGGTTTAATCTTTCATTATCATCGGCCGTCAGAGGTTTGCGGATTTTACCATCCGGATATATGCCGCCGGAGATGTCGTCTTTTACTTTAATCATGATTCCCAGCATCCGGTTCCATTGAAACCAGCGAAGCGCGGGGCCGATCCCTTTGCGTGCGGCTGCCAGGGGATACAGCAACCAGGGATCGGTTAAGGTGCTGAGCATGTAACCGGCGTCCGGATTCTCCCAGGACCACGACATGGGCGGCTCCTTGCCGATGCCTTTTTCACGGGTAACACCATAGATCATGGTCGTGGCATCCATGGTCATGCCGACGCCCGCCGCGTTCATTCCAGAGTTTTGAAGTATACGGGGTGACCCGATGCCGCCGGCTGCCAGTACCACCGTTTCGGCCCCGGCCGTAAATTTCACACCGCCAATTTTACCTTCCACACCAACAACGCGGCCATCATCGGTCAGAACTTTATGAACCCGGGCGCACTTTCTTATGCGGGCTCCGCCGGCAACGGCTTCATCCACCCACTCGGCAGCATTCCATTTGGCATGGCAGCGGCATCCAAGCATGCAGTTCGCCTGACAGTTAAAATGTTTTCCCTGGTGATTACTTTTTTCAGGAATCATGAATTTCGGCTGGGCAAACCAGTCGTAACCCAGTGCCTGACCGGCCCTGGCGATTCGGGTGGATGCCATACCTCTTAAATCCGCAGGCAGGGGCGTGATTTTCAACTCAGCGATGGTCTCTTTTACCTCGGCGTCGATATCGACACCGTACTTATCTTTTAGCCATGGGGGTGGTGCCGCGGCGCAGCCTGCGTACATGCTGGTTGCGCCGCCCACCATAATGGGGGAGATGATATTCAGGCCTTCTTCGGAAAACAGCAAACTCATGCGGTCCGAATAGCGCAGGGCCCCCAGATAGGTGCCGTAATAAAATTTGTTGCGGTGATCGTAGCCGCGCTCCAAAATGAGAACGGTTTTTCCTTTTTGGGTCAATTCCCTGGCAACGGTTGCCCCGCCGGGTCCGGATCCAACTACGATGACATCGGCTGAGAGTTTTATTTTACGAAACATTAGATACTTCCTTAATAAACACTTGAAGCGCCTTTGGCAAATTCCGCCTTACATGTCCGGTGACCGGTTGACGGAAGAGCAACAAGGTGCAGTCGATTCCCAGCCGGTCGCAGAAAATAGCCGTTGCCAGTCCGTGGTTGGTGCCGATCCCGCCGAAGGTGACAATATGCCGGGTGTTTCGTTTGCGAGCTTCGGCCAGGATAAACTCCAGCTTTCTGACTTTGTTGCCGCCATACACCGGGGAACTCAGATCATCGCGTTTAATCCAGAGGTTTTCATAACCCAACCGGTGTAATTGGTGGACGGGCGTGGGTAAGGTCCCCAGGGGGAGCCAGGCTATTTTTTGTTTCAGTTCAGGATAATTTCTGAATAGAAATGGAATGTCTGATTTTTCAGGTATCCCAGTTTTGTCCATGGTTGCTCAGATCTTCCAGTCTTATTCCTTTTGAAAAAAGATATTTTTTGCGCGTAAAATACTATACCGATCCGGTAACAATAAACAGAAAAAGCTGCCGACTTTTAAAGGCGAATTTAAATCATACAGTATAATGATGGAGAAAAAAACAACCATCAATATTCCCACGACCGGGCAGATCCACAGCCAGACTCCTTTCAGCTTAAAGCCTGATTTGCGGTAATGCTCGGGGTAATATACTGACAGTTTTAATGACTTTGCCCGGATTGATGATTTCTCCGCCAAGTTCGATGATTCCGTTGGCACCAAGATAGGTGAACGTCAACAAGGCTGTGCCAAGGAAAAGATTAGTTGAACCTTTCAGGAAAAAAGGATTAATTCATTTCGTGAAATAATCAACAAACGTATCCACCGCCGTACGCTGCATTATCAAACGATCCTCCCACAACAGGCGTATCGGGGATTCCACGGTAAACACATATTTACTATTATTGAGGCGATAGTAGTTGGCGATGCTCATCTGGCCCGTAAGACGCACATACCACAGGCCCAGCATGGGTGCATCGATGATGCCGTTGTCGGTCTTTAAAATGACCATGTTGACATTCTGCTCGATGGGATATCCCTTGTTCGCAACAGTGGCGACGATCTTCTCGCAGGCGGCTTTGTCTGCTAGACCGTACTGGTATAAATAAAAGCCATCCGCGGAAGGGTCCTCGTGCAGATCCAGCATCAGATGGTAAGTGACGTCCTGCAAGGTTTTTTTAATAATGCGGGCTTCCTGGGACTTAAACGTGGCGAAATCACGATTAATGTCCGTGCCGTCCCTATTGAAGCGGATATTATGAACCCATCCCCATGGATTGACGATAGGAATAATATCAAAAGCCGTCTTCGTGTATTGCTGCGGACTTTTTGCCAGCCGTTCCACTAAGCGTACCGCATACTCTGCTCCAGCCGGCTCGCTTCCGTGTATCGCCGCGTTGATAAAAACTTTGTATGCGGCGGGTTGGTCGGGCTGAAAGGAGATCCGCCACAGCGGTGCCTGAAAGCCTGGGTAATGCACTTGGCCGATTTCCTCTATGGATAGCTGCCGGGATGATAAGGCCGCTTTTTGAAGCCGTATCTCATAAGCGGATAACCGCCTTTGCGGCTCCGGGTTTTCGGCAAACGGCTTATGATGGACGCCGGCACAGCCCTGTATAATAAACCCTAAAAAAACAAACACAAGAATTAGAAGGATTGGATTTTTTTGGCAGGCGTTCACAGGTTGAGGGCACACCATTCAGGTTCTCCTCTTTCCGGCAGGCGTTCTTTCGGATGGTGAAAATTACCCATGACATGTTCTCTAAATTTTATTTCAGTTTTATTCCAATCTACGGGTATATGGTTTCAGCCCGCCCTGGCCTCCGGCTCGTAGATCCTACGCCTCGGAGAGTGCGATATGACGGGTTTTTTGCTGTTCACTGGAAGAGATCCTAACAAGAGCTCACGACCGAAGGGCTCGTCGCAGGCTGCGGTTCAGTATTCTGCGGTTCGCTTGTATTAAAATAGATAAAGCGTAGCGTCATCAATATTGACAAACTCGTAAAAAGTCCGAAATTCCGTCATGCCTGCGAAGGCAGGCATCCAGAACTATTTGAAAACACTGGATTCCCGCCTTCGCGGGAATGACGCCAAAGGACGTTTTAAGACTTTTTACGAAACCATCAATATTCGACGTTCGATGTTGGACGTTCAATCTTTTCACTGTTCCGGGCAGGCGGAATTTCATACGAGCGCCGCCGCTGGTCTGAAAAGCGGCCAGTCTGATCAAAAAAGAAACTGTGCCATTTTGGCGTAGTTTCATATGAGGTGTCAGGATTCAACTTCCGGGTGTTTCCGTCCTGATCCGCAACCGCTTTCATCCTCGCGGGTTTTTCCTTTAGAACTCACGAATCATGAACCCCTGATCGGTTACAATCAACCATGCAGAAACTCAACCAATCAACCTTCTCAGGATTTATTCTAACATCGAAAACCTGGTCCTCTGGGCCAGGTCAGAGCAAGCTGGCTATGCCGAAGACATATGACGTGGAATGATGGAATATTGGAAGGTTGGAATAATGGGTTCAGAAGGATGAAATCTTTTTTCGATACAGCCCATAAATCAGAGATTAATCCGCCTGCTGCGGACCGGTTTTTGACACCCAATATTCCATTATTCCACCATTCCATCATTCCATTGGACGTCTCAAAGTAAACTCCACCCCTTTGGGGTGAAATCAAAGCCTGGTCCTCTGGGCCAGGATTCTTTACTTCTCCGCCACCACCCAGGCGGTGTAGCGGCCGTCATTTTCAATTTTCGCCGAACAGCCACAGGATGCTATCATTTCCCGGATTTTTTGTGGAGTGTAAAAATGACTGCGCATCAGCAACATTTTTTCGGCCAAAGCCAGAAGTTTGACGCCTTTGTGATTTAGGTCCGGTTCCTCGATGACCAGGCGGCCACCGGGTTTGAGCACACGCAGTAAATCTTCAATCGCTTCGCGCTGATCGCAGAAGTGGTGCAGAGCATCGACCACAAGGATCCGGTCAAAAAATTCATCGGCGAAAGGAAGGTGCTCGACGTGGGCCCGCACCGGGCAGACTTTTTTTTCGCGTGCTTTTTTCAGCATGCGATGGGATAAATCGCTGACAACAACATGGCCGGCCAGTCCATTCAGGTGGGACGAAACCCGGCCGGTGCCGCCGCCGCCGTCCAGCAACCAGCCATCCGTCGGTAAATTAAGCAATTGTCGCAGTCGTTCGGTATTCGGCGGGCCGATTAACCGATCGTAAATAGATGCAATCAGATCAAAATGATCGAGCATATGGTAAAAGCTCCTAACCGCCAACGGTTCGAGGAAATTCGATAATACTTTCCAGAAAGATGCTATGCAAGTGTTTTTCTCTTTGACTTTAAAATATTGATCTTATAGAACATATACGATATTCTATCTATATCTGCAATCGAACCAGGAATTCCCTTATTTTAAAATAAAAAGAATACTAAGCTTTTTGCGACACGACGCTCGGAAAAAGTGGCCCATGAAGGGCAGTAAGCGCACTGATAGGTTAATGGCGCAAATTATAGGTTTCAGGTGTCAGGTTTCGGGTGTCAGGAAGGCGAGTCGCAAGATCCTGAAACCTGAACACTGACACCTGAACCCTAACGTTATTTACAACATGTTGCCGGAAAAAGCGCGATAAGGGCTTATATAAGTTCGAAATAGTAAAACAAATCTGACTATGTAATGAGGATGGTATGAAAATTATTGTCATAGGGACCGGATACGTTGGGCTCGTCCATGCAGCGGTATGTTCAGAATACGGTCATGATGTTTTTGCAAATGACATCGACAAGGAAAAGATCGAGGCCTTTGCCGGCGGTCAACCCGAGCTCATTGAAGGATACGTCAACGAGCCCGGTCTGGTGAATATCATTCGGGAAACACTGGGCAAATCCCTGCATTTTTCCCACGATCTGAAAGCCATCATTGAAGGGACGGATGCGATTTTTATGTGTTTGCCCACGCCCTCGAATATCGACGGATCTACAAACCTCACTTTTTATGATGCCGCGGCCGAATTTATTGCAGAAGTCCTTGCCGAAAGAAAAGATAAACGCCGGGTCGTTCTTGTGAATAAAAGCACCGTTCCCATCGGCACGGCACGACATCTGGAAGACATCATGAAATCGCATGGGGTTGAAAATTTCGGCGTCGCATCCAATCCTGAGTTTCTGGCTGAAGGAACTGCGGTGGCGGATGCACGCCGTCCGGATCGCGTCGTGGTGGGCTGTGATAGTGATGAAGATTTTACCATCCTGCGACGGGTATACTCTCAGTTTGTCCATCATGTTCGAATAAAATTCATTGAAACCACACCGGAGACCGCCGAAGCCATCAAGTACGTGGCCAATACCGTTCTGCTGACCTACATTTCCTTCTGGAACGGTGTGGGGGCTAAAATCGGCGAGAGAATGTCTAATGTGAATATCGATGACCTCCGGCTCGGTGTTACCTCAGACGACCGCATCAGCACATGGGGCTCTTTTGTGAGCAACGGCGCGGGCGGAAGTTGTTTCGGCAAAGATATCGCTTCTCTCATTTACCAGCTGCGTCGGGTGAACGTGAACACCAAGATGCTGGAGGCCTCTTTTGAGGTCAATGAGCATCAAAAAGTATACCTTATCGACCGTGCAATCACCGAAGCCGGGTTTAAGTTCAACAACAAAACCGTAGCGGTATTGGGGCTGGCTTTTAAAAAACACACCAGTGACATGCGAGATGCCTCATCGATAAAAGTTATTGAATCCTTGCTCGGAAAGGGTGTGGCGGCTATCCATGCCTATGATCCCCTGGCAAATGAATCGGCCGCTAAAGTATTTGATCCATCGAAAAACATCTTGTTTGAAAAAATTAGATATTTTGATACCGCCAGGGAAGCCATCGAAAGCTCGCACGCCTTATTCATCTCATCGGACTGCGAGGAATTCAGAGGTTTCTCCCGAACCGTCGAAGATACGGTAACCCCCCCCTACCTTGTGATGGACGGGAGACGGATGATACCCGACTACAATGAACTGGTAGCCAAAGACTTCACCTACCTTGCGGTGGGATCGCGGGTGATGACACCGGCCTGAAAGATGCTGCAGAAAGTCAAGCCGCATCCCGCCAAAAGCAATAATTGAAAATTTACGGATCTATAGCCGAAAAGAAGGTAAGCCATCGAGGTAGCTTTCAATTTTAATTAATTTCGGAGTACTGGAGTAATGATGAAAGGCATTTTGTTGGCGGGGGGATCGGGTTCCAGGCTGTATCCTCTCACCCTTGGCATCAGCAAGCAACTTCTTCCGGTGTATGACAAACCCATGATTTACTACCCGCTTTCCGTGCTTATGGAGGCGGGAATTCGGGAAATCCTCATTATATCGACGCCTCACGATCTGCCCATATTTCAGAAAATTCTCGGCGACGGATCTCACCTGGGACTGTCGTTTTCCTATGCCGAACAACCACGTCCCGAAGGCCTTGCGCAGGCATTTATTATCGGCGGGTCGTTTATCGGCAAAGATACGGTTTGCCTGATCTTAGGAGATAATATCTTTTATGGGCCGGGCCTCACCGAAACATTGCAACGTACCGTCCAAATGACCCAGGGCGGACTGATTTTCGGGTACCTCGTGCGGGACCCCGAGCGGTACGGTGTGGTTGAATTTGATTCAAACGGAAAAGTAACGGCAATCGTGGAGAAACCCGAACATCCCCGATCCCAATATGCGGTGCCGGGGCTTTATTTTTATGACAATGATGTCGTCGACATTGCCAAGGGCCTCAAACCTTCCGACCGGGGCGAACTGGAAATCACCGATGTCAACATGGCCTATTTAAGACGCCGGGAACTCAGGGTAGAACTTCTGGGAAGGGGATTTGCCTGGCTCGATACCGGGACCCATGAAGCGCTCCAGCAGGCGGCAAGCTATGTGCAGGCGATTCAGGAAAGACAGGGGCTGAAAATTTCTTGCCTGGAGGAGATTGCCTTCCGCTTGGGCTATATTGACAGAGAGCAGCTCAGAAAACTGGCCGCCAATTTCATGAAAAACGACTACGGACATTATTTGATGGAATTAGCTGATGAAGCGGAGAGTGGTTGAAATTTTTTGAGTTGATTTGCCTGCTTTGGTTGGATACTTGATGCCGGATGTTTGATCTGCAGGATCAAGGGTGCCAGGTGTCAGGCACAGGGTAAAGCGTTCAGCGGATAGCGTATTCCATCTGATTTTCCAAGTTTGAAATTCCAAATCAATATTCCGGCTTTCAAATCCCAAGCAATTCCAAACTTATCCTTTCAGCCTTCAGCTTTGAGCTTGCCCTCAAAATCGCAACACCATACGCCTGGTTTTTGAGATCACTCAATGAAAATTAAAAATTAGAACCGTTGAATTATCCGCTATTTTCTTGACAGAATACAGGATAGAGAGTAAAAATACAAGTTTAATTAAAATCCGAGCTAGGGGGCATCAATGAACTATAAAAAGACACTCAACCTTCCAACTACCCAGTTTCCCATGAAAGCCAACCTGGCGAAACGGGAACCGGAGCAACTGAAATCATGGAATGAAACCCGTCTTTACGAACAGATCCGCAATACCTCCAAGGGAAGGGAACAGTTTATCCTCCACGACGGCCCCCCCTATGCCAACGGTTACATTCATATCGGGACGGCGCTGAACAAAATATTGAAAGATATCATCGTGCGTTCAAAACAGATGTCCGGCTTCGACGCTGTATACGTGCCGGGCTGGGATTGTCATGGGCTTCCCATCGAGCACAACGTGGACAAAGAAATCGGTGATAAAAAGAAAAATCTCAGCATGGCACAGGTTCGTCGACTGTGCCGGGCCTATGCCGAAAAATTCATCGATATCCAGCGTGAAGAATTCAAACGCCTCGGGGTAATGGGGGTTTGGGATGACCCTTATTTGACCATGAACTACGGTTATGAAGCCACCATCGCCAGGGAATGCGGCAAATTCGCCAAAGACGGCAGTTTGTTTCGCAGTAAAAAACCGATTCACTGGTGCTTTACCTGTCAAACTGCTCTGGCAGAGGCTGAAATCGAATATTCCGACGATTCCACACCGTCGATTTACGTAAAATTTGCTTTGAAAGACGATCTAAGCGCTGAAATGCCATCGCTCAAAGGCAAAGAAGTTTTTGTCATCATCTGGACAACTACCCCGTGGACGCTTCCGGCAAATCTGGCCATCGCCCTTCATCCCGATTTTGAATATGTGGCCGTGGATGTCGGCGGCGGTCAGGTGTATATTCTGGCCCGGGAACTGGTTGAAGCCTGCATGCAGACCTTCGGAATCGCCGAACATTCCATTATCGGGGAAATCGATCCGAAAACCCTTGAACGCAAACGCTGTCTGCACCCGCTGTATCAACGTGACTCCCTGATTATCCTGGGGCCCCATGTAACCCTGGAGGCCGGTACCGGTTGTGTACACACTGCCCCCGGCCACGGGCGAGAGGACCATGAAGTGGGGCTGCAATATGGCCTGGAGGTCTACTCGCCGGTGGACAACCAGGGTTGCTTTACCGAAGATGTCGAATATTTCAGCGGTGAATTTGTCTTTGATGCCAATAAAAACATCAATGCCAGATTAGACCAAATCGGGGCCCTGGTCCGGGAAGAAACCTTTGAGCACTCTTATCCGCACTGCTGGCGCTGCAAAAAACCGGTGATTTTTCGGGCCACTCCCCAGTGGTTTATTTCCATGGAAAAGACCGGTTTGCGGGAAAAATCGCTGGAGGCCATCGACAATGTCAACTGGATACCCGCCTGGGGACGGGAAAGAATTTACGGCATGATCGAAAATCGACCCGACTGGTGCGTTTCACGGCAACGGGCATGGGGCGTGCCGATTGCGGTTTTTTATTGTGAAAAATGCAATGCCTTGCTGCTCGACGAACAGGTCATGCAGGGGGTTTATCAGCTGTTTGAGGAGCACGGCGCCGATATCTGGTTTGAAAAGGACGTGTCGGAGCTTTTGCCGCATGACACTCAGTGTGAAGCATGCGGCAGCAGGCATTTTATTAAGGAGACCGACATCCTTGATGTGTGGTTCGATTCCGGTGTGAGTCATGCTGCCGTACTGGAGCAGCGGTCGTATTTAAGGTGGCCGGCCGATCTTTACCTGGAGGGCAGTGATCAGCATCGGGGATGGTTCCACAGCGCCCTGTTAACAGCCGTGGGCACCCGGGGACGGGCACCTTACGATGCTGTCTTAACCCATGGCTTTGTGGTGGATGCCGCCGGTCGAAAAATGTCCAAGTCCATCGGAAACGTGATTTCACCCAGCGAGGTGATCGAAAAATACGGCACCGAGATCCTGCGCCTCTGGGTTTCGGCATCGGACTATCGTGAGGACATTCGAATTTCCGATAATATCTTAAAACAGCTGACCGACGCCTACCGGCGCATCCGAAACACAAGCCGTTTCATGCTGGGCAACCTTTATGATTTCGACCCTGAAAAAGACGCGGTTGATTACGGTTCGATGCCGGAAATCGATCGATTTGCGCTGCACAAGCTGCAACTCATCGTCGAAAAGGCGCGCACGGCCTACGATGCTTATGAATTTCACGTTATCTACCACGCGCTCTATAACTATTGCACGTTGGATTTGTCGGCCCTTTATCTTGATATCCTGAAAGACCGGATGTATACTTCAGCACCGCAATCCGCCGAGCGCAAAAGCGCCCAGAGCGTTTTGTACATTGTGCTCGAGACCATTGCCCGGTTGATGGCTCCGATTCTACCATTTACATCCGATGAAATCTGGCAATACATGCCGGCGAAAAACGGTCGGGAATCCAGTGTCCATCTGGCGTCATTGCCTGAAATAAATCCGGCTTTCAAAGATGACGCCCTGTTTCAAAGATGGGAGTTCCTGCTGAAAATTCGCAGTGAAGTCACCAAAGCACTGGAGGAGGCCCGGGCAAAGAAACTCATCGGACATCCCCTGGACGCCTCGATAACCATATCAGCAAAAGGGGATGCATATGATGCCCTGAAACCCTATGCTGACAAGCTAAGGTCCCTGCTCATCATTTCCCAGGCTAACCTGGTAAAGGATGAGGCCCTTAAGGGTGCACTTCAGAGTGAGGAAATAGAAGGTGTGTTTATTCGGGTAGAGCCTGCAGCGGGCGAAAAATGTGAACGATGTTGGGTGCATGATACCTCTGTAGGGAGTCATTCTGAACAGGCGACTATTTGTGATCGTTGTCGGCATGCACTGGCCGGGATGGGGTAGTTGCAGCCCGGCAGGCTGCACACCGGAGCCTAACGTTGCAGCATTTGGGTGGACCTGGTCGGAGAAGATTGGGTTTGTGCGCTTAAACCCAACCCTTAGTATTAGGTGTCTGGTGTCAGGTTTCGGGTGTCAGGAAGGCGAGTCGCTAAATCCTCGTATGAAACTTCATGAAATTCAATGTCGATTTCATGAGTTTTATTAAAAAAGGATATGTCAGGGAACTCGCTTCGCTCGCACCCTGACCTACACAA
>Ga0316194_10001343_pt1 | contig 16923 bp, 14 predicted proteins | sample CroRivsedime1_MG_FD_204936 | JGI IMG/M metagenome (GOLD analysis project Ga0316194, IMG submission 204936) | Coastal sediment microbial communities from Maine, United States - Cross River sediment 1 | ecosystem: Environmental > Aquatic > Marine > Coastal > Sediment | place: USA: Maine...
ATCTGGGCGGCAGCCACCTCCGCCGATCTCCGCGAGACCATCGAGGACTTTCCCGAACAGCTGGAAACCGTGGTCGGCGAGCGCGGTGTGACGCTGTCCGGTGGGCAGAAACAGCGGGCAACCCTGGCCCGTGGTCTGATCCGTCACGCGCCCGTGCTCGTTCTGGACGATTGCTTCTCCAGCGTAGACACGAAAACGGAAGAGCACATCCTCTCCGAGCTGTCGCGACTGAGAAGCGGCCAGACCACGATTCTGGTTTCGCACCGGGTCAGCACCGCCCGTCACTCGGATCGTATCGTCATGATGGACGGTGGAAGGATCGTCGAGGAAGGCAGTCATGAGGCGCTGATCGAGAAAGGCGGGCTGTACGCCGAACTCGAGCGGATCCAGCGGGAAGGTGCGGACGAAACAGACTTCGAATTCCTGGGGGCAACCCCCTGATGGCCGAAGCCAACGCCAAACCGACCCGCAGGGACTACTCCATGTTCGATGCCGAGCTCTCGGGCGCGGTTCTGAACCTGTCTCTGCTCCGCCGCCTGCTCCGCTGGATGAAGCCTTATCGGCTGACCTTCGCGATAAGTGCCGTGCTCATCGTCATCGCCTCCACTTTGCAGGTGATGCAGCCGGTGATCATCTCTGTGGTGGTGATCGACCACATCATCCGCCAGGAATCGGAATCACTCGCACCCGATCTGGGACTGGTCGATCTGACCGACTGGCTCAGCGTGACGCTGGATGTGCATCCGCTGCTGGCCGCCTGCCTGCTCTACACCCTGGTTTACCTTGGCTGGGCGGCGGTCGGCCACGCGCACCGGTTGACGCTGATCAGCTCGGTAATCAACGGCCTCCGGGATCTGCGCCAGGATCTGTTCAGACACCTGGAAACCCGGCCTTCCTCCTTCTACGACCGGGTTGCCGTGGGCCGGGTGATGACCAGGGTGACCAACGACGTGGAGGCGCTCTACGAGCTGCTGCGCGGTATCGGCACCCTGATCGGCGAGTTCGTGCCCTTCTTCGTTGCGCTCACCATCATGCTCGCCATCGATGTGGAGCTGACCCTCATTCTGCTGCTGGCGTTGCCGATCATGGGCAGCGTCACCTATTTCTTCAGACAGGCCACGCGGCATCTGTTCCGGCTGGTGCGGCTTTCGGTTTCATCTCTGAACCAGTACATGCAGGAGAATCTGGCCGGCATGCAGGTGGTGCAGCTCTCCGACCGGCAGGCGGAAAACCGCGATCGCTATACGGAGATCAACAAAGAGAACCGCGGCTGGGAAATGAAGAGCGCCCGGCTGGAGACCCTCTATGGCGCTTTCACCGACTCCATGGCCCACATCGCCCTCGGCGTGATCATCTGGTACGCGGGCGGCGAAGTCGTGCAGGGCTACATGTCGCTCGGCGGGGTCATTCTCTTTACCCGCTTCATCGACATGCTGTTCCATCCCATCGTGGTGCTCGGCGAGCAGACCAATATCCTGTTCCGGGCCATGGCGTCCGGCGAGCGCATCTTCCAGGCGCTGGACTGGGACGAGAAGATCCACGAACCGGCCGAACCGGCCACCCTCCCGGATCGACTGCGTGGCGAGGTCCGCTTCGAGCATCTGGACTTCGGCTACGACGAGGACGTGCAGATCCTGCACGACGTCAGCTTCACCATCGAGCCGGGCGAGAAGCTCGCCATCGTCGGCCCTACCGGCTCCGGCAAGAGCACCATGATCCGGCTGCTCGGCAGGTTCTATGACTTCGACGACGGGCAGATCTTCCTCGACGGCATCGATCTGAACCGGATTCACACCCGCGACCTCCGGCGCCGCATCGGCGTGGTGCTGCAGGACTTCCACATCTTCTCCGGCACCATCTACGACAACATCGCCCTCGGCGATCCCCGGGTGACCCGGGAGATGGCGGAACAGGCCGCACAACGGGTGAACGCGCACAGCTTCATCAGCGCCCTGCCGAAGGGATACGACACGCCACTCTCAGAGCGGGGCCAGAATCTCTCTCAGGGACAGCGGCAGCTGCTCGCCTTCGCCCGGGTGCTGGCGGCAGATCCGGAGATCCTGGTGCTGGATGAAGCAACTGCCAGCATCGACACGGAAACAGAGCTCCTCATTCAGGATGCGCTCAGAAAGCTCACCGAGGGCCGCACGTCCATTCTGATCGCCCACAGATTGCAGACCATTCAGGAAGCAGATCGGGTGCTGGTGCTGCAGAACGGCCGGGTGGAGGAACTTGGTACGCATGAGGAACTGCTGGCGGCGGGCGGCCTCTACCACACGCTGCACTCGCTGCAGTTCCAGTCCGAACCGGACGATGCATGAGATCCGATCGGAAGAGAACAACATGGACTTGATCAAACAAGCTGAAAGCCTGGCCCCGTTGCTTCGAGAAACTGCTCGCGAAGCTGAAGCCAATCGCAAACCACTCGACCACGTGATCGAAGCTATTCGAGAAAGCGGCCTCTTTTCTCTCATGGTGCCGAAACAATATGGCGGTCACGAGTCAGACCTGGATGTCTTTTTCGATGTGGTGCTGACCCTCTCACGCGCCGATGCCTCCATGGGTTGGATCACCGGTTTCTACATCGAACACAATCTGTGGCTGTTCAACTATGCCGAAGACGTCTGCGCCAAAGTGCTCGATGGCAACGACCATGTGCTGGCACCCGCCGCGCTCAACATAGGCGCCGGCCAGGCAACGAAGGTTGACGGCGGCTATGTGCTCAACGGGCAATGGCAATGGGGCACAGGAATTGTGCATGGCACCTGGGTACTGGCAGGCGGTCTCGTCATGGACGAGGTAACCGGTCCAGTACCCACGTTCTTTCTAATGCCGAAATCCGATGTGGAACCCATCGATACCTGGCACGTCACCGGCATGTGTGCGACGGGATCATGGGACTTCAAAATCGATGATGTCTTCGTCCCTGATGATCACGCGCTGCCTTTCCAGCAGTTTCTAGACGCAACCTCCGGCATTGCTGAAAGGTATCCAGGTCCGCTCTACAGTACGCCCCTCATGCCCGTGCTCGGGTTTGCGGCTGGCCTGCCGATATTGGGTGCCGCACAGATGGTGCTGGCAGAGTTTTCAAGTCAGATGCGCCATAAAATCGAGAACAACGTGCTGCGGGCCGGCACGCCCCTGCCGGATGTGAGCGGTGTCATCGGCGAAGCAGCCTTGAAAATTGACACAGCGGAGTTAGTGCTTCGAGATGTGCTGGCCGAAGTCATGGCAAAGCGCAACAAAGCCACCAACGAAGAACGCAGCCACTGGCTTTCGCGTATGGCCTATGCCGTCTACACGTGCAAAGAGGCGGTGCTTCGGATGAGCGAAGAGACCGGTGCCAGTGGCGGATTCTTAAGCAATCCGATCCAGCGCGCAGTCAGAGATATCTCTATTGCCACCAATCATATTGTCTTTTCCAAGGCAGGCCGCTACGGCGATGTGGGACGAGCGATACTGGGACAGAACGCCGCCAACGCCCGGGTGTGATGAAGACGCAATGCAGCCGAGCCTTTCTGAAACTTCGCGACTCTTTACGCGTAACGTTTGATGAGTTGTTTCCCCAGCGACATCATGTGCACCTGATCCGGTCCGTCGGCCTGCCGGCACCAACGCGCGTAGTTGTAGGCTTCCGCCATCGGATAGTCTGCGGTTAGTCCGCCTGCCCCGTGGATCTGCATACATCTGTCGATCACGCCCTGCGCCATCAGGGGCACCGTAATCTTGGCAGCGGCGATCAGGTCACGTGCATCCTTGGCGCCCACTTCATCCATTTTTCGAGCGGTTTTCAGAGTGAGCAGGCGCGCCTGTTCTATTTCGCTCCACGACTTGGCAATGTCTTCCAGTACCGACTGATGCTCTGACAGCTTCCGCCCGAAGGTCTCGCGCTCTACAGACCGGCGACATGCGAACTCCACCGCTCGCTGAGCAGAGCCGATCAGACGCATACAGTGATGGATCCGACCGGGGCCCAATCGCCCCTGGGCAATCTCGAAGCCGCGCCCCTCTCCAAGCAGGATGTTCTCCTTCGGGACGCGTACGTTATTGAAGTGCACCTCGGCATGCCCCAGCGGGGCATCGTCGTAGCCAAGCGTCGTCAACGGCCGAACGATCTCCAGCCCTTCTGTGTCGCGCGGAACGAGCACCTGGCTTTGCTGTAAGTGACGGTTCGGGTTGTCCGGATCGGACTTACCCATGACGATGAATATCTTCGTACGCTCATAGGGCGCGTTGGTGATAAACCACTTACGGCCATTGATCACATACTCATCGCCCTCCCTGACAATGCTGGTCCGGACGTTGGTTGCATCGCTGGAAGCCACATCGGGCTCCGTCATCGCATAGGAAGACCTGATCTCCCCATCCAGCAAAGGCTCCAGCCACTGAGCTTGCTGCGCTTCAGTAGCGTACTTGAGAAAGACTTCCATGTTGCCCGTATCCGGCGCGTTGCAGTTGAAGACCTCAGGACTCCACAGCACGCGGCCCATGATCTCGGCGAGCGGGCAGTATTGCTCGTTCGTCAGTCCGCCGTGGTTGGCCGGCATCCAGAGATTCCATAAACCCGCTTCCCGGGCCTTGCTCTTGAGCGCCTCCATGAGCGGCACAGTCGAGAATCTATCCTCCAGACCATTGAGCTGCGTGACGTAGGCCTCTTCGTTGGGATAGATATGCGTGTCCATGAACGCAGTCAGACGACTGACGAGTTCGTCAGCTTCGGTGTCGGAAAGAGCCATGCGCGTATCCTCGATCAAGTGCAGCGGTGCAGCCTAGTTGAGCGTGGCGAGAAACTCGACTGTCCGCGACGCTTCTCCGACTTCAAGCTCAAACGGGAAGGCACACAGATCGGTGACACCCAGCGACTCGAGACGCCGCACGTTTGATGCAATCTCGTTTTCGTCCCCCACGATCGCGAGATCACCCAGACCGTCAACGCCTTCGCGATCCAGCATGGCGCGATAGGACGGAATCTGCGCGTACATCGCGAACGTCTTCGCGGCAAGCGCTCGCGCCTCATCGGTCCTGCTGGTCAGTAGAACCGGGAAGCCGGCGACTACCCTCGGAGTCTCGCGTCCAACCGACGCGGCGGCGTCATTGAGGCGCGGCACGATGTGCTCCCCCAGCGTGCGCGGACCGGTTGCCCAGGTGATCGTGCCGTCTGCCAGCTCGCCGGCGAGTTTCAACATGACCGGACCCAGCGCCGCCACCAGGACCGAGGTGTCAGTGGGGGCAGGTGGCGGTTGCAGGTTGACGCGGTAGTGTTCACTTTCGTGCTGGACCGGCTGCCTGCACATCAGGGGCATCAGCACATCCAGGTAAGCGCGCATGTGGCTTGCGGGCTTATCGTAGGACAGACCCCAGGCGTTCTCGACCATGAATCTATGCGCGAGTCCGATGCCGAGCGTAAAGCGCCCGCCACAGGCGAGCTGGGTTGATGCGGCCTGCTGGCTCATCGCAACCGGGTGCCGGGTATAGGTCGGCATCACCGCGGTGCCGATTTCAATGCGCGACGTATTGGCGCCGAGTACGGCCGCGGCGGTCATCCCGTCCAGCGCAATGTTCGCGATCCACGCCGAGTCGAGCCCGGCTGCCTCGGCCGCCTTGCCGCGCTCGACCAACCCTTCGAGTTCCGGGGCGGCGCCGCTGCCCTCACCCACCATCATGCCTATCCTCATCGTGTGCCTCCCACTTGCCGCAATGCCTGCTCGAGATCATGGAAGTCCGCAAAGCCGGTATGCGGCGTCACGTCGCTCAACCAGATCTCGTCGAACTCGCGGCTGATGGCCTCCGGCAGTTCCTCCTGACGTTTCCCGGCACCGGCTGCACGGATTTTCGCCGAGTCACTGCCTGGCGGGAGTCCACCCACGCGTTCGGAGGCTGCGCGCATCAGCGCATCGTCGAACCTGTCTTTGTGCTGCAGCATGAATGCCCGAGACGTGTGTTCCAGCGTGAGCGCGAGCAACTCGTCATCCAGCGGAATGCTGCAGAACCGGGCAATTCGACGGATCATGGATTCCGGCTCCTCCACCATATGGTCGTAGGAGAGCAGCAGAACGTCGGGATTGTCCCGTTGGCCCCACCAGCTGACCAGGTGCGCCCAGTGATCGAGCCCGCGTCCGCGGCCTTTCCGCCGTGGCGCGAAGAACTCTTCGTAAGTGATCGTGCCGGGCTCGAAATACCAGCCCTCCATAAACCGGTAACCGGATTCAAACGCGTCTTTCGGATCGCGCAGGGAAACGATATACCTGGCGCCCTTGGGCACATGATCCCAGGACAGATGGCTCTTGAATCCGCGCGGCTCGGCAACCTGCTCGGCGTTGATATCGATTTCGAGCTTCTTCGCTGTCTCGATCCAGGGCACGACCCGGGAGATGTCATCGAAATCCATGTCACCGCGCGTGCGCAGCGTATGGAATGTCTGCTGCAGCAGCGTGGTGCCGCATTTTCCGGCGGGGGAAATGATCACGTCCGTCGGTCGTGGCTCATAGGCCGCGATGGAAGCCTTCATCGCATCCAGGTCCGTATTCCGCTGCGAAAGCTCGTCCATCTCGGCCATGCTCTGTGCGCGACGGCCCCAGAAGGTGTGCTCAGTCACTGCTGACTCCCATAGATTTCTGTGGCGATGATTCTAATCTGTTTCCGGCGGCCAGATTGAATCAGCCCTGCATCGACAGCCCGCCGGAGACGCTGATCGTCTGACCGGTGATGTAGCCGGCCTCCTCCGAAAGGAAGAAGCTCACCAGCCCCGGAAAGTCTTCGGGCGTCGCCAGCCGGCGCATGGGCACCGCCCGTTCCAGGGCCGATTGCAGCTTTCCGGTCGGATCCACCGCGTCGAGCAACGGCGTATCGGTCGGGCCCGGGCAGATGCTGTTGAAGGTGATGCCATCCCGGGCGTGCTCCCGCGCCAGCGTCTTCATCAGAGCGATGGTGCCGCCTTTGGCTGCGGAATAGACCGCTTCCCCTGAGGAGCCGACACGGCCCGCATCCGATGCGATGCTGACGACCCGGCCGCCACCGGCATGAATCAGATGGGGCAACACGGCGTGGGTCAGGTTGAGCGGACCGTAGAGATTGATGTCGATGACCTTGCGCCAGAAGGCGGGCTCGGTGTCGATGAAGCGGACGGACTCGTCCCAGCCCGCATTGTTCACCAGGCCCCGGATCGGGCCCTGCTCGGCGAATCCCGCGACAGCGTCCCCGACCCGCGTGAAATCGCTGACGTCCACCGCAGCGGTCCGTACCTTTCCAGCGAAGTCATCCGCCAGCGCGGCAAGCCCCGCCGCGTCTCTGTCCAGCACGCAGACGCTGTTTCCTTCCTGTACCAGCCGGGCGACGATGGCTCGGCCGATGCCACTGGCGCCGCCGCTCAGAACGATCTGCCCTTCCGCTGCCATTGCTCTTCTCCACTCACCGACGCTTCACCCGAGAGTGCGGTAAAATGCCCGCCATGAGCAAGGCCGATGACAACGGGCAACCGAAAGCAGGGGAGAAATTCCAGACGCCAGCCGGTTTCAGCGCCATCAAGGATGGCGTGAAGTCCCGCTCGAACCCTTCCCCTTCAGGGCGCAAGCCCCCGTGGCTGCGGGTACGCATTCCCAGTGGCGGCAAGTACGAGGGCGTGCGCAAGACGGTGGACGAGCACCGCCTGGCCACGGTCTGCCAGGAGTCCCACTGCCCGAACATCGGCGAATGCTGGTCCAACGGCACTGCCACCATCATGCTGATGGGCTCGGTCTGCACCCGGGCCTGCCAGTTCTGCTCCGTGGACACGGGCAACCCGAACGGCTGGCTGGATCCGGAAGAGCCCGCCAACGCGGCCAGAAGCGTGGCCCTGATGGGTCTCAGGTACGTGGTGATCACCTCGGTGGATCGCGACGATCTGGTCGATGGTGGTGCGGCGCACTACGCGGCCTGCATTCGAGCCATCAAAGCCCGCAACCCGCAGACGGCGGTGGAAGCCCTGACGCCCGACTTTTCCGGCAGCGAAGCCGCGGTCAACGAGGTCGTCAGCGCCGGTCTGGATGTGTTCGCCCAGAATCTGGAGACCGTACGCCGCCTGACCCACCCGGTCAGAGATCCAAGAGCCGGCTACCAGCAGACACTGGACGTGCTGGCCATGGGCAAGCGGGTGGAACCCGAGATCCTCACCAAATCGAGCCTCATGCTCGGCCTCGGCGAAACCGATGCCGAGATCTTTCAGGCCATGGACGACCTGCGCGCCCATGACGTGGATGTGCTCACCCTGGGCCAGTACTTGAGACCAACGGTCAACCACCTGCCGGTGGATCGCTGGGTGCGGCCGGAAGAATTCGAAGCCTACCGGGAGGCGGGCCTGGCCAGAGGGTTCCGCGAGGTGGCCTCCGGTCCGCTGGTCCGCTCCAGCTACCGGGCGGACCGGATTCTCGAAGGCGACAACCTGGGACTGATCCCCGTCCGCTCGCTCTGACCTCTCAACTCCGACCTCTGAAGAAAAGAACAAACGGAATACCCACATCATGAGCCTGATCACCGAACACGACGGCCCACGTACGGCCATACAGATCATCCAGAAAGCGGAGCTCGAGACCTGGCAGGGCACGCTGTCGGCCCAGGGTCGCGCCTGGATCGACCGGCAGCAGTTCACAGCGAAGAACGGTCAGTTCGCCTGGCTGCCGGACGACCACGGCGCACCGGACTCGGTGGTCGTCGGCTGGGATGGCGAAGAAGCCTTCACCGCCCTCGGCAGCCTGCCGTTCAAGTTGCCGGAAGGGGTCTACGAGCTGGCCAGCGCCGTCAGCGATCAGCAGCTGCTCGGCTGGGGATTGGGCGCGTATCACTTCGATCAGTTCAAGGCTGCCGATCGGCAACCGGCGCAGCTGCTGCTGCCGGCAAGCGCCAACGCCGAAGCCCTCGCCAATCAGGTGAACGCCATTCAGCTGGTCCGGGATCTCATCAACCTGCCCGCGGACGAGCTGAATCCTTCGCGCCTGGCGGAAGAGGCCACCCAGCTTGCCGACAGTTTTGGCGCCGAAGTCGAGGTGACCGTGGGCGACGACCTGCTCGCTGCCGGTTTCAACACCATCCACGCCGTCGGGCGGGCCGCGGAGGATGCGCCCCGGCTCATCGATATCCGCTGGGGTGATCCGACGCATCCGAAAGTGAGCCTGATCGGCAAGGGCGTGTGCTTCGACAGCGGCGGGCTCGACATCAAGCCCGCCAGCGGCATGCGGACCATGAAGAAGGACATGGGCGGTGCGGCCAACGTGCTCGGCCTCGCCCAGCTGATCATGGCCAGCGGCCTGCCCGTCCGCCTTCGGGTGCTGGTGCCTGCCGTCGAAAACGCCATCAGCGGCAACGCCTACCGACCCGGTGACATCATCCAGACCTATAAAGGCATCAGCGTGGAGGTGGACAACACGGACGCGGAAGGCCGGCTGGTGATGTGCGACGCGCTGGCGCTGGCTGCCGAAGAAACGCCCGAGGTGATGCTCGACTATTCCACCCTCACCGGCTCAGCGCGAGCCGCTGTTGGCGCCGAAATCGCCGCCATGTTCGCCAATGACGATGCGCTCGCTGAAGGCATCGCAGCTGGCGCCAACGCCATTGCGGATCCGGTCTGGCGGCTGCCTCTCTATGGACCCTATGGCTACATGCTGAAGAGCAAGGTCGCCGACACCGTGAATTCCGCGAGCCTCCCCTATGGCGGCGCCATCACCGCCGCACTGTTCCTCGAAAAATTCGTCGATGAGGTAGCCTGGGCCCACTTCGACATCATGGCCTTCAACATCCGCAGCCGACCGGGCCACCCGGAAGGTGGCGAGGCCATGGGTGTGCGGGCGGCCTATCAGTATCTACAGGAGCGCTTCGGTGGCTGAGTTCTTCAAAACGCTGGAGGCCGGTGCGCTGGGCGACGATACCCCCCTTGCGGAGGTGCTCGACGCCCTGCGGTTCAACGCCGATGGTCTGGTGCCCGCCATCGCCCAGGATGCCGGTTCCAGAGAAGTACTCATGCTGGCCTGGATGAACCGGGAAGCGATAGAGCGCACCCTGGCCGAGGGCTATGCCTGCTACTACTCCCGCTCCCGCCAGGCCATGTGGCGCAAGGGCGAGACTTCCGGCCACCTGCAGGCGCTGAAATCCCTGCGTTTCGATTGCGACGGGGATGCCGTCCTGCTCAGCGTCGAGCAGACCGGGCCGGCCTGTCACACCAACCGGTCGAACTGCTTTTATCTGGAAGTTCAGGGTAATCAGGTGACCATGGTCAGCGCCCCGGAAGCCTGACAGCCGGCTTTGCCAACGCTTTTCCCCGGAGAGACGACTGGCATATACTCCGCCGCCCTGAACCCTACCGGGCGAGCGCACCACCCGAACCAGGCCTGAAATCATGGACGTCTATTTCCACAACACCCTCTCCGGCAAGAAGGAGAAGTTCGAACCGCTGGATCCGAACCGGGTGACCGTGTACGTCTGTGGCCCGACAGTCTATGACTTCGTGCACATCGGCAACGGCCGTCCGGCCGTCGTCTTCGATGTCCTGATCCGGCTTCTTTCCACCCTCTATCCCCGGGTGGACTACGTCCGGAACATCACGGACATCGACGACAAGATAAACAAGGCGGCGCTCGAGAACGGCGAGCCCATCTCCGCTCTGGCCGACCGCTACACGGCAGCGTACGAGGAGGACATCGCCGCGCTGGGCGTGCTCGAGCCGCTGGCCATTCCGAGAGCCACACACCACATTCCCGAGATCATCCGGATGATCGAGAAGCTGATCGAAGGCGGACATGCCTACCCAGCGGACGGTCACGTGCTCTTTCACGTGCCCTCGGATCCGGAATACGGCACCCTCTCCCGCCGCTCGCTGGAAGACATGGTGGACGGCGCCCGAGTGGAGGTTGCGCCTTATAAGCAGGATCCGAAGGATTTCGTGCTCTGGAAGCCGTCAACGGACGAGCAGCCAGGCTGGGACAGCCCCTGGGGCCGTGGCCGGCCCGGCTGGCACATCGAGTGCTCGGCGATGATCGAGAAGCATCTCGGCAACGTCATCGACATCCACGGCGGCGGCTCCGACCTTACCTTCCCGCACCATGAGAACGAAGCGGCCCAGAGTCGCTGCGCACACGGCAGTGACGAGTACGTTCGCTACTGGCTGCACAACGGCATGCTCACCATGGGCCAGGAGAAAATGTCGAAGTCGCTGGGCAACGTGGTCACCATTCGCGATCTGAGGGAGAAGTTCCCGGGCGAGGTGCTCCGCTACGCGCTGCTCTCCGCTCAGTACCGATCTTCGCTCGCCTGGTCGGAAGACCTGCTCAGGCAGCACAAGGCCAGCCTGGACAGGCTCTATGGCGCGCTCGACGAGGCCAGCAACGAAACGTCTGCCAGCTACCAGGGTCTGGCGATAGATGCCTATCCGAAAGGTGTGGCAGATGCGCTCGCGGACGATCTGAATACACCAGAGGCTCTGGCGGCCATGCACCAGATCGCCGGTGTGATTCACAAGACGACGGACGAAGACGAGAAGCAGCGTCTGCGCGGCGAGCTGCTGGCCGGCGGCTGGCTGCTCGGCCTGTTGATCCGACCGGCAACCGAGTACTTTCAGGCCGACAGCACGCTGGACGCCACCACCATCGAGGCGCGCATCACCGCCCGCAACGAAGCCCGGGCGAACAAGGACTACGCCGGCGCAGACGCGATCCGCGACGAACTGCTCGAGGCCGGTATCGAGCTCGAGGACACCCGGGAGGGCACGCGTTGGAAGGTGATCGGGAAGCCGGGCGACTGATCGATTCCAGTCACCTCGAGGTAGGCATCGTCGGCGCCGGGATCGCCGGCACCACGCTCGCCATCGCGCTCAAGCAATCCGGCCTGGCAGTCCGTCTCTACGACGTTCCGGTCGCAGAACCACGCTCCGCTGCGCCCCTGCTCCTCACCTCGAACGGAACGCGGGTGCTGCATGCCATCGGGCTGAAGGAGCCGCTCGCAGCGATCGCCCTGCTGCCGCAGTTTTCCACTTTGCGGCATGCCCGCACGGCATTTCTCTTGAGCCAGCGGCCTCTTGGCGCTTTCTCCGAGGCCCGCTACGGCGCCCCGGACGTTCTGGTGGACGGCGCGCGCCTCGTTCAGCTTCTGCGGGACACGGCCGGAGCCATCGGCATCCCCCTGGAGACCAAATCGCCCGTTACAGGCGTTGACGCGGGCACCGCTATGCTCACCTTTGCCGACGGCCGGCAGGTTCCGCATCTGGCCGTCGCTGCTGCCTGCGGGATTCCGACAGACCAGGAAGCGCCCGGCCTCGCCGACCTTCTGAATGCGCGCACCTGGTCGCAACCCGAAGACCACATCGCTATTTGCGCTGTTGGCAGCCGCGCCGAGCCTGTCCGGGATCACGACCGCTTCCTCAACACCTGGATCGCAGATGGACTCGTGGCTGTCGAGGAACCGATGAGTCCAGCCGGAGAAGATCAGCCGCTGGCGCTGACCGTGCTTGCGCCTGCGGAGGCGTTCACCGATCCTGGTGAATCTCCAGCCGCGATGCTCGAGCGCATGCTCGAGGGCACCCATCCTCATCTCCGCACGCTTCTGCGGGATCCACGCGTAGAACGGGCCTGGGAGCCCGTCGCGGATATCGCCGAGTTCTGGTTTGCGGAAAAGCTGGTGCTGCTCGGGGGCGCCTGTCATGCCCATCCTGGATTCCCTGCCCTCAATGCCAGTGCAGCACTGGAGGACGCCTGGATACTTTCGCGGATGATGGAACGCTGGGAAGAGTCCCCGCACGAGGGCTTTGCCGACTACGAGCGTTTCCGCCAGCCCAGGGCCAGACGACTGCGCGCCTTCGCCGAGGCGGAGCGAACGACGCTCACAGAGCGCTCGACCACGGCCGCCTGGCAGCGGAACCTGAAGTGGTCGCTGACCAGCCGGTTCCTGCCCGAGATCGCCATGCAGCGCACAGACTGGCTGTATGGCTACGACTGCATCAGGGGATTCGCCTGAGGCCGAGCTCGATCAGCTGCGGAACAGACGTTCCAGCCGATCAAGATCGTTGATCACCCGCCATTGACCACCGCCCTGCTGAACACGGGTCTCCCATTCTGTGAGGCGATCCAGGTACTCGCGAGGGTCCACGTTGTCCGAGCGCAGCTTGGTCACGTTCATCGCCACCACGTCCACGTCGGTGAAGGTCAGGCTGAAGTCGCGCACGTAGCCTTCCTTCAGGTCTTCCTTCAGGTCCGAGAAGATGAAGATGGTCTTCCTGCCCGGGTCTTTCTCGTTCAGGTACTCGAGCGCCTGCAGCAGGCCGCCTGAGATGTCCGTGTAGCCCGCCGGCTGCACCTCATCGACAAAGGCGTTCACGGATTCCTGAAACTGCCGCTTCTGGCCGTTGGCCGTGCTCGGACGCTCATCAAAGGTCACCCGGGCGACGATGTCCTTCTCACTGAAGCTGGCCGTATCAATTCGGGCCACGGCAAACGAGTCGCCAGGATTCAGCTGCGAGAGCGTGAAGTTGATGATCTGTTGCGCCTTGCCGATCTCGTCCGTGTAGGTGCCGGAGGTATCGAGCAGCATGTACACGCCGACGTCGTGCTTGGCCGGCTCACCACAGCCGCCGAGCGCCAGCACAAGCCCGAGCATCAGCCCGCCAAAAGAGTTTCGTTCGAGATTCATGCCGGGGCCTCCCCATATCGATAGTTGATCGGTTGCTCTGCGGACTCCGCCGGGACGGGATCGTCGGCGGCAGTTTCAATGGCCTGGGCCGCCCGGCGCGCACGCCGTCGTGCCGACACACGCTCCATCCAGAGCGGCGCGAAGATCACCAGATCGTAGACATGCAACGTCACTACGCCGGCCTGCCAGGCAAGGTTTCCGGCCAGCCGCAGGGCGACGATGATCAGATCCATGATGCCCATCACCACCAGGCTCGCCACGTGGCGGAAGGTCTGAATGAAGGACTCCAGCGGGATCGCCACGAAGGTGAGCGCGAAAGGCAATACAAAGCCCATGCCCATCTGTGCTGCTGTGGTGATCCAGAGGGTTTCCGCAGCCATGCTCGACTCTGCAATGCCGCGCAGCGCAGAGGCCGTCGCCAGCTCATCCTGAAGCAGCACCTCGCGCATGTAGGCGAGTCCCGCCTCCACGCAGGCAAGCGTGGTCAAAAGCCCCAGAGACACCCAGACCATGGTCAGCCGGGTGCGCTCAGGCAGCGCCGATATAACGGGGAACAGCCGGGTGATCCGCAGGCTTTCCATCAGGAACAGGCCCATGGACATCTCCACCAGAATGATCACCAGCGCAGCAATGTCTGCGGTCTGGAACGGGCCGATATAGCTCGTGCCACCCACCATCTCGGCCATGGGCCGGGCGATGAGCGAGAAGTTGATCACGGCGCCGCCGATGGCAATCAGCATCACCAGGCTGGCGATGGCGAACTGCACCAGTGCCGAGGTGGACAGCGAGCGCAGCGCGTGGTCGCGCCCTTCAACGATGGCTTCGTACTCGGCCATGTGCCGGTCGATGCTGCGAGATCGCTCCAGAATGGAGTTCACGGCCCGGTCCGTACGCTTGAGCGTCGCCTGAATCGTCTGCCAGGCAGGGCGCATGCGGGAAAGCAGCTGATGCCGCTTCCGGCTCGCATCCCGATAGGCCTTCAGAGAGTCCGCCTCAGCCCGCGCGAGCGAACCATGGATGGCTTCCAGCACGTGTTTGACGGTCGGATCGGCCTTCACACTCACCTTGGCCACCGCATCCACGGCCTTGCTCCAGCCCGGCACTTCGGGCGGCACGTCCGTTGCGTTCTGATGATCCTCGTCGATACGGGCAATCGTCTCGGACAGCAGCCGCTGGGTCTCCGGGTATCGCGCCAGATCCCGGTTTACTGTTGCGGTGATCCGTTCGAACTCCCGGCTTACCAGCCGTTCCTTCGCTTCACTGCCCTGGGCCAGAAGCACCTGCCGGCTGCGCTCGGCCAGGCCCGTTCTCGCACGCGAGAGTGCCCGTCCGGCAAGTCGCAGCTGGCCGCGCAGCGTTCGCGCCAGCGCCATGAGCGCGCCTCTCGCCGAGCTGCGGCCGAGATAGAGGGCGGTCATGATCAGCACGATCCAGATCAGAGCGGACAGCCACGGGCTGTCCGTCAGCATCAAAAGCGTCTCCATGAGGTTGATCCCCTGTTGATCCCTTGTTCCAAAAAAACGGTTCTAAAAAAAGCGGTTCTCAAAAACGGTTCTCGAGAACACCCACCGAAGAGGCACCCGCCCCATCCGGTTCTCTCTTGGCATTCCCGGCCGAAAAGTCTGACCAACTCAGCGCCGGTGAAGTGTGATCGGAGTATCAGTCCTCGGCAGCCAGGGGTATTGATTTGCCCCGCTGGGCAGCTTCCTTAACCTTTTCTCAATCTGGCTTAAACTAGCCGGCCTAACTGAACGCCAGCATCCACCCGTCCATCGGAGGCAGACACCCATGAGCCGCACCATTCAACAGTTCGTCGACGATCGCTGGGATGAAAGCATCATCCCCGCCCTGTGTGAGTACGTGCGCATCCCCAACAAGTCCCCCATGTTCGATCCGGACTGGGAGGCGAACGGCCACATGCAGACGGCGGTCGAGCTGCTCGACGCCTGGTGCGACAGCATCGAGATCGCCGGCATGACGAGAAAGGTGGTCAAACTGCCTGGCCGCACACCGGTGCTCGTCTGTGAGATTCCGGCCACGGCGGAAGGCGCCGGCACCGTGTTGCTCTATGGCCACTACGACAAGCAGCCCGAGTTTCTCGGCTGGGAGCCGGGGCTCTCGCCCTGGGAGCCGGTGCTGCGCGACGGCAGGCTCTATGGTCGCGGCGGCGCCGACGATGGCTATGCCCTGTTCGGCAGCCTGACGGCCATCGCCGCCCTGCAGGCGGAAGGCATCGACCACGGCCGCTGCGTGGTGCTGGTGGAAGGCTGCGAAGAGAGCGGCAGCTTCGATCTGCCCTACTACATGGAAGCGCTGGCGGAGGAAATCGGCACACCGGAGCTGGTCATCTGCCTGGACGCGGAATGCGGCAACTACGACCAGCTCTGGATCACCACCTCGCTGCGCGGCATCGTGCCGGGCGCATTGTCGGTAAAGGTGCTCGAGGAAGGCCAGCACTCGGGCATGTCCGGCGGGATCGTTCCCTCCAGCTTCCGGGTGCTGCGCCAGCTCATGGAGCGGGTTGAGAACGCGGAGACCGGCGAGCTGCTGCCGAGCCTGTATGTGGATGTGCCCGATTCGGCCATCCGGCAGGCCGAGCAGGCGGCTCAGGTGCTCGGGCCGGCGATCTACGAGAAGTTTCCCTGGGCTGGGGATACCCGGCCACAGACGGACGACCCCGCCGAGCTGCTGATCAACAACACCTGGCGACCGAGCCTGGCCACCACCGGGCTTTCCGGGGCGCCGGAAGTGGGCGATGCGGGCAATACGCTGCGCCCTGAAACCAGCGCGCAGCTGAGTTTCCGCCTGCCGCCCACACTGAACGCAGACGAAGCACTGGCCGTGCTCAAATCAGAGCTGGAGCGCGACCCGCCTTACGGCGCCCAGGTCTCTTTCGATACCCATACTGCCCAGGCAGGTTGGGCGGCGCCGCCCATGGACGCCTGGCTCGAGAAGGCGGTGAACGATGCCTCTCAGGCGTACTTCTCACGCCCAGCCATGTATATGGGCTGTGGCGGCACCATCCCCTTCATGAAGATGCTGGGTGATGCTTATCCGGGCGTGCAGTTCATGGTGACCGGCGTGCTGGGCCCGAAATCCAATGCCCACGGACCGAACGAGTTTCTGGAGATCGCCACCGGAAAGCGGGTCACGGCCTGCGTGGCAGACGTGCTGGCGGATCACGCCAGCCGCTGAAGGGGCCTGCGGGGATTCTCTGACGGAAGCGCAGCGGGCTTATTGCACGTGCAACAGGTCTGTTGCTACTGCACCAGGTCTGTT
>Ga0316194_10001346_pt1 | contig 16906 bp, 15 predicted proteins | sample CroRivsedime1_MG_FD_204936 | JGI IMG/M metagenome (GOLD analysis project Ga0316194, IMG submission 204936) | Coastal sediment microbial communities from Maine, United States - Cross River sediment 1 | ecosystem: Environmental > Aquatic > Marine > Coastal > Sediment | place: USA: Maine...
GCCTTTACTCAGTCACGCTCTGCTGCACTTTCGGGTATCCGAGATTCCTCTGCAACGGACGATCGAATCTCGGAAGGCGTCTAACACCAACCTGCTCTGATGCTGTGCCTAGCCTGCGGTGGCGTCGTAGGTGATGTCTTTCAGTGACAGGGCGGTGGACGGATCGTCGGTGCTCAGGCTGACGAAGTCGAAGAGATCCCGGTCGCCGAGGTGGGAGGGGACCACGTGGCGGAGACTGCGGGCGATGTTTTCTACCCGCCCCGGCGTTGCCCGGTCCCAGCCTTGCAGCATCTCCTTGACCACCTGGCGCTGCAGGTTGTCCTGGGAACCGCAGAGATTGCAGGGGATGATCGGGTAATCGCGGATCTCGGCGAAACGCTCGATGTCCCGTTCGCGACAGTAGTAGAGTGGGCGGATCACCATGTTGGCGCCATCGTCACTTCTCAGCTTCGGTGGCATGGCCTTCAGCCGGCCACCGTGAAAGAGGTTCAGGAAGAGCGTTTCCACCACGTCATCGAGATGGTGGCCGAGGGCGATCTTGTCCGCGCCGATCTTTTTGGCGTGACTGTAAAGAATGCCTCGGCGCATCCGCGAGCAGACCGGGCAGGTGGTCTTGCCTTCCGGGGTGAGGGCCTGAACCACACTGTAGGTATCCTCTTCGAGGATCTCGTAATCGACGTCGATCGATGAGAAATATCCGGGCAGTACGTCTTCGGGGAAGCCCGGCTGCTTCTGATCCAGGTTCACGGCCACCAGATGGAAGTCGATGGGCGCGTTCAGCTTGAGGTTCCTGAGGAGGTCGAGCAGCGTGTAGGAATCCTTGCCGCCGGAGACGCAGACCATCACCTTGTCTCCGTGCTCGATCATGCCGTAATCGACGATGGCATTTCCCACCAGCCGACGCAGCTTCTTCTGCAGCTTGTTCTGATCGTAGCGGGCCTTCTCCGCCCGGCTTCGAGTCCGTTCGGAGCTCACGATCAGTTCAAGCCTCGAAGCACGGTGATCGGCGGCGCGGCAATGAGCTGACGGGTGCCGAGAATGCCGACCAGGAGAATCAGCGCGGCGCCGATCAGCGGTCCGGCGATCCAGAGCCAGGGATGGACGGTGGCTTTGAGCTCGAACACCTGCGTCTGCAGGATGAGCACAGTCACCTCCGCGCCCACTACGGCGACCACGCCGGCGAACAACCCGAGCGCCGCAAACTCAGCGGTCAGGGAACTGGCGATCAGCTTGCGGGTGCCACCGAGGGTGCGAATCAGCGCATGCTCGCTCATCCGGGCATCCCGGCTCGCGTGAATGCTGGCAATGAGCACCAGACAACCGGACGCCAGCACCAGCGCCAGGACCAGCTCCACCGCCTGAGTGACCCGGGCAATGATGCTCTGCACCTGGGCGATGATGGCATCCACCTCGATCACGGTAATGGTCGGGAAGCGGGACAGCAGTTCGTTCAGAAACTGCTTGTTGTCACGCTCCAGATAGAAGCTCGTCATCCAGGTGGCAGGGAAGTCCTCCAGCGCGCCCGGCGAGAAGATGATGAAAAAGTTGGGCCGCATGCTCTCCCAGTTGAGACGGCGCAGGTTTACCACCTCCACATCCAGCGCTTCGCCACCGATATCGAAGCTGAGCACGTCACCGATGGACAACCCCAGGTCGTAGGCATAGTCGTCTTCGAGCGACACCATGGGCCGGTTGTCGTCCGCGGACCACCAGTCGCCATCCACCAGGGTGTTGTCATCCGGCATGTCGGCGGCCCAGGTGAGGTTGCGGCCGGAGGAGAGACGGGGACCATCTTCCATTTCTGAACGATGCGCCGCCTCCCACTCTTTGGCATCGATGCCATTCACGGCCGTGATCCGACCTCGAATCATCGGGAACAGTCCGCCCTGCTCCCGGCTGTTCGCTGCCAGCAGCGAGCCGATCTCCTCCACGTCTTGCGGTGCGATATTCAGAGCAAAATGATTGGGCGCATTTTCCGGTACCTGATTGCGCCACTCGTCGAGCAAGGCGGTCCGCAGCAGAAGCAGGATCAGCAGCAGCATGATCGCCAGGCCGAAGATGAGTATCTGAGCAGTGTTTTCCTTACGCCGGCGCTGCAGGCCAGCCAGGGCCAGACGCAGGCCGCTGCCTGCCTGCATGCCGACCACGCGTCCGCCGCGCAATAACAGCGTCGCCAGCGCACCGAACAGGGCAAGCGCCCCCAACGTGCCGAGCAGGGTCCAGGCGGTCAGCGCGATGCTGCCGGAGTACCAGATCAGCAGGCCCAGGCTACCGACGACCGCCGCACCGTAGCTGGCGATCTGCGAGGGTGGGGCCGCGCCAACGTCGCGACGGATGACCCGCATGGGTGAGATGTTCTTCAGGTGCAGAAGTGGCGGCAGCGCAAAGGCGATGGCGCAGATGAGTCCGGTCACCGCGCCGAGCAGGAACGGCCGGGCACTGGGCATGGGCAGCTCAACGGGAATCAGGCTCTGCAGCAGAAGCACAATGCCCATATGCAGACCGCTGCCGACCAGCAGGCCGAGCGACACGGCGATGCTGCCGACCGCAACGAGCAACCCGATGTAGGAATAGAGGATCTGATTCGGCGTCGCACCCAGCGTCTTCAGCACGCCGACATGATCATAGTGACGGCGCGCATAGCGATGCGCAGAGAGCGCTACGGCGACACCCGCGAGGAGAACGCCAAGCAGGCCACCGAGCAGCAGAAAACTCTCGGCCCGATTCAGCGCCGAGCCGATGGTCGGGCTCGATTCCTTGATGCTGCGCCACCAGAAGTTCGGATCTTCCTCCAGATCGAGCTGGCCTTTGAGCGTGTCGAGGGCACCGTCATCGCCACGCAGCAGCAATCGGTAGGAGAGTCGGCTGCCCGGTTGCACCACCTGCGTGGCCGGCACGTCCTCGATCCGCATCAGCAATCGAGGCCCGAGGTCGTACATGCTGCCGCCCCGGTCAGGTTCCGAGGTCAGCACTTTGCTGATGGTCAGCTTGGCATAGCCGACTTCCACCTGATCACCGAGCTCGACGCCGAGCGACGGGAACAGCCTTCCGTCGAGCCATACCTCGCCCTGCTCCGGCAATTCCGTGGTTACCACCGGCGGGGTGAATGGCACGTCGGTCACCCTGAGCACGCCGCGCAGCGGGTAGCCAGGGCCCACCGCTTTGACGCTGACCAGTGAGTTTTTCTCGTCAGCAGTGAAGACCATGGAGGGAAAAGACAGAGTGTCCGCGGTATCGAGGCCGAGTTCCGCGGCGGCCTGACGAAACTCATCGGGGATCTTCGCGGAGCTGCCGATGTAGCGGTCGGCGGCAAGGAACGTGGAAGACTCTTTCAGCAGCGCCTGATGCAGCCGGTCGACGAACAGGCTCACCGCGGTGACCGTGCCTACGGCAACCATCAAAGCGATCACCAGCAGACCCAGCTCGCCGCCCCGCCAATCACGCCAGGCCAGCCTGAGTATGAAACTCAAACTCATCTCAAGCTCCTATGCGACGATCCGGCCACTGTCGATCTCCACTATCCGCTGGCAACGGGCCGCCAGCCGATCATCATGGGTGACCAGCACCAGGGTGGTATCGAACTCTGCATTCAACTCGAACAGCAGCTCGATGATCTTCTGCCCAGTCCGGGTGTCCAGGTTGCCCGTCGGCTCATCGGCGAAAAGGACGTTCGGCCGGGAGGCAAAGGCGCGGGCAATTGCCACCCGCTGCTGCTCGCCGCCGGACAGCTGCCGGGGATAATGATCCAGCCGTTCCGCCAGACCGACCTTGGCCAGCAGCTCACGCGCATCCCGCTCTGCTTCCGCTTCGCCGCGCAGCTCCGCCGGCAGCATCACGTTCTCGAGTGCGGTGAGGCTGCCGAGCAGTTGAAAGGTCTGAAACACGAAACCGATCTGCTCGCCCCGGACTTTCGCCCGCTCTTCCTCATCCAGCGCTGTCAGCTCGGCGCCGCAGAGCATCACCCGGCCGGTCGTAGGCACATCAAGCCCGGCCACAATGCCGAGCAGCGTAGTTTTACCGGAACCGGAAGCGCCGACGATCGCGACGGACTCACCCGCGTTGATTTCCAGGTCGATCCCTTCCAATATGACCAGCTCGCCTTCGGCAGTAGGCACGATCTTGGCCACACCACGGGTTTCGATCACCACAGAATTCATGGTTTCGAGATTTTCCTCTCCAGTTGAAATGACACTTGCTACGACTTCAGGCACGGCTCTCGGTGCTTCATCCAAGGCTGTTTTCAGGACTGTCATCGGGACGCTCCGGCTCTCTCTGCTTGCCATCTTGCTGGCGACGGCCTTCACGCTACCCGCACACACGTCAGAAGCGCGTGAGAATCCCAGAATTCTGGTGATGGGCGACAGTATCAGCGCCGGATACGGTATTCAACGGGACGAGGGCTGGGTGGAGCTGCTCTCCAACAGCCTCACTGAGGCCGAATATCCGCATGTAGTGATAAACGGCAGCATCAGCGGTGAAACCACCGGTGGCGGTCTCGCCCGCCTGCCGCAGGCCCTGGAAACGCATAGCCCCGAGGTGGTGGTGATCGAGCTCGGTGGTAACGACGGCCTGCGCGGCTATCCCACCGATCTGGTCCGCAGCAACCTCAAGCAGATGGTGGAGCTTTCTCTGGCCCGGGAAGCCAAGGTGCTGCTGGTGGGGATGCAGATTCCGCCGAACTATGGGCCCCGCTACACGGACGCCTTTTTCGGCATGTACGAGGGCGTAGCAAGCGAGACAGGGGTGCCTCTGGTGCCATTCTTCCTGGAAAAAGTGGCGCTGGAGCCTGGGCTGATGCAGTCAGATGGCATCCACCCAACCGCCGAGGCCCAGCCGCTTCTGCTCGAAACGCTCTGGAGCTATCTGGAGCCGCTGCTCGAATCCTGACCCGTCGCGCTTTGCGCGCGTTCGAGCGCCGGCATCCGCTTGCCGACGTGCTGGTCTCCCCGCGCTTCGGCCAGTTCCACCTGACGCTGGCGCTCAGCAAAAGCGGCCCGCTGCGCTTCATCCTGCTCGTCCACACAGTGCGGGCAACTGACACCGCGATGGTACTCGGGCGACGCCATGTCTTCCCGAGTCAGCGGCCGCCGGCAGGCAAAGCACTGCTCGTATGAGCCCTCACCGAGTTCCCGGTCCACGGATACCCGCTGATCAAACACGAAGCACTCGCCCTGCCAGCGGTTATCGTTCGGCGGCACGGTCTCCAGATACTTGAGAACGCCGCCGTCGAGCTGATAGACCTCAGCAAAGCCCTGTTCGAGCATATAGGCAGAGGCCTTCTCGCAGCGGATGCCACCGGTGCAGAACATGGCCACCCTGGGCTGCGTTTTCGGATCCAGGGTCGCGACGTAATCCGGAAACTGCTTAAAGGACCGGGTATGCGGATCCACGGCGCCCGGAAAGGTGCCGATGCCGATTTCGTAGTCGTTGCGGGTATCGATGACGATGAGGTTCGGGTCATCGAGCAATCTGTTCCAGGTCATGGCGTCCACATGGGTGCCCGTCCGCTCACCGGGTTTCACCCCGGGCTGACCGAGTGCCACGATCTCGGGCTTGATTCGAACCTTGAGCCGATAGAAAACGGGATTGCCTTCGTCCGCGACCGAGTACTTGAAAGGCATGTCCGAAAAGCCCGGCACCGATTTCAGAACCTCGGTGAACGACCTCAGTCCAGTCTCTGTGCCCGACATCGTGCCGTTCATGCCTTCCTCAGCCAGCAGGATGGTGCCCTTGAGCGCACGGTCCGCTGCGGCCTGCTCGAGCCGCTCACGGAGACCGTCAATTTCATCCTGAGCGATCGGCGCAAACTTATAAAAGGTGGCAATGTGGCTCACGGCCCATCTCCTTCCGCCGCCTTGCCCCCGAGGCATGGCGGCGACATGGGCGCGTTGCCGAACCGATCCTGCCACTCTTGTGGCGTGTACGTGTGTAACGCCAGGGCATGCACGCCGCCCGCAAGCTCATCCGCCAGCGCCTCGTTCACCGCCCGGTGCCGGGCAATGAGACGCGCGCCCTCGAAATCCGTGGAGACCATGACCACCTTGAAATGGGTCTCTGAGCCTGGCGGAACGTTGTGATTTCCGGACTCGTTCACCACGTCCAGATGCTTGAGGTCGAAGCGCTGATCGAGCTTCTCGTTGATGGTGTCCTGAATGCTGAGTGCCATGATCGAGACCGGGAAGAGACCCGTAGATACCGCCCTAAACTTACAATTATAGCTCGTCAGGGGCTGATCAAGAGCACCGAGATGTTGTCGTGGCCGCCCGCTTCGTTGGCCCGGCCGATCAGCTCTTTCGCCGCCGCGGCAAGGTCGCTGGCAAGTTCGGCGAGGAGTTGATTGATCTCTGGTTCGGGAATGAGATCGGTGAGGCCGTCGCTGCAGAGCAGATACAGATCGCCAGGCCTGTGGACCCATGAACGCACGTCCACTTCCACCTTCGAATTGAGCCCCAGCGCCCGGGTAATCACATTCCGGTTCGGGGCAGTCAGCGCCTCCGCCTCACCAAGAATTCCATCGTCGATCATCTGCTGGACCATGCTGTGATCCGAGGTCAGCCGCTTCAGCGCGCCCTGCCGGAGCCGGTAGGCCCTGGAATCCCCCACGTGGGCGATGAAGCACTGGCCTTCCGTGGTCAGCAGCCACGCCACCACGGTGGTGCCCATGTCCACCTGGTTTTCCCGACTCTGGTTACAGACGTCCAGGTTTGCCGCCTGCACGGCGCCGGTGATCAGAGTCTCCGGATCCGCACCGCGGGCGGCCACACCTTCGCCCAACAGACCCATGATCCGATCCACGGCGAGCCTGCTGGCCACTTCTCCTGCATCCAGACCACCCATGCCATCTGCGAGCACGGCGATACCTCGACCGGCGTCGTAGGCGAGCGCATCTTCATTGTTGCGGCGAACTCTGCCGACATCGCTTTCGGCGACTATGTCCATTCCGTTCCAGGCAGAATTCGTTAAACTACTCCGCCTTTCCATTTCCCTTTTAAGATTTCCAAGAGTATCGCTGAATGTTGGCAGTCATATCGCCCGCCAAGCGGCTTGATTTCAAGAGCGCCGCCACCACCGGAAAACATAGCCTGCCAGTTTTCCTCCCGGATTCAAAACAGCTGATCAAAGTCCTGCGCGAAAAATCGCCGGAAGAGATCGCAAAGCTGATGAAGCTGTCGACCGAGTTGGCGGATCTGAACTACACCCGTTACGGCGAATGGAAAACGCCATTCACGCCGGACAATGCCAAGCAGGCAGCGCTCGCGTTCAAGGGCGACGTGTACCTGGGCCTGGACGCCACTACGCTGAACGACAGGGATTGGGCCTGGGCGCAGAAGCATCTGCGTATTCTGTCCGGGCTGTACGGCCTGCTGAAGCCGCTCGATCTCATCCAGGCCTACCGACTGGAGATGGGCACCAAGCTGGCAAACCCGAAAGGTGACGATCTCTACGATTTCTGGGGCAAGCGCCTGACCAAGGCGCTGAACGAAGCCATCGCCGAGCAGCGGCAGCCGGTGCTCGTCAATCTGGCGTCCGCCGAGTACTTCGAAGCCATCGACGAGAGCGCCATCGATGCCCGGATCATCACCCCGGTCTTCAAGGATCTGAAGAACGGACAGTACAAATTCCTCTCCTTCTACGCGAAGAAAGCCCGCGGGTTGATGGCCCGCTACATCATCGAGAACCGGGTTTCGACGCTGAAGGGCCTGAAGGACTTCGACGTCGCGGGCTACTACTTCAGCGAGTCCCAGTCGCGGGACGACACCTGGGTGTTCCTGCGGGATAAGCCCTGCTAGCTTCGACGACGATTTGGTTGTCCATCCGGGCAGCTACCGCGCTTGGCTGGTTTCGCTAATCCCGCAGCGCGCGGGTTCAGAAAAGCGTTTTCATGCACTCCCGCTCGGGCGCTCCGCGCTTCCCTCAGTTGACGATGTTGCCTGCCTGATGGCTTCCGCCATCAGGTAGTCAATTCGCCGCCTTCGGCCTCGCTCTCACGTTTATGAAAACGCTTTTCTGAACCCGCACACTGCTGCAGTGTCGAGACGCGACCGTCCGATCAGCGGTCGTCGTTGCCAATCAGGTCGGCGAGTTGGGCTTTGCGCAGATGGACGTGGTCGGCGCGCTTTTTCTTGACCCGGATGTTGAGGATCTCGACGCCGAAGGAGAAAGCCATGGCGAAGTAGATGTAGCCCTTCGGCGTGTGCATATCCAGTCCTTCGCCCATGAGGGTGAAGCCGATCAGGATCAGGAAGGCCAGAGCCAGCATCTTCACGGTCGGGTGATCTTCGACGAAACGGCTGATGGAGCCCGCTGCCAGCATCATGACGATCACGGCGACCACCACGGCCGCAACCATGATGGAGACCTCATCGACGAGCCCGACCGCCGTGATCACCGAGTCCAGCGAGAAAACGATGTCGATGATGGCGATCTGGAACATCACGCCGGCAAAGCTCACCACCTTGCCCGTCTGATGCTCGTGCATCTCGCCTTCCAGCGAGTTGTGCACCTCCCGCGTCGCCTTTGCCATGAGAAAGCCACCGCCGATCAGGAGAATCAGATCTCGACCCGAGATTGCTTCGCCGAGCACGGTGAACAGGGTGTTCGTGAGATCCATCAGCCAGGAAAGCGAAAACAGCAGCCCGATGCGCAGGATCATGGCCAGCGACAGCCCGAGAAAGCGCCCCCTCGCCTGCTGCTCCTTCGGCAACCGGCCGGTGACGATGGAAATGAATATGATGTTGTCGATCCCCAGCACGATCTCCAGCGCGGTCAGGGTCAGGAACGCAAGCCAGATTTCGGGGTTCAAGAGGAATTCAGGCACGATTGGATCGATCACTATGCGGGCCGGACATTGAACCACACACACCCTCGACCATGAAGCACGCCGCTTGTGCGCACGGGCGCCGAGATAGGTACCATTAGCGGCTGCAGTACCGGCAGGATGACCTGATATGAGCCAGATTAGCGATACCCAGCAGACAGAGATTGAAGCGGCCGTGTTCAGGCGCCTGCTCGCCCATCTCGACGAGCGCAAGGACGTGCAGAACATCGATCTGATGAACCTGTCCGGTTTCTGCCGTAACTGCCTTTCAAAGTGGTACCGCGCCGCCTGTGAGGATGCAGGCATCGAGCTCGACTACGAACAGGCCAGAGAGCGGGTATACGGTATGCCCTACGACGAGTGGAAATCCCGCTACCAGCAGGAAGCCTCAGCGGAGCAGCTGGCCGATTTCGAGAAGAACAAGCCCGCGGATGGCTGACCGAGAGATGCAGGATCGGTTGCTGAGCATATGGCGCGATTGGCGGGGCTTTCTGCTCTTCATCGCCGTAATGCTCGTCTTCCGCTCCGCCATCGCTGACTGGAATCAGGTGCCTTCCGGGTCCATGCAGCCGACCATCCTGATCGGCGACCGGATCGTGGTGGACAAGCTGGCCTACGACCTCCGCATCCCATTCACCCTGTTGCGGCTGGCCCGCTGGCACGAGCCTGAGCGCGGCGATGTGGTCACCTTCCCTTCACCAAAGGACGAGCAGCTCCTGGTGAAGAGAATCGTCGGCATCCCGGGAGATCTTGTGTCGCTGCAGGACAACGTGCTGACCATAAACGGCGAGACCGCGAGCTACACCACGCTGGAAGGCGAGTCGGTGCCGCCAGGCGCGATTGGTGGCCCCTACCCGTTCCGCTTTCTCTCCGAGACGATTCTGGGCAGCACTCGCATGATCATGCTGGAGCCCGGCGGCCTGGTCTCCGGCGTAACCTCCTTCGGACCGGTCACCGTTCCCGAAGGGCAGTATCTGATGCTCGGGGACAATCGGGACAACAGCCATGACTCGCGTTACATCGGCTTCGTCGGCCGTGATCGGATTCTGGGCAGGGCGGAAACGGTGGCTTTTTCGCTGGACTACGACAACTACTACCGGCCACGTTCAGAGCGCTTCTTCGCACCCCTGGCCACCCAGCCCCTGCTCGCCAATCGCCACTGAGCGGCGTCAGCTGATGCCTCAGCGGCGTCTGCTCGTCCGGATCAGCCAGATCAGCATGCCCGCCAGCACACCGGCCAGCGCGAAAAACAGCACAAAGGCGAGGCTGGTTTTCAGATATTCGAAGAGCTCGGCGCTGTCGACACCATAGCTTTCGGCCAGCCAGTAAACGGCAACGGCGACGGCAATGCTGCCGAGCAGCACGGTGCGGGTCAGCCGGCCGGACAGCCGGGTAGCGCCGGTTCTGCCTTTCTTCTGTTCGAGCAAATTGTCGACCATGGGTATCGAGTCGCGCGAGACTCCAGGTAATTGCGGGTATTGATCGTCAATCAGAGGTTTCTAAAGTAGCCCAATGCCGGAAGCATTTCACGACAAGGATCTGAGCGGGATCGATTTCGCGAACGCTGATCTGACCGCTGCCAGCTTCGAGCGCTGCACTCTGACCGGGGCGAACTTCCGACATGCCGATCTGTCCGAGGCCTGGTTCAGCGGTTGCAGAGCCTTCCCCGAGGAGGACGATGGTGAGCCGGTGGACTTCTCTTACGCGACCCTGAAGGAGGCACGGTTCGAACGCTGTGACCTGACCACGGCGCTGTTCTGCCATGCCAGCGCCTATGACCTCTCGCTCGACCAATGCCAGATACAGGGCGCCGATTTCTCCAGCTGCGACTTCAGCCTGCCCATCCGCGGCGCTGCCACCCTCGCCGGCTTCCGCATGACGGACTGCAACTTCGCCTTCGGTGACCTCTCCAACACCTACCTGAACGAATGCGTGCTGACGGGCAACCGGATGATCGACGTGCTGGCACACAACTGCACCCTCACGGGTGCGGATCTGTCGGGATCGGATCTCAACGGTCTGACCGGGCAGGGACTGGATCTGGCGGGCGCGGATCTGCGGGGGGCGAGCTTCAACACCCTGGACCCCCGCCAGGTGAATCTGGCCGGGGTACGCATGGGGCTTGCTCAGGGCCTGGCGGTGCTCGACCGCCTCGAAATCGTTATCGATCCCGAGGCCGACTAGTGCGCCAGGCCATGCCTGGCGCTGTCAGTTGATCTCGATGAGCTCCACATCGAAGATCAGGGTGGAGTTGGCCGGGATCGGCCCCTGGGCCCGCTCGCCATAGGCAAGCTCAGGCGGAATGAACAACCGCCATTTGGCGCCCGGCGACATCAGCTGCAGCGCTTCCGTCCAGCCGGCGATCACACCGTTCAGCGGGAAGGTGGCCGGCTGGCCCCTATCGTAGGAGCTGTCGAACTGGGTGCCATCGATGAGGGTGCCCCGATAGTGGGTAGTGACCCGATCGCTGGCAGTCGGCTTGTCGCCTTCCGCCGCGGTCAACACCTCGTATTGAAGGCCTGACGGCAGCGTGGTCACGCCGTCGCGCGCACCGTTCTCGGCCAGAAACTCTCTGCCCACGCTGATGTTCTCCGAAGCTTTCTCCTGCTCAGCCGCCTGCTTGGAGGCGACCAGCGCCTGCAGGGCGGCGTTTGCGTCCGCCTCACTGACCTGGCTTTCGCCGCCGCCCAGCTGATCGGCTATGCCGGCCTGGAAAGCCGCCAGATCCATATCGTCGCCGAACTCCCGGCGCACGTTGGCCGCCATGGAATAGCCGATGCTGTAACTCGCCTTCTGCATATCGGAGCCCAGCTCCACCGCGGCGTTTTCCGCCGCCTGCGCCTCTGCGACCGGCGCGTCGCAGGCGCTGAGCCCGAGCAGCAGTCCAGCGCCTGCCAGCAGGCTTAAAGTCAACTTACCAGCCTTTTTACCCAGCACTCCGTGGTATTGGGCGCCGGTGCTATCCGATCCAGCCCGGGGGCGTGAATACGTCATACAGTCTCCTAGTTCCGGTTGCTCATAACCTGAGCACCGGGTTACATTCCTTTCATATGACCCAATTTGGGATTTGGCTAGTCTCGCTGGAGAGGTTTGGGGGAACCTACCATGCGGCCGGGCATCAGATACAACTGCGGTAGCAGATAAAAAGGCGTGCTAGACGCCAGCAGATGTGCCCGGGATACAGCCCAAGACTGCGGTCGCTGACCTGACTCGACCGTGCAGTCCTTGCAGAACCATAGGGTTAGCCGGTGCGCATCTTAACGCGCTCGCAGTCAATCAGACAGTGCGACCTCAGCGGCCTGTAACAGCGAATTAGGACACATGCGAAAAAGAGACAACATGATCACCAGAGAAAACCCGCCGGTCGAGGTCACGCCTCGCCGAAGGTTCGCCGCAGTACTGGCGTTCGTTACCACCGCTGTCTCGCTCGGCATCGGCCCAGCCAGCTGGGCGGAGCCCGATGCAGCGACCGACGCATCCATCGATGCTGCACCACAGGTCGCCATCTCCACCACACCGGATCCGGTGGACGAAGCACGGGCCGAGATCGTCGCCCTGTCGCCGCTGGACGTACATCCGCGTACAGCGCTCGGCATCGTCGATCAGCTCCGACACAACCACTTCCTGAAGAAGCCGCTGGATGATCAGCTTTCCAGCGAGATCTTCGAGAAGTACCTGTCCCTGCTGGACGGCGCCAAGGTGTACTTTACCGAGGCAGACGTACAGGCGCTGGAGAAATATCGCTACCTGCTCGACGATGCCCTGGTCCGGGGCAATCTTGAACCTGCGTTCGAGATCTTCAACCTCTACCAGATTCGTCTCAACGAGCGTCTCGCCTACCTGATCGGCGAGCTCGAAGGTGGCCTGGACGGTCTCGATTTCGAAGAGGACGAAGAAATCGAAATCGATCGGGAGAACGCCAGCTGGCCTTCGGACAAATCCGAGCTGGACGCAATCTGGCACAAGCGGCTGAAAGCTGCTGCTCTCGGCATGAAGCTGAACGGCAAGGAGATCGAAGAGATCCAGGAATTGCTGACCAAACGCTACACGAACCGCCTCAAGCAGAGCCGCCAGACCAAGAGCGAAGACGCCTTTCAGCTCTACGTGAACGCTTTCGCCAGCACCTACGACCCGCACACACAGTACTTCTCGCCGCGCACCTCGCAGAACTTCAACATCAATATGTCGCTGTCGCTGGAAGGCATCGGCGCCGTGCTGCGCAATGAGGATGAGTACACGTCCGTCGTCGAGCTGGTGCCTGCAGGCCCGGCTGACAAGTCGGGACTGATCGGACCAAGCGATCGGATCGTCAGCGTCGGCCAGGGAGAGAAAGGCCCGCTGATCGACGTGGTCGGTTGGCGCCTGGACGACGTGGTCGAGCTGATCCGCGGTCCGAAAGGATCCACCGTACGCCTGGAGGTCATCCCGAACGCCACTGACGATGACAGCACCAAGGTCATCCAGATCACCCGCAACACGGTCAAACTGGAAGAGCAGGCAGCGCATAAGCAGGTTCTGGAGCTGACCCACAACGGCCAGACCCGTCGCATCGGCATCATCAACATTCCCACCTTTTACGTGGACTTCAAAGCCGTGCAGCAGGGGGATCCGAACTACAAGAGCACGACCCGCGACGTCCGTCGTCTGATCGACGAGCTGCAGAGCGAAGGCGACGGCATCGACGGCCTGATCATCGACCTCAGAAACAACGGCGGCGGCTCACTGCAGGAGGCGGATTCGCTGACCGGGTTGTTCATCAAGTCGGGCCCCACGGTTCAGGTCAAAGCAGCCAGCCGACGCGCCAATGTGTACGCAGACACGGACGGCGACGTGGCCTGGGACGGACCAATGGCCGTACTGGTGGATCGACTCTCCGCGTCCGCCTCGGAGATTTTCGCCGGCGCCATCCAGGACTACGGCCGCGGCATCATCATCGGCAATCAGACCTTCGGCAAAGGCACCGTGCAGACGCTGGTGCCGCTCAATCGTGGCCAGCTCAAGATTACTGCGGCCAAGTTCTATCGGGTTTCCGGCCAGTCCACCCAGCACCAGGGCGTGCTGCCGGACATCGAGTTCCCGGAGACCTTCGACTCGGAGCGCATCGGCGAGAGCGCGCTGGATGACGCCATGCCGTGGGACGTGATCCAACCCGCCATCTACCCGCAGACCAATCAGATCGAGACGCTCCTGCCCGAGCTCACCGACCTGCACAACACACGGACCTCTGACGATCCGGACTTCAACTACATGCGAGCGTTGTCCGATAAGGCCAGGGAGAATCGGGAGCGGACCCACCTCTCGCTCAGAGAGAGCGTACGCACGGAAGAGAAAGCCGCCGAAGACCAGTGGCTGCTCGATCTCGAAAACGAGCTGCGGCTCGCCAAGGGCGAAGAACCGGTGGAAAGCCTGGACGCTCTGGATGAGCTCAGAAAGGCCGAACAGGAAGCGGATGAGGAACCTGATCCGAGCAAGGATCCCCTGCTCACCGAATCAGGCAACATCCTGCTGGACCTCATCACCCTGACCCATCAGGTGGCCCTGGTCGAACGCACGTCGGCCGACAGCGACACCAGCATCCAGTAAGGCTAACCGCCCTACGCATTCCCGTAAGATCCGGCCGGGCCGTCGTGCCCGGCCTCTGGCCGCGCGGCCGAAATCCCTGGATGCTGCGCGGGCGCATTGATTTTTCCCCATTCGCCCCTAAATAAGGCTTAAGGACAACGAGGATCTATGCGTATGGACATCGATCAGCAGGGCGATGTGATCGAGTCGGAAGGCGGTGGCCAGATACTCCTGCCGAGCGAGGCCCATCCCGGCATCATCCAGGTGCTGCCCTACGAGCGGCCGTTCTTTCCGGGCCAGGCCATTCCGCTCGTGGTGGATGCGGAAACCTGGATGCCCACACTGAAGGCAGTTCAGAAGCGTGAGCAGGATGTGCTCGGCCTGATTGCCCTGCGCGAAGATCTCGCCACCGGCACAGAGGGAGACATCGGACCTGACGCGCTGCATGAGATGGGCACCCTCTGTCGTGTGCATCGGGTGCACCGGGAAGACGACCAGCTGCAGATCCTGCTCGAAGGCCTGCAGCGTTTTCGTGTCCGACGCTGGGTCACCGAGGCGCCGCCGCTGTCCGCCGCGGCTCAGTACTTTCCCGAGCGGGCGCAGGCAGACGATGAAGCGCAGAAAGCCTATGCCGTGGCCATCATCAACATCATCAAGGAACTGATCCCCCTGAACCCGCTGTACGGCGAGGAGCTGAAGGTCTTCCTGGCCCGCTCCAATCCGAATCAGCCGTCGCTGCTGGCGGACTTCGCCGCCAGCCTGACCTCCGCCTCCCGGCCGGAGCTGCAGGAGGTGCTGGAGACGATAAATCTGCAGCGTCGCCTGGAGAAAGTGGTGGAACTGCTGCACAAGGAGCTCGAGATCGCCCGGGCTCAGAACGAGATCCGCGCCCATGTGGAATCGGAGATTCAGAGCCATCAGCGAGAAGCCGTCCTGCGCCAGCAGCTGAAATACATCCAGCAGGAACTCGGCATCGCCAAGGATGACAAGACCGCAGAGATCGAGGAATTCCAGGCCCGGATCGCAGATCTCATCGTTCCGGAGCCGGTCAGCCAGCGCATCGAAGAGGAGCTGAAAAAGCTGTCGACCCTGGAACAGGGTTCCCCGGAGTACGGCGTCACGCGCAACTACCTGGACTGGTTGACCAGCGTACCCTGGGGCAAGCTGAGCCGGGACACGGAAGACCTCACGAAGGCGACCCGCTTGCTCGACTCGCACCACGAGGGTCTGGTGGACGTGAAGGAACGGATCCTCGAGTTCCTCGCGCTCGGCATCATGAAAGGCGACGTGGCGGGTTCGATCATCTGCCTGGTAGGCCCACCGGGCGTCGGCAAGACGAGTCTCGGGCGCTCCATCGCTGAATCGCTCGGCCGCACTTTCTATCGTTTTTCCGTGGGTGGTATGCGCGACGAGGCGGAGATCAAAGGCCATAGGCGCACCTATATCGGCGCCATGCCCGGCAAGCTCATCCAGGCGCTGAAGGACACTGGCGTGGCCAACCCGGTGATCATGCTGGATGAGGTGGACAAGATCGGCGCCTCTTATCAGGGAGACCCGGCAAGCGCCCTGCTGGAGGTGCTCGACCCAGAGCAGAACGGCAGTTTCCACGACCACTATCTGGATGTGGACGTGGACCTGTCCCGGGTACTGTTCATCTGCACGGCCAACCAGCTGGACACCATTCCCGGTCCGCTGCTGGATCGGATGGAGGTGATCCACCTGTCCGGCTATCTGGACAGCGAGAAGAAGGCCATTGCCCGCAAGCATCTGTTGCCTCGTCAGCTCGAACGTGCCGGGCTGAAGCGCGGCGATCTGAAGGTCGCCGCGCCCGCGCTCTCCGCCATTATCGAGGGCTACTCCCGGGAGGCGGGCGTTCGGCGGCTGGATAAATCGCTGGCAGCCATCGTCCGCAAGGCGGTAGTCAAGCTGCTGAAAGGCGCGAAGAAGCCTATAGTCATCGGCGCTGACGACGTTACCGACTACCTCGGTCGACCGATCTACGAGAAGGAAGCGCTGCAGCAGGGTGTGGGCATCGTCACGGGCCTTGCCTGGACGGCGCTCGGTGGCGCCACCCTGCCGGTGGAAGCAACCCGGGTCCATGAGCGCCGGGCCGGCCTGAAGGTCACCGGCCAGCTCGGCGACGTGATGCAGGAGTCGGCGAGCATAGCCTACAGCTACCTGCTCGCCCAGGCAGAGTCGCTCGGCGTCGATCCGGCTTACTTTGAGCGGGCGAACATACACCTGCACGTGCCTGCCGGAGCGACGCCGAAAGACGGGCCCAGCGCCGGTATCACGATGGCGACCGCGCTGCTCTCGCTGGCAAAGGGCAGGGCACCGAAGCGTCAGTTCGCCATGACCGGCGAGCTGACCCTGACCGGGCAGGTTTATCCCATAGGCGGCGTACGTGAAAAGCTGCTCGCTGCCAAACGGCAGAAAATCAGACGGGTGATCCTGCCGGCTGCCAACGAACGGGACTACGAGGAAGTTCCCGAACACATCAGGAAAGGCATCACCGTGCACTTCGTC
>Ga0316194_10001347_pt1 | contig 16901 bp, 14 predicted proteins | sample CroRivsedime1_MG_FD_204936 | JGI IMG/M metagenome (GOLD analysis project Ga0316194, IMG submission 204936) | Coastal sediment microbial communities from Maine, United States - Cross River sediment 1 | ecosystem: Environmental > Aquatic > Marine > Coastal > Sediment | place: USA: Maine...
CGGTCCGAGTAGTCCGGTGATCTTGCCGTCCGGGGCGTCAAAACTGACACCGCGTACCGCGCGCACTTTGCCGAAGGATTTCTTGATGCCCTCCACCCTGATCATGGCGTTGGCCCCGAGAAGTCAACAAAGAAGGGCATGACGAAATTTCGCTCCATGCATTGTGCGTCGATAGCCATTGGGTCCGCGGAGTTCACAAATTCGGCGACAAGGTTTCTCATGCAACCCACACCGAGCTGTCCGTGTCCCTGGTGTTTGCCAACGAGGTGCGTCGCATTGGTCAGGTCGACAGCGGCCATCTCTGCGTAGCGAGGCGGCGTGATCGGATCGGCATCTCCTGACAGGAGCAGAAAGGGGATGTCCGTGGCGAGTGGGACTTTGAACTCCGCGTCGATCGGACCGCGCGGCCAGCTCGTGCAAATCGCCTCGAGCGCGTCCAGTTGGAACGTGCCCATGTAACTGGCAGCGATGCCGTCAAAGTCGATCGTGGCTCTCTCCAGGAACGGCATATCCTCAGTGCACATGACGGCGTTGTGCATACCGAGCGCCAGGGCGTCGGACATTGCGATCGCGGTCATCATGTATTGGCTGGCCAGCGGCACCCAGTTGCCCTGGCCGGCTTCGTGAACAAACAGGGGAAGCAGCGCAATCGTCGTCGGACTGTAAGCCAGCAACCGTACTGCGCCGGCCAGCTCAGCCTCGCCGAACTTGACGACCTCGGCTCGACCGGTGTTGGGGTGCGGCACCGTGACCTCGAGCGACGCCTCTCGCAGCCTGGCAACGATGGCGACGAAGGTCGCCTCTATATCGGGGAAGCGCTCGTCGCAGGCCTCATCTTCGACGCAACGCGCAAGAATTCTGTCAACGGCTTTCTGGCTCTCCGTAGCGATCTCCGGGCCGAGCGCGATCTGCGGAGGCACGACGCCGTCAATAACCACCGTGCGCGTTGAGTCCGGGTAGCGTCGCGCGAAGTGTTGGGCCACGCGCGTGCCGTACGAGACACCGTAAAGATTGAGAGCCGAGTAACCGAGCGCCTCGCGAATCGCTTCGAGGTCCGTGACGGCTACGCTGGTCGAAAAGTAACGTGGGTCGTGCGGCAGGGTCTCCAGGCATTCTTCGATAAACCGGATCGTATCGTCGAGCGTGAACTCGCCTTCAAACAGCAGCGCATCGTCATCGATCGGGCAGTCCATGCGCGATGACTCGCCGGTGCCGCGTTGGTCGACGAGCAGGATATCGCGATTGCGACGCACGGGCTCGAAGGCGCCGGCGTAGGATGAGTAAAACTCAACGGAACCCTGACCCGGGCCACCCGCGATGGGCACGATTGGATCGTTCTCGGGATTGAGGTTGAGCGCAGGGACGACGGCAACACGAATCTCGATCTCCGGAGAGCCGGGGTCGTCCGGATTCTCGGGTCGAAGCAGGGTGCCGCAGCGCGCCTTGATGCCCGGGTAGCCGGGCCCGGCGCTGATGCGGCAGTCTTCAAGCGAAAGTGCCTGCGCATTGCCCATGCCGCTTGCGGGCAGGAGAGCGAGGCCAAGCAGTGCGATACAGGCGGTTCGAACGGGATAACTGAGCATGGAATACCCGGGGACCAAACGAACGGGCTATCTTGGACAAACCCCTATTAATAGTAAAGTTTCTGGTAGAATCCGCGCCCACCCCAATGTTCAGCTGGTTAATAATTAACCAATGTCGGATCGTTATGTTCAGGGCTTATGACGTCATTGTGATTGGCGGCGGTCACGCCGGTACGGAAGCCTCCCTGGCTGCCGCACGGGCGGGTGCGCGAACGCTGCTCGTGACCCACAAGATCGCAACACTGGGGCAGATGAGCTGTAACCCGGCGATCGGCGGCATTGGCAAGGGCCACCTGACCAAGGAAATTGATGCGTTGGGCGGCGCCATGGCACAGGCGATCGATCGGGCGGGCATCCAGTTTCGGACCCTTAACGCGTCCAAGGGCCCGGCTGTGCGAGCGACGCGGGCGCAGGCGGACCGCGAGCTGTACCGGGACACGATCCGGGGCATGCTCCTCGGCCAGCCGAATCTCGAGGTGACAGAGGGCTCGGTTGATGACCTGATCATCGAGGGCGGCCGCATTACCGGCGTCACCACGGAAATCGGGGTCAGCTACCTTTCGAGCACGGTCGTGTTGACGGTCGGGACGTTTCTCGGCGGGCGCATCCTGATTGGAAGTACGGAAGAAGCGGGCGGGCGCATAGGCGATGCGCCGTCGAACCGACTCGCGGCGCGTCTGCGGGACCTGCCTTTCAGTGTCGCGCGACTGAAAACCGGCACGCCGCCGCGCCTCGACGGCAAGACGCTGAATTATGAGCTCATGCAGGAGCAACCGGGCGATATCCCGGTGCCGGTCTTCTCGTTTACGGGCGAACGTCAGCAGCACCCGCAACAGATCTCCTGCTGGATCACCAAGACCACCGAAGAAACGCACGACATCATTCGTGGTTCGCTCGACCAATCACCAATGTACGCCGGAATGATTGAGGGTGTGGGGCCGCGCTACTGTCCGTCCATTGAAGACAAGGTTGTGCGGTTTGCGGACAAAGCCTCGCACCAGATTTTTGTCGAGCCCGAAGGGCTGACGACGGACATCGTCTATCCAAACGGGATTTCGACGAGCCTGCCGGCCGACGTGCAGGAACGGTTCGTTCACTCGATCATCGGTTTCGAGAAAGCAAGGATCACGCAACCGGGCTACGCGATCGAGTACGACTACTTTGATCCGCGCGACCTCAGGCCGACGCTCGAAACGAAGCATGTCGACGGCCTGTATTTTGCCGGCCAGATTAACGGCACGACCGGTTACGAAGAGGCCGGCGCGCAAGGCCTGCTGGCTGGTATTAACGCCGCGCGGAAAGCAAGCGAGGAAGACGAGTGGTTTCCGGAGCGTCACGAGGCGTACATCGGTGTGCTTATCGACGACCTCGTTACACGCGGCGTGTCAGAGCCCTATCGGATGTTCACGAGCCGCGCCGAGTACCGGCTGACCTTACGCGAGGACAATGCGGACCTGCGCCTCACGCCGAAAGGTCGTGAGTTGGGCCTGGTCAACGACGCGCGCTGGGAACTGTTCCAGGCCAAGTGCGAAACGGTCGAGAAAGAACAGGCGCGACTTGCAGCGACGTTTGTGAAGTCGGCCGGCGCATCGGCCGCAGCGCTGCTCAAGAGGCCCGAGCTTGGCTACAGCGACGTTGTGGCGTTTGATGAGGTTGGCCCGGGGACCGCGCTTTCCAGCGACGAGCAACAAGAGCAGGTCGAGCAGCAAGTCGAAGTGCGCGCGAAGTATGCGGGCTATATCGATCGGCAGGAGCGAGAGATCGCGAAGCATGCGAAGCAGGAATCACTAAGGCTGCCCGAGGATATCGACTACACGCGGGTTGACGGCCTCTCGAACGAAGCGCGCCAGAAGCTTACTGCGGTGCGCCCGGCAACTGTCGGCCAGGCGTCACGCCTTGAAGGCATGACGCCATCGGCCGTTTCGCTGATCCTGATTCACCTCAAGAAGCGGCAACTGCAGAAAAGCGCATGACTGCGATGTAGCCGGTTCAGGTATGCTTCTCCCATGAGCTCATTACGTTATCTTCCGCTGTTGGTTCTGCTGTCGTTCGCGACCCTATCTGGCTGTACCGACAGGTCGGCCCTCACTGCGAACACGTTGCAGCGCGCCATTCCCACCGACCCTGAAACGCTGGACCCGCACAAGGCACGCACCACCCAGGCCGCGGATATTCTGCGCGATATCAGTGAGGGGCTCGTCGGCTACTCGCCCGACGGCGAACTTGTTCCGGCGGCGGCGACAAGCTGGGACCTTTCGGACGATGGCCTGACTTACATATTCCACCTGCGCGAGGGCGCCAAATGGTCCAATGGCGACCCCGTTGTTGCGGCGCACTTCGTTGCGGCTGTCGAGCGCCTGATCGACCCGGAAACGGCGGCCTTCTATGCGGAGTTCCTGTCGGATGTTTCAAGTATCGAGGCGACAGATGACCTGACGTTGGTTTTGACACTCGGGCGACCAACGCCGTATCTCCTGAGTCTGCTTACGCACCCGGCGACATTTCCGATTCATACACTATCGCTAGCCGAACACGGCGATGGTTTTGCGCGACCCGGCAAGTTCGTCTCTAACGGCGCCTATGTACTTGATGCGTGGGTTCCCGGCTCGGTGGTTTCATTGCGCCGGAACGAGCACTACTGGAATAACGCCGCCACATCGATCGACAAGGTCAACTATCACGTACTTGTGGAAGACAGCTCGGAGCTGAATCGCTACCGGACAGGGGAGCTTCAGATCACGAGTACGGTGCCGCCTGACAATTTTGCGCAGGTGCAGGCCGAGCTCGCCGATGAGCTTCATGTCGCCACCTACCTCGGTGTTTACTACTACGGCTTCAACCTTTCCAGGCCACCTTTCAAGGACAATCCCGAGTTGCGGCAGGCCCTGTCGATGGCGATCGATCGCGAACGGCTAACGACAAAAGTAACCGGTCGCGGGGAGGCGCCGGCTTATAGCTGGGTGCCGCCGGGCGCAAACAACTACGAACCGCCGGCGTTGAGTTACTCAGGCATGACCCAGGCAGAACGCAACCGGGTTGCGCGAAATCTCTACAAGGCAGCAGGCTACGGCGAAGATAACCCGCTGCAAATCGAATTGCGCTACAACACGTCTGACACCCAACGGCGCGTAGCTGTCGCTATCCAGTCGATGTGGAAGGAAGCGCTGGGCGTTGAGACAACGCTGGTAAATGAAGAGTTCCAGGTCCTGTTGGCGAACATTCGCCAGGGCGACATTACGCAGGTGTTTCGATCCAGCTGGATCGGCGACTACGATGACGCGCACGCGTTTCTGAAGATTCTGGAAAGCGACAATCCAGCGAATTCGCCCGGATACGAGAGCGAGGAGTTTGACTCGCTGATGCAAAGAGCCGCAACGCAAACGGACCTCGACAGCCGCCGCCTCTATCTCGAGGAGGCAGAGCGCGTGATGCTCGCGGACCATCCAGCCATGCCAATTTATTTCTACGTAAGCAAGCATCTCGTCAGCCCTGAAATCGAGGGCTGGGGAGACAATGTTCTGGATTACCATTACTCTCAGCACCTGCGCTTCAAAGCGGCTCAATAGCCGCGCTGGATCAAACACTTGCTGCGATACACGCTGCTCAGAATCGTAGGCGCGATTCCGACCCTGTTGTTGGTTATCGTGCTCGCATTTCTCATGGTGCACGCTGCGCCGGGCGGGCCGTTTGACGATGAGCGCGCGCTACCGCCGGAAATAGAAGCCAACATTGCTGCGGCATACCACCTTGACGAGCCGCTGCCGAAACAGCTCCTGAGGTATATCGGCGGATTGCTGCAGGGCGATCTCGGCCCATCCTACCGCTATCGCGATTACACGGTGAACGAACTGATTGGCATCGGGTTTCCTTACTCGTTGCGCATCGGCGCATCGGCCATGGCGCTCGCCCTGCTGGTTGGTATCGGAGCTGGCACGATCGCGGCGTTGCGGCAGGGCACCCTGCTCGACCGTGTGGTCATGGGGTTCTCAATGATCGGTATTTCGATACCCGTATTGGTCGTGGCCCCGGTGCTTGTGTTGCTGCTCGCCGTCAAGCTGCGTTGGTTGCCGGCAGGCTGGAGCGAAACGGGCGGCCTGCGTCACTACCTGCTCCCGGTGATTACGCTGGCCCTCCCACAGATCGCATACATCGCCCGCCTGACGCGCGCCAGCATGATCGACGTGCTGAGCCGGGATTTCATTCGCACGGCCTACGCCCAGGGACTGGGTACGGCGACCGTAGTGCGGGTGCACGCGCTCAAGCCGGCGATGCTTCCCGTGCTGTCGTACATGGGTCCCGCAATTGCGGCGATCCTGACCGGCTCGGTTGTCGTCGAGGAAATCTTCGGCATACCGGGGCTCGGGCAATTCTTTATCGGCGGCGCGCTGAATCGCGATTACACGCTGGTGCTGGGTATCGTCGTCTTCTACGCGACGCTGATCATAGCGTTGAACCTGGTCGTGGATATTCTCTACGGTGTGATTGACCCGCGGGTGCGGTATCGATGAGCGGTAATCGGACGATAAAGGTAACAGGAACCTTGTTGTTGCTGATTGCGGTGATGGCGCTGGTGGGTCCGTGGATCAGCCCCAACGACTACGTGGCGACGGACCTCGATCGGATTCTCCGGAGCCCGTCCGCGGCCGGCATGCACTGGTTCGGTACAGACGGACTTGGCCGTGATCTCTTTGTACGTACGATGCACGGCATTCGCGTGACCATGCTCGTCGCCATTGTTGCGAGCGTTGTGAGTCTCTTCATCGGGGTTGCGTACGGCGCCATTGCCGGTTTCGTTGGCGGCCGCGTTGATGCCGTGATGATGCGTCTCGTGGACACGCTTTACGCGCTGCCATTTATTTTCTTCGTGATTCTTCTCATGGTCGCGTTCGAGCGCAACTTCCTTCTGATCTTTGTCGCGATCGGCGCGATCAACTGGCTTGATATGGCGCGCATCGTGCGCGGACAAACCCTGTCTCTGCGCGAGCGAGAATTCGTTGAGGCGGCGCGACTGACCGGCGTGAGTACCGCGCGAATCATCTTCCGCCACATAGCGCCCAACCTGATGGGGATCGTGATCGTATACGTCACGCTGACGATTCCGCAGGCCATACTCGTTGAGTCGTTTCTGAGTTTCCTGGGTCTGGGCGTGCAGGAACCACAAACGTCGTTGGGTGCGTTAGTCGATGCCGGAGTCAACCAGATGGAGCGCGCGGCCTTCACGCTGCTGATCCCGGCGACGTTACTTGCCGTGATCCTGATGTGCTTCAACTTCCTGGGTGACGGCCTGCGTGATTATTTCGATGCGAGGCATTCGCAATGAGCCTGCTCGACGTGACTGGGCTGACCATTCGCTACGGCGACGATACGGTCGTCGCCGGTGTAGACGTCTTTGTCGAGCGGGGAGAGTCGGTTGGGCTCGTGGGTGAGTCGGGGTCCGGAAAATCGCAGTCCGCGCTCGCGATCCTGGGCTTGCTGCCAAAAAACGCACGTGTCGATGGAAGCATCGAGTTTGATGGTCAGCAAATCCTCGGGGAGAGCGAAAAGTCGCTGAATACCATCCGCGCCCGGCGCATCGGCATGGTGTTCCAGGATCCGATGCAGGCGCTGAATCCCTATCTTCGGGTTGGCGCCCAGCTCAAGCAGATAATCCTGAGCCACGGTCTTGCGGAGAAAGACGAGGCGAGCCACCGAGCCATTGAAATGCTGGCGAAGGTTGGCTTGCCCGATCCCGAGCGACAGTCACGGGCTTACCCACACCAGCTTTCGGGGGGCATGCGGCAGCGCGTTATGCTTGCGTCGGCCCTGATCGCCGAGCCGGACCTGTTGATCGCAGACGAGCCAACCACGGCGCTGGATGTGACGGTCCAGGCACAAATTCTCGACCTGCTCGAAGACATTCGAGACAACACGGCGCTCTTGTTGATTACTCACGACCTCGGGGTCGTGGCCGGCTACTGCGAACATATGATCGTCCTGGAGCGCGGGCGAGTGGTTGATGCGGGACCGACGACATCGTTGTTTGCGGGGCCCGGGCATGCGCACACACAACGACTGATTGCGGCGGCGCCAAGAGTCGATCGCGGCGGCGCGCCGGCACCGGTGTCAGCCAGCACAATCCTGAGCGTTGGCGACGCGGCCGTCGACTACGACGAGTTGCATGCGGTAGTTAATGTCAGCTTTTCGGTCAGAAAAGGGGAAACCGTCGCTGTTGTCGGCGAATCAGGGTCGGGCAAGTCGAGCCTGGTGCGCGCGGTTCTCGGCCTGGTGCCGATGGCGGCCGGCAGGGTGGTTTACTCTGGCGAAACGCTTGACGGGCCGGTCGAGACGCGGAGCCTTGACGGGCGCCGCGACCTGCAGCTCGTATTCCAGGACCCGGTCAGCGCGCTCAACCCGCAAATGCGCGTGCAGACAATTGTCGAGGAATCCTTACTCGTCCACGAACCGGCGCTGGGCGCGGCAGAGCGACGGGCAAGCGTCGTGGCGATGCTGGAAAAAGTCGGGCTCGAAAAGAAATTTCTGCGCCGCTTCCCACATGAGCTCTCGGGCGGACAGGCCCAGCGTGTAGCGATTGCCAGGGCGCTGATACTTGATCCGAAAATCCTGATTTGCGACGAGGCGGTTGCGGCGCTTGATGGCACGGTTCGAGCCCAGGTGCTCGACTTGTTGCGCAGCGTCCAGGAAGAGACCGGCTTATCGATTGTCTTCATATCGCACGACCTGGCGGTCGTTCGTTCCATCAGTCACCGCGTGCTCGTGATGTATATGGGCCGCCTGGTGGAAGCGGCAAACAACGAAAGCCTCTTTGCCAGACCGGCACACCCGTACACTCAGGCACTGATCAAGTCGGTTCCCGTACCGGATCCGGTGGTTGCGCCGGGGCGCGCACCGCTGCTCGGCGAGGTACCGTCATTACTCAATCCGCCGTCGGGGTGCGTCTTTCATCCGCGGTGTCCCAGGGCCGATGCGGCATGCAGCGACACGGCGCCGGTGCTACGCGACCTTGATGGAACGCGCGTTGCCTGCCACCACCCCGGTAACTAGCGAATCGACCCTAACGGAATCGGAATTGGCGCGCCGTTGACGGTCAGCAGGCCCTTTTTGAGTTCGGCTTCAAGTTCGTACACATCGCCCCGTTTGACCAGGTAGCCGCCGCCGATGGCCATGGCGATATTTGGCTCGGTCTGTACCAGCGCCTGGACAACCTCGTCGGGAATCGACAGGTCGATCGAGGCTTCGGTGCTTAGTAGCAACGTCGTCCAATCGAAGGTCGCCGGGTCCTCTTCGCCGAACTCGAACAGCATCCTGGCCGCCACGGTTCCGGAGGGCAGCGTAATATCGAGGCGCTCAAAGTTGAAGGTGAAGCCCGAGGCAAACAGCTGCATGACATCCTGTTCCATGGCATTAAACGAGGCCGTCGGGTCCGGGCTGGTCCCGGCGTTCTCGAGCGCGTGCTGAACGCGGCCGAGGGCCGCGGCATCCGCGCCGTCCATGTTAAAGACGACGTCGATAGCTACTCGGCCAATTTGCGTAACCTCGTGTATCACGGTGTTCATGGCCGCTACCGCGTTAATGTCCTCGCCATCGAGCTCCGAATTGGCATTGAGGGACAGTGACTCCACGCCGCCAATGCTGATGCCACTCATCTCGGCCGACAGCCCGGTCAACTCGATCGCCACGTCGCCTACGGCAAGACCGAACTTCGTCGGCTGCTGCTGTCCCTCGAAGGTCAGCTGGTCAAGCGACGTTGTCACCGCTTCGCCCCCGATAGAGAATGAACCGACGTTGCCGTCAAAAGCCGCATCGCCAGTTCGGGGGTCGGTTTTGATATTGATGTTCGTGTCGCTCCAGCTCGCCGTGTTATCACCGTCCGCGAACGAGCCGCTCTGCAGTTCGTAGCTTGAGTGCAGCTCACCGACAAGACCGATCTCGCTATATATGGTCCCGGGAATCTCGATGATCTCGCCATCCGGGAGTTCGATCGACATCGTGGATATTGCGCTGCCGAGTCCCGGAGCCAGGGAGCCCTTTTCCCGCGACATCGACGAGACCGGAATCAAGCCATGATCGATCTTCGTGTCGACGATCAGGACGGGCAGCTCGCCGGCCTGGAGCGGGCCGAGCACTGACTCAGCCGCCAGCAGAAGATCGCCGTCCTGCAGTTCGAACCGGTGCCGCCCCTCCGAGGAGAACCAGCCGCGCGAGAAGCTCTCGGTGGACATCGAGACCTCGCCGCTCTCGCGAACGGCCCACTCAATGTTCTCGGACATGGTTTCCTCGGCCAGGCGGCCGACAATAGCGGGGGAGACCAGGACCACGATGGCGAGGATAATCAATACGGCGACGAAACCCTTTTTCACGTTCTACTCTCTGAAAACGATGCAGGAAGGGCCTGATGCTAGCACGCAGAAAGCGGCTTGCTGCGCAGCAATGCTAGAAATCGGGGCCGAGTGTCACTACCATAGCGGCCTCTCTAATCGCCCGGGCAAACGCCGGGGCCCGGACCGACTGAAAAATCAAGTGACCACGAACATGAAAACCCTAGCCGGCGCCGCGATGGCGCTACTCGCACTGGCCCTTTTCGCACAGCCCGCATTCGCCGAAGGCGATGCCGCGGCCGGAAAAGATCTCGGGTACACCTGCCTCGGCTGCCACGGCATCGATGGCTATCGCAACGCTTACCCGTCCTACCGTGTTCCGAAGCTGGGTGGCCAGAAAGCCGGTTACCTGGAAATAGCCCTGAGGGGCTACCGGGATGGCACGCGCCAGCACCCGACAATGGAGGGGCAGGCGGCGAGCCTTTCCGACCAGGACATTGCAGATGTGGCGGCCTACCTCGCGAGCATTGGAGGCGATACGGTGGCGGCCGGTGGTACGCAGGGCGTCTCGTTCGATAAGGCTGCGGCTTGCACCGCGTGCCATGGACAGAACGGGATCAGCGTGAACGCCGCATGGCCGACGCTGGCCGGCCAGCACGAGGACTACATCGCGCATGCATTGCAGCAGTACCGCGATGGCACGCGTGTTGATCCTGTCATGGGAGCACAGGCTGCGCTGGTTGCCGAGGAAGACGTTGCTCGCCTCGCGCGCTACTTCTCCCGCCTCGAAGGCCTCGAAACCACGAAGCCCGAGTAGCGCATGCTCGGCTCGCCGCAAACCGATGCCGGGTAAGCGCGCTCAGCTAACGCGTCTCAACGATGGCATCGTCGCCATCGATACCGAGTACGTTCGGCCGATTCTGGATGCCAGCCACCTGATCGTAGAAGAGGGTCGGGGCGCGTTCGTTGACACGGGTACGAATGACAGCGTGCCATTGCTGCTGGATGCACTGCAGCAGCGCGGTCTTGATGCCGCGGCTGTCGATTTCGTCTTTCTCACACACATTCATCTCGACCATGCCGGCGGCGCCGGGCTGCTTATGCAGCAGTTACCTAACGCGCAATGTGTCCTGCACCCGCGGGGCGCTCCGCACATGGTCGATCCCACGCGGTTAATTGCCGGGACGATCGGCGTGTACGGTGAAGAAAAAATGCGCGAGATGTACGGTGAGATCGTGCCGATCGACGAGTCGCGTGTTGTGGTTGCCGAAGACGAGGCCTGGTTTGATTTCAACGGCCGCCGGATGCAGACGTTGCACACGGAAGGGCATGCCCGACATCACTACGTGCTCAACGACCCGACATCACGCGGTGTGTTCACGGGTGACAGTTTCGGTATCTCTTATCGCGAGCTGGACACTGCAAAAGGCGAGTTCATTTATCCGACCACTACGCCGGCAAGCTTCGACCCGGCCGAGGCGCATAAGGCCGTCGACCGCATCATGTCGTGCGAGCCGCAGCAGCTCTACCTGACACACTACAGCCGCGTGCGCGACCTCGAGCGCCTTGCGGCTGACATGCATACGGGCATCGACGCGTTCGTCGCGCTGGCGCTGGACAACAAGGACGCGCCAAATCGAGGCGCGGCAATAGAAACGGCTATGTACGATTATCTGTCGGGGCGCCTGCAGGAGCACGGCTTCAATGGCGACCCGGATACGCTATGGTCGGTGCTTGAAATGGATATCGTGCTCAATTCACAGGGCCTCATATCATGGCTAGAGCGGCTGGAGAAACAGGATGGATAATTTTCGCGCGTATCGCATAGACGAACAGGATGGAAAAATCGTTGCCGGCTTTAAGGAGCTGAGCATCGATGATCTGACCGAAGGGAACGTCGTTGTGCGGGTCACGCACTCGACGATCAACTACAAAGACGCGTTGGCGGCCACCGGCAAGGGCAAGATCCTGCGGCGCTACCCGTTGAATGGCGGTATCGATTTCGCGGGCGTGGTCGTTAGCTCGGAAGATGCCGAGTTTCAGCCCGGCACCGAGGTACTCATGAATGGTTGCGGCTTGTCCGAGACCGTGGATGGTGGCTACTCGGAATTTGCGCGGGTCGACAGCCAGGGCCTGGTTCCCGTGCCCGAGGGAATGAGTTGTGCCGATGCGATGCAGATCGGTACAGCGGGCTACTCGGCAGCGCTGGCGATTCACCGCATGGAACAAAATGGCCAGGCGCCCGACCTTGGTACGGTGGTCGTGACCGGCGCGACGGGCGGCGTCGGCAGTATCGCGATCGACATGCTGGCGGGGCGGGGCTACGACGTGGCCGCGCTTACCGGGAAAGCAAGCGAAGAGGCCTACCTGCGCGAGATCGGTGCACAGTCTATTTTGTTGCGTGACGAACTGGACCTCGGTAAGCGACCGATGGAAAAGGCAGTGTGGGCCGGCGCGATCGACAACCTCGGCGGTGACTACCTGACATGGTTAACTCGCACAGTGAATTACGGCGGCAACATCGCGAGCATTGGCCTTGCGGCGAGCCACGAACTGAACACGACGGTGCTGCCCTTTATCCTTAGGGCCGTGTGTCTGCTGGGCATCAACTCGGTGGACACGCCGCGGGATTTGCGCCGCGCCGTCTGGTCCCGGATCGGGGACGACCTCAAGCCGCAGCACCTCGACAGGATCGGCCACACAACAATCTCCTTCGACGAGCTTCCCGACGCTTTCCAGGCATTCATCGATGGTCGTGTTACCGGGCGGACGATAGTCGAGATTCAGTAATGAGCCGGTACTTCGATGAGCTAAAGCGACGCAACGTTTTTCGCGTTGCGGCGGCTTACGCTGTCGTTGGTTGGCTGATCATAGAAGTTGTCGATACGATCGCGCCACGTATGGCGATGCCCGACTGGGTACCGGGTTTCTTTATCATCCTGGTGCTGATCGGTTTTCCCATCGCGCTCTTGTTTTCCTGGGCGTTCGAAATGACGCCGGAAGGGCTGAAGAAGACGGCCGATGTCGAGGTCGACGAATCCATCACATCGTCGACAGGCCAGAGGATCAACTACGTCATCATTGCGGCGCTAGCGGCGGTCGTGCTTTTTCAGCAGTTTGCCCCGTCATTGCGCACGATCACTTCGTTTGGTGAGGGCGAGGATGCGGGACCGATCGGTATTGCGGTCCTTCCCTTTGCGGACCTGTCTGCCGACGGTGACCAGGAGTATCTCGGTGATGGCGTTGCGGAAGAAATCCTGAATGTGCTGGCGGGGATGGACGGCCTGAAGGTTACGTCGCGCACATCGGCATTCGCTTTTAAGGGTCAGAATCGCTCGATCCCCGAAATTGCAGCCGCGCTGGGCGCGACTCACGTAGTAGAGGGAAGCGTTCGCAAGCAGGATGCCAAGGTGCGCATCACCGCACAGCTCATCGAGGTGTCTGGGGACAGCCACCTTTGGTCCGATACTTATGACTCGGATGTCTCCGATATTTTTCGCCTGCAGGACGAGATCGCAAACAAGATCTCTGCGGCACTATCGACGCGCCTCGGTCTCGCCCTGCCGACAGTAGAGCGCGAGGCGCCCAATTGGGATATCGCGGCCTACGAGCTTTACCTGCGAGCACGACAGCTGGTGATGGCGCGGACAGATTATGAGACCGCGATAGGTCTTCTGGAAACGGCCCTGCAACTGGAGCCGGAATTCGCGGACGCCTGGGCGGAAAAAGCGACGGCACTGGGGCTGAGGGCTTTTGGGCTTGGACTCGACGATGAAACGGTCGCCGAGGCATTTGCGATGTATGACGAGGCCTGGTTGGCAGCGAGTCGCGCGATCGAGCTGGAAGCCGGTCACCCATTGGGTGTGGCGGCGCAGGGAATGGTGCGCATGAACCAGCGGCGCTTCATAGAGGCGCGCGTTCTGTTCGAGCGGTCCTTGCAGCAGAAAAATCCCAGTGACAGCGCGGTCCTGTGGTTCGCCATTTTGCACTCTATGACAGGCGACGACGAGCTGGCACTGGCAACGCTCGAGGCCGGCCTGGAGTCGAGCCCTACGGCGCCGAATCTGCTCCGCTGGCGTGACCGGATTCTTTCGTACCTTGGGCGCTGGCAACAGGTCTGGGACCAGAGAGAAGCAGCTGCGAGCATAGAGATGATAGAGCTGACCCGCTTGCGGCAAATCGCCGGACTAAAGGTCGGCGAGGTGAGTGCCGAGCAGTTTCTCGAGTGGGTGGCAACCGACCCCGAGAGCTGGACGGCTGAGAGCAAGACGGATATTGGCCTGTTGGTGGCCGCCTTGAGTCAGGGCGGCCCGGGCTTGCTTGAGCAAGTGGAGACTGGCGACCTCCTGACCCAGGAGGACGCAGTAACGGCTGACCTGCTACGCGCGTCGGACGCAGATCTGTCAGAGGCCGTGATGGGAGCGTCTGAGGGGACCATGGATGTTCCGAATCGACTTTTCATGCCGTATTTCTGGGCGCCGACGGCGTTGGGCTTCAGGGTGCGGCCGGAGACGCTCCAGCTTTTTCGTGACCTGGGGCTTCCCGCCTATTGGGATCTCTACGGCTGGCCCGATGTATGTCGACGAACCAACGTTAATAACTTCGTTTGCGAGTAATCCGGACCACGCGTTTTGCCTCGCCGTACCCAACAAATTCAGTCAGCGCTCGAGCGATTGCCGCAATCGTTTGCGGATGACGCGGCGGAACGGCTGGCATCGCTTCTCGACGAGCTCGCAAAGTGGAACAAGAAGGTCAACCTGACGGCGATTCGTGATCCGGACGAAATGATCACGGCGCACGTGCTCGACAGCCTGGTGGCGGCACCGCTTCTACAGGGCGAGCAGATTCTCGACGTTGGCTGTGGTCCTGGGTTCCCGGGCCTGCCGCTCGCAATCGTCGAGCCGAATCGTCAATTCACCCTGCTCGACAGCAACAACAAGAAGATCATGTTTGCGCAGCACGCGGCCGGTTTGCTGGGTCTGGGCAACGTCACCGCCGTCAAAAGCCGGGGCGAAGACTATGCACCCGGCCACCGCTTTGATACCGTGATTGCCCGGGCGTTGGCCACGTTGCCGCGCCTCGTGGAAATTGCCGGACATCACGTAAGAGAGGACGGGGTGTTCGTAGCGCTGAAGGGGCGCTACCCGGCACAAGAACTAGAAGAACTTACGACTCCGTGGAGTCATGAAGTCAAAGAGCTGCACGTGCCGGGCCTTGAAGAGGGCTCGCGGCACGCAGTGCTGTTGCGCAGGGCCTGAACAAATGACGCGAATAATCGCTGTAGCAAACCAGAAAGGCGGGGTGGGCAAGACCACCACCTGCGTCAACCTGGCTGCGTCGCTTGCCGCCACGCAGCGCCGCGTGCTGCTCGTGGATATGGATCCGCAGGGCAATGCGACGATGGGCTGCGGTATCAACAAGATGGAGGTCGAGAATTCTTCCTGTGACGTCCTGCTGGGCGAGGCGACTGCCGCAGATACGATCGTGTCGGCCCCCGAGGGTGATTTTGCGGTATTGCCAGGTAACGAAGACCTGACGCTGGCGGAGGTCAACCTGTTGCAGGAAATCGGCCGCGAGATGAAACTCAAGAAAGCGCTCGCACCCGTTGCGGGCCTTTACGATTTCATCCTTATTGATTGCCCGCCGTCGATCAACATGCTCACAGTGAACGCGCTGACGGCGGCGGACGGCGTGCTGATACCGATGCAATGCGAGTATTACGCGCTCGAGGGACTTTCCGCCCTGTTGAACACCATCGACCAGGTCCGCGACTCGGTGAACCCGGGTCTCGAGGTCTTTGGCATTTTGCGTACGATGTTCGATCCGCGCGTGAACCTGTCAAATGAGGTTTCGATGCAGCTCATCAAACACTTCGATCGCAAGGTTTTCCGCACGGTTGTGCCACGGAATATTCGACTGGCTGAGGCGCCGAGTTTCGGGCGACCGGTCTTGTTGCACGACAGGTCATCGCGGGGAGCGATTGCGTACCTGGCGTTGGCCGGCGAGATACTGAGGCGCGAAGATGCACGCATGGCGGAAGCTGTGTAGGAGCGGCCACCGGCCGCGATAGAGAACCAGATGACACCAAAAAGACGATTAGGCCGAGGCCTCGATGCACTTCTGAGCAAGCCTGCCGCCCGCCCGACTGCGGCAACGGAAGACACCGCGCCTCGGGAAGGGGACGCTCTCCGGCAACTGCCGGTTGAACTGTTGCAGCGAGGCCAATACCAGCCGCGCGTCGACATGCGTCAGGATTCGCTCGAGGATCTGGCCAGTTCGATCAAGGCGCAGGGCGTGGTGCAACCGATCGTTGCGCGCCCGATTGCGAGCAAGGGCAATGAGCAGCGCTACGAGATCGTTGCGGGCGAGCGCCGCTGGCGCGCAGCCCAGCTCGCGGGCCTGCAGGAAATTCCGGCGGTTGTCCGCGAGATACCCGACGAATCCGCCATCGCCATGGCGCTCATCGAGAACATTCAACGCGAGAACCTCAATCCGCTCGAGGAGGCGCGCGCGCTGGACCGCCTGATCCGCGAGTTCGACCTGACGCACGCTGAGGCGGCGCAGGCCGTTGGTCGGTCGCGGGCGTCGGTGAGCAACCTGTTGCGCCTGCAGGATTTGTCCGACAAGGTGAAACCCCTGCTTGAAGATCGGCAGCTGGAAATGGGACATGCGCGCGCGTTGCTTGGAATAAGCAGCGCGACGCAACAGTATGACGCGGCCCGCCAGGTTGCGAAGAAGGGACTATCGGTGCGCGAGACCGAGCGGCTCGTGAAACATATGCTGGAGGGCGGCAAGCCCAAGCCAGTGAAGAAAGCGCCAACGCAAAATGCCGACATCCGGCGGCTCGAAATTGAAGTATCGGAAAAACTGGGCGCGAAAGTCAGCGTTGACCACACGAGCAAAGGCAGCGGCAAGCTCGTCATCAACTACAACAGCCTCGACGAACTGGACGGCATCCTCAAACACATCAAGTAGGAGCGGTGTACGAGCGGTGTACGAGCGG
>Ga0316194_10001348_pt1 | contig 16874 bp, 11 predicted proteins | sample CroRivsedime1_MG_FD_204936 | JGI IMG/M metagenome (GOLD analysis project Ga0316194, IMG submission 204936) | Coastal sediment microbial communities from Maine, United States - Cross River sediment 1 | ecosystem: Environmental > Aquatic > Marine > Coastal > Sediment | place: USA: Maine...
GTTTCTCGAAACGATGCGGCCGGCCCTGAAAGAAAGGGTTGCCGGATCGACCGCAAGATCTTGGGCAGCGATTTCCAGCAGCTGCTGTTTGAGACTGATGGCGGCAGCTCGCACGGCCGGTGCCTCGGTGGGGACGGTTTTGCTCCCACCGCTCGGCGTCGCGTATTGGGTGGTACCTGTATCGGCATGTTCGATCTGTATGGCTTCCGGTTTGACCCCCAACTCCTCGGCCACCACCAGGGCCATGACGGTTTTGGTGCCGGTGCCCAGATCGCTGGCACCCATGTTCAGATTCACACTTCCATCGGCAAAGAGCTTGATGATGATCGTGGCAGGCGGCCGGCCGCCGCCCGCGATCCACAGTGCGCCCGCCATGCCCACACCCCTTCGGATCTCCCCCCGGTTGCCGGCTGCGGCAATTCGCTCTCTCGCCAGTTTCCAACCGAAGGCCCTGGCCCCTTCTGCGAGGCAATCTTCTAGCCCGGTGCTGGTGTATGGGGGCTGACCGTCTCTGGCCTGGCTGTAAAGGGAAATATTCTTCAGGCGCAAATCCACCGGGTCCATGTCGATCGCCTCCGCCAGCGCATCCAGCATCTGCTCCAGGGCCCAGGAACCTTGGGGATGACCGGGCGCTCGGAAGGGTCTTGCCGGACCGGCGTTAATGTAAACATCGGTGCAGGTCGTGCGAATGTTGGGACATTTGTAAAGATCACGAACCTGCCAGTCGACCAGAGAGGTCCCGCCGGCAGGGTAAGCCCCGCCCGTGCCGATACATGCGAAATCCAGTGCGGTGAGGCTTCCATTCCTTTTGATACCCGCCTTGAGCGTCATGTTGCTGGGGGGGCGATTTCCGACTGCAAGATAGGTCTCCTCCCGGGTGAGGATCATCTTCAGCGGTCGACCGCTGATTCTTGCCAGAAGGGCCGCGATGATGGTGTACTTTCCGGCCTGGAGCTTGCTGCCGAAACCCCCGCCCATGTAATGCCCGATGACGCGTACCTTGGAAAGCGGCAGATTTAAAATGTCGGCCACGTTTTGCTGGACCCGATAAACCCCCTGGGTGGATTCCCAGATCGTCAGGCGGTCTCCGTCCCAGTTGGCAACGCAGCCATGAAGTTCCATGGGGGTATGGATTTCGCACTCAGTCCGGTAGTTTTCTTCGAGCACGACATCGGCCTCGGCAAACCCCTTGGTGACATCACCACGTTCATACAAGCGTGGCGGCCCGACCTTGTTGCCCTCCGTGTGGACGGCTGCAGCTCCTTGATCCAGGGCCGCGCGCTCATCCGATACGGCCGGCAGTACCTCATAGGCCACCTCGATGGCCCTGACCGCATCCCAGGCCAGATAAGATGTTTCCGCGGCTGCGGCGGCCACGGTCTCTCCCTCGAACCGGCAGTGGGGATCGAAGAGTTTTGACTTTCGTTTGATTCCCCGGCTCGAATAGGTCCAGGGCAGGTCCGCCGCGGCGGTCCGACCGCTGATTACGGCATGCACGCCGGGCATGCTTTTGGCCTTGCCGGTCTCTATTTTTTTAACCCGAGCGTGGGGATGCGGACAGCGAAGGATTGCCCCGTAAAGCATGCTGGGAAGCGACACATCTGAAGGATAGACTGCCGAACCGCTCATCCGCTCATAGGCGTCCACCCGTGGGACAGCCGTACCGATGATCCGGGTCTCCTTCCAGGGTGTTGGGCGTTCACCCGGCTGGGGAGTCTCCGGGATCGGAATCCCCTCCACATAGTAAAGCTCTTTTTCCTGGTCCGTCACGATACACCTCCCTTTGTGTCTTTGAGTTCGGCCGCACGCCCGACCGCATTATAAATATGGGCATAGGCACCGCAGCGGCAGAGGTTTCCGCTCATGGCCCTGCGAATTTCATCCGGATTCGGTGCTGGGTTGCCGCGCAGCAGCCCCTCAACAGACATGATCTGCCCCGGGGTGCAGTAGCCGCACTGAAAGGCATCGTGCTCCACAAAGGCCTGCTGGACCGCGCAGAGCTTTTCTCCATCCATGAGGCCTTCGAGGGTCACAATCTCTGTTCCCTGCGCCTCGACCGCCAGGGTCAGGCAGGCATAGCGGGGTACCTCATCGATAAGCACGGTGCAGGCCCCGCATTCCCCCCTTTCACAGCCGATCTTGGTGCCGGTCAGGCCGAGCTTCTCACGCAAAACGTAAAGAAGCGACCAGCGATGTTCTACGACCAGGTTACGGCGGAGCCCGTTGATGAAAAGATTCACTCTGACAACCACTTCGGGCTTGATGACCTCGGCTTCCGCGGTGCCATGGCCCGTCAGCGCGTCCGAGGCGGCTGCTATTGCTGCACCACTGCCCATGGTTTTGAGAAATTTGCGACGCGTGACCCCTCGACCAAATCCGGTTTTTTTTTCGTCATGGTCATGATCGTTTTTCATGGAATTCCTCCGCAGAGTGTTGAAAAAAACAAAAGGATTGACGCGATGAAATGAATAAGAGCCTGCGTTATCGAGGGCAGAATAAAAAAATTCTCTTCGCAAGTCAACTATAAATAAGAAGGAACAGATACTTGGGCAGGGTAGGCAAATGCAATTGTTAACATGGTCAGAAGACCTTTAGGCTTTTTTGTGGTGACGGTCCACAAACTCGCCCCATTTCTATTTAGACATTTCCCTTTTGTAGAAAAAGCGTGAAACGGCCTTCCTGAAATTAGTCAGCACCGGGATGCCCCCTTCTGGCTAACCTGAGACCATTGGGACATCAGATAGGAATTTATTGACAATCAAAAGATCGTCACTACCCTCTGATGCATGACCGGCGAAAAAATTCATTTGATGATTTCTGAAATAAGCCTTTAACATCTAACGTCATTACCAAGGACAAGAACTATGAGCACATATCCTAAAAACTTGCGTAGAATTTCATGGTTAACTTTTATCGTTGGCCCGTCGTTATGGCTTGCAGCGTTGCCGGCGTATGCCGCTGCTGCAGGGGGCGCGTCAATTGATTGGCTCACCTTGGGTATGGGCTTGTTCGGAGGCCTGGCGCTCTTTCTTGCCGGTCTTGAAATTCTGTCGGAAGGGATGAAACAAGCCGCAGGTGAGACCTTGAAACATGTTTTGTCTCAACTGACAACCAATCGTTTTTTGGGGGCATTGACAGGGGCCTTTGTGACGGGCGTGCTCAACTCCTCATCCGTCACCACGGTATTGGTTGTCGGCTTTGTAACTGCAGGCGTAATGACCCTGGCGCAGTCGGTGGGCGTGATAATGGGAGCAAATATCGGCAGCACGGCAACCGCCCAAATTTTGGCTTTCAATGTGGCCCAATATGCCCTGCTACCGGTGGCAATTGGCTTTTTTATGATTTTTGCCGGAAGAAAGGAACGACTGAAACATTACGGCATGATGCTCATGGGTTTGGGACTCGTTTTTTACGGCATGGGGATAATGAGTGATGGTATGAGTCCCCTGCGTACCTATGGACCCTTTCTGGAACTGCTGAAGCGCATGGAAAACCCGGTCTTGGGTCTTCTGGCCGGGGCCGTGTTCACAGGCCTGGTGCAATCTTCGGCCGCCACGGTCGGTATTGCCATAGCAATGGCCAGTGAAGGTCTGTTGAGCCTACCCGCCGGGATCGCCCTGGCCCTGGGAGCCAACATCGGGACCTGCGTTACAGCGCTGATGGCAGCCCTCGGCAAACCCGTTGAAGCGGTCCGCGCGGCGGTGGTACACGTAATGTTCAACGTGATGGGGGTGCTCATCTGGATCGCCATAATTCCGGTTCTTGCAGACATTGCGGTGTGGATCTCTCCCTCAAATCCGGCGCTGGAAGGCACTGCCCGAATGGCAGCTGAAGTGCCGCGTCAGATCGCCAACGCCAATACGCTCTTCAACGTGGTCAATACCTTGATTTTCATTGGATTCACGACATTTTTCGCCCGATTGGCGCAAAGGATTGTGCCCGAAAAATCCGAGCCGGCCGGGATCGTCATCGAACCGAAATATCTGGATCGCACCGTCCTCAAGGCGCCTTCGCTCGCATTGGAAAGAGTACGCCTTGAGTTGGGGCGGGTCGGAGAAATCACAGAACAGATGCTAAAGGATTGGCCTTCCGCAATCCAGGACAGGGACCAGAGGAAACTAGATGAAATCGCCAAGCGCGACGATCAGGTGGACACCCTGGAAGCCGCTATCCTGGAATATCTGAGCCGCATCCGACAACATCTACTGACTGAGCAGGAGAGCAATGACCATCAAGCGCTGATGACCATGACAATCACACTGGAAAGCATCGCCGATGTTATAGAAATCGATCTGACGGATTTGGCGAAACAATATTTGAAGATCGAACATGAAAGCAGTGAAACCACCATGCAGCTGATCCGAGGGATCTATGAGGCGGTCGTTAGAGCAGTGTCACATACAGTGCGAGCAATACGTGACAGCGACAAGGAAGCCGCAGAGGAAGTCATGAGAATGAATACTGAAATCAAACGTCTCACTGATGAGATGTTGGTACGAAGGTCTGAACGGTTGGGGAGGAAGGAATCCAAATATCTGGCAGCCGCTAGAATTGATATGTCCTTTATAGACAAGATGCATCGAATCTATTCATTGACAAAACGGATCGCAAGGGAAGTTCTGCCGAAGGAGCCGGCCACAGTAGTATAATTGTAGTATTTATTTCTGTCTTTGAAGAGACCTTTTGACTGCAATCTGAATCGCTTCGGAGGCCTTCTGATGGTTTCAGAAAAGAATGTTATTTTATTTTGTCTCTTTGTTGCTACAAGCATAGGATGTGCGAAAATTCCCTGTTATCCACCTGATCAGAATTAACTAATGCCGAAAAAGAGCAAGAACTCGCTAAATCAATGGAAGGATTAAGTCAGGCTCTATCAAGGGGAGAAGGTAGCCGATGGTTCAGATCCTTTTTGAACTACATACCGCTGTCTGAAGACGTGTTAAAAACGATATCCGAATGGTTTTCCAAACGCTTATCTATTGAATAAATACTAAATTATTCCAGCTGCAAGTCACATCCATCAGGATGGTTATCCCGAATTATTCATGAACTGCCTCCCACTGACGGCGATGCACCTTGTGCGACGGGGCACGCGAGCTCGCAGTACCGGCAGGGCTTGGTGACCTTGCTGGTCTCTTCGATCCCCATAATCGACCCATCGAGTATTTCCACATCTGCATCGCGCCGGTCATTTTCCTTCTTGCAGAGCGCCCTCTCGAAGACCCCGCTTCGGAACGCCTCTCTCGGACAGGATCGGTGACAGGGCCTGTCGCAGCCATTGCACGGATCGAAGTCGAGAGGGCCGGTTGGCTCGAGCTCAGCCTCCATGAAAATCCCCCGAAGACGGACACGCGTTCCAAACTCCGGCGTGACCAGGAGGTTGTTTTTGCCGATCACCCCCAGTCCGGCCAAATGGGCGGAGTCCTTGAGGAAAGCCCCCCCAAACTCGATCTGGTACGGCAGCGAAAGGGCCTTGATGCCAAGATTTTCACCCAGCCAGATACGCAGCTTTTTGGACTGCCGCCTCATCACTCTATTGCCGGGAGTGAAGCCCGGGACCTTCATACTCCACCAATCGAGGGCAGGTTCGGATACTGGATGAACCAACGCCCACACCAGTACCGATTTGTGTGCTTCGCGCCATTCCACGCCTTTGAATTCGAAGTAATTCGGCGATTCGCGATCGTATTCTTCGTAAAACGGGGATTTGCCGTAGACCTCATAGGATTTGGAAGCCTTCAGGTCTTTGATGCTGGCGATTCCTGCCAGCGACGCACCCAACGCTTTCGCTTTGTCGACGATGGTCTTCCCGATCTTATTGCCGTCGGATTTCATGTGCTTGGGTCCTTTCCACCTTCTTTTAAATACATTTTGACAAGAGCATCGGCTGCAACCACCCCTTGACCTTCGGCCAGAAGCATCAGTGGGTTGATATCGAGCTCGACAATAGACGACGGGTCATTCTCTACCATGCCCGCAATCGCCAGGATGACATCAGCGGCGCCGTTCAGATCGGCAGGCGGCGCCCCCCTGAAACCGTTAAAGAGCGGTGCGCATTTCAGCTTACCCAATGCGTGCAGTACTCGCTCTCGGGTGGTCGGCATCAGGAGCGACACGCTGTCTTTCATCAGCTCGACCAGAATTCCACCGCCGCCGACCAAAAGATAGGGGCCGAATTGCTCATCACGGGCCACACCGACAATGAGCTCCGCCACGACGCCGTCAACCATTTTCTCAATCAGATAGGACTCGCAGAGATCCGACATCTCCATCACCGCCGCCGACACCGCCTCCGCGCTGCCAAGGTCGAGTCTGACCCCTCCGACTTCGGTTTTGTGCGCAAGGCCCAATGCCTTTACGACGACCGGATAGCCCAACTCCCCGGCCGCCGCGGCCGCCTCTCCGGCGCTGCCAACGACTCGCGCCGAAGGAATCGGTACGCCATACCTTGCGAAAAGTTCCTTGGATTCGGCCTCGTCCAAAACCTTGACGGCACCGTCCTGTGGTTGAGCGATGCTCGTGAGTAACGGTGGGCTGGGAGGCCGTCGCCAGGCAGCGCCTATATCCACCGCCGCCTGGATGCCGGCGATCCCGGTATCGATGCCGGCAAGCAGTGCAACGCCGTCTTTGAGCAAACGCGCCGCCACCGACTCCGTAATTGTATCTGAAAAGGTCGCCAGCACCGCGGCCTTGGTGCCGGTCTGCTGTGCGGCTCGGACAAACCCCCTCTCGGCCCCGCCCCAGGACGATTGGTCACAAAGGTCTTCTCTGGGGTAATCGAGCAAACACAGCGATACATCGAAGTCTTCCGACAAAAAGGCGGTGAACTTCTCGGCCATATGGTCCTCGTCATCCCAGTTGAACATCTGGTAATCGAACGGGTTGGCGGGTACTACCCGCTCGTGCACTTTCACGCGAAGCAGTTGTTCCACCTTCTCGGATAAAGGAGGCATGCTAAGGTCCGGGCCCATGGCGTCGGCCAGAAGCGTGAGGTCACCCCCCGAAGTGCTCATGGCCCCGATCCGGCCACCGTTCAATGGACCGAGAACATGCAACACCTTTAGCGCTTCCATGAGCGCTTCCAGAGAATCGACGCGCGCCACGCCGAGGCGCTCGAACAGCGCACTCGCCAGTGCGTCGGAACCGGCCAGCGACGCCGTATGCGATACCACCATTTTCTGAGCGACCTTGGAGCGACCGACTTTGATGGCAACGATGGGCTTGGCCAGCTCGCAGGCGACGTTGACTGCCTCCTGGAAGGCCTTCGGGTCCGGCATCGTTTCTAAAAAGAGGCCGAGCGCCGAGACCCGATCCTGTCGCGCGAAGGTGTGGATCGCATCATGCAGATCGAACTTCAGCTTGTTGCCCAGGGATATCAGGTAGGCGATGGGAAGACCGCGCCGCTGCATGGTGAGGTTGAAACCCACGTTGGACGACATGGTGATGATGGCCACGCCTTCATCGACCCGTCGGCCGCCCTGCTGGTCGGGCCAGAGCATCGCCCCGTCGATATAGTTGAGAAGTCCGTAGCAATTCGGCCCAACCAGGGGCATGTCACCCGAGGCTTCTAAAAGCTGCTTTTGGAGTTCGGAACCCTCCTGGCCGGCCTCGACAAAGCCGGTGGCATAGCAGACCGCTCCGCCCGCATCCCGGTTAGCGAGATCTCTGACGATATCGATGGTAAGGTTGCGATTAACCCCCACGTACGCAGCATCGGGGCTTCCGGGCAGATCCTTAACCGAGCGGTAGACCGTGCGGCCCAGGATCTCCGTTTTCTTGGGATGGACCGGCCAGATCTCTCCGTTGTATCCCATACGATCGCTCTGACGAATCACCTCCTGGGCCTGGAGACCGCCAAAAACGGCAATGGTACGTGGTTTCAAAAGACGCTCAAATGACATTTATATTGGCCTGCGTTCTGCTGTTTAATAAAACTTTGCCGAAAGAATTATAGAACACCTATTTTTGGATCATTTGTTTATTCCACTTGCTGTTCTCTATATCTAAAAAGCATTATCTTTCAAAAATTCAATGAAGTCAATATGCTTTCGGATATCCCAGGTAGGATCAAAGGCGAGGAAAAAGCCTTGTGAATTGCTCGAATTAAAGAATTTGAGAAATGATCGAGTCAAACCTTGATTAATGAATTACTGTTGGCATTTATAGCTGTATCGTTCATTTAAATTTACTTACTCATCGGTCAGTCACAATGTAAGGTCAGTCGAGGCCAAAATGACAAAAGATCAAATATTTAGAGATTACTCGGAGGATTTAAGTTCACAATTCAAAATTTGACACCATTTTCTAATCTCCCGGTTCCCTGAACGGGTCCCACAAGTGGCGAAAGCGCAGCATGAGACGCTCGGCCGGCAACAGCTTTGCGACGTTTGCGATGACGTCGGCTGTCAACCCAGGGTCGTCGGTGATTATACCGTCAACACCCAATTCCAGCATGTCAAGCATCTTGTCAACGTCATTCACCGTCCAAACATAAACGGGTGTTTTCTTTCTGCCGGCACGTCGCAGAAGGGCAGTGTTCGCCTGCCGCATGGAGACGGCTAAAAATTCGACGTCGAGCCGGGCGAGTCGACCCAGGTCGGCCGCTGAGAGATAACCCACCGGGATCTCAGGCGCCAGTCGCTGCATTTGCCTCACGCTCGAGATATTTAGCGACATCAAGGACACTTCGCCTGCCATGCCGGCCTCTCGAACGATGCGAACAGTTTCTTTGGCCAGTTCGGAATCTGTGCCGTAATATTTGAGTTCGATCATCAGCTTAATTCTTCCCGAAGCTTTCTGCAGGAAATCGGAAAGGCGGGCCAGTCTCTCACCTGTAAAATCACGGTTAAATTTCCGGCCGATATCTACCCGTGACAGATCTGCATAATCGGTCTCACCGATGCGGCGCTCGTCCCGCGCCAGTTTCATCAGGTCGGCATCATGAATCACAACCACCACGCCGTCACGTGATCGCTGAACATCGATTTCGGCATAGTCTGCTCCCTGGCGAATTGCAATCTCCAGTGCCGCTAAAGTATTTTCAGGCGCGTGTAGTGCCCCGGCTCGGTGGGCAATTACCAACGGAATCTTGCCCGGCGATTTCTGATTCAAAAGCCACATACTGATGGCAACGCTTACCAATAGAAAAACGACGAGTGACGCCAGTGCAATTTTGGATCGAAACAGGCGGTGCGAATATGCTGCCGTTGAATCTTCTACCAGAAATTCTTCAGATTGGCGTGCTTTTTTCGGCCCGCCGGGGCACCCGTGATCCCGGTAAAAGATCATCAGAACACAGGTGCCCCACGCCATGCCGATGAACGTAACCGCTAACTCTAAAACGAAGGCTAAGACCAAGTAGACCGAAATGGTGAAAAAAAGAGCGTGCACCGAATGATGCAGTCGGTTGACAGCGAAGCCTGCGGTAATGAACAGGCCGCTTTCCAAGATCAATAGAACGACGATGATGACCGCCAGACAGGCACCCGTGACGCGCAGTAAGAAGAAAAACCATTCACGGGTGCTATTCCAACTGGCTCCAAGAGTCGCTCGGAATGGACGGTGCCCGTCTATCCACAGCGGTAGTGCATAAATCCATCGCAAGAGCAAGCTGCCGGCAGCTGAGGCCCATAATAGAAAGCATAATCCTCCCAAGACCAGCGCCCATTGAAATTCGGGAGGTTTAACGCTTAAATAGTAATTGATATCGTGGGTCCCCAATAACAGAAAATAAATGGCTCCGAGGACTGCAGCCAGTGGCATCAGCATGAAAACACTGAGTAGAAAAGCGGATATACAAAAACGGAAAAGGGCGTACAGGTCCTTTAGCAACCAGCGCAGCGCTTGTTTTACGGCCCAATTGCCTTTTGGCCTATCCTCATAAGCGATACGGATCAGGCCGGTCCCCTGCAGCACAAGGCCCAGCAATGCCAGTGTGCCCCACAGCATCAAGCCTAACAGGCCTTTGGGCGACAGCAGCCAGCTCAATATTTCGCTGTTGCCGATCACGAGTTCGCCGGACTGTGCAATCAGCCGGTTCAGGATCCATGTTGCCAACGGCGACAGCACGCCCAGGGTTGCCGTCCAAACCAGCACTGTGTATGCTGCCATCGGTTTCCAAGAGTGGTGAAACAGGATCCAGCCACGCTTCAGTACATCAAATGACCTCAATTTTTTCATAGAAAGATATTTTCAATCTATTATTTCCCGATGTATTTGACAAGCTCCACGTTCCATTCAGGGGTTTCGCGGACAGACAACAAAGATTCTCACTGCGACGCGTATCGGACGCTCCGTTGCTTGAGCGCAGAGCGGATACGGGGATATTAATAGGGCCAATACGAATAGTGCAGACAATGTAAATCTGGGTTTGAAAGGCAACATGTCAGGCTCCTTAATAACAATGTTCAAAAAAACATTTTTCAGCCTTCGGCTTTAGACTTTTCGCCGGCAATGTCATCAGGTCCGCAGCTTGTATTGGAATACGAAAGGTCATCGAGCCAGACCAGGAGGAGCTTAAATCCGATTGATAAGATGACGGCCCCCACAAATAGGCCCATAAATCCCATTGAAAGAAATCCTCCGATCGCACCAAGAAAAATGACGATCATGGGCACCGGGGCACCGCGTCCCATGAGTATGGGCTTCAAAAAATTATCCAATAAAGAAACAAGAATAAGCCAGCCCGTCAACAATCCAGCAGTAAGCGTGTCTGCGCTGGAAAACATGTAGATGATGACCGGAATGACAACCGGAAAAATTCCGATTTGAATAATGGCTAAAAACAAACAGAGAAAAGCCCAAAGACCAGCTCCCGGCACTCCAGCTACCAAAAATCCGGTACCTGCCAGCAGTGCCTGAATAAGGGCCACACCAAGAATTCCTTTGACTACATTGTGCACGGTTTTCTGCGAAACCTCAGCAAAGTCAGCGCCGCGTTCTCCGGCCAGACGCACGAACAATTCTCTTGCAATGTTTCCACTTCCCCTTGCATTGGCCATGAAGATGCCGGCAATGACAATCGAGAGCGCAAATTGCACCAATCCCAGAGCGGTGCCCATCGCCGACTTCAGCAGCCACAAGCTCATCGCTTTGAGCTGAGGTTGAAATCGGGTCAGCGTCGCTTTTAGGTTTTCCGAAGCCTCATTCCATTCGCGTTTCAATGTCTTGCCGATCAGGGGCCACTTCTCGATATTATCCGGCGGAGGCGGCACTTTGATTTCGCTGTGCTGTAACCTTTCGCTGATATATTTCGTCCCACCAACCAGCGAGCTTACCATTTGGATGCTGGGGAGGATGATACATAGGAGCATAACTGCAGTAATTATGGCAGCCGCCAACTTGACCCGGCCGTTCAATACACCACTAAGCCTTCTGCAAGCCGGAAATAATGCAATGGCAAGGATGATTCCCCACACCACAGGAGAGATAAAAGGCCTTAATATATTGAAGCACAGTGCTATCAAAAGGGCGATAACACCGATTCGAATCGCTATCTCAATTGCTGGTCCTGTATATGCTTTTTCTCGGGTAATTTTGTCTGGTTCGTTCATAAGGACTCCCCTGTTGATGATAGTGCATTTATGGGTGGGTCTGGGATAGTGAAAATGATGCTTTTTTTCGCAAGATTATTTTCAATAATGGAAGTTAAAGCCACGTCTGGAATTATCCGATGTGGAGACACCTAAGGAGGAAATCAATTTACTGAAGTTTAAAGACTTCACCGGCAGCGCCGCCGAAATAGGATGGTGCGGGCAATCCTTTTTTCTGACCTTAAAAGAAACTTTTGATGTCATCAAATGACTGAGCGTAGCCTCCTGGCCCAGAAGTCCTAGCTTTGGTTTGTCCCCTGGAAGGTGTCTCTCCACGACTCTGCTCTGCTTAACATCTTTATGGAGTATTGGAGTGTTGGAGTATTGGAAAATACGAAAACCCAAGATCTATTTTCTGCAATCTTAAACAGAGGCTATCGAAATTCTCAGATGTATAGAGTACATGATCGATAACCATCACTCCAGTACTCCAATACGCCATCCCTCACTGAAACTGTTACGTACAGAGCCGATTATCTCTGGCCCCCGACGGCGGGATCTTCGACTGGCCCAGATGACCAGGTATTCAAGGTTAGAATAAATTCAAATCATCTACGGCGGCCAGAATGCCTTCTGCCGCGGTTTTTACTAGGCAGATGAATTTCTTCGCGGTCCTCATGCTCCTCTTTTATCTCATGTTTTACTGCTCTTCTGGTGTAACGGCCCCCATCGGAATCATAATATACATTCTCGTCAATATCCTCGGCTGTGCCGCTTGCTCCCGAGGCTTTTGCGCTTTCCCGGGCCCCAATTCGATGCGGTTGAGAACTCTCGCCCTCATCCGACACCTGTTTGCCGGTGGCTTGATTCTTATTGACAGGTGGCGTCGTATAATCCATGATATCTATCAGCTTAGTCTTTTGAGGAGGCGGCTCTTTAGAGATATGGGTTACGCCATTATCATCTTCCCAGGTGTAAAGCCTGTCGGCATGCCCAGCCGGACACCAATAGGATATCACCAGACCCGCGACTGTTAACATTATCAAAGTCTTCATTTCGGCGCGATTAATTTATCTGTCTTCAAATTATTTATCACAGCCTTGATTATCTCATTCATGATTTGATCAGTTGAATCATTGCTCAATGTTTTTGATTTCCCGGACCAGATAAGTTTTCCGGTTTTTGCATCGTATAAATTCGTTTCCAGTCGGACAGTAGTACTTGTACTTGAGTAAGCCGGATCCCGCGAATAATAGAAAAAGCCGATCCGCGTCGCAGGGCCGCGTGTGTAAACCTCTTTATCTTCTTTGCCGATCAATTGTGTGATAATAACAGCGTCATTTTTATATTGATTGACAGCATCGAGTATCGTCTCTGTTTTCAATTTCAAATCAGCAGGCATCGGCATAACCTCTTCACTTGCGATAGCGTCTACGCCAGCTGATTTTAGGTGCGCAACAAACTTTTTTTCATAAGAACGTCGATTATGCTCATTGCCTGTTACGGCAATTACAAGGATATCAGACACGGGCTTCCCTTTATAGGCATCGTCAACCTGCTTTTGTGTGAGTTCGGTTCCGGCACAGGAAATAATCAAAAACGCAAAAGAAAACAGATAGCCAACCCATTTAACAGGATTTTCATTCATCAAACTCCTCCTAACCGTAGAAGTGTCCAATTGATGATTGCCTTTGACATGGCGATCAATGAAAACTCGAATTTATAACATAGACCATTTAACCTCTAATAGCAAGTAACTATAGGATCGTATTAACTGGATGGGGCTTTCATCCAGATGCAGACAGCGTTGCAACACGCCGCCACCATCGCTCCGGACTCAGCTCACATCAAAGCGCTGTCAGCCGAACCCTACCTCTTTGACCACACGTAGGGATTGGGCGCGTACGAGAAAGCTCTGGTTGAGGCGTATTGCCTGAGCGTCCCTTACATTTTTGGGGAACCTCTGACCCGTGCAGCTGTCCTGGGCCAACTTGTGGGGGGGAGGGGACGACGCCCAACCCTATTTGGAAAGGATATTCCAGCTACAGACCGAATTTGAGAAACAGGGACTGGAACTGATGCGCAACCCACTCTATTCTGACGAAAATATGGATATGGTGCTGGATGGGTTGCGCAAGGCGGGTTTGGCGTTAGCGACTTAAAGAGCCTGTTATCCGATTCCTGCTATCGCATCGCCAAGGGAAGTTTGGTTTTGATTCGCATTTCTTGATACCAAAAGATTCATGCTTCAATTATGAGGTGATTCCAGAAAACCTAAATAATGACCGGCGGATGTTTCCGGTGCCTCCACCATAGGTGCATGACCGGTATTGTCTAAAATGACTACATAGGTATCGGAAATTCGTTCCTCGAACTCATGAACAATAGATACATCAAGAACCCTGTCTTGCCTACCCCATAAGATAAATACCGGCAGTTTGATCTCAGATAAGAACGCTATATTAAGCATCTTTGCGGTAGAAATATCATTAAAAATTTTCTGATTGATCGCCCGACGTTCCATATATTCTTTATATACGGCGTTTTTAATAAACCATGGCATATAAGGCGGCCTTACCATGACAAATTTCAACATGTTTTCAAAATCATCACGTGAATTGACTAATAAAGGATTTTCACCCTTTTTGAGTAATCGCATGTACTCACTTGGATTTGGAGACAATACGCCCGCTGAATTCATCAGCCCCAGTGTCATGACGCGATCAGGATACAGTTGGGTATAATGAATCGCAATCAGACCTCCCATAGAGCTCCCAAAAATATGAAACCTTTCCAATCCCAATTTATCCACAAACATCCCAAGTCGACGTGCCTGGGACTGAACATCATATTTATGTTCAAGATTTGACGTACTATCACCGTGTCCCGGCAAATCCACGGCAACGACCCTGAATTTATCCGTAAGGTGGCAAGCAAAACGGTTCCAGCTGTCTTTATTGGCACCGAAACCATGAATCAACAGGATAACTTCACCGGAACCCCCATCAAGATAAGATATTTGTAAGTCATTTATATTTATAGATTTTTCGTTTACTTTCGCCCGCCACCGTTCTACATCAATTCCCGCTTTGTATAAACTGGTCGAGCAAGCTGAAAGTGATAAAACCAAAATAAAAACTGCAAGCCCATAGAATGCGATCTTCAATATCAAATACCCTTTTGCGTCGGTATCACATAAAGTTGATCAGATCTTTGCTTTTCGCCCCGATCCCTAAGTGCTAAAACTTCCGACCAGTCCCCCAGAATTCTGACCAATCCACCGCCGACCAGTTCCGGCCGTCATCCCAATGCCAACCCTTTTTTGACATATTGCTGATAATTTCTGCGTCGATAACGATTTTGACCAAAAAAAGATAATACACTTTCGCTGATCTGCCATTCTTTTTTAACCTTACCCATCAAAGCCGAGTGACCTGACCAGGGGCTTTGGCTCAATTCGATGATATCTTTAACCAATTCGGCTCTCAATAAATTTAAGTGAATATCTTTTTTCGTTCGATACCCCGGCCCATGACATGATGCAAAATCCCGGGCACATCTAATCTGGCTAATCTTTGGCATAGGTATTAAATCTCACAATTAAATACCTTTTCAAAGCACTTTCTGCACGAACGTCCCAATTTTTTTTACCCGGACATTAGAACCCCTGAACGCTTAGCGGCATTGCATGGTTAGCTTGGCACGACCTCACTCGAAGGAATATCCGACCAGCCGATACGACCCTTGCCCTTTTCAATCTGAAGAGAGTCCCCAATCGTCGGCAAGCAGATGAGCCATTAAAAATCAGCGGCCACCAGCAGAGGTGGCCTGGACCCCTTCCAGGGGCCATCCTCATACCCCCAGCTCTGCTGGTGGTCGCTGATTGTTTTACCCAAATAGGGATCGAAAAAATGTCTTGCCTTCATGAGCGATTTGCTGGAAAAAATCAAGAATAAATTCCTTCCCGGACGGACTGGTAAAAATGCCAAGGTGTCAAATTATTTCAATTTTTTTTTGGATTGTAGGCCAATCCCGTTAAAAGGTTGCTGTTTTTGTCGTAAGTGATTATTGTCAGCTGATAGCTTTTTAATCTCGTGAGACATACAATCAATGTAACCGTCAACGCTTGCCAATTCCTTTCAAAAGGAGCCGGCCATGGGAATTTCAAAATATCTGAAACGGACTGCTATTATAATTGGGTCAATGATGATCCTAATTGTAGTGGTTTTGGTGGTCGTTTTGGCCATCGGGATTACAGTTAATATAGATGGAATTCGAGCCAGGGCGGAGGCCGCAGCAACCCAGGCACTTGGCAGAAAAGTCAGCATCGATGGGCACCTTGCCGTTGATCTGAGTTTTCGGCCGGCTCTAGAACTGAATGGCTTGATGATTGCCAATCCGTATTCCTGGGATAGTGAAGATTTTGTCAAAGTTGGTCTTTTCCGGGCCCGGATTCGAATTTTGCCGTTGCTGCGAAGCCGGATTCATATCCAGGAAATAAAGGCCGATGGAATTAATGTCAACCTCGAGCACAAAACCGACGGGCAAAAAAACTGGCTCTTTGATGTCCCCGGTGAAAAGGGTGAGCGCCCGCCGGCATCAACTGACAGCGCAGAGCCGTTTGGCGTGAACCTCGTTGAAGTTGAAGCGTTCTCGCTGAGCCAATTGACCCTATCGTTTCGCGACCACGAATCCAACCAAAATTATGATTTTGAGCTGAATTCCATGGAGGGTTCGGCCGTTGCCGATGAGCCTTTAAGGATCGCCATTGATGGCGCCCTTCAAAAGCAACGCTACTATATTTCAATTAGTGGTGATCCGATTGGTGAATTATTCAAGCCCACCCAGTCATGGCATCTGGAAGCATCGGCTGAGATGGCCGGGATCACGCTGAACGTCAGCGGTCAGGCGGACAGACCTCTGGAAGGCCAAGGATTAGATTTTCTGATCAAATTGAATGGAGATCGTTTCGGCAATCTGGCAGAAATTATTGGTTCACAACTCCCGCCAATCGGCGCTTTTCAATTGGCTGCGCACATGAAGGAGACCGAAACGGGATACAGTTTATCCAAACTTAAGGGAAATTTTGGCAAGACTGCCTTTGACGGTAAACTCGACCTCAACCTGTCCGGAGATAAACCCGCGATTGTGGCAGAACTCATAATGCCGACCTTTGATGCCGGACCCTTGCGAGCGATTTCCGGCAAGGGATCGGATCCGGTTGAAAATCAGAGTGTCGCAGCCTCAGATGATACATTGCCGGAATTGAATCAGGTGGATATTTCGCTGGACATATTGACTGAAATTGACGCCGATATTGAACTCAGAGTAGAGCAGGTCATT
>Ga0316194_10001349_pt1 | contig 16870 bp, 17 predicted proteins | sample CroRivsedime1_MG_FD_204936 | JGI IMG/M metagenome (GOLD analysis project Ga0316194, IMG submission 204936) | Coastal sediment microbial communities from Maine, United States - Cross River sediment 1 | ecosystem: Environmental > Aquatic > Marine > Coastal > Sediment | place: USA: Maine...
AGGAGATATCGTAACCGCTTAATTTTACATTGAAAAATGGCGCGCCCGGAAGGAGTCGAACCTCCGACCGCCTGGTTCGTAGCCAGACCACACCATTTTACTTGCTCTATTAATCAGTCACTTGCGGTGCTTGCCCAGCCGATACCGTATTTGAGTTATCAGTCACTTGCAGTTCACTGTGCTTTCAAGTTAGCACAAATCTAGCACAGTCAATATTGCTGATTTTGCGCATTGGAATGCCCCAATTGTCACAATAAATTGGAGATTGCCATGAACTAGCGATTTTTTATTATAATTTTAGCTATAATAGCCGTTATGGATATTGAAGCTATTTTGAGGCGAGGTTTTATCTATGAAGGCAGTGACAGCAAAAGATGCTAAAAACCGGTTTGGTGAATTGATGGATACTGTACAGCGGGAACCCGTCAGTATTGAAAAACACGGCAGGCCGGTCGCTGTGGTCCTCTCCGAAGTAGCGTATGAAAAAATGAAGCTAGAGCATCTTCAGGCCATGCTTGCGGTTGGAGAAGCACAGCTTGACCGTGGTGAAGGGATAGACGGAAAAGAATTTTTCGATGAATTGAGACAGGGAAAATATGATTAATGCCATCCTATAGCCTTTCACCGGAGGCCAAAAAGGATCTCCTTACTATCCGTGCTCATACACAAAATAAATGGGGCATCCAGCAAGCACAGAAATACATCGATGCACTGGAAAAAAAGTGTGAGAAGTTAGCCCAGAGTCCGCACATAGGTCGAGAACGGCCAGAGATAAAACCCGGATACAGAAGCATAACTGAAGGAAAGCACGTTATTTTCTACCGTGTGGGTGATAGCGGTATAGATATTCTGAGAATACTGCACGAACGCATGGATATTGAACACCGCATGGGGCAAACAAAGACCGTGGCTAACAAAAGCAAACATGGTGGAGACCGTGACTGCTGATTACCTGTGTGTATCAAAGATGTCTTTCCCTAAACTCGTTGACCCCATGACCTTTATAATCGCATTGCAAGATGCTGCACATTGCCTGTAGATATGCACTCAGGTAAACCCACGCCTTTACCCTGTTCCTTTCAGCTTGCCCGGCCTTAGAAAACCAAGTGGAGCCGTCCGCTCAGCACGGTCGCTTCGTCCACGTCCTTGAGACTCGACACCAGATACTGAAGGTTGACCGAGAACTTCGCCGCCGGCGTGATGGCCACGTTGTAAAACGCCTCGCCCCCCTGAGACTCACCTTCGAAGCCGACTTTGTTGGTAAAACGGTCTTCATAGGCATCGTTATAGAAGTAGCCAATGCCGAACACGTCGTTGGGCCGGGAGTCAATCACGCCACGGCCGCCGATGCCGACGCTGACGCTGGTCTGAAACGGATTTGTGTCTTTGTCAGCGAAGCCGAGGCGGCCGAAAATGCCTGTCCTAGGCGAATTGCTAATTATCACCTGAAAACGACAACTTAGACAGACTTGTTCCTGAAAGGAATCTTCCCTACCCTGCTCTGCCATGAAGGATCTGCTGATACTCTTCGTCCATCTATTGACCACCATCGCCAAACTTCTGGGACCCGGTGGCTCGAGGGCCGTCGTTGCTGACAGTCTGCTCATGAAGCAGCAACTCCTGGTCATCAATCGTTCGCGGCGACGCGCACCTAATCTCTCGGCACACGATCGGTTTCTGTTCGGCTTCTGGTCACTGTTTCTCGATCCACGCTGTATCCAGCGAGCTGCCGTGATTATTCAGCCATCGACACTATTGAAATTCCATGACCTATTAAAACATCGCAAGTATCGGCTGCTGTACTCATCAGGCAGAAAAGGCAAACCAGGCCCCAAGGGTCCATCACCCGAACTCATCCAGGCGATCATTGAAATAAAGCAACGAAACCCACGCTTTGGTTGTCTTAGAATTGCTCAGCAAATTAATAAAGCATTTGGACTGGATATTAACAAGGACCTGGTCCGGCGCGTCCTCGCCAAACACTACCGTCCAATACCCGATGACAGCGGACCGTCATGGCTGACCTTCATCGGGCACACGAAGGACAGCCTCTGGAGTATTGACTTTTTTCGTTGTGAATCTATTTTGCTCAACACCCACTGGGTGCTTGTCATCATGGATCAGTTCACACGACGCATCATCGGCTTTGGTGTACACGTGGGTGATGTCGATGGTGTCGCCCTGTGTCGCATGTTCAACAAGGCTGTCTCTACCCAGAGCGTTCCACACTACCTCAGTTCTGACAATGATCCGATTTTCCATTATCACCGATGGCAGGCCAACCTACGTATTCTTGGGGTTGATGAAATTAAGTCCATCCCCTATACACCGGTATCGCATCCCTTCGTTGAACGACTGATTGGAACAATTCGCCGCGAATACCTTGACCGCGTCTTCTTTTGGAATACTCAGGATCTTGAACGAAAACTCGCCACGTTCCTACAGTATTACAACCATAATCGTGTTCATCAGTCTCTGGACGGGAACGCGCCTGCTGAAGATAACGGCGAGCATCAACCGCTAGCCGCAAAACTCTGCAACTATTCATGGATATCACACTGCAACGGACTTTTTCAGACCCCGATTGCTGCATGAATAAGAATTCGCCAAGGACAGCTGGGCATGCCTGGGGTCGGCCAACATGGATAACCTCAGTTTGCGAACGAATCGTGAAATGAATCTGGCGACCTCTCACCCGCCGGCAGTAGACGCCTTGCGTGAACAGGTTTTCCACGTCGACATGGAGAAGTCCGTGGAGTTGACCGCCCCCCTGCCCAGTAACTGGTCAGACTATCTTGCCGAGCTGCTGGCAGATAGTCTGTGATTGACCGCGGTCAATGTCATGATTTGTGTAGGAGCGGCGTCCCCGGCGTGGATTGCAGTGGTTGCCACTATCAAGGCAGCCGCGATAAAAATATTCAATAGCACCGCATCCCTCCTCTGTTACTCTGCCGATTTCGGGGTGCAGGCTATCACTGCAGTACGCCCTTCCAGGCCCCGGTTCTTTCCCGCATCTCGTCCTTCGTGGCCGCGGGCAGTAAATCGACCGGGTCCCGGTTGTCGCGAATCTGCCAGCCACCGCCCAGTGACCGGTAGACCTGCACCAGGTTGGTGGCCACATTCCCCCGGGTTGAGGTCAACAGATCCTGCTGCTGCGCATCAGCGCTGAGGGTGCTGATGACCGTGTTGAAACCAATCAGACCATTCTGGTACTGCGCCGTGGAAGCGGCCACCGATCGCTTTGACGCTGCGGCCGCCAACTGGTATGACGCGAGCTGTTGATAGGACTTGAGGTAGGCAACAATGGCGTTCTCGACATCGCCCTGCGCCTGCAGGACGGTATTCTGGTAATCCACCAGTAACTGCTGGAACAGTGCGTCCTGCAACCGGACGTTGCTCCGCAGGCGCCCGTAATTCAGGATATTCCACTGAAACGCGCCGAACAGATTCCAGGTACTGCTGTCACTGGTGAACAGATCGCCGGTGGTCATGGCGCTACTGCCAATGGAGCCGCCAATCGAAAAGGCCGGGTACAACTCGGTGACGGCCACGCCGATCTGCGCACTCTGGGCTGCGAGCTGGCGCTCGGCCGCACGAATGTCGGGGCGTTGCCGGATTAGGTTTTGCGGCATACCCAGGGCAATCATCGCCGGGGTGGTCGGAATTTCGCCTTTCTCACCAAGCAGATAATTCATATCGTGAGGTGGTTTCCCCAGCAGAATCGCCAGCGAGTTCTTCACCTGCTGCAAGGAAGTCTCCAGTGACGGCACACTGGCGATCGTATTGTTCAGCAGGGTCTCGGCCTGGTCGGCATCGAGTTCACTGACATCGCCGGCATTGAATTTTGCCGTGGTAATGCGCAGACTCTCCCGCTGGAGCTTGATGTTATGCCTGGCGACTTCAAGCTGCGCCTGGAAGGTCCGGATAAGGATATAATTCTGCGCCACCTGCGATAGCAGCGACACCAGGGCGCCGTCATAATCGGCGACACTGGCGTCGAGTTCAGCTGAAGCCGATTCCACCTGCCGTCGGAAGCGCCCCCAGAAATCCACTTCCCAGCTGAGATTGAACCCAAGGCTGTAGTCGTTGAAGATAACGCTGTTCGACTTTTCTCTGGCGGCCAGCCCGGTGGCCTGCTGCTGCTGGGGGTACTGGTTACCGATGGCAATGGCCAGCTGTTGCTGTGACTGCAGCACACGCAGCCCGGCCGAGCGCAGCGTCAGGTTCTCCTGCAGGGCCGTCTCGACAAGCTCATCAAGCACCGGGTCCTGAAAGGCTGTTTGCCACCATTTCGGATCAGCAGGCGGTTCACTGCTAACCATCGGATCATCGACCTCGAGCCAGTTGCTCTCGACGGGTGCGCTCGGCTCCTGGAAATCGGGACCGAGCATGGCGCAACCGGAGGCGATCAGGGCTGACAGCGTGGCAAGGCCGATAGTCTTCAACGAGCGTTTCATACTGGCATCCTTACTGCAGCACTGACGGCACGGCTGGCACCGGCGTGTCGTGGCCACCCTCCGAGGTACCGGTCATCACCAGCACCGAGGCGGTCGTTCCGACCCGCAACGCGATCCCGTCCGGAATCCTGGTCATGTGAATGCGCACGGGCACGCGCTGCGCCAGACGAATCCATTCAAACGTCGGGCTGACCGTTGGCAGCAGCTCGAAACCGGTACTACCGTCCTGTTGGGCGATACCCCAGCCGAGGCTGTCCACGTAGCCCTCAACCGGTTTATCCGGATAGGTCATCAGGGTAATGATGGCCTTGTCACCGGCCTGGATTCCCTCAATGGAATTCTCCCTGAAGAACCCGTCTATCCAGTAGCTGCTGACATCGACCAGCGCCAGCGCCGGCTGGTTGGTCACGGCCTGGCTGCCGATTCGCAGGTTGAGATTGGTGACATAGCCCTCCACCGGCGCCCTCACCTGGGTGAACTCGAGGTTCAACTCTGCCTGTTGCACATCGGCCCGCGCCTCCCGAACACTGGCATTGGCCTCTCCGGGCGCGCCGAGATTGGCCCGCTGCTCCGCCAGGTCGGCTTCAGTCTGGGCCAGGGTGGCCCGGGCCTGGGCCACGCTGGCGACGGCGCTTTTGCGTTTCTCCAGCGCGACCTCGTAGTTTGCTTTGGCACGGTCCACCGATTTTTGCGAGGTTGCCCGCTGCGGCAGCAACTCCTGCTGACGCTGTAACTCGGCCTTGTTCTTGGCGATTGTGGCAGTGGCTTCCTTGATGGCACTCTGTGCCTGCAGGATCGATGCCCTGGAGACATCGATCTGGGCCTCGGCCGCCTCGACCTGCTTTTCCTGGGCCAGGTAGCTGTCGCCGGTTTTATCATACTGTGCGCGCGCCTGCTCCAGACTGACCGCAAAGGTACGCGGATCGATTTCGAACAGCAGGTCGCCCGCCTTCACGAACTGGTTGTCCTTCACGGCAAGCCTGACGATCGGGCCGGATACCCGCGGTGTAATCTGAATAACCTCGGCGCGCACCTGACCGTCCCGGGTCCAGGGATTAACAACATAATCCCAATACTTGAGCAAGACCGCGGCGATGGCGAGCAGGACAATGGCGCCGGTCAACAGGTATTTGCGGGATAGTTTCACTCGCTATGCTCCAATAATAAATGTCCCGATGAGGACGGTATAAATAATCATCAACGCCAGTGACACCAGCGGCGGATAGAAAAAGTACCTCGACAAACGGACACGGTCGAGCAGGCGCGCCGTCATCACGGCGGCTATTACCCCAAACAGGCCGGCAATAAGCAAGGGTGGCATGTACACGCCGCCAATGGCGAATTCGTGAGGGATTGGCATCATGTAAATCCCGTTAACCGTATCATTGCAAAGGCTCCTGCAATCCTGTTAGTACATCATGCGAAGCGTTCTTCGCGCCAGCGGGTCCAGTCGATAACATCCGCGTTTCCAGCATACTCAACCAGTGCTTCCGAGACACCCCGATATGCACCCAGCAGAGTGTAGAAGTTTTCCGCATCCTGATCGCTGGCCTGCACATCGCTTGCCTTGTCTATTACTTCCTTGATACGCGCTTCCATGTGCTCCGTGATCCTGTCCAGACGGGTACGAAACACCTCATGCTCCCCGGCAGTCGGGTTCTCCGACAGCTGTTGAAAGGTTGCCTGCACCTTGAGACGCCATGCCCGGATGTCCGCAAGCAGTTCCCGCACCAGAAATCGTGCCTGTGGAGTGTCGCGTGACTCGAGCAATGCCTGCATGCGGTAGGTGAGTGTCTGCAGGCTGGTCACCACTGCCTGCACCTGTTCTGGCGAAGTGCCGGGCAGCGCCCTGGCGCCAATCAACGGGACCCAGGCCTGGAGTTTTCGGGGCAGCGTCGACACCTCGCGGGTATGAAACGCATTTCTCCAGCGGTCAAGACGCGAGGGATTGCTGGCCGGGTCCCAACGCATGGTCGAGACCAGGTACTCGCTGCTACGGAAAAAACGACCGAGCAGACGCAGGAATACCCGCTCGGGGCGCGATGAAAAAGGAATGTGAGCGGTGATCGCGAGTAGCAGGAACATCAGCGGCATCATGAGCGCGGTGTTGGCGACGGACAGGAAATTGTAGCTCTGCTGGTTGGAGATCGAGGCGATAGAAACGAACATGGCCAGCCCGAATACCCTGCCCAGGGCCTGCTGCGGTGCAGCGAACAGGTAGCAGATAGCAAAGGTTACTGCGAAGATCAGAAACCCCAGACCTAAAAAACTCGACAGCTGAGGCATCACAAAAATGTACACCAGGCCAGCAATCAGTACGCTGACCGTTGCCGGTACGAACATCCGCCACACGGGTAGCTGCGGTGTGGCCGCCAGGGCCATCCCCAGGGGACAGGCCATGCTCACGAAGCCGGCACCGCCTGGCAGGGCGTCAACAAAAATCAGGGCAAGCCAGGCCAGCCACATGGTCGCCATCAATCGAACGACGCTCGTGACACGTTCCGGATCGGGCACAAGCCTGGCAACCGGTGGAGAAAATGCCTCGACCGGGGCTGATTCGCGACCGAAGCCCTTGATATGACTGACACAGTCAAACAGGGCGCCGGTGAGCGCCTCCAGTTGTTGCAGCCGATCGCGGGTAACCGCCAGCGCCGCCTTGTGGAAATGGGACAGGCTCCCGACCCCCGCTTTATCCAGAGTCAGTTCGACGGCGGCCGGCTGCCGGGTGGGTGCCTGATTGGCCAGCATGCGATCGACCTGCTCCAGTCGCGTGTCGAGTTCAGCAGCATAGTTTTCCAGGTTTGGCAGCAAACGCGGCAGGTCCAGGGATTGCACCTCGGCGAAGCATTCATGCCATTGCTCCAGGGTCTCTGCCAGTTGCGCCGCCAGACGTTGATAATGCCGCCACTGTCGCCGCAGTTCCCATACCTCGTAGTCGTCTGTCTCGGCGGCTCCCAGGAGCTGGTCGAAGCGGGCCTTTGCCTGCACTGCCCCGTTCGCGAGGCTCTGTGCTTGCGCGGCATCAACCTTGCTGCTCAATAGACCACGGTAGGCCTGCAACAGCCGATGCTGGGTCGAGGCCAGGTTGACGGCGGCGGCGTTAAAGTCAGCACCGCCGCTGCTGGGCCAGAGAAAGATCGCAACCAGGCTATAGACCAGAATACCGAGTCCGGTCTCCTGGGCACGCAGTATCGCTATATTGAAGGCATCGACGGAGTTTGGCCCTGCATCCATGCAGATGATCACACACACGAAGCCGCAGACGTTCCAGAAATACTGGTGTTTCGCACCGCCCATCATGTAGCTGCAGAAACCGAGCCAGGCCAAAAGAAAAAACATGAACAGCCAGCGCTCCTGGGCAAACAGGGCAATGAGCATAAACGCGACGACAATCGCGACAAAGGTGCCGACCATGCGCAAGGCGGCCTTGTTCATCGATTGCCCGATCGATGCCAGGCTGACGAAGGCCACCGCGAACCCGGCCCAGTAGGGGTTGTCCCAATCCATGGACAGAGCGATGCCGTAGGCGATGGTCATCGCGAGCGCGACCTTGATGGCTTCTTTTGCCTTTCTGGACAGGGTCACTGTTACGCTTTACCCGTGCTAACCCTGCTCATTGGCCACGGATTTCCCTGTGGCACTTTTTATTCGCGCCGCGAGCGCCGCGACCAGGGGATTCGCGCTGAGGCCATGTGCGATAACACTGAGCATGATGGTGCAGACCACGGTCATGGTAATGGTGCCACCACCGGTCAGGTGTTCGTTGAGCACGATCACGGCGAACACGATACTCGCCAGCCCGCGGGGCCCGAACCAGCCCATGAACAGTTTTTCATCGGTCCGCAGTTTCATCCCGGCAAGCACCAGGAATACCGGCAGCATGCGCACAACGGTCAGGCTGAGCACGGCATAGAGTACGACCTCCCAGCTGAAAGACCCGACCGACTGACCGACCACGGCGGCACCGAACACCACCCAGGTAATCAGGGCCAGCGTATCCCCGGTCCCTTCGGCGGCAAGCAGCAGCTTGTGTTTGTGATGCTTCGTAAGTCCGCCAAACAACAGGCCACCGGCAAAGGCGGCAATGAATCCGCTGCCCCCCAGCCACTGCGCCACGGCAAAGCAGGCCACGGCCATCGCCGGGACGGGAAGTTGCCGCCAGGTCTCGGTGATCCAGCCACGGTCAGCAAACTTCGTGCCCAGCCAACTTCCCAGAACCGTCAACCCAACGCCCACGGCAACCCCGATACCAATCTCTTCAGCCACCAGCTTCATCGCCAGCACAGGGGTACTGGTCTCGGTACCCGTGGCAGTTACAAGGGCAAGAAACACAAACAGGATCGGAACACAGATACCGTCATTCAGGCCGCTCTCGACATTCAGGCCCTCGCGAATGTTGGATGGAACGGCTTCATTTGTCACCACCGCCTTGCCCAATGCGGCATCGGTGGGCGCCAGCATGGTTGCCAGAATGGCGATCTCCAGCAAGGTCAACCCGTCGAATACAAGCACACCAACCCCGAAGCCGAGCAGGATGGTCAGTGGCAACCCGATCAACAACAGACGCTGCGGGATTCCGATATTCTTTTTGAGCACGCCGAGATTCGCATTGGCAGCATCCGTGAACAGCACCATGGCAAGCGTCAGTTCGGCAAGCGTGCGCAGACCCTCCTTGTCCACATTCAGGCTCAGGATACCCAGACCCAGCGGGCCGAGTGCCAGGCCGAAGGCGGCAAACAGGAGTGCCCCGTTGATGGGCGTGCGCTCGAGTCCTCCGCTGGCAATGCTGTAGAGAAAAACGAACACGGCCAGGATTGCCAGATTTTCATACATGATGTAATCCTCCAGATGAAAGAGTCAGACGCACATTATTTGACTGGACATTTTATTATTTGGCTGTTCAGTAAAGTTTGTGGGTATATTTCCCTGAGCTTGTCTTTCCGGCATGCGCCGGAATGACGCAGTAACAATATCAGCTTGTCTGCTGCTCGAACGTTTTCCTGTATTCAGGACTAACCCTGACTGGAACGTTCGCTCCTACCAATATAAAGCGACAGTTTGTTGATTTGCGCAACCAGGTAGCGATTGACTACGTCATTGAATTTATTTGCCAGCTCCGGATTCTTACCGAGAAACTCCTGGATGTCTGCGACCGGCCAGCACATGTAGTGCGTGTCTTCGGCAAACGCCGCATCAAAGGCGGACGGTTGGCCTGTCAATCCGATACCCGCGCCGATGAGTTCGCCGGGGCCCAGTTGAGCAACCCCCTCGTCACCCTGCTCAGCCGCGAGCGTTCCAGCGATGGGTACCGCGATATGCCTGATCGGTTCTCCGCGGGTGAGGAACTTGTCACCCCGGCTGGCGGTTTTCCATTCGCCTAATTTCGCCAGCTTTAGAAATTCCCTTGGTTCGAGCGTCTGGAATGACAGATCGTAGAGGCGCTGCTCTTCGGGGGTGAACCTGATGGGCCGTCGTTCGAGCAGTATGCGTATGATGTGATAGAGGTTGATCGCCAGGAACAGCACGGTCCACCCGGCGGGCGTCCACAGCGGCGTGGTTTGCAATACAAAGTACGGGATGGCGATGATTTGCGATGCCACGGCCAGCAAGCGCAATGGCAACATCCCCCTGACTGAGAAAGAGGCTACCGTCAGCAGACTGGACAGATCAATCAAGAAGTCCAGTGAGAACCAATCCGTGGGAAAGTGGCTGGTTGTTGCGGCCCAGACAAGTCCGAGCAACCCACCCGCAGACAAAATCACAATTTCCAGTTTACGTTTAACAAGCATATCAATGTACTCACTGAAGCCAGGGACAGAACACTTGACCCCATCGTTGCAAAAAATACCTGCAGGAGCGCCGTCCCCGGCGCGATTCGCGGCGAGGCGCCGCTCCTACAGTACGAGTGTGAACCCCACCTGCAGTGAATTACAGAATCAATACACCATGAAGCATTTCACCCTGCAAATTACCTGTCTACACCGGTTATTGTGGCCGAGATTTATGCAATTATCAGGTTGATTCAGAACAAAAAAAGAAAAAGCCCCACTTGCGCAGGGCGTTTTTATCAAGTGTCCTGACCCCTGAATTCGGTTCTGCACTTATAAGTTACATGCTGTCGATAATGGCCTGCTTCTTGGTCTTGTACTCTTCCGGCGTGATGTAGCCGCCCGCCGCCAGCTTGTCGAGTTCAGCAATGCGCGCCTGCGGTGACTTCTGGGCGGGGGCCGATTGCACCGGTCGCGCCGCCTGCTGCTGGGCGGCGGCAGCCTGCTGCTGCTCGGCCTCGGTCCGGTCATGCATATTAGTCATCACCTTGGTCGCGAAGACACCACCAATGAAAGCACCGGCATTATCGGCGTACACCGGCAGACTGGTACCCACAGCGGCTGTACCGATAACAGCAGCTACGGTAGCCAACTTGATTTTGTTGCGAATTATCATATCAATCTCTCCTTAAAGTGCCGTACAGGTGCCATGTGCCAGGAAACTGATGCCGTCACCGACACTGGACCCACTCATTCGTCCCGTCTTGGTGTTGATGGCAATATCCCAGCCACGGCTGTTCTCGACGCCTTGCAGGACCAGTTGCTCACCGTTGAGTTCCATGTTCTTTACCGGTGAAACGGCGTTATTGCCGCTCTCGTGGGTGCCTCGTAACACCTTGTTCTTGGCATCCAGCACTACCAGTTCCGGCAAATCAAAGGTCTTGGCCTGTCCCTGAAGACACATGCCGTCTTCGAGACAAGCGACCACGTGCGTGACTGCGCAGACGGCATCGGTGGAACCATCAAGTCCTGCGGCGGATACGCTCGTTGTAACAAACGGTGTCGCCGCGACAATACCGGCCGCGACCAGTCTCGAGCATTTTCTTTTCAGCATCATTATGCTCCTCTTTCATGTGTACCTAATTAACAAAGACAGCTTACTATACTATTTGTTACTTCATCCAACATCCGCCACTTCCCGGGCTTCCAGCCATTTCATACCAAAGTACATCTCACAGAACGTTAAGGAAGCTCTGATTAATTCGCAAAATCCTGGCATTCAGGAAGTGCCATGTCTGTAGGGTGCGCCATGCGCACCATGAATCAACAGCTTGCATGTTATTTGCGGTGTGCATGGCGCACCCTGCATTGGGTCTTTGAATTAATTAAGAGGTTCCTTAAATATATACCTGCACTGCTATGGTTACACCATTTTTGGCAATCACCATGGAACTGCTGTTTTCGCGGGCTTCCCTTATCGCAAAAAAGTGGCCGAATACATCTTACGAAAATGTATCCGGCCACTTTTATTGCTTTTATTGTTGATAAATCAAAACTCCCAGCCAATCCCCAGGAACGGCCCCTTGACGTCGACTTCGAGTGTAACCGGCTTGTCTTCATAGTCGATATGCAGGTACCTGTAGCCGACCAAAAACTTGGAATCGACGTTCCACATCTTGAAGCGATAGGCGGCATTGCCGACAAAATCGTAGATTTCATCCACATTGCTCACATCCCAGCCGCCGTAACCAAAACTGAGGTTCAGATACCAACGCTCCGTAAGGTTCACGCGGGAGGCCAAACCAACCATCGGTGTGTTGAAATTAAGCGTTCCATCCTTATCAATGCCTTTAAATATAAATGCTGGCTCGGCCGAGGAGATTTTCACTTTCCAGTCATCATTAAAGTAAAATGCCCCGACCCAGGGAATCAAGGTCAGATCCATAGCAGCGGAACTATCGCTGTCCCATGGGCCAAACTTGTAGCCGGCGCCGTATTTGATCGCCCAGACCTTTTCTTCCAACGTATATTTGCGGCGCTGCTTGCTCAACCTACCCGTGAAATTCTTGTTATATTCACCCTTGTAATAGACATTGTTCAGAAACAGGACGAGCGGTCCCTTGTGCGCCTCCAGCTCAAACATGGCCGCCGCTTGCAGGGAGTCCAGGATTGTGTCCAGATCCTCCGGAACATCGACGAGAGTCTCGTCACCCACATCGATGGTCGCCGGAGCCTTTGGCAACCAGCCATACAGGTTCACGTGGAATTTCCAGGGGTCATCCCACGAAAAGCCTTTGCTCTGCACAAGTGCCGGTGTTGCCAGGGTAGCAACGAGAAACAGCAAAAGCAGCCGTAGCGGAATAATAGATTTCGCAGCCTTCATTTAATTTTCGCACCTCATCTATATTGATTAGCGGCTGCCGGGTGTTCTACCACGGCAGAAAACATACACTCCGCCCGGCATGGTAGCGAAGTTTCGGTCGCAGACGGAAGAGACCATCGTCTGGCGATAGACAACCGAGTCTGAGCACAGCGGTCGCTGCGAATCAGGCCACCGGGACAAACGACATTACCCGATCGATCGTCCAGAACGCCGCCACACTGCCAATGCTGTACGGCAGCACACGCCAGGCGCCTTGCGGTGCTTGTAGCGGTAATCGTTTCAGCAACGCGATCACGCTTAACACCACGGCAATGAACAGCAACTGCCCGGTCTCGACCCCGACGTTGAACATCAACAGCGCGAGCGGCACTTCATGCTGCGGCACACCGATTTCAGACAGCGCCCCGGCAAACCCCAGGCCGTGGAACAGGCCGAAAACAAACGCAATCACCCAGGGATAGCGTTCCGTCAGGCTGATCTGGCCTTTGTGTTTATGGATGATTTCCGTGGCCAGAAACAGGATACTCAACGCGATAATGGCCTCGGTCGGTGCCGCCGGGACGTGCACCATACCCATCGTCGCCAGCACCAGCGTGATGCTGTGGGCGACCGTAAACGCGGTAACCGCCTTCAGCAATTCTCCAAAGCCGACCACGATCAACAGCAGCGCCAGCACGAACAGCAGGTGATCAATCCCTTCCAGGATGTGAATCGTGCCCATGAGCCAGTAGTCGCCGGCGATCTTGAGTTTCGATGCCTGCAGCGGGATGGTGAACGCGGGTGAGCTCGGCCGCAGGATCGCCGAATGCTGGGTGCCGTCCTGCAACTGCACCAGCAGCAGCACATCGGTCTGCAGCGCTGCCAGTCCCTCGATGACAATGGTCTGCCCGGTCAGCGACTCACTGGTATTCTTGTACGTCGCGTGTTCGATGCGGGCACCCGGAATGTCCTGCACGGAGGGCGAACCCAGCAATTCCAGGCTGTCCGGCAGTTGCGGTGTGATGGCCAGCACCCGGTCGCCGCGTGTGGGCACTTTCCAGGTGACGGCAAACAGGCCGGTATTCTGTTCCTTGATATCCAGCAGCGCGGGCCGGATTTCGTCGGCACTGGCGGGCGTGGTCAAACTCATGCCCACTAGCACAACAATAAAAAACAACCAATGTAGGAGCGGCGTCTCGCCGCGATTCGCGCCGGGGACGGCGCTCCTACAATTGAATCCCGTCAACGTTATAACAAAAAACAACCCTTGTAGGAGCGCATCGCATGCGCGATTTCCGCGATATAACAAATCGCGCATGCGATGCGCTCCTACGGGGGTATTCGCCAGGCATCGGTTCACGGCGCCTGCCCTTCCTGCACCACAGCTACCTTCTCTGCATCTGCCGATTCTTCAATGACAACGGTGTACTGATCCCTCAGATTGGCGTAGAACTGCTCGTTGAGTTCCTCGCTTCTGTCAGTCTTCCATTCCTGCGTCACACGTTCGCGCACCTCGGCAAACACCGGTGCCGGGGGTTCACTGACGTTGCTCACATACACCAGGTGCACACCGTAGCCGGACAATACCGGTCCGTGCCATTGCCCCGGTGACAGATCAACCAGTGACTCGGTAAAGCCGCTGCCGAAGTTTTTCTGTATTTCGATCGGATCCTTTTCCGGATAGTAGTTCTGCAACATGAAGTCATCGCCCAGCGCGCCGGCGTCGTCGATCGCATCGCCCTGCGCGATCAGTGTCGCCTTGATCTTTTCGGCATCAGCCAGCGTCGCATCTCCACGCTTGTCCGGATCGATAAAGACCTGGGTAAAGGTATAACGCGCCGGTTCCTGGTAGCGATCCCGGTGTTCGGCGAAATACGCCTGAAGTTCTTCCTCGGTGGGTGGCGTCAATGCCACCAGGTCCTTGGCGAGAAACTCCAGTTTCTGCGCCAGGCGCCGGCGGATGACGGTGTCATGCTTGTTCAGCCCCATGGTCAGCGCTTCACGATACAGGACGGTCTCCTTGATGTACTGCTGAATCAGGCCGTCGAACTCTTCAGGCGTGGGCGGCCGGTTCCAGCGTTTCTGCCAGGCGGTCTGCATCCACTCGATTTCACCGGCACTGACGACAATGGTCTTGTCATCTGCCTCCGGCAGCGGTTCGGCGAAAGCACCGTACAGCAGGTAGATCACCGCACCGATGAAAACAAAATGCACCAGCGGTTCACGTAGCAACTTCACTATTCTTACCACTCCCTTTCAACGAAGCCTGAGTCAGGCGCGCTAGAGATCAATGGGGCTGACCCCATTGATCCGCCATTCGAGTCACCCCATCAATTCATGATCTGGTGCAGATCCGGATAGGCTGGCGCCTTCTTTACCAGCTTCGGGTCCGGTGTGTACCAGATGGGAGACGACCAGGCACGTTCCTGGATTACCGCGTCAACACCCTCGGGCGGATCGATGCCCAACGCTTTCGCATCATAGGTCGTCCAGCGTGGTGTCGGAATCTCCAGCACTCGCACGTAATACACAGCGTGCTTAGTCTGGTCGAAATCGGGGTCCGTCCACACCGCACTCAACTGGGTGTCACCGATGCTGTTTTCATAGGTCGCGTTCTTGATGTCGACCGTGTTGCCGACAGACGGCAGTTTGCCGGTCTTTTTATCCATCTTGCGGCCGTCAGACCAGGCCACGTTGTAGACCTTCTCCTGCGGGTAACCATTCTGGTACCAGCCCTTGATGATCTGCACCCGGTCGAGGTTGCCACTCTCCGGATCCTTGAGCGCCCACACGGCAAAGGTCGGCGCCTTGGCCTTGGTCGGCATCTTGGGCAGGTCGCCGCCCATGGGCACCCCGCCCTTGTAGGCCTTCGCGACAAAGTCCTTATCCTTGTCGAGACCTTGGTCGTAATTCCAGCTACCGAAGAAACGCAGGCGGACCAGCGGACCCGAGGTACCGAAGGTTTCCTTACGTGCAATACCGTCGAAGATCGCCTCACGGGTGTTCTCGGGTGCCCAGACGCCAGTCGCGCCGGGCGTGCCAAAGTTGGTCGCCGATTCACCCGCCGTCGTTCCGGCACCGGACAGCCGGATCTTGGCCGTCTTATCGAGATTGCCGTGAACGCCTGTATAGTTGAATTCCTCGTTGTCGGAAAACCCGGTATGCGCATCGGCACCGGCGACAATGCCGAACTTGAACGGGTTGACGCCCAGATACTCCTGGTAACCGACACCGTTTATCAGGGCCTCTCGCACGTAGCTGTAATTGACCCGGCCGACCACCGGCGGATTGGTGCCGATCAGGTGCGAGTACTGCTTCTCAAAACCCGCGAATTCATCATTGGGCGACAATGCGGGATGCGTATCTGACTGCCCCTTGGTCTGGATGATCTCGGTCGCAAGCTCGTTTTCGGCCCGCAGCTTGGCGTAGCGCGCGTCGATGGGCGTGCCGGCGGAGTCTCTGGGCGCGAACATGAGACCGTTGCTGAGGTTGGCGTTATGCGAAATGGAGAACGTTTTCAACCCTGCATCACGTTGGACTTGAAGATAGGTCCACAGGTCCTCAGGCCGATCGGAATCAAAGGCCGAGAACGGGGCTGCCGGTCCTTTGTCGTCGCGGAAAAAGACATTGCGGTGCAGGTTCTGATTGACCGGTATCGAGGTCCACTCGAATGCGATCAGGGTGGTGAACTTGCCGGGCTCGTAATGCTTGTTGGTGACCTCGATGTGTTTCTTCCAGCTCGCCTTGAGGATCTTCGGGTCATTGAATACCGGGTCGGGATTATTCGTGGTCAGGCCGACCGCGATCTTGCTGAATGCCTCATCGCCCTTCTTGGGGTCACCCGACAGGATCAGCTTGATGATCTCGTTGTCCTTGTTCTTAATCATCAAATCGGACTTAGGGTCTGATAGCTGTGGCATCACGCCAAAGTATTCGGCGTGATCGGTCACCGCACACCAATCGTAAGGCGTCTTCTTCTGCACCATCTCTCCCGATGTGTTTTTCTTGATGGCCTTACCCTTACAGAAGTTATAGGCATCGTCTGCCGTATTTCGGGTTCCCATCGCAAAAGCATCCGGTGAGTTCTGCGTATGCAGGTGCTGCTCACCGAAGTACACATTGTTCAGCGGATTCTTCTTATCCGAACTGCGGCCGGGTTCACCGGCGGAGTCGGCTGCGATTGCACCGGCGGCGAACAATACCGAGAACAATAAGGACAGCGTCGTTACGATTGTTTTGGTCTTCATGGTCTTGGTCCTCATGGTCTTGGTCCTCATGGTTTT
>Ga0316194_10001354_pt1 | contig 16859 bp, 11 predicted proteins | sample CroRivsedime1_MG_FD_204936 | JGI IMG/M metagenome (GOLD analysis project Ga0316194, IMG submission 204936) | Coastal sediment microbial communities from Maine, United States - Cross River sediment 1 | ecosystem: Environmental > Aquatic > Marine > Coastal > Sediment | place: USA: Maine...
CGGAGATATCGCTATCCGGCCTATGATCAAACTTATATAGCGTAACCATAAGTACCATTACACATAAAAATACCCATACGATTTTCGCAAGTTGTCGGTTATTCTGCTTCATCGGTTACATCCCCTTGCACCACACTTATATGTAAGATCACACCGCAGCATACATCGCGACAGAATATCTGCAGCCCATTCTTGGCAGTTTGTACCTGGACCCGCTAAACCATAGAATGGACGTGGCCCAGAAAAGTTATTTTGCAAGCACTGTTCGAGGCAGTTGTTATCTGGCGCGATCTCATCACATTGCTGCGGTACAAACTGGTCGTTACTTGGCTTGCCTGGGCTGAATGCCCCACCCGCCCTATCCTGCCCGCCACACATAACAGCACCCCCATCTTCAACACATAAATACTCATGGAAAAGAGGATTAAGGGGAATATCAGGACCCGATCTTGTCCCCGAGCCTCCAAGTGCATTCAGCGGCTTCTTACAGGTAAACGTTTTAAGTCCTAGGGGATCTGTCCAGAGTACTGGGTTGTTAACCACGTAGGCATATGTATTTAAACCACTTACCAAACCAACCGGATCACTTTGCAAGTATCTTCCGGTACCGGGATCGTAGTACCGGAAGTAGTTGTAGTGCAGCCCCGTCTCTTGGTCATAGTACTGCCCTGGGAACCGAATATTCATCTCCATTGTACTTAATGGGTCTACTGTCGCGGTGCCAAATGGATCATATGCTGCGCGCCAGACGACACTGCCCTCCTCATCTGTCATACCCTTTGGCGCACCAAGATGGTCATTATGGACATACGATAATGTTGTTACTGTAGGCGCTGTGACATTACCCATATTGACGAATCGTACTGCATCAGCACTTGTTTTTCCGGTGTCATCACTGACTTCTACATACTCATACCCAGATCCGTCGAAGGTGTAGGTTCCCAGCAGTAACCATTCACCGCCACCAGCACTCTGATCGACAGAAACTGTATCACTCCGGCCATTATGGGATACCCTGTATGGCACATTGTTGCTGTACTTCTGGTTCTTCACATACCAGACATAGACCTCATAATCACCGGCACCCAGTGATGGCGCCCAGCGCACCGGATTTCCCGACCCCCCCTCCGAATACAGGTAATTGCTACCGTAATCCTTCTTACTTGTGTTAATAGACCAGCCTGCATGTGCTGTGCCGTTGTCGACAACTACGTCTTCAACTCTACCGGGGACTGGCAAACCATGATCAAGCACTGCAAGAAGACTGTTATTCAGGTAAATGTATTCTCGCAGAACCGTCCCTGCTGCGTCGAGTTCAGCCATTAGTGCACCATCAGTACCATACAGAAACTGTTTGCCGCTCCCGCCAGCAGCCTTGTTGATACGTTGTCCCAATCCATTATAGATATAGGAGGCAATGACTGTATCAGTGACTACCGGCGGCTTGCTCTTCCCCTTGACCGGTGCAGTCGTTCTACCGGACACGCTCTCAATGCGGTTATGACCATTGTAGCGATAGACACGGCCATCTCCGTCAGCATTGATTTTCTCCGTGATGCTGCCATTGGCATCCACAGAATATGTCCATCCGGATTCATTCAGCAGGCGGTTACTGCCGGGAGAATATCCATAATTGATCGCCGAACCGTCGTAGAGTGCCACACGATTACCATTCAGGTCATAGTCATAATCACGGGTACCAAAACTCCCAACCCCGGTATCCAGACGGTTTAACATGTCATAGTCAAAAGAATCCATGCCGGTAATACTGTCCAACCGTGCTTGCAGATTTCCATTAGCATCATAATGCAGATATCCAATATCCAGGACACCGGGTATCTGCTGATCCGTCATGCGATAAGCCTTGTCAAAACCCTGCATCAAGGTCGCACCGTTGCCTAAGGTAAGGTTCTCAACCGAACCGAAGGGAACATAACTGATATTACTGGCAAGCGCAGTAGTACGGCCATCTGCCTCCAGGTCAACCTGACTTACCCGTCCAGCACTGTCGTAATCGTAGGTAACACTAGCGCCCGATGGATAAGTAACCGTCCTGACCTGGTTTGCCGCATCATAACTATAGGCCATGTTCTGGTGGGTGATGACATTCCCAGATGCATCATATTCATAGGTAACGAGTGATGCTCCGGAAAACACACTGCACAGCCTGCCATTACCATTAGTACAGCTATCGTAGGTAAATAGCAGGTCGTCCGTCACACTCCGGGCATCCACACCCGTCAGCCGATTCAGTTCATCCCAGCTATAGACCAGAGAGTTTCCCATGGCATCTTGCTTGCCTGTCGGATTACCGGCTGCATCATAGGTAAATGCAGCTGTACCGGTATCCGGGCTGGTGAGCTGCACCAGATCTCCAAGATCATTGTACTGATAAGTAGTATTGCCATTAACAGGGTCAGTAACCAAGGTCACATTGCCGGACACGTCATAGCCGTACTGTGTCATCGCGCCTAAGCCACCCAGGTCCTGCGTGGTAACAAGCAAGCGTTTCAGACCGTCATAGCCGAAAACGCTGACAGCACCCTCCCCGCTGACCTGCTGCGCAAGCGTCCCGTCCTGCGCATAATCAAGGTCCACCCACTCATTAGCCTGATTGGCAACATCCAGCCGGTTATATATATCGAATGTTTGTGTCAATGCTTTTTTAAGCTCGTTGGTACTATCAAAAACATACTCGGCCATGCGGTTGCCTTCGGCATCGAGAATATACTCAACGTAATTACCCAAGCCATCCGTTATTCGGGTCAGTCTACGGGCATCATCATATTGGTAAGTGGTCGTTGCTGCCGCCTGCGTTCCGAATGCAACAGTGATGGTTTCAATCTCGCCTGTCGGCAGATAGGTCCAACGGGTGGCACGGGTTCGTTCCGAGCTGGTCTCGGCCAATGTTTCCAGTCTGTCATTACCGGGATAGTAGCTATAGGTAATGCCTAATCCATTTGGCCGGATTTCTGATGCAACCTTTCCGGTATCAGTGTACTGGATATTGCTCCGTATCAGAGTACCGGTTGCATCTTCTATCTCTCTCAATCGGGCACGATTACTGCCTTCAGATGCGACATTCGCATAATAACGAAACAGCGTAATATCACTGACATCGGTACGGGGTCCGTCAATGAGACTGAGTTGATTCAGGGGACCGTTGAACTGCCAGCTCTTCGACCGGACTAACGCTTCCCCCTTGGATGTGAAGCCAGTCACGGTTGCCGAAATACGATTGCCAAAATCGTCATAGGTATAGCTGGTTACCTTGCTACCCCCCCGGTAGACAGAGGGTTCTGTCAGGCTCAGCACCCTGCTCGCAAAGCGCGGGTCGTATAAATAGTCTGTACGGCGTTCTTCGGCTGTGCCACTTGCCTCGATCCGGTATCCGGGATTACCGTTATCATCATAGTCTCCGTATTCAGTCGTCACACCGAATACGGTTTTTGAGAGGAGATTATTGTTGTCCGGATCATAGTCATAGGTAACATCACCCGCTCCACAGTTCGCACAGCCCGGTCCTGTCACGCCGGTCACCAGGTGGACACCCTGCTGGACAGCCGTGGAATAAACAGCTGCATGTCCTCTGGAGTTGGTGACGATCCGCGTACCCGCCGGATAAGTCGCAGGGTCAGGGTCATAGTCAATGGTGACCTGCTGCGCCCCGCCTGCATGGGTGCTCATGACTGCCCTGGCCTGTGCATCGTAGGCAAAACTTGCAAATCGGATACCCCGCTCATCGGTGATGCCGGTGAGGGCCGTGGGCAGGTTGGTAGCGGATGTGAGAGCTTGCTCATTGTAATGATATTGACGGGTTGTCCCGTCCGGGTTCACAACAGACCCGAGCAGGTCGATAGTACCGAAGTTGTAGCGCCAGATGCGATCACCGGGCGCGGCAAGCGATCTCAGCCGGCTATTACTATCGTATGTGAATGTCAGGGACTCGCCCGTATTGGACCGCACCGAGGTCAGCAACCTGTTGCTATAGGCAAGCGACAGCGTTAACCCGTTGCGATAATCGATCAGCACCGGCTGCCCGTCCTTGTTATAGATTTCAGCAACGTCATTGGCTGTTGTGAATTTCCAACCAGCAAAGACACCGGAAGTATCGACCAGTTGTTCCAGACGGTCCCTGATATCGGCGTCCGGGGTCCAGACACCGGCAACTCTGAAAAAGTAATAGCTTTTGCCATCCGGCCTGAAAACAACAGCACTGCTGGAGGACCATTGCACGGTAATTTTTCCCGAGAATGAATGCCTCCATCCGAGCCGAAGCGATGACCTACCTGGCCGGCTGCTGTTGTAATAACGCTTAAAGGCAAACTCCGGCCACTGATTGCTCTGGAAATCAGTTTCTTCCTGGAACTTGTTGCCGATGCCAAGGTTTACCGGATTACCCACCGAAGCACATTGGTTGCTGCCAAAGTTCTTGGGGATATCGGGACATCTCCCATTAACGGGAGTCTCGCCATTCAGGCAGCTTTCTTCATGACCGGTGTATGAAAAAAACGACTCTATGCCTTCGAATCTGCACAGATTATCCCCGATCAATTGTGGATCTTCAGGAAATTTCCCCTGGACCAACCAGTCACCATCGCCTCCATTAATATGGCACCAGTAACTTCTGTTACATAGCGCAGTTTTAGAAGGTTCCCCGTTGAATGAACATACGACACCGGTACTTGTCTTGTTCCAGACCGAGGCATTCCAGGTGGTGACCAGGGGCTTGCTGGCAGCAAACGAAAAGGGCGCCATATAAACAAGGCATAGCAGCATACCATGCCGGAACACGGCCTTCTTTCCGGTAACGAGGCCAGAGAACAGCCACAACCACGTGTCAATTAGCGATTCATGATGCGAAAACTGACATGCCCGCTTGCGGATACTTCGTGTAGATACGCTGACATCCATGTTGCGTCTCCAAAGTGTGTTTACATGTAAAAGCAGATTGTCGAGATACGAACTGTAGCGGGACAGGCTCGTTTTTCAAGCCGGCGAAAACCGGAATCATCTGCACTGATGCACGGACTGCACACATGACTGACACCAGACCAACGACAGAGAATGCCCTTAAATCAGTCGCTTAATCATTTTGCGATATAACCCTTATGCCAGTTACGCAAGCTTTCACCTGCAAAGACTTAATCCCTGTCCTACAGACTATTAATCTGCGTGCACAAAAAAGGGGCCTTGCGGCCCCTTTTGGTAACAATCACGACAACACAGGCTAGTTCAGCACCAGCTCACCATTCTCGTCGAGCAGTATACGGCTTCCCGGCTTTTCATCCATGCGTACTGTGCCTTCCTTGTCACCGAGCATGTAAGTCACGTTATAACCGACTATATTTTGATGGGAATCGGTAACCGTATTACAACGGCGCTCAGTCGTGGTGTAGGTATCATTGTCCTGCATGTTTCCCTGCACCTTGTTACCCGCATAACCGCCGGCTGCAGCTCCGGCAACGGTGGCCAGCTTCTTGCCTGTGCCGCCACCAACCATACTACCCAGCAGACCACCAACAACGGCACCACCCGCGGTACCTGCAATCTTGTGCTTGTCCTGCGGCTCCGCCTTCTTGGTCACGGCAACGTCTTCACACTCTTCGCGCGGTGTATTCACCGTTTCCTTTATCTCTTCGACGTTGATCACCTGGGCATAATCGTCACCCTTGTCACCGAGCATGGTATAGCTGGCGATCGCACCACCTGCGGTGGCCACAACAACACCCATCACGACCCCTTTCATCGTCGAACTGTCCATACTGACCTCCGCTGAAAATAACCACTTACTTAACGGTAGCTGGGAACCAGATTAGCCGTTAAAGCCATTTGTTTCATAGCCGAAATTATAGCAGAATATTTTTCAGGAACTCTCCGGCAACAGCACACGCCCTGAAAGCAAAAAAGGGGCCTTGCGGCCCCTTTCAAAAACAACAGGTTTACAGCCGTCAGGCTTCGACCTGGGCAATGGCCTTCATGCTGAGGCGGATGCGACCCTGCTTGTCGACCTCCAGAACCTTGACCTTGACCACATCACCCTCACTCAGCTTGTCGCTGACATTCTGTACACGCTCTTCGCAAATCTGCGAGATATGCACCAGGCCGTCCTTGCCTGGGAGGATCGTCACAAAAGCACCAAAATCCATCAACTTGGCCACTTTTCCGTCGTAAATCGCTCCCACTTCAACGTCGGCCGTGATCTGCTCGATCCGACGTTTTGCCTCATTACCGGCTTCCAGATCAACGGATGCAATTTTAATGCTGCCGGTATCATCGATATCAATATTGGCACCAGTCTCTTCCTGGATGGAGCGGATGGTCGCACCGCCCTTGCCGATCACGTCACGGATCTTGTCCGGATGGATCTTCATGGTGATATAACGCGGTGCGAATTCGGAGACATCTTCACGCGGTGTCTCGATGGCCTTTTGCATCTCAGCCAGAATATGCATGCGTCCGTCATTGGCCTGTGCCAGTGCCTTCTCCATAATCTCCCTGGTAATACCCTGGATCTTGATATCCATCTGCAACGCAGTCACACCCTTCGAGGTACCAGCCACTTTAAAGTCCATATCGCCGAGGTGATCCTCGTCGCCGAGAATGTCGGTCAGCACGGCGTAGCTCTCTTCTTCCTTGATCAGGCCCATGGCGACACCGGCCACGGCACCACTGATCGGCACACCGGCATCCATCATGGACAGGCTACTGCCGCAGACACTGGCCATGGAACTGGAGCCGTTGGACTCGGTAATCTCCGAGACTATGCGGATGGTATAGGGAAAATCCTCATTGCTCGGCATGACGGCACTGACACCACGCTTGGCCAGCTTGCCATGACCGACCTCGCGACGCTTGGTGCCACCGACCCGGCCGGTTTCACCGACGCAATAAGGCGGAAAATTGTAGTGCAGCATGAACTGCTCTTTATAGTTGCCAGCCAGTGTATCGATCAGCTGTGCATCACGTTCTGTACCCAGTGTGGTCACGACCAGTGCCTGGGTCTCGCCGCGGGTAAACAGTGCCGAGCCATGCGCGCGCGGCAAAACACCGGTACGAATGGTGATCGGCCGCACCGTGCTGGTGTCGCGGCCATCAATACGGGCCTCACCGGCGAGGATACGACTACGGACGGTCTTCTTCTCGAGCTTGCCAATGGCACCCTTGACTTTTTCACATGGAAAACCTTCATCATCGGCCACCTTGTCGACGATTTCCTGACGCACCTTGCTCAGCAGTGTGTAACGGTCCTGCTTGTCGGCAACCTTGTAGGCAGCTGCGATGGCGTCCCCGCCTTCCTTATCTACGGCATCCTGCAGTGCAGTATCTTCCTCAGGCGCGGTCCACTCCATGGCAGGTGTATTGACCTCGGCGGCCAGTTCCCTGATGGCATTGATCACGACCTGCTGTTGCTCATGTCCAAAGACCACAGAACCGAGCATCACATCTTCCGGGAGTTCCTTTGCCTCGGACTCGACCATTAAGACTGCACTTTCGGTACCGGCAACAACGAGGTCCAGCTGCGATGTTTCCATCTGCTCTGTGGTCGGGTTGAGCACATAGTTTCCATCAATGTAGCCAACGCGGGCCGCCCCGACCGGGCCGCTGAACGGCAAACCGGAAATCGACATGGCTGCAGAGGCGCCGATCAGTGCAGGAATATCCGGATTGATCTGCGGATCATATGAAATTACCGTGAGAATAACCTGTACTTCGTGTGTAAAACCCTTCGGGAAGAGCGGACGCAACGGGCGGTCAACGAGGCGGCACAGCAGGGTTTCTGCTTCACTTGGACGGCCTTCGCGCCGGAAGAAATTACCCGGGATCTGACCAGCCGCATAACCCTTTTCCTGGTAATCGACGGTCATTGGAAAGAAGTCGCGTCCCTCCATGGCATGCTTGTCCCCGACGACGGTGGCAAGCACTTGTGTATCCCCCATGCTGACGATTACCGCACTGCACTGGCGGGCAATTTCCCCGGTTTCGAGCGTGACCGTCTGGTCACCATACTGAAAGGTTTTTTTAATAGCAGTCACAGGCGTATTCCCTAGTCTGAGTAAGGTGATTGATTAACAACGAATGAGAGGATGCGGATACTAGCGCCGCAGACCAAGGCTGGCGATGAGATCCTGATAACGCTTGCTGTCCTTGCCCTTCAGATAGTCCAGCAATTTTCGACGTTTGTTGACCATGCGCAGGAGACCCTGTCGTGAATGATGATCACCCTTGTGTTCGGCAAAATGCGTGGTTAATCCTGTGATATTGGCTGTTAACAATGCAACCTGTACTTCAGGCGAACCGGTATCAGCATCACCTCGTTTGTGAGCATCAACGATCTGCCCTTTTTGTTCGGCACTCAAAGACATCTAACAACTCCCGGAAATTACTAAAATCTGACTAAATAAAAGTTAGCGGCGTATTCTAACCCTCGTTCCCGCCCGCTACAAGCATCGCTTGGTGGTATCAGGGAGCGACCATCAGTCGCCGCGGCGCTACCCGACCGTCATCCAGTATCTCCCCCATCCCCAGAAACCGGCTTTCACCCTCATAGAGACGCACCCAGCCGGTAGTCGGGGCCTTCGGAACCAGTACCGGCTGGCCCTGGCGCAGGTAGAAGGCGGCATCACTCGTCAAGCGGACATCCGGCCACTGTGCCAGCCCGCTTTCCATGGGCAGCAGCAACTGGTCCAGTGCAAAATGGCCTTTACTGGCAATGGCCTCAAGACCCTCCATATCGATCATACCGGTATCATCGAAGGGCCCCACGCCATTGCGGCGCAAGCCGACAACATGTGCGCCACAACCCAGCTGCTCACCGATATCTTCAATCAGCGTGCGCACATAGGTGCCCTTGGTGCAATGCACCCGCAGTTCCGCAACAGGGGCCTCGAAACTCACCAGCTCCAGTTCGAAGATTGTGACCTGCCGTGGTTCACGCTCGACCTCAACGCCCTGGCGCGCGAGCTTGTAGAGCCGTTCCCCCTTGTGTTTCAGGGCAGAATACATGGGGGGAATCTGCTCGATATCACCCCGGAATCCCTCGAGAACCGTGCGCAACTGCTTTTCGTTCAGGCCATCCAGCGGGCGCCGCTGTATGACTTCGCCCTCGGCATCACCTGTTGTAGTCCGTTCGCCAAATTTGCAGGTAACCTGGTAGTGCTTGTCGGCATCCAGCAGAAACCCTGACACCTTGGTTGCCTCCCCGAAACACAACGGCAACAGACCGGTAGCAAGCGGATCCAGGCTGCCCGTATGACCCGCCTTGCGCGCCGCGTACAGCTTTTTAACCGCTTGCAAGGCTGCATTGGAGGTCAGTCCGGCAGGCTTGTCCAGCAGCAAGATGCCGTTTACCCGGCGCAAGTTCTGATGATTACGATGTCGACCCATAATCGCCTGACAACCTCATTTCATATTCGGGTGAGTAAAGGAGCAACGCGACGATAGACCTGACAGCCCGGGTGTCGCAGAGCACATGGATGTGTGCAAGCACCCGACCCCATCAGGTCGGCTACTCATCACCGGTATTGCCCTTGTCGCTGGCAATCGCCGCATTGATCAACGCCCCCATGCGCGCACCCTCTTCCAGGGAGTGATCAAGATAAAAACGCAGTTCGGGAATCACCCTGATATGCAGGATCTTGCCCAGCCTGTGTCGCAGAAAACCCGCGGCATGACTCAACACCTTGACAGAGGCATCTGTCTGTTCAGCATTCCCCAGCACCGAGACATACACTTTCGCATGCGCCAGATCACGCGAGACCAGGACGGCAGTCACACTCACCATCCCCAGCCGCGGGTCCCTGATTTCATCATGTATCAGCGTTGCCAGCTCGCGCTGTATCTGCTCGCCAACACGGCGTGTCCGGGGAAATTCCTTTGGCATCACTCATTCACACGCTGATGGCGGTTCCGGTTTATGGAATACAACAACAAACCCGGCAATAAAGCCCTACAGAGAGCGCGCCACCTCAAAGCGTTCAAACACCTCAATCTGGTCGCCGGCCTTGACGCTGTAATTCTTCACGCCGATGCCGCACTCGGTACCCGCCTTGACTTCGTTGACGTCATCCTTGAAGCGGCGCAGTGACTCAAGCTCACCTTCAAAGACCACGACATTGTCACGCAGCACGCGGATCGGACTATGGCGACGTACGGTTCCCTCGGTAACTATGCTGCCGGCAATATCGCCCAGCTTGCGCGAACGAAACACTTCCTTGACTTGCGCCAGACCAATAATCTGCTCCCGGGTCTCCGGCGCCATCAAACCACTCGCAGCAGCCTTGACATCATCAATGGCATTATAGATAACGCTGTAGTACTTCAACTCAACGCCGTTTTCCTCGATCAGGCGCTTGGCTGAAGCATCTGCACGCACATTAAAACCGATCAGAATGGCATTGGAAGTAACCGCCAGATTGACATCCGACTCGTTGATGCCACCGACACCGCTGCCAAGCACCTTCACCTTCACGTCCGACTCATCGGCCGTCAGACCGGTCAGTGCTTCCTTAAGGGCCTCCGCACTGCCCTGCACGTCCGCCTTGAGCACAATATTGACAGCTGGCACCTGACCTTCGCGGACAGATGAAAATACGTCTTCCAGCCGTGCCTGCTGTTGCGAGGCAAGCCGCTGGGTCCGTGATTTTTCCTGTCGCAACTGGGCAAGCTCGCGCGCCTTGCGCTCATCGGCAACAACGATGACCTCATCACCCGCATTCGGGACAGCCGACAAACCCAGCACCTGTACCGGTATCGACGGACCCGCCGCGGAGACCTGCTTGCCCTTTTCATCGAACATGGCGCGCACCCGGCCAAATTCGGTACCGGTCAACACCAGGTCGCCTTTCTTGAGTACGCCGTTCTGCACCAGGATTGTAGCGACAGCACCACGGCCCTTGTCCAGACTGGACTCCACTACCACACCGGTTGCCGGGCAGTCATGTACCGCCGTCAGCTCAAGCATTTCAGCCTGCAGCAGCACGGCGTCCAGCAACTCGTCAATACCTTCACCGGTTTTGGCAGATACCGGCGCAAAGATGGTGTCGCCACCCCAATCCTCGGGAATCACTTCCAGCGCAGCCATTTCATTCTTGACACGATCCTGGTCCGCTTCCGGCTTATCTATCTTGTTGACAGCGATCATCAGCGGTACCCCGGCCGCCCTGGCATGCTTGACCGCCTCTATGGTCTGCGGTTTAACGCCGTCATCTGCAGCTACAACCAGGATAACAATGTCAGTTACCCCCGCGCCACGCGCACGCATGGCGGTGAATGCGGCATGTCCCGGTGTATCGAGAAAACTGATCATGCCTTTCGAGGTTTCCACATGATAGGCACCGATATGCTGGGTAATACCACCCGCCTCGGCATCGGCTACCTTGGTCCGCCTGATATAATCCAGCAACGATGTCTTGCCGTGATCCACATGGCCCATGATGGTTACTACCGGCGGGCGCGGCCGTCGCTCACCGGATACTTCCTTAACCTGCTGCTGCAGTTCTTCTTCAAGGGCATTTTCCTGTGCCGGCTTGGCAATATGGCCCATCTCTTCCACAACCAGTATTGCCGTATCCTGATCAAGTGACTGGTTGATCGCCGCCATCACACCCATCTGCATCAGTACCTTGATAATTTCCGCTGCCTTGACAGACATCTTCCGTGCCAGCTCGGCAACAAGAATATTCTCGGGTATGGAAACTTCATGGACAACCGTCGCGGTCGGCCGCTCAAAACCGTGAGCCCCGGTCGACTCGATGGTAACGCGACGCGAAGGTTTCGCTTTCTTTTTACGCTGCCCCCCCTTGCCGGCCGTCACATGTAATTGTTTACGGCCGTACTTGGTATCCTTGTCGCCCGAGTCCTTGCGTGACTTGCGGTCTGCGTCCGGTTTCTTTTGACGGCCTTCATCCGGCTGCGCAGCGGCGGTACGCGCTTCCTCGGCTGCCAGCGCCTGTTTTCGTGCCTCTTCTTCTGCTGCCTGCTTGCGCTCGTCACGTGCCGCCTGCAATCGTTGTTCTTCGGCAGCCTTTTCTGCGGCGAGCTTTTCCCTGGCCTCTGCACGCTTCCTGTCGGCAGCTTCATCAAGCGCTGCGGCCTCTGCCTTGATACGCGCCTGTTCTGCAGCTTCCGCTTCGATGCGTGCCTGCTCTTCTGCCACCAGGTCGGCCCGTTTTACATAGGTACGTTTCTTGCGGACTTCTACCGTAACTGTTCGTGCCTCGGGCCGAGCGCGGCTTGCACCCCGCCCAGCCGGTCCACGACCCGCCGGAACTGTCGCACGCAGCTCGGTTTGTGTTTTTCTTTTCAGCGTTATCTTGCTGCCACCGCCGCTGGAGAGAGAGCCCCGATTGCCATGACTTTGCCGCAGAAAGTCCAGTAACTGGATTTTCTCGTCATCAGTAATGGTTGCATTCTCATCATCAACCGAGAGCCCCGCCTCTCCCAACTGCACCAGCAGTCTGTCGGGCGGAACACCAACTACCTCAGCGAACTGTTTTACTGTTACATCTGACATTACCTGCCTCACTCCTATACCAACTGTCAGTCGGTTGCTTCTTCAGCAAACCATGGGGCCCGGGCCGTCATAATCAGGACACCTGCCCGTTCCCTGTCAAGGCCCTCGATATCAAGCAACTCATCAACTGCCTGCTCTGCCAGATCTTCCATGGTTATCACACCACGGCCGGCAAGTTCATAGGCCAGGTCCTTGTCCATACCTTCCATTTCCAGCAAGTCGCTGGCAGGCTCTGCATCGAAGATAGCCTCTTCTTTCGTAATCGCCTGTGTTAACAGCACGTCACGAGCACGACCACGCAATTCTTCAACGATGTCCTCATCGAATTCCTCGATGGCAAGCAACTCGCTGGTCGGCACGTACACGATTTCCTCTATTGACGAAAAACCTTCCTGAACGAGGATGGCGGAGATTTCCTCATCCACGTCGAGCTGCTCGGTAAACAGTTTCTTCAATTCGCCAGCTTCGGCCTCGTTCTTCTCTTCCGCCTGTACCTCATCCATGACATTCAGTATCCAACCGGTCAGCTGACTTGCCAGACGCACATTTTGTCCGCCGCGACCGATGGCCTGCGACAACTGGTCTTCACTGACGGCGATATCCATCGTGTGCGAATCTTCATCGACCACGATGGAAGCCACTTCGGCGGGTGACATGGCATTAATAACAAACTGGGCAGGATTTTCATCCCAGAGAATAATATCGACGCGCTCCCCGGACAGCTCGGTTGATACTGTCTGCACACGTGAACCGCGCATACCGACACAGGCGCCGACCGGATCAATACGGGGATCATTGCTCTTTACAGCAATCTTGGCGCGCAGCCCCGGATCACGGGCAGCAGCGAGAATATCAATCAGGTCCTGCCCCACTTCGGGCACTTCCAGCTTGAACAGTTCCAGCAGGAATTCCGGCGCCACCCGGCTGACAAACAACTGCGGCCCGCGCTGCTCGGCGCTGACTTCACGCAGGTAACCACGCAAGCGGTCACCGGGACGGACGGCTTCCCGCGGAATCATCTCCTCGCGCAGAATGATTGCCTCGGCATTGCTGCCCAGATCAAGATAAACATTACCGCGCTCGACACGCTTCACGATACCGGTAACCAGTTCGCCGATACGGTCCTTGTAGGCATCAACCACCATGGCACGTTCTGCCTCGCGAACTTTCTGGACAATGACCTGCTTGGCGGTCTGGGCACCGATACGGCCAAAACCAACCGACTCCATCGGCTCCTCAATATAATCACCATGCTTCAGTTCAGGGTCCATTTCCTGCGCTGCCGCAAGCGTGAACTGGCGCTCCGGCGCATCAAATACCAGCACTTCTTCATCGGATTGACCGGCGGTTTCCGCCAGCGACTCATCAATCACCTGCCAGCGACGAAAGGTTTCATACTCACCGGACTTGCGATCAATAGCAATGCGCACATCGATATCACCGCTGGTATTCTTGCGGGTTGCGGTCGCCAGAGCGCTTTCAATGGCCTCGAAAATAACTTCCTTATTGATGCCTTTTTCGTTCGATACCGCGTCCACGACCATCAGTATCTCTTTACTGTCCATTCCAGAAACCTCCGACTACGTTCAGTATTCAGGCACCAGGCGTGCCATATCAATCTGGTCAAATGGCAGACTGATTTCCATATCGTCCTGCTCAAATACAACGTTATTTCCCTGCATTCCCTTCAAACGGCCCTTGAACTTGCGCTGTCCCTCAATCGGATAGGCGGTGCGCAGTCTTATCAAGTGCCCGGCGAACCTCTCAAAGTCCCGCGGACGAAACAGCAACCGGTCAAGCCCTGGTGACGAGATCTCCAGGGTGTAATGCCCCGGGATCGGGTCCTCGACATCCAGTACTCCGCTCACCTGGTAACTTACTTTCTGGCAATCGTCTGCCGTAATACCCTGTGCACTGTCTATATATACTCTTAGCAGACCACCGCCCTTGCCGCCTGTCTGGAATTCGATCCCCACCAGCTCATATCCCATGGAACTGATGCCCGGCTCCAGCATGTCGCCAATATGTAACGGATCCTGCTTCATTCTGTGCTCCGGAAACAAAAAATGGGCCAAAGGCCCACTCCATCCACTCCGAAATTTATTCCTGAAATTCAAGTGCTGGTCGAATCTCACCCTGACGGTACCGCTGCGGACTTCCTGTCCGGGAACAAAAAAGACCCCGCTTACGAGGTCCAGTCAGGCAATACGGGGTATTCGACACCCACATTTACCGGAGTGGGCGTATTCTACACCCTTGGAGATATACGTCAATCCGAAAACCTTGCGGGCCACCACGAGCGATTATTTCCCGGCCTCCCCCTGTCAACGAATCAGGCCACGCAAATTCACCCGGATGGCGAACATTCCTGATCACCGCTCAGCACATCTGCAGGCCAGCTGTTATTCGATACTTGATGGAGGGATGTAATCCCGGGTCAGTGCACGCTCATTGCGCGCTTTTGCCTCTTGCCAGGCCACCTCTTTTTTACGACGATACTTGCTGCTGGCATACTTTCCCGACGACTTGCTGATCCCTCTGCGGGCCCGGATGTAATCGGCGTAGATACGTACAATGCGTTTGACATACAAGCGGGTCTCCTTGTAGGGAGGAATGCCCTTGTGCTTCTTCACGGCATGTTCTCCGGCATTGTAGCCTGCCAGTACCAGCTTGATTTTCCCGGAAAAATGATCGCTCAGCCAACGCAGGTAGGCCATACCCCCCTGCAGATTCTGCAGGGGGTCCCGAATGTTCGTAACGCCGAACCGCTTGGCGGTCGCAGGCATCAACTGCATCAATCCGCGGGCATTCTTCGGGGATTTTGCTCGCGCATCAAAATTTGACTCAACCTGAATCAGCGACAGCACGAGCTCCGGATTCAGGCCATAGTGCGGTGCCAGCAGGTGCACCCAGGTCGTAATCGTCTCGCGGTCCGGTGTCGACTCTACCAACGGGCAATCCGGGTCATCCGCAAGAGCCGTAGGATCAAGATGCTCCTCAAATATCCGGCTGGCACTGGTATCCCCCCTTTGCTCCGCCTGCTTGAACCAGCCGGACGCGATTTCATCATCTGCCTCCCGCCCCCAACCGTTCAGGTACATTGAACCCAGGTGGTATGCCGCCTCACCGTCGCCCTGCAACGCGGCAACACAATACAGCTCAAAGGCCCGGTCATAGTCCTGGGTCACGCCCTCACCGTTCTTGTAGCGGACAGCCTCCTCCCGCAGGTCAGCCGGTGCTGGCACCAGCGCACTGGCGGGAGATGCGATTAGCAGCAGCAACAGCCACAGCAGAGACCGCGGGTGAATTATCGAGGCAACACTCATACAAAATTACATGCAAGAAACGCACCGATATATATTTTATTACATATTTATCAGGTGGTTGTAAACTTTAACTGGAAAGAAAAAAAGTGGTAGTGTAAATATAGCTGACACTCATAAGTATGAGTGCCAGCCGGAAAAGCAAGCGCCATAACCTGCCTAACTATACCTCTACTGAAACACGTATACCGCACCGGCATCGGGCACAGTATTATTGTCCTGATCGAGGACGGTGCTGCTGCCTTCACCAACCGCCCCCACCGCGAGGGTGTCACCCGAGAGCGCAACCACTCCGAATTGATCACCGGCATCGACATTGGAGGCCTTTACGTAGACCTGCTGGGTCCAATCCCCGTTGTTGCGGGTAAAGACATAGACGGCACCGGCACCGGGTGCAGTGTTGTTATCCTGATTGAGGATGGTGCTACTGCCTTCACCAACCGCCCCCACCGCGAGGGTGTCACCCGCAAGCGCAACCAGCCCGAATAGATCGCCCGCATCGATGTTGGAGGCCTTGAGGTAGGCCTGCTGGGTCCAATCCCCGTTGTTGCGGGTAAAGACATAGACGGCACCGGCACCGGGGACTGTGTTGTTGTCCTGATCAAGGACGGTGCTACTGCCTTCACCAACCGCCCCCACCGCGAGGGTGTCATCCGCAAGCGCAATCGAGAACCCGAATTGATCACCCGCGTCGATATTGGAGGCCTTGAGGTATTCCTGCTGGGTCCAATCCCCGTTGTTGCGGGTAAAGACATAGACGGCACCGGCACCGGGGACTGTGTTGTTGTCCTGATCGAGGACGGTGCTGCTGCCTTCACCAACCGCCCCTACCGCGAGGGTGTCATCCGCAAGCGCAATCGAGAACCCGAACTCATCACCCGCATCGATATTGGAGGCCTTGAGATAGGCCTGCTGGCTCCACACCCCGTTGTTGCGGGTAAAGACATAGACGGCACCGGCACCGGGGACTGTGTTGTTGTCCTGATCGAGGACGGTGCTGCTGCCTTCACCAACCGCCCCGA
>Ga0316194_10001355_pt1 | contig 16853 bp, 12 predicted proteins | sample CroRivsedime1_MG_FD_204936 | JGI IMG/M metagenome (GOLD analysis project Ga0316194, IMG submission 204936) | Coastal sediment microbial communities from Maine, United States - Cross River sediment 1 | ecosystem: Environmental > Aquatic > Marine > Coastal > Sediment | place: USA: Maine...
TGATCTCACCGATTGCGATGGAAGAAGGTCAGCGTTTTGCGATCCGTGAGGGTGGCCGAACGGTTGGCGCCGGCGTGGTAGCGAAGATCAAGGAGTAACCTCCTTACGAAGCATCGAGTTTACCGCCGTTGGCGGCAAATCTCGCTAAGTGATCGCGAAGCGATCACGACCATAGGCCAGTAGCTCAATTGGCAGAGCAGCGGTCTCCAAAACCGCAGGTTGGGGGTTCGATTCCCTCCTGGCCTGCCACTATTTAGGATTCGGATTTGAGTACGAATTCAGACACAACAGCTGGCAGTTCCCTGGACTGGCTCAAATGGATGCTGGTTATCGGCATTCTGGGCGCAGGGATCTTCGGCAACTGGTATTACCAGGACCAGTCGGTGCTGTACCGGGTCATTGCGATGATTGTGCTCGGTGGCAGTGCGTTGGCCTTGGCGATACAAACGGAAAAGGGTGGAAGCGCCTGGAATCTGATGAAGGAAGCGCGCAGCGAAATACGCCGCGTTGTCTGGCCTACGTGGGATGAAACTCTGCAGACCACCATGATTGTTCTGGTCCTTGTGTTGATCTTTGCGTTAATCCTCTGGGCTCTGGATTCAGGTCTGAGTCTGTTTGTGCGTTCTATAATCGGGTAATCGTTGATGTCAAAAAGATGGTACGTCGTCCACGCCTACTCGGGATTCGAGAAGAATGTTGCCCGTGCGTTGACCGAGCGGGTGGGTTTGTCTCCGCATAAAGATCTGTTTGGCGAGATTCTGGTTCCCACAGAAGAAGTGGTCGAGATGCGTGCCGGCCAGAAACGGCGCAGCGAACGAAAGTTCTTTCCCGGCTATGTGCTGGTGGAAATGGAATTGAATGACGATACCTGGCACCTGGTGAAGGAAACGCCCAGGGTCATGGGTTTCATTGGTGGCAAGGCCGATCAGCCAGCGCCGCTGAGTCCTGCCGAGGCGCAGGCAATCCTCGACAGGGTTGCCCAGGGCAGCGAAAAAGCGACTCCTAAAACGGTATTTGAACCCGGTGAAATTGTTCGGGTTATTGATGGGCCGTTCAACGATTTCAACGGCGTAGTCGAAGAAGTGAATTACGACAAGAACCGGCTGCAGGTGGCTGTCACCATCTTCGGGCGGTCTACACCAGTTGAGCTCGACTTCGATCAGGTCGAGAAAGGCTGATAAACGATCACCACGGGTGATGAAAAAGCAGGCAGTCAGCCTGCATGGGGAGTGACGTCGGGTCCTGTGACCCAACCCACGCTCGAACCCACTAGGAGAAAAGAGACAAATGGCTAAGAAAGTCGAAGCTTATATCAAGCTGCAGGTGCCAGCGGGCCAGGCAAACCCGAGTCCGCCGGTTGGTCCAGCGCTGGGTCAGCATGGTGTCAATATCATGGACTTCTGCAAAGCGTTCAACGCTCAAACACAAACGCTTGAGCAGGGCATGCCTATTCCGGTAGTCATTACTGTATACGCAGATCGCAGTTTTACTTTTATTACTAAAACGCCACCAGCTTCGGTGTTGTTGCGAAAAGCATTGAACATCAGCAAAGGCAGTGGCACGCCGAACACCAGCAAAGTTGGCAAAGTTAACCGCGCACAGCTCGAAGAGATCGCCCAGCTGAAAATGCCGGACCTGACAGCCGCAGACATGGATGCAGCAGTGCGCACGATTGCGGGCAGTGCTCGCAGCGCTGGAATCGACGTGGAGGGTGTGTAAATGGCCAAGCTGACTAAGCGCGCGAAACTTATCGCCGAAAAGGTTGAGGTCCAGAAGTTTTATCCGATCTCAGAAGCCGTCAGTCTGCTGAGCGACCTGGCGAATACCAAATTTGAAGAATCGTTCGACGTGTCAGTCAATCTGGGCGTCGATCCAAAGAAATCCGACCAGGTTGTCCGTGGCGCTACGACGCTGCCGCACGGCACCGGTAAGACAGTTCGGATTGCTGTTTTTGCTCAGGGTGAAAATGCCGACAAGGCAACGGCCGCTGGTGCTGATCTGGTCGGTTTTGAAGATCTGGCGGAGTCCATTAAAGGCGGACAGCTGGACTTTGATGTACTCATTGCCACACCGGATGCCATGCGCCTGGTAGGCCAGCTCGGCAAAATACTGGGACCTCGCGGTCTCATGCCGAACCCGAAGACCGGCACGGTAACCCCGGATGTCGAAACTGCGGTAGCTAATGCCAAAGCCGGACAGATTCAGTTTCGAACTGATCGTGCCGGGATTATCCATGGTCGAGTCGGCAAGGTTGGCTTCGATAGCGACAAGATCAAAGAGAACGTCGAAGCTCTGCTAGACGATCTTAAGAAGGGCAAGCCGGCATCGGCAAAAGGCGTTTATCTTCAGAAGATCACGCTGTCTACGACGATGGGGCCGGGTTTGTCGATTGATAGTTCGTCACTCGAAGTCTGATTCAACGAACAACAAAGCTGCACAGCTGAGCCGGGACGTTAGCGGCTCGTTGCTGTAATAGAGAGATTTTGAAGGGCCGGGGCAACCCGGTGCTGTCAAAAACCGTAGGTGTCTGTGTCTTTCGCCGCATGCGCGGCAAAAGCCAGACTTAATTTCCTACGCAGATGGCGTTACCTGGAAATGCGTTGGCTTATGTCGCGCGATTTGGGTCGCCGTGATCGGTGCGAAGTGAAAGCTTCGCGGATTGGGGATCGAAAGATTCCCCTCATGAATGTCCGGTGACATTCCAAAGGAGAAAACCATGGCATTAGGTCTTGCAGATAAACAAGCCATTGTTGCCGAGGTTAACGAAGCCGCGTCGAATGCACTGTCTGCCGTTGTCAGTGACTATCGCGGACTGACTGTCGATCAGATGACCCAGATGCGTGCGAAAGCGCGTGAATCGGGCGTCTATCTGCGGGTTGTCCGAAATACTCTGGCGAAGCGGGCCATTGAAGGTACTGAATACGAATGTCTCTCTGAGGCACTTGTTGGTCCAACGATGTTTGCATTCTCAACCGAAGATCCGGGCTCTGCTGCTCGGCTGCTGAAAGACTATTCAAAAGAGTTTGATGCTCTTGAAGTCAAAGCTCTGTCCATCGGTGGACAGCTGCTGGCAGCCGGTGACCTCGACCGGGTGGCCTCACTACCGACCAGAGACCAAGCGATATCTCTGCTCATGTCCGTGATGCAGGCGCCGGTTGTCAAACTGGCCCGCACCATGAACGAAGTGCCAGGCAAGTTGGTGCGCACGATAGCCGCGGTTCGCGATCAGAAACAGGCTGAAGCCTGACAGGTAACAGGTTCTCAAAGGAGAAATTAGAAATGGCATTGTCCAAAGACGATATTTTGAACGCCATCGCTGAGATGAGCGTGATGGAAGTAGTGGAACTCGTAGAGTCCATGGAAGAGAAGTTTGGCGTATCCGCAGCCGCCGCAGTAGCCGCAGCTCCAGCTGCCGCTGGCGGTGATGCAGGCGCTGCCGCAGAAGAGAAAGATGAATTCGACGTCATCCTGACTTCTGCCGGCGAAAAGAAAGTCAACGTGATCAAAGCGGTTCGCGCGATCACCGGTCTTGGTCTGAAAGAAGCCAAGGCGCTTGTTGACGAAGCTCCCTCTCCCATCAAGGAGGGCGCTACTAAAGCCGAAGCCGAAGACCTCCAGAAGCAACTGGAAGAAGCCGGCGCTGCGGTTGAGCTCAAGTAGTCGGAGCTCAAAACGAGACGACTGGCTGGGATCTTCGGGTCCCGGCCTTTTGTCGTTGCTGGTCGGTTGACCAGTCGCGATACGCAGGTGACTTCGAGTCACCAACCGACGGTGAGATTCCGTTACCTCCAATGTTAGGAGAATCGAATGGCCTATAGCTTTACCGAGAAGAAACGCATCCGCAAAGACTTCGGGAAATTTTCCCAGGTCATGGAAATGCCCTACCTATTGTCGATTCAAGTCGATTCTTTCGACAAGTTTCTGCAGCTGGACAAGGTGGCACGTGAACGTCAGGACGTTGGTCTGCATGCAGCCTTCCGTTCAGTGTTCCCGATCGTCAGCTATTCCGGGAATGCGGCACTCGAATATGTTGAGTACCGTCTCGGCGAACCCACTTTCGACGTGAAAGAGTGTGTACTTCGCGGTATCACCTATGCAGCTCCGCTGCGGGTGAAGGTCAGACTGATTATCTACGACAAAGAGTCTTCCAACAAAGCTGTTAAAGACGTCAAGGAGCAGGAAGTCTACATGGGCGAAATCCCGCTCATGACCGAAAACGGCACCTTTGTCATTAACGGTACAGAACGGGTCGTTGTTTCACAGCTGCATCGTTCTCCTGGCGTATTTTTTGATCATGACCGGGGCAAAACCCACTCGTCGGGCAAACTGCTGTATTCAGCACGGGTCATTCCTTACCGTGGCTCCTGGCTCGATTTTGAGTTCGATCCCAAAGACTGCGTGTTCGTTCGGATAGACCGTCGTCGTAAGCTTCCCGCGACCATAATTCTGCGCGCGCTGGAATATTCTTCTGAAGATATTCTCAGCATGTTTTTTGAAAAGACGATATTTCACGTCAAGAAAGACGGCTTCTCAGTTGATCTCATTCCTGAGCGGATGCGTGGTGACGTCTCGTCTTTCGACATTAAAGGCAAAGACGGTGAAGTCATCGTCGAAATGGGTCGGCGTATTACTGCGCGCCATGTTCGTCAGCTCGAAGACACTGGTATCAAGCGGCTTGATGTCCCCCGTGAATACATGATGGACCGAGTCATTGCCCGGGATCTGATCGATGAGTCGACCGGCGAGATCATTCTGCCGTGTAATTCGATCATTGGTGAAGAGGCTCTTGACCAGCTGCTTGAAGCTGGCGTGAAAGAGATCGAAACGATCTATACCAATGACCTGGACTGTGGTCCGTATATCTCGGATACCCTGCGGATTGATCCGACTACCACCAAGCTGGAAGCACTGGTGGAAATCTATCGGATGATGCGTCCCGGTGAGCCGCCAACTAAAGAAGCGGCGGAAAATCTGTTCACGAACCTGTTTTTCTCCAGTGAACGATATGATCTGTCTGCGGTTGGTCGCATGAAGTTCAATCGCCGCCTGGGCCGCGAAGAAATTGAGGGTGAAGGTACACTCACCAACAACGACATCATTGATGTGCTTCGAACTCTGATCGAAATTCGCAACGGTAACGGTGCGGTGGACGACATTGATCACCTGGGTAACCGGCGTGTTCGCTCTGTAGGTGAGATGGCCGAAAACGCGTTTCGCGTTGGTGTCATCCGAGTTGAGCGAGCAGTCAAAGAAAGACTGAGCCTGGCGGAATCTGAAGGCCTGATGCCGCAGGATATGATCAACGCCAAGCCCGTTGCCGCTGCGATCAAAGAATTTTTTGGCTCCAGCCAGCTGTCTCAGTTCATGGACCAGAACAATCCGCTTTCGGAAGTCACCCACAAACGCCGTGTCTCAGCACTCGGGCCAGGTGGTCTTACCCGTGAACGCGCCGGATTCGAAGTTCGTGACGTACACCCGACCCATTATGGTCGGGTATGCCCGATTGAAACACCTGAAGGCCCTAATATTGGTCTTATTAACTCCCTGGCAACGTTTGCCCGGACCAACAATTATGGCTTCCTGGAAACACCCTATCGTCGGGTAGAAGACGGCAAGGTCACGGAAAAAATTGAATTTCTGTCGGCTATTGACGAAGCCCAGTACGTTATCGCGCAGGCCAGTGCTCAGCTGACGGACACAAACGAATTTGCTGAAGAGCTCGTTGATGTTCGGCATCAGAATGAGTTCCAGAAGACGCCGGCTGAGAACGTCAATTATATGGATGTATCGCCTAAACAGGTGGTTTCCGTAGCGGCAGCGTTGATTCCGTTCCTCGAGCATGACGATGCGAACCGCGCACTGATGGGCTCGAACATGCAGCGCCAGGCGGTACCGACTATCCGCGCTGAAAAGCCGCTGGTTGGAACTGGCATGGAGCGTAACGTGGCTCGCGACTCAGGGGTCTGTGTGATCTCCGAGCGAGGTGGCGTGATCGACAGTGTTGATGCCAGCCGTATCGTGGTTCGAGTCTCTGATGAAGAAACGCTGGCCGGTGAAGCGGGCGTGGAAATCTACAATCTGACCAAGTTCACCCGTTCCAATCAGAACACCTGTATCAATCAGCGTCCGCTGGTGAAGCCGGGTGACAGAATTGCCCGCGGTGACATCCTGGCGGATGGACCTTCATGTGACGTAGGTGAGCTGGCGCTCGGCCAGAACATGCGTATCGCGTTCATGCCCTGGAATGGCTACAACTACGAAGATTCGATCCTGGTGTCTGAGCGGGTTGTTCAGGAAGATCGATTCACCAGTGTGCACATTCAGGAACTCACCTGTATCGCCCGTGATACCAAGCTCGGTCCGGAAGAGATCACCTGCGACATTCCTAATGTTGGTGAAGGCGCGCTCTCCAAGCTGGACGAGTCAGGCATTGTCTATATTGGTGCTGAGGTAAATGCTGGCGACATTCTGGTCGGTAAGGTCACGCCTAAAGGCGAAACCCAGCTGACCCCGGAAGAAAAACTGCTGAGAGCCATCTTTGGTGAGAAGGCGTCTGATGTGAAAGACACTTCTCAGCGGGTGCCCAGCAGCGTCAAGGGTACGGTCATCGACGTTCAGGTGTTTACCCGGGACGGTGTCGAAAAGGACCAGCGCGCTAAAGATATCGAGCAATCTCAGTTGTCGCAGATCCGCAAAGATCTGGACGATGAGTATCGAATTGTCGAAGCTGCAACCTTCGAACGCCTGCAGCAGGCCCTGGAGGGTCAGAAGGCCGCAAGCGGGCCCGGACAAAGCAAAGCTTTTACCGTGGACGTGGAGTTTCTCTCCGCAACTGCTCATGATGACTGGTTCAAGCTGCGGATGTCCGATGACGCGCTGAATGCCCAGTTGGAGCGTGCTGAAGAGCAGCTTAAAGAGCGCAAAGAAGCGCTGGATGCGATCTATGCAGATAAGCGCCAGAAACTGGAAACCGGCGACGACCTCGCCCCGGGCGTGTTGAAGATTGTCAAAGTTTATCTGGCCATCAAACGCCGTATTCAGCCTGGTGACAAAATGGCTGGCCGGCACGGCAACAAGGGTGTGATTTCAGTAATCATGCCGGTTGAAGACATGCCGTTTGATGCCAACGGTGAGCCGGTCGACGTGGTATTGAATCCACTCGGCGTACCCTCTCGCATGAATGTCGGGCAGGTACTGGAAACCCACCTCGGCTGGGCGGCTAAAGGGATCGGCGAAAAAATTGGCAAAATGCTGGAGGCCCAGCAGAAAGCCCAGGAAATTCGCGGCTTCCTGGAAGACGTTTACAATGGTGTTGGCGAACGTCAGGAAGACCTCAAGTCTTTCAGTGACGCAGAGATCCTTGAGCTGGCTGCCAATCTGGTAGCCGGTGTACCGATGGCAACGCCGGTATTTGATGGCGCTGCGGAATCTGAGATCAAGAAGATGCTTGAGCTTGCCGATATGCCGACCAGCGGCCAGTCCAGACTCTGGGACGGACGCACCGGTGATCAGTTTGACCGTCCCGTGACTGTCGGTTACATGTACATGCTCAAGCTCAACCACCTGGTTGACGATAAGATGCATGCACGTTCTACCGGATCGTACAGTCTGGTGACCCAGCAGCCACTGGGCGGTAAAGCCCAGTTTGGTGGCCAGCGCTTCGGAGAAATGGAAGTGTGGGCACTGGAAGCGTATGGCGCAGCGTACACGCTGCAGGAAATGCTGACGGTCAAATCGGATGATGTCAGCGGTCGAACCAAGATGTACAAGAACATCGTCGACAGCGATTTCCGAATGGAGCCGGGCATGCCTGAATCTTTCAACGTCCTGATCAAGGAGATCCGATCACTTGGCATCGACATCGAGTTGGAGAGCGAATGAGCAGGATTAAGCGAATGCAAGCAAACGTGTACTCCCAATCAGTTAGCTCAATTCCACAAGCGGAGGTGAGATCTTGAAAGACCTACTGAACCTGCTGAAATCACAGGGCAACGTTGATGAATTTGATGCGCTGAGAATTGGTCTGGCGTCGCCGGAAATGATCCGTTCGTGGTCTTTCGGCGAAGTAAAAAAACCGGAGACCATCAACTATCGGACCTTCAAGCCCGAGCGTGACGGTCTGTTCTGCGCGCGGATATTTGGACCGATCAAAGACTATGAGTGTCTATGCGGTAAATATAAGCGACTCAAGCATCGTGGCGTGATCTGCGAAAAGTGTGGCGTTGAAGTTACGCTGACCAAAGTGCGTCGTGAGCGCATGGGGCATATTGAGCTGGCCAGTCCGGTTGCCCACATCTGGTTCCTGAAGTCTCTGCCATCTCGCATTGGCCTGCTGCTCGACATGACCCTTCGGGATATCGAGCGGGTGCTCTACTTCGAATCTTTCGTCGTCGTTGAACCCGGCATGACTGATCTGGAAATCGGTCAGCTGCTGACTGACGAAGAGTATTTCCAGAAGCTCGAAGAATACGGTGACGAGTTTGATGCCCGGATGGGTGCAGAAGCGGTTGAAGCCCTGCTTCTGGCTTTGGATCTCGATGCGGAAGTCGCCACGCTGCGTGAAGAAATTCCGGCCACCAATTCTGAAACCAAGATTAAGAAGCTGTCCAAGCGCCTGAAGCTGATGGAAGCCTTTGTCAGTTCCGGTAACAAGCCGGACTGGATGATCATGACAGTACTGCCAGTGCTGCCGCCGGATCTGCGGCCGCTGGTTCCGTTGGACGGCGGTCGGTTCGCGACTTCGGATCTCAACGATCTGTATCGGCGGGTAATCAACCGCAACAACCGACTCAAGCGTCTGCTGGATCTGTCAGCACCGGATATTATCGTTCGTAACGAAAAGCGGATGCTGCAGGAATCTGTAGACGCGCTGCTGGACAATGGACGTCGCGGTCGGGCCATTACCGGTTCCAATAAGCGTCCTTTGAAGTCACTTGCGGATATGATCAAGGGTAAACAGGGTCGCTTCCGTCAGAACCTGCTCGGCAAGCGCGTCGACTATTCTGGTCGTTCAGTGATCGTGGTTGGCCCGACGCTGCGACTGCACCAGTGTGGTCTGCCCAAAAAGATGGCTCTCGAGCTATTCAAGCCGTTTATTTTCGGCAAGCTTGAAGGCCGAGGCCTGGCAACCACGATCAAAGCTGCGAAGAAGATGGTCGAGCGGGAGACTCCCGAAGTCTGGGATATCCTTGCAGAGGTCATTCGCGAGCACCCTGTGCTGCTGAACCGCGCGCCTACATTGCACCGACTTGGTATCCAGGCATTCGAGCCAGTACTGATTGAAGGTAAAGCCATCCAGCTGCACCCGCTGGTCTGTACTGCTTACAACGCTGACTTCGACGGTGATCAGATGGCCGTGCACGTGCCGCTGACACTTGAAGCTCAGCTGGAAAGCCGTGCGCTGATGATGTCTACCAACAACATCCTTTCACCGGCAAGTGGTGAGCCTATCATCGTGCCCTCACAGGACGTTGTTCTGGGTCTCTACTACATGACCCGTGAACGCGTGAACGCCAAAGGCGAAGGCATGTCTTTCGCTGATACCGAAGAAGTGCACCGTGCCTACTACGCTGGGCAGATTGATCTTCACGCCCGTGTGAAGGTGCGCATTGTCGAGCACCTCGAGCAGGAAGGTGGCGGCCTGGCGATTCATCGATCGGTGAAAAACACCACTGTTGGCCGGGCACTGTTCTTTGACATCGTTCCTGATGGCATGCCTTTTGAATTGGTTAACCGTCCGCTTGATAAGAAAGCGATCTCTCAGTTAATCAACGTCTGCTATCGGAACGTTGGCCTGAAAGACACTGTCATTTTTGCCGATCAGCTGATGTATACCGGATTCGCGCACTCTACTTCTTCTGGCGCGTCGATTGGTGTTGATGACTTCGTCATTCCTGTCGAAAAAGCCAATATCATCGCTGAGGCGAAAGATGAGGTGGCGGAGATCGAATCGCAATACGCGTCCGGTCTGGTGACTCAGGGTGAGAAGTACAACAAGGTTGTGGACATCTGGTCTCGAGCCAATGATCTGGTCGCGCGTTCGATGATGGACGGGATCTCCAGAGAAACCGTGAAAAATCGCGATGGTGAGGACGAAGACCAGGATTCTTTCAACTCTGTGTTCATCTATGCGGATTCAGGAGCACGGGGTTCCCCCGCGCAGATTCGTCAGCTCGCTGGTATGCGTGGCCTGATGACTCGCCCGGATGGCAGCATCATCGAAAACGCCATTACGGCTAACTTCCGTGAAGGCCTGAACGTGAACGAGTACTTCATCTCGACCCACGGTGCTCGAAAAGGTCTGGCGGATACGGCTTTAAAGACGGCCAACTCCGGATACCTGACTCGACGACTGGTAGACGTTGCTCAGGACGTTGTTGTGACCGATTTGGATTGCGGTACGGAAAACGGCCTGCTGGTATCGGCGATCATCGAAGGTGGTGATGTTGTTGAGCCATTGGGTGACCGGGTTCTGGGCCGGATTGTTGCTCAGCCAGTCTACGACGCAAATGGCAAAACAGTGATCATCCCGGAAGGCACGATGCTGGATGAAGCCTGGGTCGAGCAGCTCGACAGCCTTGGCGTTGACGAGATGATTGTTCGCTCGGCGATTACCTGTGATACCCGTTTTGGTGTCTGTAAGAACTGTTATGGTCGCGACCTCGCTCGCGGTCATCTGGTGAATGTCGGCGAAGCCGTCGGCGTTATCGCTGCTCAGTCAATTGGTGAGCCCGGCACTCAGCTGACCATGCGTACTTTCCATATTGGTGGTGCGGCATCGCGAGCAACCGCTATCGACAGCATCCAGGTCAAGCATGGCGGCACGGTCCGCCTGCACAACCTCAAGACCGTATCGCGCGAAAGCGGTGAACTGGTTGCGGTATCGCGCTCAGGTGAAATTGCGCTGGCCGATGATGTTGGTCGTGAGCGCGAGCGCTACAAGCTCCCCTATGGTGCAGTAATCTCAGTCGGGGAAAGTGACTCGGTGGAAGCCGGGCAGGTAATCGCCCAGTGGGATCCGCATACGCACCCCATCGTGACAGAAGTCACGGGTACCGTGCTGTTTGAAAACATGGAAGAAGGTCTGTCGATCAATCGTCAGACTGACGAGCTGACGGGTCTTACCAACATTACGGTACTTGATCCGAAAGACCGGCCCAGTGCGGGCAAAGATCTGCGCCCGGCTATTCAGCTGGTGGATAGCGCTGGTGAACCGATCATGCTGCCCGGCAGCGATGTACCCGCGCACTACTTCCTGCCGAACAACGCCATCCTGAATCTGGAGAACAATGACACTATTGGTATTGGTGATGTCATTGCTCGGATTCCGCAGGAAGGGTCTAAGACCCGTGACATTACCGGTGGTCTGCCGCGTGTTGCTGATCTATTCGAAGCGCGCAAACCCAAGGAGCACTCGATCCTTGCGGAGGAAACCGGCACGGTCAGCTTTGGTAAAGAAACCAAAGGTAAGCGCCGTCTGGTGGTTACTCTGGCGAACGGCGAAACAGTCGAAACACTGATTCCCAAATGGCGAAATATCGGCGTGTTCGAAGGTGAACACGTTGAGAAGGGTGAAGTGGTTGTGGACGGACCGTCCAATCCCCATGACATTCTGCGTCTCAAGGGTGTGGAAGAACTTGCCAAGTACATCATCAACGAAATTCAGGAAGTCTATCGACTTCAGGGCGTGACGATTAACGACAAACACATTGAAGTGATTGTTCGTCAGATGCTTCGTAAGGCAGAAATTGTCAATTCGGGTGAGTCGACGCTGATTCGTGGTGAGCAGGTTGAGTACACGCGTTTGCTGGAAGTCACCGAAGAGATGGAAGCGGAAGGCAAAGAGAAGCCTCAGCATCTGCGGGTGCTGCTGGGTATTACCAAGGCATCTCTGGCAACTGAGTCGTTTATCTCTGCGGCATCATTCCAGGAAACCACCCGGGTGCTCACCGAAGCTGCGGTGACCGGCAAGAAGGACCATTTGCGTGGTCTCAAGGAAAACGTTGTTGTTGGCCGCCTGATTCCGGCGGGTACAGGACTGACCTATCACAGCGAGCGCAAGCGCCGCCGTGAAGACGAGCTGGCGGCGCGCATTGCCAAGGAGCAGGGCGCTACCGCGGACGAAGTCGAACAGGCATTGTCTGAAGCTCTGAGTGGCGAGTCCGACTAACGTCTGACGAACTAAAGAGGCCTGAAAAAGCGGGAATTTCCGGATCGGACACTCCCGCAGATCAGGGACAGATGAGGCATTGCGTCTTGCGGTCGAGGTGATTAAAATGCCGCGCTCCGCGAAACCGGCTAAACGTCGATCGTATTGCGATCCGCAGGCCTGGCTCGCAACCCTTGAGGTTGAGGTCAAGGCCAATGCAGAGAGTTCGCAAATAAATTGCACAGCAGCCCACTTGGGTGGTCTGCGTACTTAGAGGATATCAATGGCCCGTATCAGCCAGTTGGTGAGAAAGCCCCGCAAGCGTAAAGCGGAAAAAAGTATCGTTCCGGCTTTGCAGAGCTGTCCGCAGCGTCGCGGGGTCTGCACCCGTGTGTATACAACCACACCAAAGAAGCCGAACTCCGCACTGCGTAAAGTCTGCCGGGTACGGTTGACCAACGGTTATGAAGTGACCTCCTATATCGGTGGTGAAGGACATAACCTGCAGGAACACTCCGTGGTCCTGATTCGTGGTGGCCGGGTGAAAGATCTGCCAGGTGTTCGTTATCACACCGTTCGCGGCACTCTGGATACCTCAGGTGTACCCGATCGCCGCCAGGGCCGATCGAAGTACGGCGCCAAGCGACCGAAGTAGGTAACTTCAAACACATGGAGATAGTGGGGCAAAGCTCAGACTAACTCAGATTTACAGAATTACTGCCGCGTAAGCGGTTGCTTCCTGGTGCGGCTCATCAGGATGCATTCCCAGTAAGGCCCCGGATCAGTCTCGGGGAAAACCCTGAAGCCAAGGAGAAACTAATGCCAAGACGTAGAGTTGTTGCCAAACGGGAAATCCTCCCGGATCCTAAATACCACAACCAGACGGTTGCCAAGTTCATGAACCACGTAATGGTCAGCGGCAAAAAAGCTGTTGCCGAGCGTATTGTATATGGCGCTTTCGATCGAATTATCGAACGTGATAGTGGAGACCCTGTCGAGACTTTCGAAAAGGCACTGGAAGCTATCGCGCCGTTTGTTGAGGTGAAATCCCGACGTGTCGGTGGCGCAACCTATCAGGTACCTGTTGAAGTTCGACCTTCCCGTCGCGAAGCGCTGGCAATGCGCTGGCTGGTTGACGCAGCACGCAAGCGTGGCGAGAAGTCCATGGCTGCTCGTCTGGCGGGCGAACTGATGGACGCGGCAGAAGGCCGTGGCTCGGCAGTGAAGAAGCGCGAAGACACTCACCGTATGGCTGAAGCCAACCGGGCGTTTGCTCACTACCGCTACTGATCACCCTTTTACCTTTTCCTTTAACCCTAGGAATATTCGGAGCATCTCATGGCTCGTAAGACTCCCCTATCCCGGTATCGCAATATCGGTATCGTCGCTCACGTGGACGCTGGAAAAACCACCACAACTGAGCGGGTCCTCTTCTACACCGGGCTTTCGCATAAGATCGGCGAAGTTCACGACGGTGCTGCCACCATGGACTGGATGGAGCAGGAACAAGAGCGGGGCATCACGATTACCTCCGCTGCGACGACCTGTTTCTGGAGTGGAATGAACCAGCAGTTCGACGAGCACCGGGTCAATATTATTGATACCCCCGGACACGTTGACTTCACCATTGAAGTCGAGCGGAGTCTCCGGGTTCTCGACGGTGCTGTTGTCGTCTTCTGCGCAACCTCAGGTGTTGAGCCTCAGTCAGAAACTGTCTGGCGTCAGGCTAATCGCTACGAAGTCCCTCGCATGGTGTTCGTCAACAAGATGGACCGCGCAGGTGCTGATTTCCTGCGTGTGGTTGAACAGATTAAAGACCGGCTTGGCGCTAACCCTGTGCCGATCCAGCTGGCCATTGGAGCTGAAGAAAACTTCAAGGGTGTGGTCGATCTTATTCGGATGAAAGCCATCTACTGGAATGAAGAAGACCAGGGCCTGAGCTACGACCTGGGTGAAATCCCGGAGGATATGCAGGCCGATGCTGAACATTGGCGTGAGCAGATGGTTGAGAATGCTGCTGAAGCCACCGAAGAACTGATGGAAAAGTACCTCGAAGGCGGTGAGCTCACCGAGGCAGAAATCAAGCAGGGTCTGCGGATCCGTACTCTGAGCAACGAAATCGTTCTGGCACTGTGTGGCTCAGCGTTTAAGAACAAAGGCGTTCAGGCAATGCTCGATGCCGTTATCGAATATCTGCCCGCACCTCCGGAAGTTAAGCCGATTGAAGGCACGCTGGAGGACGAAGAAACGATTGAGACGCGTCCTGCCGATGACGACGCGCCATTTGCCGCACTGGCATTCAAAATCGCTACTGATCCGTTTGTCGGTACGCTGACCTTCTTCCGGGTTTACTCAGGGGTGCTCAATTCCGGTGATCAGGTGTACAACCCGGTCAAAAGCAAGCGGGAGCGCGTCGGTCGGATGGTGCAGATGCACTCCAACGACCGTAACGAAATCAAAGAAGTGCGCGCTGGTGACATTGCGGCGGCCATTGGCCTGAAAGACGTCACTACTGGTGATACCTTGTGTGCACAGAGTGACATCATCACGCTGGAACGCATGGAATTCCCGGATCCGGTAATCAGTGTTGCCGTTGAGCCGAAGTCAGTGGCTGACCAGGAAAAAATGGGTGTTGCACTCGGCAAGCTGGCTCAGGAAGACCCGTCTTTCCGCGTCAAGACTGATGAAGAGTCCGGTCAGACTATCATTTCCGGAATGGGTGAATTGCACCTCGATATCATCGTTGACCGTATGAAGCGTGAATTCAGCGTTGAGGCCAACATTGGTAAACCGCAGGTTGCCTATCGCGAGACGATTCGTAAAGCTGTCAACCAGGAAGGAAAATTCGTTCGTCAGTCCGGCGGCCGTGGTCAGTATGGGCACGTCTGGGTCAAGCTGGAGCCGAATGACGAAGAGAACTTCGAGTTCGTCGACGAGATTGTTGGTGGTGTTGTACCTCGCGAGTACATTCCGGCAGTTGGAAAAGGTATCGCTGAGCAGATGCAGAACGGTGTGCTTGCCGGCTATCCGCTGATCAATGTCAAAGCGACTTTGTATGATGGTTCATTCCACGAAGTGGATTCATCGGAAATGGCCTTCAAGATTGCCGGGTCAATGGCGATGAAAGAGGGTGCTCTGAATGCCGATCCGGTCATTCTGGAACCGATCATGAACGTGGAAGTCGTCACTCCTGAAGATTACATGGGAGACGTGGTCGGTGATCTCAACCGACGGCGTGGCATGATTGCAGGCATGGATGAAAACCCGGCGGGCAAAATTGTCCGGGCAGACGTTCCGCTGTCTGAAATGTTTGGCTATTCCACTGATCTGCGTTCGGCCACTCAGGGCCGCGCGACCTATACCATGGAGTTCCAAAAATACGCTGAGGTTCCGGCTAGCATCGCTGAAGGAATCATCAAACGTTAGATTGCGATCTGACTAATTCTGGCTGACATACTGGAGATTATTGGAAATGGCCAAAGAGAAATTTGAACGAACCAAACCCCACGTAAATGTGGGCACGATTGGTCACGTAGACCACGGTAAGACGACGCTGACAGCGGCGCTGACAAAGGTATGTGCGGAAGCGCGCGGTGGTGAGTTCAAAGACTTTGCTCAAATTGATAATGCGCCAGAAGAGCGCGAGCGTGGTATCACGATTGCGACCTCACACGTTGAATATGAGAGTGATGTTCGCCATTACGCGCACGTTGACTGTCCGGGACACGCTGACTATGTGAAGAACATGATCACGGGTGCCGCCCAGATGGACGGAGCGATTCTGGTTGTTTCTGCAGCTGATGGCCCGATGCCACAGACTCGTGAACACATTCTGCTGTCGCGCCAGGTTGGTGTACCGAAGATTGTCGTGTTCATGAACAAAGCCGACATGGTTGATGACGATGAGCTTTTAGAGCTGGTTGAAATGGAAGTTCGCGAACTTCTGGACCAGTACGAGTTCCCGGGTGACGACACTCCGGTGATTATCGGCAGTGCGCTGAAGGCGCTGGAAGGTGATGCCAGTGACATTGGTGTACCGGCAGTACAGAAGCTGGTTGATGCGCTGGATGAATACATTCCTGAGCCAGAGCGGCCGGTTGATCTGCCGTTCCTGATGCCGATTGAAGACGTGTTCTCAATCTCCGGCCGAGGCACGGTAGTTACGGGTCGAGTGGCGCGTGGCATTGTGAAAGTTGGTGACGAGATCGAGATTGTTGGTATCCGTGACACGCAGACGACGACGTGTACGGGTGTTGAGATGTTCCGGAAGCTTCTGGACGAAGGTCGCGCGGGCGAGAACGTTGGTGTTCTGCTGCGTGGTACCAAGCGTGAAGAAGTAGAGCGTGGTCAGGTCCTGGCGCAGCCGGGTTCGATCAAGCCGCATACGGAATTTGATTGCGAAGTTTACGTATTGTCGAAAGATGAAGGTGGTCGTCATACGCCATTCTTCAAGGGTTATCGCCCGCAGTTTTTCTTTGAGACGACGGATGTGACCGGCGCGTGTGAGCTGCCTCAGGATGTTGAGATGGTGATGCCTGGAGACAACGTGAACATGGTGGTGACATTGATCTCACCGATTGCGATGGAAGAAGGTCAGCGTTTTGCGATCCGTGAGGGTGGCCGAACGGTTGGCGCCGGCGTGGTAGCGAAGATCAAGGAGTAACCTCCTTACGAAGCATCGAGTTTGCCGCCGTTGGCGGCAAAT
>Ga0316194_10001357_pt1 | contig 16847 bp, 14 predicted proteins | sample CroRivsedime1_MG_FD_204936 | JGI IMG/M metagenome (GOLD analysis project Ga0316194, IMG submission 204936) | Coastal sediment microbial communities from Maine, United States - Cross River sediment 1 | ecosystem: Environmental > Aquatic > Marine > Coastal > Sediment | place: USA: Maine...
GCAGACTATTATTGGCGCGCAAAGTCCTTCGTGAGATACTCGCCGGGCTAGAGGAGAAAAGTTAATCATGAACAACGACATACAACCAGCCATTACCCCGCTAAACCTGGAGCATGTAATAAAGCCGCTGAAAGCATGCGAGGCCTGCAGAGGAGATACCAATCGCCCGGGACCTGACAGTTATCTACCTGGCTGGCGGGGAGGGTTGGTCATGAGACGCAGAGCGAGGGTTTTTCTGACAGGCTTTTTGGTAACGTTGACCCTGGCCGGCTGCGCGTCTGCGCCGCCGGAGCGAGTGCTTTCCACAAAGGTGCCAACGTACGCCGCGTTGCCGAATGGACACAATCCGATGAACCCGGATCAGATTTCACCCATGTACGTCGCAACGGCGTCCGGGGCTGAAGAAAACATTGCTCGCGCTATGGAACGTAAACACGGTCATGCGCTCAATATGCTCTCCCTGTCAGGTGGTGGTCAGAACGGTGCCTTCGGTGCCGGCTTCCTTATCGGATGGCGCGAGAGCGGTCGGCGGCCGGAGTTTGATTTCGTCGGCGGTGTGAGCACCGGCTCATTACTGGCGACACACGCGCTACTGGGCACTCCTGCCGACGACGCGATACTCGAACAGATGTACACGGAGATCACCGACAAGGATATTTACCAGAGCAGGTCGCTATTTGACATGCTGTCTAGCGATTCCCTTAGAGATACCGCGCCGCTGCAAGCGCTCATCGCCAAATACATCACCGCCGAGACCTTGCAGCGAGTAGCTGCCGCCTTCGATGACAATCGACTGATAATGGCCGGCACTACCAACGTTGATTATGGCCAGACCTGGGTTTGGAATCTGTCACTGCTTGCGAAGCACGGTAAGCTTGACCTTTATCGCAAGGTATTGCTCGCCTCTGCGTCGTTCCCGATCGTTTTTCCACCGGTGGAAATCGATGGTCATCTCTTCGTCGACGGGGCCGCCCGTTCGAATGTAGTCGTTATTGGTATGGCCGGGTCGGAGCAAGCCGCGCCGCCTCTGTATGGGCCCGGCAACTTGTACCTGATTTCTAACGGCAGGTTTCAGCATCCTCCCGCGGCTTTACGCAGGGCTCTCGGTAACGTCGCCGCCACAACTGTTGGTGTGATGATGGACCAATCCATGCAAACCGCTTTGACGCGGTCCTACTTCGGCGCGCAGTTCCTGGGTTACGACTTCAATATGGTCGCGATCCCGGATGAGGTAGAGATCGGCAACGACCCGCTTGCCTTTGATCCAATACAGATGCGTGCAGCCTTCGACGCGGGACGTGCGCTCGCGAAACAGCCCGACCCATGGTCGAGCAAGCCGCCCAACACAGGGGACGTTCCCCCCTGGGCGATGGACGCGATAGAAGATGCCATGTGACACGTTATAGTGGTTGTCTGCCGGGTTTTCTCTTTTCAAGAAAACGGCGATTTGTTCGGGCGACCAGTTGCATCTGAGCTTTCTTGCCACGATGCGCCGTAGCGCTGGATGTTTCGCAACACCGGAATCAAACGTGTATTCAGTCAGGCTTTCCTCGCCGAATTCCGGGGACAGTATACCTATTCCAGGTGCAAAGTAGGCTGTTAACGGACAGGTATACTGTCCCCGCAATTAACCTGTATGGTGCAAATATTCGAACGAGTCGTATGATGTTGTTATCAGACAATATTGCGGATAATCTGTTCGACAATGACAAGCGTCATACAACCTTTCCATCTCCTCGTAATTGCCCTGGCCGGCTGGCTTAACCGCCACCAACAGATGGTCATCGACTATCTCATTCGAAGAGAACCGTGTACTCAAGGAGCAACTCGAAGGACAGCGGCTTCGGTTTACCGACGAACAGCGGATACGACTGGCCGTGAAAGCCAAGGTCCTTGGCCGCCGGTTACTTGATGAGCTCGAGACGCTTGTAACACCCGATAAGCTTCTTGCCTGGCACCGTAAGCTCATCGCGCAGAAGTGGACCTATGCCAGGAATGGACCGGGTCGGCCCCGCATCTCGGCGAGGCTTCTCTTTGCCGGGCGCTCAGAGCCTATGTCGCACAATATCACACCGAACGAAATCATCAGGGTGTAGGGAATCGATTGTTGGAGCCACTTGCCAAGGTTGGCTCAACCAATAATCCTGTTCATTGCCGCGAACGGCTTGGTGGTATGCTCAACTACTATTACCGTGAAGCGGCTTGAAAGTACTCGTTCCAATTCTTGCACCAAGCGGGCTTTAGGCCTTGAATACTTCGGCTCGACCACACCACGGGCCAGGTATTTACGGACGGTGTTACGAGAAAGTCCGGTTCGCTTGGCGATCTGTCGAATACTGATCTTATCGCGGTGTCGCCACCGCCTGATTACACTTAATAATGCCACGTCTATCACTCCTTTTGTCCCCTGCTGGTTTGGTTCTTCAGCAGGTCAGGCTTACACGTGGGTCACTTTTGGAAGCAATTTAACACCCTGTCAGAACCGGATACCACATCACACGGGGTGGGTGCCCCTGGTGGGCCGCAGTCGACCGCAGGTTTATATCAATTGACTATTTCAAATATAGATTTAAGATAGGCTGATCTGTGCACAGAATGGATGTCCTATGAGAGCCAATCGTAAAGACGGTGTTGAAACCCGAGAGCGTCTGCTGGACACCGCCTGCACGGTGTTTGCCGCAAAGGGATTCCAGGACGCCAGCATCGCCGAGATCTGTGATCGTGCCGGCGCCAACGTGGCCGCGGTGAACTACCATTTTGGCAGCAAGGACGCCCTGTATGCCGAAGTCTGGCGGCAAACGTTCGAGACATTCATGCAGACATATCCTCTCGACGGTGCATTGCCACCGGACGCACCCCCGGAAGACCGTCTGTTCGCGCGTGTCCATGCCCTGTTGCAACGGGTCTTCGATGATGGTCGCGTCGGTCAGTGTTTCCGCATCGGTTTGCGCGAGCTCGTCAATCCCAGCGCAGCATTGGAAAACACCAAGCGCGAGCTCATTGGCCCGCACCGGAAACGTACCCAGGCACTGGTGCGCGAGTTACTGGGGCCCGAAGCCAGCGATGAAGACGTGCTGTTCTGTGAAGTCAGCATCATCAATCAATGCCTGTCGGTTAATTTCTTCAAGGAGCGCCGCAATTTTGTGCTCGGGCGCGAACACATGTCGCAACACGCGGTCGAAACCCTGGCGCGACACATAACCCGATTCTCACTGGGTGGCATCCGCGCTGTACGTGAAGCCATTACACCCGTTCCGGTCCGGGCTAAACCCTAGTCCTGCAGCCATGTCAGATACACATCTCAGACCGACACGCGTGCAGGGATTACATCGATGCCTCTGGTTGATGTGCGCGTTGCTGCTGATCTCGGGCTGCACCACGGTACCCGTACGGGATACAGCCGCTGTGCCATTGCCAGCGGATTTCTCCGCCAGCGGTGCAGACATTCTGCCGGAACACTGGTGGGAGAGTTTCGGTGATGCTGTCCTGGACCGGCTTATCGAGCAGGCGCTGGCGCAGAATTTCAGCCTGCAGAGTGTCTGGGCGCGCCTGGATCAGGCCGCCGCCGTGGAACGCATCGCCAGTGCCGAGCTTTACCCGTCCCTGGATGCCGACGGCGGTGCCGGCCGCAGCTGGTCACATAACAGCCGGGGGACCACCACCAATTCCTATACCGTTGGCGTGATGGCCAGCTACGAACTCGATCTGTGGGGGCGCATTGATTCAAGCAGCAAGGCCGCAACGCTGGACCGGCAGGCCAGTGAGGCAGAACTCACTGCCGCTGCCATCAGCCTGTCGGCAGAGGTTGCAAGTACCTGGTACCAGCTGGTGGAGCAATACGGTCAGCAGGCGCTGGTGTCGAGCCAGCTGGAGACAAACACCCGGGTGCTGGAACTCATCACGCTACGCTTCCGCCGTGGCAAGGTGGGTGCGACCGATGTATTGCAACAGCGCCAGCTGGCTGAGTCCAATCGTGGTGAGTTGGCGAATGTCCAGTCGCTCATCGGCGTACTGGAACACCAACTCGCCATTCTGCTGGGTGTCACGCCGGACAGCCGGATGACTGAAACGCAGGATGAACTCATCGATCTGCCGCCCTTGCCGGTGACCGGCATCCCGGCCGAACTGGTGCAGCGCCGGCCGGATCTCCGGCAGGGATTCTATAGCCTGCAGGCCGCCGATCAGCGTACTGCGGCGGCGGTCGCGGACCGCTTCCCGCGCATCAACCTGCTGGGTAGCAGCGACTCCGCCAGCAGCGATGCCGATGATCTGTTCAACAACTGGTTAAGCAATCTGACGGCAAACCTGGTGGCGCCGGTCATCGACGGGGGCCGCCGTCGTGCCGAGGTTGACCGCACTCGCGCGGTGACGGAACAGTCGTTGAGCGACTACCGCCAGCAGCTGATCGACGCGCTGGGTGAAGTCGAGGATGCCCTGCTCAGGGAACAGCAGCAGCGCGCGTTTATCGACAGCCTCGACAAGCAACTGGTGTTATCCAGGCAGGTCATTGGCCGCGTCCGCGACAGCTACCTGTATGGCGCAGTCGACTATCTGCGTGTGCTCGACGTACTGGTTACCGACCAGAACCTCGAACGCAGCCGGCTCACCGCACAGCGCGAACTGATCGATAACCGCATCGCGCTGTGCCGCGCACTGGCGGGTGGCTGGACCCTGGAGCGCCCGGTCGTGCAAGGCAACCCGGCTGGCAGGAGGATTACGCATGTCGTCCCCAGATAAGCACCAGAAACAAGTGGCACACCGTACCCGGTGGTTCAGAGTGCTGGCGCCGGTCATCATGTTGCTTGCCGGTGTGGCCGCCGCCGTGGCGCTGATGCAGTCCGGGCCGAGCGCAAAACGCGAGCCACCGCCACGCCAGGCCCGTCTGGTTGAAATACAGCCGGTCGTATTCGGGAGTGCAAGCACCCGCATCGATGCCATGGGCACCGTGATACCGGCAGAGTCGGTGACCCTGCAGGCACAGGTCGGCGGGGAAATCGTGTCTGTCAGTGACGACCTGGAACCCGGCGGCCTGTTCAGCGCTGGCGACGAATTGCTGCGGATCGATCCCCGGGACTACGAGCTTGCCGTGTTGCAGAGGGAAAGCGAGGTAGCGCAGGCGCAGAGCACGCTGCGACTTGAACAGGGGCAGCAGGCCATCGCGAAGCGGGAATTCGAGATTCTCAACGAGTCCATGCAGGAAGATGACCTCGATCTGGTGTTGCGCAAGCCGCAACTGGAAAGTGTACGTGCCCAGCTTGCTCTTGCCAGGGCGAGCTTGGAAAAGGCACAACTCGATTTGCAGCGTACCCGTGTACGCGCACCATTCAATGCCATTGTCGAGTCCAAGGCAGTGGATGTCGGTGCGCGTGTCACCACGGCCAATACGCTTGCCGTCCTTGCCGGGACCGATGCCTGCTGGGTAGAGGTAAGCGTACCCGTCAGGGAATTGAAGTGGATCAGCATTCCGCGCGGAAGTGCGGTGGCCGGCTCAAGGGTGCGTATCTCCAACCCGGCTGCCTGGGGGGAGGGCGCCTGGCGGGAGGGCCATGTGATCCGCCTGGCGGGCGGTCTCGAAAAGGAAGGCCGCATGGCGCGGCTGATCGTGGCGGTGGACGATCCCTTCACGCTCAGGCCTGAGAACAGTGATAAACCGGTCATGCTGATGGAGAGTTATGTCAGTGTCGAAATCGAGGGCCGGCCGCTGGAACAGGTTGCCAGCGTTGCGCGCGAACATTTACGCGACGGTGACCAGCTGTGGATTATGGGTGCTGACGATGCACTGGACATTCGCAAGGTCGACATCGTTTTCCGTGGTCATAACCAGGTCCTGGTCACGAACGGTATCGAGGCAGGGGAACGCCTGGTGGTCACAGATCTTGCGGCACCGGTAGCGGGTATGCCGCTGCGCATAAACGAGGCCGGCAAGTGATACCGGATTCGAAAGATACCTCGAGTCCGACACTGCGCGGCCCGATCGCCTGGATGGTGCATAACCGTGTGGCGCCGAATCTGCTGATGCTGGTGCTACTCATCGGCGGCCTGTTCATGGCCAGCCAGATCAAGAAGGAAGTGTTTCCCGATTTCGCGCTCGACGAGGTGCGCGTTAGCGTCGCCTATCCCGGTGCCAGCCCCGAAGAGGTTGAACAGGGCATCGTGCTGGCCGTGGAAGAGGCGATCAATGGCATCGAGGGCGTCGATGAAATACGTTCTACAGCGGGGGAGGGGCGCGCGCTGGTGATTGCCGAACTGGTGGAAGGCGCCGATATACAAAAGGTCAACCAGGATATCAAGCAGGAGATCGACCGCATTACTACCTTTCCGGATGATGCGGAAGAGCCCGAGGTCAATCTCGCCATGCACCGACGGCTGGTGCAGGCCGTCGTGGTCTATGGTGCAGCGAATGAATGGGTGTTGCGCGAAATGGCCGAGCAACTGCGTGATCGCCTGTTGCAGAGACCGGAGATTACCCAGGTCGACCTGGTCGCTGCCCGCGACTATGAAACACGGGTGGAAGTCAGTCGTGAAGTCCTGCGGCGCTACGGTCTGACACTGGAGGGTATTGCCAGGACTATCGATAATGCGGCCATAGAGATACCCGGCGGCAGTATCAAGACCAGTGGCGGCGAGATTCTGCTGCGCGTCAAGCAACGCCGTGACTGGGCCGAGGGATTCGGCGAAATTCCGATCATTACCTCGCGTGACGGGACTGTGCTGAGACTGCGTGACATCGCACAGGTGAGCGATGCCTTCGAGGATGTCGACCGGGTACGCAGTTTTAACGGTCAGTCCGCGGTGAGCCTCGAAGTCTATCGTGTCGGCGAGCAGACACCGCTGGGCATTGCCGAGGATGTGCGCCAGACACTGGGTGCGTTCGAGGCGGATCTGCCGCCCGGTATCCACACGGCTGTCAATATCGATCAGAGCAGGATCTACCAGCAACGCCTGGAGTTGCTTACGCGCAACGGTCTCATCGGCCTGACACTGGTGCTGGTGATGCTCGGCATATTCCTGGAAATAAAACTCGCCTTCTGGGTAACCATGGGCATCCCGACAGCCTTTCTCGGTGCCATCCTGTTTCTTCCCGGACTGGGGGTATCCATAAACATGGTTTCCATGTTCGCGTTTATCATTGCGCTGGGAATTGTGGTGGACGACGCGATTATCGCCGGTGAGAATATCTACGAGTATCGGCAACGTGGCATGGACACGGTCGAGGCCGCTATCCGCGGTGCACGCGATGTTGCCGTACCAATCAGCTACAGCATACTGACCAATATCGTCGCCTTCATGCCACTGTATTTCGTGCCGGGCATGGTCGGGAAAATATTTGTGATCTTCCCCTTTGTGGTCGGTAGCGTGTTCGTGATCTCGTGGGTCGAGGCGCTGTTTATTCTGCCCTCGCACCTGGCACATTCCAAAAGCAATGGCCGCACGGTCGCCGGTGAGTGGCTGCACCAGCGCCAGCAGGCTTTCAGCCACCAGGTGCGACACTTTATTCGCGACCGCTATGGTCCCGTGGTCGCTGTGTGTCTGCGCAATCGTTACCTGACAGTGGCCGCCGGCATCGCGATCCTGGTGGCGATGATCGGTTATGTGGCCAGCGGGCGTATGGGTTTTGTGCTGATGCCGGTAACCGATTCAGATCGGGCAGTCGCCGAGGCAGTATTGCCTTATGGCAGCCCGCTGCAAAACAGCCTTGCGGTGCGTGATCAACTGTTGTCAGCGGCCGAAACCCTGATCGAGGAAAATGGCGGTGACAGGCTGTCAAAGGGCATTCTCGCAGTTGTCGAAGCCAACGAAATCACTGCCAGGATTTATCTGACTGACCCGGGGGTGCGCCCGCTGTCAACTGCGGAAGTTACCCGGCTGTGGCGCGAGCGGGTCGGCATGATCCCCGGGCTGGAGTCGATCAAGTTCCAATCCAACCAGGGAGGGCCTGCCTCCGGGGCGGCACTCACCGTCGAACTGAGTCACCGCGACGTCGATGTGCTCGACCAGGCCAGCAGCATCCTCGCTGGAGAGCTTAACGAATACGCCAACCTGAAGGATATTGACGATGGCTTTTCCCCCGGCAAGCAACAGCTTGATTTCAGGCTGTTGCCGGAGGGACGCAGTCTTGGATTGACGGCGCGCGAGGTGGCTCGCCAGGTTCGCAGTGCCTTCTATGGCGCTGAGGCCTTGCGCCAGCAGCGTGGCCGTAACGAAGTAAAGGTCATGGTCATGTTGCCCGCCTCACAGCGTGTCAGCGAATACGATATCGAGCAGTTGCTGATCCATACGCCTGCCGGTGGCGATGTGCCGCTGCGCCAGGTGGCTGAGGTCGCGCGCAGCCGGGCCTATACCAGCATTGAGCGGCGTGACGGCCGGCGTACGGTGGAGGTGACCGCCGATGTGGAACCCAGGAGGGCGACCAGCCAGGTACTGGCTACCATGAAGGCTGATACCTTGCCGCGGCTGGCACGTGACTACCCGGGTCTGACCTATGACTTTGAGGGCCAGCAGGCGGATATGCGGGATTCCATGGCCAGTCTCATGGGCGGTTTCGTGATTGCGATGATTGTGATCTATGCACTGCTGGCCATTCCATTTCGCAGTTACATACAGCCCGTTATCGTCATGGCGGCGATTCCGTTTGGTCTCGTCGGTGCGGTTATCGGGCATATCATCATGGGTTACAGCCTGAGTATCATCAGTATGATGGGGCTGGTCGCGCTGGCCGGCGTGGTGGTTAACGATTCACTGGTGATGATTGTCTATGCGAACGATCTGCGCCGTCAGGGCACCAATGCCATCGATGCCATTCAGCAGGCCGGTATCCGCCGCTTTCGTCCCATCCTGCTCACCACCATTACCACGTTTGGTGGACTTGCACCCATGATCTTCGAGACCTCCCGCCAGGCCCGTTTCATGATTCCGATGGCGATTTCGCTTGGTTACGGCATCCTGTTTGCAACCCTGATAACGCTACTGCTGGTACCGAGTCTGTACCTGATTATAGAGGACATACGCAGCCGCTTCAGGATGACCCCCGATCAGACGGTTGCAGAGACCTAGATTCAAACGGGAGACTCTCCTGTCTCCCGGTTTGAACGTTCTTGTTCAGCAGGTGCGGTTTTCGAAAAATCGCTTTTAAGGAAGGTGTCGGCCGTTAGTTTGAGTGACCAGCCTCGGGTAGCGCGAAGTTCAAGGATCGCCATACGCTCATGGGGAGCGTAATGCGGCCGCCGCTGAGGCGCGATCTGCGCCATGCGGGTGTCCTTGGTGCGGAGCTCTTCGCGCAGCAGGTCACACGCTTCCTGGAGCCGGTTGTTCTCCGCCGCGAGCCGCACCCGCGCATTGATGCTATCGGCGGCCCAGGCGCGCGCGTAGACGTTGACGTAGTGGGCCAGTGCGATTGCATGGAGTACCGCCGACTTAACGCAGCCCCGCCAGCCCTTGGGAAGATGGATCCGTGGTGGCTGCGGTTTGGTGAACATCGTGGCCTCGGAAAACGAGTTCTTGAGAGTTCTCGGTTGAAGGATACAATAAGAGCTATCGATTCAGAATGTTACCGTCCAGACGGTGAACCGAAAGATTCGGTGGACCAGGACACCAGGACACCACTTATCCCAAAATATATCGTTTAATTGGGCCTTGCAAAAGGTAACATATATGCTACTATGTGGCTCGCATGATAGAGGTTAGGGAATACCTAGATGCGAAGGGGAACAGCCCTTATGCCAAATGGTTCGATCGCCTGAATGTGACCGCTGCGGTCAAGGTGGCTACAGCGACCCATCGGATGGAACAAGGCAATTTCTCTAATGTGAAAGGTGTGGGTGCCGGCGTCTATGAGTACCGGATTGATTTCGGTCCTGGCTATCGGATTTACTTCGGCAAGGACGGGGAGCGGTTGGTGATATTGCTCGCGGGTGGTACCAAGAAGCGCCAGGATGCGGACATCAGCGCAGCAAAATCACATTGGCGCGACTATAAACGCCGGAAACGGCAAGAGGCGTAATGATGGCCCTGACTAAAGATTTTAAAGACACGATTCAGGCGCGTGCACAACGTGATCCAGCGTTTCGCAAGGCCCTGCTGCAAGAGGGTGTCGAATGCCTGCTCGCCGGTGACATCGGTACCGGCAAGGCGGTACTGCGCGACTATATCAACGCGACGATCGGGTTCGAGGAATTATCCCGGGTCTTCGATAAATCGAGTAAGAGTCTCATGCGTATGTTCGGGCCAAAAGGGAACCCCCAGGCGAGCAATCTGTTCGCAGTAATCGGTTACCTTCAGGAGCAGGAAGGAATACATTTGGAAGTCAAAGCCCGGAAGGTGGCATAGAGCGTTGTGCCGGAGTTCTGTCGGTAAGCTCTGGAAAGCGATTACCGGGAAAAGTACAAGGCCTACGGCCCAATCGGTGAAATTTGGACTGTGCTAGATTTGTGCTAACTCGTAAGCGCAGTGAACTGTAAGTGACTGATAACTCAACTACGGTATTGGATTGGCAAGCACAGCAAGTAACAGATTAATAAGGCAAGTTAATTGCTCCAGTCTGGCTGCGAACCAGGCGGTCGGAGTGGCGCGGCGCTCAGGCGCATTGCCCTTGCCGAATGATCTCCAAAACAGGATAACTGACGGCTCCCCTTGGGGACGCCATACACTGCCGGTCCACTACAGGTACTTTGTAGTGGGTTTGGAAGTCCAGTGATTGAGGGTCAAGGATGATCTGATTCACTAGCGACCGGATCGCGCCCTTCCATTTCTCTTGTGGCAGCCTCGCCAGCTCATTTGTATACAGGTCCAGCAGTTTTTCAACCCGGGCTTCAGTAATACCTTTCAGTTATTGCTTTCCAATCGGTAAAAGGCAAGCGCAAGTACAACACCATAGATTACATGCTGAATCAGGGACACAACAGGTTGTATCCAGCTGATATGGGTTCCGAACGCGCCTGCGCCGGCCAGGGGCAATACCGTAAACCAGACCAACAGTGTAACCATCAGGCCAAAGTACAAGCCTTTGCGCCAGGGTTGACGGCCGGGAATAATCGGTTCCATGACTGCATATATCCAGCCCCATACCAGACTTCCTACTATGAAATGCCATAGCCAGCCCGCGAACGGAGTTGGTAAACCTGAGTCTACCGCCAGACCCCGGGCGATGCTGTCCAGTAAGGTGATTGTGTCGAATTGTGGTAACCACGATTTTGTGAGCATCAATAAAGACAGAATACATGTGGCCACAAATCCTGCAGCTATACCCCTGAATAATATTCTGATCATTTTTATTGTCCTCTGATGAGGCTGGTACTCATGATGTCAGGTTTCAATTGAGTATACATTGATCACTATAGCAGGCAGGGCGGGCATCAGCCCTATCTTAACGAATAGAAAGCGTCAAGCGTTTCACCAGCATAATCCACATTGGACATAAAACCAGGGAAAGTGTTATGACTGCGACGGCATATTGATATCCGGTATCGTTGATTGCCATCGTATGAAAGCCTGCTGCGGCGAGCACAAAACTGAATTCCCCAATCTGGGAGAGAAGTGTTCCACCATAAATACTATTGCGCCAGCCTTGACCAAGGCCTTTGAGTATGGCGGCATTGATTAGGGTATTTAGCAGCAAAATTGCGGCCACCAGGGCGGTTATCTTCCACCAGCGTTCCAGAAAAAAGTCAAGATCGAGAAGCATACCAATAGAAACAAAAAACAGTGCAATGAAGATAACCCTGAATGGTTCAAGTGTTTGATGGACCCAGTGTGTTTCTTTCGCGGTTGCGACAAGCATGCCGGCAATGAAGGCGCCAAGAGCTGTGGATAACTGCATTAGGCCGGTTATCAGTGCAAAGCCGAAGCACAATGCAGCCGCTGTGAATACCTGCGTCTCGTGATCTTTTCCGAGCCAGCTTAAAGCCGGTATCCGTAACTGGTCTTTGAGTGCCAGAAATGCTGCGAAAGCAGCGATCAATATTCCACCTGCAATCTGTAGTGCAAGCGTGCTCATGGATATTGGTTCGCCGCTCATCAGTCCAATAATGATAAGCATGGGGATAATCGCCAGATCCTGTACCAGAAGAATGCCCAGCGCATTCTGGCCGGTATCTGTATCAAGCTCTTTCCAGTCCTGCAAAAGTTTCAGAACGACTGCGGTACTGCTTATGCTGATGACAAACCCCAGGAGTACGATGCGCGAAAAAGACCAGTCCAGCCAGTACCCAAGGAGCCAGACGACGCCGATACTGACAACTATCTGAATGAATGTGCCGATAACGGAAATTCTCCAGTTCTGCGCCAGACGCCGAGGGGAAATCTCCATTCCGACAAAGAACATCAGCAGTACAACCCCGAATGAACCGAGGCGTGTCAAGGATTCCTGGTTGGTGATCAACGCTAATCCGTGAGGACCCAGAATAATGCCGGCAGCCAGATAGGCGACAACATGGGGCTGGCGTGCATACTTCAGGAATATGCTTACCAGCAATATAGCCAGTAATGTCGCGACTACGTAGGGGAGTGCGGGATCTATATGCATCAATCAGTTAACCTGAAAACATATCTATTTATTTATAGTTTGCATGTCAGTTGGGATGTCATCGGGCAACTTTGTCACAAGTTTGCGTAACAGGATCGGCGCTACCGCTGTGGTTAACAGGCTCATCATCAACAGTGATACATAGAGGGGTTGCTCTATAATGCCCTGAGTCAGTGCGAGCAACGCCACAATCGCGCTGACTTCTCCGCGCGGAGTCATGCCGATGCCGACGACTATCGCTTCTCTGTTGTCGAGGCCTGATAAGCGCGCCGGTAAGCCGCAGCCGATGATCTTTGACAGAATGCCTGCAAGGGTTAAGGCAGCTATAAATCCAATGATGTCCGGGGTTATGGCGCGGATATCTACCAGCACGCCCAGGGAAACAAAAAATATCGATGCGAAAATTATTCGAAGGTATTCGGAGCCTTCACGGAACTGTTTGCCATATGTCAGGTTGACAGTACTCAAGGAAACGCCGGCTATGAATGCACCGACTATTGCGGATAAACCCATGAGTTCGGCAAGCATTGCATATAGAAAAGCAACCATCATCGTAAAAATAAATACCAGCTCAGGGTACTGCTTGACCAGCGGTGAGTGGTCAATACGCAGCATTATGCGTGTCATCAATACCTGGCCGATGAACGCGCCGATAATGATAAAACCGAATGCTTTTAAAGAAATCCAGACCAGGGCGATATGCGAGATGGTTATTGACTAGGCGGTCGGGTTATTGGGCTGGTTATTCCCGCCAGGCAGCATTTCACGCGCATCTTCGTCCTTGATTCCGAATACACTGCGAAGATGAAGATCACGCTGCGGGAACGGGATTTCGATGCCGTATTCCTTGAGTTTGGTTTCGATTTCCCATAGATAACCGGATTGCACGGCACCGGGTCGTTTTACCGCATCCGGATTCAGCCAGACGACAAGTTCGAAATTAAGACTGCTGTCGCCAAATTCTACAAACCAGACCTGCGGGTGGCGACCTTTCTTGTCTTTCAGGGTCCACGGGATCAGATCGGCAGCTTCCAGAACAGCCTTCCTGACAAGTTCTTTGTCCGTGCCGTAAGCGACTCCGAAAGGAACGTGGGTGCGCCGATAGACCTCTCTCAGTGTCCAGTTAATCACCCGGCCGCCAACGAACTCGGAATTAGGTACGAGGATGTCGATATTGTCATTGGTTGTAATCAGCGTGCTGCGCATATTGATTTCTTTCACTTCACCCGTGACCCCGGATTCGAGTTCCACAAAGTCACTGACTTTAAGGCTTTTTTCGAACAATATGATCAGGCCTGCGACAAAGTTGCTGATCAATGTCTGCAGCCCAAAACCGATGCCGACACCCAGGGCGCTGGCAAACAGTGCGAATTTGGTGAAGTCTATACCGATTGATGAAAGGCCGATGATGATACCGATGATCAGCACAACATAGTGGATCAGTCTTCCGAGGGTATATAGCGAACTCTGGCTGATGGCACCTTTACGTTCACCAATCCGTTTGATGGCGCGCCGTATCCCTTTTGACAGCCATAAGGCGAGGGTGATGATCAGGATAACGCGCAATATTCCAAGTGTGGTTACCGGCGTTTCATTGATCTCGAACAGAGAGGCGCCCAACAGGCTAATAGTCGTAGACCAGGATTTCGAAACGGTTTCTTCCGTATCTTTCAGGCTGCGATTGAGCCAGCCTTCATGTTCATGCAGACGATCGTCGAGCATGCCCGCAACAAACTCCGTAGATTCCATTTGCTTGTCCAGCGTACGGAGAAGCTGATCGGTTTTTTCAAGATCTGATGCTATCTGATTGTGAATTCGTCTCGCATCAGCACTAATTTTGTCGCGCTGTTCTTCTGAAGATGGTGCTGCACTTCGAATACGTTCGCTAACCCGTCCCCATCTGTTGCGTTGTTCCAGAAGGCGATCATGGAGTTCCTCGTTATCAGAGAGGGTCTTTCTGGCAGAGGTGCCAGCGTTATCCGGACTTGCCTTTTGTAGTCCGTAAAGTTCAGCGATAAGCCTTCCCCGTATGGCTATCGATTCATTCAGGCCAATTTCTACATCGTTGCTGACACCGGCAAGTACAGTTTTCTGCGTCAGGAGAAAATCGACCGCAGCGTCGCCGTGTATCGAGCCGGATTGTTTTTTCTTCAGAGCCTTTTCCCGCAGGCTGGTTATCAGAGCGTCAGCCTGTTTCTCCAGATTTTGCCATTCAGTGAGTTCAGCCTGTGAAATGTCAAGACGGGAGGGTATTGCTTTCAGTTCTTCCTGAAGAAGTGATTCCTGCTCCCTGGCCCGCGCGAGTGTGGTTTTCCGGTTATCAAGTTCACCTTGCTTGATTTCCAGGTAAATGCGCCCCAATACAAGTTTCAGACCCTCGCTGAGTTTTTCAGGATCAGTTCTTTTCAGCTCCAGGTACCGGGTACGTTTGCGGGATTGCTGCCTGCGCTCCTCATTGGTCACTGCGGTTAGCCAGGCAAATTCTTCCTGCTCGGTTTCTACCTTGAGGCGTGAAGCCCTCAGGTCGGAGTGGCGGCCAAGTGCGTCGGTCAGACTGTACGTATTGCTGATAGTTGTGACCGGGGGTGCTGAGGTCTGAGGCGATGTTCGGGATTTGTATAAAAGCTTTAGTGCAGTACGAATATCAGAGGCATGCTTGCTGTATTCGTCCCGGCGCGTTTCGTCACTTAACGCCAGCACTGAGTCGATAAGCGTGCTGAATTCATCGATTCGGGTGCGAAGTTCTTCTGTAGGCAGCTTCTCTTTGGGCGAGAAGTAGGAGGACCACCAGTCAGCAGCGAGGTTTGCCGGGTCAGGAACAGGAGGACTGTCTGCAGCGCCGCTAACGCCGCTGATGGTCAGTATAAAGGCTATCAGTAAAAACCTGAATCCTGTCATAACCAGTGTTTCCTTCGAAATATGAATAACAAGGCTGTGACTATGCAGCCCATAATGCCCAGCAGGACGAAGTACCCGGAAGGCGAGTGCAGTTCAGGCATGTTCTCAAAGTTCATTCCATATATGCCTGCCAGAAAACTGAGTGGAACGAATATAGCCATGACTACTGTCAGTACTTTCATGATTTGATTGAGTCGGTGTGATGCAACTGACAGGTAGCCATCTGCAAGATCTGACGCCAGTTCGTAGTAGAGTAGGGCCAGACTGCCGGCACGTTCCTGGTGCTCATGGATATCGTTTATTTCGTGAATCAGGTCAGCAGACACAGCTGGTACAGGCTTTGTCTTTATAGCCCGGAATATCTGTTCATGGTAAAGAAATACGCGCCGGAATTTTTTCAGCTCGGTTTTGTAGTTCAATAGCTCGGCCAGAACGGTGTCTGCCGGGTGTTCAAGCACTTCTCGTTCCAGCTCCTCCAGGCGAGGTTCCAGAGACAGTAATTTGCCCAGGTACTGGTCTACCGTAATTCGGCACAGGCGGATTGCCAGGTAATCGCACCCTTGCGAAAAGATATCGTGATTGTCCTGAAGTTCTGTCTTCAGTAGGCCGGTGACAGCAGATGTCCCTGAACTTCGGGTTATTAAGAAGCGGTCACCTATGAACAGGGCCAGTTGTTCAGTCGCGAAATGAATGTCCGGGGAATCTGCTGCAAGTTCTTTCAGGAGAATAAAGGAATTGTTCTCGAAAGTTTCGAGCTTGGGGGGGTGCCGGTCACGCAAGGCATCCCGCACCGCCAGCGGGTGTAGTCCAAACGTCCCCTCTAATACCTTGCTTTCAAGATCTTTATTATGCCCGGTAAAGTCCAGCCAGATAGTGGTGTCAGCATCGTCGCGCCATCTGCTGAGCATTTCTTCACCGCCAGTCTGCAATTGTTTGCTCGATTTATCATATAAATAGATTTTAAAGAGCGACATTTACTTCTCCCGGGGTTGGCTAACGGTTTACATCTCACACTTATTCAGGGCCTGTTTGCGGAAATACTTCGATCATAAATTCACCGCAAGGGTCTATTTGCAGACCCGGAAGCTAACGTATTTACTGATTCGACACCCCAGTACCATTTATCCGCAAATCGACACGGCGATTTGCGGCACGGCCTGTCGGGGATGAATTTTTGGCAATCAGTCGAAGTTCGCCGGCACCGCGTGCATCGATCAACGATGCTTCGATGCTTCGATGCCACGGGTCACCAGGTACTGCTTTACTGATTCCGCCCGATTTCGGACAGCACCTGATTATAGGCTTCCGGTCCTGTATTGTCTGTATGACCGGCAATATCGATTGACTCGACGTCTGCGTATTTTTTGAGCATCTGGACAACGTGATCAAGCTCCGATTTTGTCGATTCCGTCAGAGCCGAGCTATTAAA
>Ga0316194_10001361_pt1 | contig 16836 bp, 19 predicted proteins | sample CroRivsedime1_MG_FD_204936 | JGI IMG/M metagenome (GOLD analysis project Ga0316194, IMG submission 204936) | Coastal sediment microbial communities from Maine, United States - Cross River sediment 1 | ecosystem: Environmental > Aquatic > Marine > Coastal > Sediment | place: USA: Maine...
GCGCAGCGCCCCGGTGCTCCGATTTCTCCCACATCCGCAGGCACCTCTCGGCGGATTTGAAGAGCGGCTCCAAGTCCTCGCCGGTCGCGCCATTCGGCGACAGATTCTCAGACTCGTTCGAGTCGCTGCTACACCCGCCAAGCGCTGAGATGAGCAGACCGAAGATAAGCGCGCGGAAACCAGGCAAACGCATCGCCGCGGACTACCACGATGCCGCGATCGGACCAAGCTCGCAGTGGCAAGCGGCGCGCGACGTTGGCTCGGCTCATCGCCCTTGCCGGATTTCCTCTAACAAACCCTGGTCGTCATCTGAGAGGTCCGCCGTCTCCAACAAGTCGGGCCTTCGCTCCAGGGTCCGGCGCAGTGATTCCTTGCGCCGCCAGCGGGCGATGAGCGCATGATTCCCGGAGCGCAGGACATCGGGTACTCGTTGATCGCGAAACTCTTCGGGGCGCGTGTATTGGGGGTACTCGAGGAGGCCGTCGGCATGGGATTCGTCTGCTGCGGATTGATCGTTGCCGAGGACGCCCGGCAGCAAACGGGCCGTGGCCTCGAGCATTGCCAGCGCCGCCACCTCGCCGCCGAGCAGCACGAAGTCGCCGAGTGAGACCTCTTCATCGACGAGGCCGCGGATCCGCTCGTCGAACCCTTCGTACCGGCCGCAGACCAGCGTGAGCGAGTCGAGTTCGGAGAAGCGTCGAGCATGCGCCTGGCTGAACCGCTCGCCCTGAGGCGTGAGGAGGACCCGATGGGTGATGCGCCCTCCCCGTTGCTCGTCGAGGAAGTCGAGTGCTCCGGCGACAGGCCCGGGCATCAACACCATCCCGCTCCCTCCCCCGTAGGGAGAGTCATCGACGGTCCGATGGCGGTCGCTCGTGAAGCGTCGAGGGGTGACCGTCTCCACGTCGATTCGGCCGGCGTCCCGTGCCCTCCCAAGCAAGCCGTGCTGGAGCACATCGAAAAGCTCCGGAAACAGGGTGACGATCTCGAAGCGCATCACTTCCGCCTTTGCAATGGAATGTCGCTCAAGTCGTGGAGGAGCACCCTGCCCGCCTCGACGTCCACGCGCTCGAGCCAGCGCTCGAGCATCGGGACCTCGATGTAGCCGCCAGGCCGCTCGATCTTGAGGCACTCGGCGCTCGGGTAGTCGATCACGTCGGTCACCTCGCCGACCGCCTCGTCCCCAACGAACGCCTGAAGACCGATGAGGTCGGCGTGGTAGTACTCGCCCTCCCCGATCGCCGGCAGCGCCTCGCGCGGGACACAAAGCGCGTAGCCGCGGAGCGCGTCCACGTCCTCACGGGAGCTGACGCCGGCCAAGCGCATGAGCAGCACCTTCGGTCCTTTGCGCGTCGAGACGATTTCCACGAGAGCCGGCTCCTCGTCTTCCTCGCCAATCAAGAACACTTCGGCGAGTTCTTCGAGCAGCTTCGACTCGGGGTTGAACAGGTGCACGCGAATTTCGCCGGTCACGCCGTGGGGCTTGGCGATCACGCCGAGCTCGATCCACGACACCGCTTGCGCACCTTCGTTCACAGGTGCCCGCGAGCCTACTCGAGAATGTCGAGGATGGCGCGCTTACGCATGCGCGCCGAGGTAGCCGCCAGCAAGGTCCGCATCGCGCGGGCCGTGCGGCCTTCTTTGCCGATCACCTTCCCGAGGTCGTCCGGGGCTACGGTGAGCTCGAGGACGATCGCCCGGTCCTCGTCCACGACGTTCACGTCCACGGCATCGGGATCGTCGACGAGCGAGCTCGCGATGTAGGCGACGAGATCTTGGAGCCTGTCTTGTGCCATCTGGATGCCCGTCTAGGACGCCTCGGCTGTCGCAGCCGCGGCTTTCTTGTGCTCGTTGACAACGTCGCGGACGCGATCGCTCACCTGGGCACCGACGCCGACCCAGTAGGCGAGACGTGGGTAGTCGACTCGGGCCTCCGTGATGGGACGGCTGGGGTCGTACGTGCCGATCTGTTCGATAAAGCGCCCATCACGGGGCTTCTCTTTGTCGGTGACGACGATGTGATAGTAGGGACGCTTCTTCGCGCCGGCGCGTGCCAGTCGAACCTTGACCATGAATTCCTCGTAAACGGCGGGGCTCAGCCCACCCGAAAAGACGCCGGAAGCTAGTCAGAGCCTGCCCCTTCGTCAAGCCGCGACCCTACAATGGTTTTGGCCGTGACCCCGAGCGTTGCTAAAACCCCTCTGATGCGATGCTTCCTTGCCGTGCTGGTCCTTACCCTCGCTTTGGGCTGCAGCCGGGCCCCAAGCCCAAGTGCCGAGGCTGCCCCGAGCCTCCGCGTGGCCCTGGTCACGGACCTCAAGGGCTACCTCGAGCCCTGCGGCTGCACCAGCAACCCCCTCGGCGGGATCGATCGCCTGGCAGCGCAGGTAGAGGCGCTTCGCAAGGATGGCGTGCCCTTGCTGGTCGTGGCCGCGGGCGATGTCTTCTTCGACGCGGAGGTGCTCGAGCCTGCGCGCGTGGACCAAGCGCATCGAAACGCCCGAACCCTGGTTGGAGTTCTCGATCGTATCGGGGTCACCGCCGTGGTTCCCGGAGGCAACGACTTGGCGCAACCGGAGGAGATTCTCGAGGAGCTTCGCTCGGCCAGCGACTTCGCTTGGCTGGCGGACACATCGAAGATCGAGAAGGCGGAGCATCAAGTCGGCGGCATCAAGCTCGCCCTGCTTGGCGCGCGTTCGGGCGCGAACATCGACGCGGTTCGGGAGCTCGGTGCTGAGGCGTCGAGCCAATCGGACCTCTCCATTCTGCTCGTGGACGGCTCTCGACGGGATGCCACCGAGCTCGCCAATGCCAGCGGCGCCGATTTCGTCGTTCAAGGGGGGCTCGATCAGGATGCGCCGATCGCGCCTCGGCCCTCGCGAGGTTCCTGGGTGCTCCACGCGAGCCGTCAGGGTCAGGGGCTTACGGTCGTCGACGTCTTTCAGAACAAGAAGGGAGCGCCCTTCACCGACGAAAGCGCCTGGTCTCGCGAGGAACGGGCCGGCCAGCTCGACCGCCGCATCGAGGATCTCTCAGCCAAGATCGCAACCTGGGAAAAATCTGGTGACTTCGAGCCGGCCGACCTCGAGCCTCAGCGAGCGCAACTCGCTCAGCTCGGTACAGAACGGGCGGAACTCGCGGCACCGCGGCCGCCTTCGAAGGGCAACGTATTCCAGGCGCGATTCGTCGAGCTTCAGAAGCAGGCCCCGCGCGACGGCGTCGTCTCCAAGATGATGCTCGAACACGACAAGGCAGTGAACCAGGCCAATCGCGTTGCGTTTGCCGACCTCGCGCCGCCGCCGCTCGGCCCCGGCGACATTGCCTACGTCGGTTCCACAGCCTGCAGCGCGTGTCACGCCGGCGCTTACACCTGGTGGCGCAACCACGCGCATGGAGCCGCCTACCTCACGCTTCAGCAGCGACACAAAGAGTTCAATCTCGATTGCGTAGGCTGTCATGTGACGGGCTACGAGCAGCCGGGAGGCTCGACGGTGACCCACAATCTCGACATGGCGCTCGTTGGTGTCGGCTGCGAGAGCTGTCATGGGCCCGGCGCCGCGCACAGTGTGAACCCGGAAGTGAAGGTCGTGCGCATGACTCCCGAGTCAACGTGCATCGCCTGCCACAACGAGGAGCACAGCGACCTCTTCGACTACGACGAGTACGTGAAGACGCTGGTCGTGCCAGGCCACGGGCTGCCCGTGAAGGCTCCGGGTTCGACACCTGCTCCGAAGTGAGTCGGCTCAGACCTCGAGTGAGCGAGGCTTCACGTTTTCGTGGATCCAGTTCACGATCTCCTCGAGCTGAGCGCCCGGCGTGAAGATCGCGCCAACGCCTCTTTCGAGCAGCGCGTCGAGGTCACCCTTCGGAACGATGCCACCGCCGAACACCAAGATGTCGTTCGCGCCACGCGCCTCGAGCGCATCGAGCACCGCCGGGAAAAGCGTATTGTGTGCGCCGGACATGATCGACAGGCCGACCGCATCCACGTCCTCCTGAAGGGCTGCGACGGCGATCATGTCGGGGGTCTGATGGAGCCCGGTGTAGACCACCTCGAAGCCTGCATCCCGCAGCGCGCGAGCGACCACCTTGGCCCCGCGGTCGTGGCCGTCGAGGCCTGGCTTTGCGACGAGGATGCGGATCTTTGGGCCGTCCATCCCCGATTTCTAGTGCAGACTCGGGCCCAGTGCCAGCAACCCGGGTGGTCCGGGTGTTATCCTTGCTCGATGCTCTGGCCCCTGTCCGTTCGTGGGCTCCGTCGGGATGTCCCGGATGTTCGACCCGAGGTGGAAGCCTGGTGCCGCGCGGAGGGTATCGCTCGCCCCTCGGACGTGCTCATCGCTGACTTCTATGTTCCGATGGCGGCGTGGGTCGCCGAACACGTCGACGAGCGAACGTTGGTGCTTGGACTCAACGGCGCGCAAGGGACTGGGAAGTCCACGCTGGCGCGACTTCTCAAGGTCCTTCTCGAACGCCTCTACGGACTGCGGGTCGCCATCGTTTCGCTCGACGACCTCTATCTGACGGCCGCGGAGCGCGCCCGTCGTGCAGAGTCGATTCACCCCCTGCTTGCGACTCGGGGCGTGCCGGGGACGCACGACGTGGACCTCGGGGTTCGCACGATCCGTGCGCTTCGTGAAGGCAAGCCTCTCGCCCTGCCCCGCTTCGACAAGGCTCGCGACGATCGGGCGCCGGTGTCCTCGTGGCCTCGATGGGAAGGCCGTTGCGACGTTCTCATCTTCGAGGGCTGGTGCGTGGGGGCGCGCGCTCAACGACCGCACGAACTCGAGCACGCGGTCAACGGCTTCGAGCGACTGGAGGACTCGAGTGGGGATTGGCGCTGGTATGTCAATCGAGAGCTCGGTGGCGCTTACCAAACGCTCTTTGCCGAGATCGACCTGTTGGTCACGATGCTTCCGCCGGACTTCGCAAGGGTCGTCGAATGGCGAGAGGCGCAGGAAGCGCGTCTTCGCGAGTGCTCCCAGGGCTCCGAGACGATGACGCCGACGGCCGTGAAGCGCTTCATCAAGCACTTCGAGCGCCTTACCCGCTTCATGTGGGACGAGATGCCCGGCCGCGCCGATGCCGTGATCCGACTCGGCGACGACCACAGCCCGGTCGAGGTCGACCTCGGCGATGGATGAATCTCAGGAGGCGGCTGAGTCTCGCGTCTCCGCGTCGATGTCTGCTTCGAAGTCGACCGAAGGCGATTCGAGCATCGACGGCGAGTAGTGCTCCGCGAACGTTGCCATCATCTCGTCGAGCGGCAGGTCGTCGTGTTCGCCGCGGAAGCGGATGTATTCCATGTGCTGGCGGCCCTCGAGGTCGTACGGGTGGTAGATCGAATCCTTCGCGCCATCGAAGTCGAGGGGCCGAATGCGAAATTTGTTGCAGAGCTCGATGTTGAATGCGGGCGTTGCTTTCACCCAGGTGCCTCCGAGCAGGATCGCGGTGTAGCCATGGTAGTAGAAGACGTCTGTGCCCATGGACTCGCGCATCCGCGCCGTCGACAGATGGTTCCGAACGTCTGCGAATCCGACACGGGCCGCGATTCCCTCCGCGCGGCAACACGCCGCGAGCAGAATCGCTTTCGGGACGCACCAGCCTCGCTTGCTGTCGAGGCAGGCGCTGGCACGCATCCCGGGCACCGTGAGCGCCAAGTGATAGGGGTCATATCGAATCCCGTCGCGCACCGCGTAGTAGAGCCTGGTGGCCCTATCGACATCGCTGGTCACGCCCGAGACATGTTCCGATGCGAACGCACGGACACTGGGGTGGTCGGAGTCGATCGTCGGCGTCGGCAGCAGCGCGTTCATCATGCGGCCGAGTCTGGCCCATCGAGCGCCCCGGTGCAGCTCGAGCCGGTGCCCGCCGTGCAGCCGAAACAGTGTCGACCGGTTTGTATCGCGCGGGTTTGAAGGGCTGCCAGATCGAAGTCACGAATGTGCTGGGGCGCCTGCTCGCTCACCGGCATCTCGAGCATCTGGTTGAAGTCGCAGTCAAAGAGCTGACCGTCCCAACTGACGGAAATCATACTTCGACACATCACGCCGTGCGCGGCGTTCGTGTTGAACGTCTCTACGAGGCTCTGCATGTAGCTCTCGAGGTTGCCCGACTCGATCAGCCATTCGAGATAGCGACTGATTGGCATGTTGGTGATCGTGAAGAGCTTGTCGAAGTGGACACCGTGCAAACGCTCGAGTTCACGCTTCCACTCCGCCTCGAGCGAGGCCTGAGGCGCCGGTAGCTTGGCTCCGACCGGATTGGTGACCAGCACGAGTCGAAGGCCCGACTGACCGTCGCCATACCCGACGGCGTTCAGCTGGCGTAGCGCCCGAATGCTTTTCGCGAATACGCCCTCGCCTCGCTGGACGTTCGTGCACGCCTCCTCGTAGTGCGGAAGCGAGCAGACCAGCTCCACTCGGTGCTTGGCGTAGAACTCGGCGAGGTCGCGGCCTGCACCCGTCTCGAGAATCGTGAGATTGCACCGGCTCATCACGTGTCTGCCGAGCGAGGAGCACTGTTCAACGAGCCACCGGAAGCTCGGACAGAGCTCGGGGGCGCCGCCCGTGATGTCGACCGTCGGGATATCGGTGCGGCGAAGTGCTTCGATGCACGCCTCGGCGGTCGCTCGCGTCATCACCTCGGTTCGGTCGGGGCCAGCGTCGACGTGACAGTGACGGCAGGTCTGGTTGCAGAGCTTTCCGACGTTGATCTGCATGACGTCGATGCCCGTCGCTTGCAGAGGCCAAAGCCCGGCCGCATCGAGCGTCTCTTCGAAGCTCTGCTCGAGGTCGAGCGACTCGAGCCGAGTGAGCTGCCGCGCCGAGTCGGCGAGGGGCAATTGCCGCGCACGAAGGGATCGCCGGCTGGGTTTCGCTGCGGAGTCTGTCGCGGTCATCGGAGAAAGTAGCGCATCGTCCCGGGTCTACGCGCTGCGCGCTGCCACGTTAGCACAGCGCGTTCCCACGAGAAGCCGACTGTCCTAGACTCCACGTCGTGAACTCGAACGACATCATCGAAGCGCTTCAGCTCGTTCCACATCCGGAGGGCGGGTACTACCGTGAAACATGGCGCCATGAAAACGCCGGGGGCCGGGGCGCAGGCACTGCCATTTACTACCTATTGAATGCCGGGGAGCGATCTCATTGGCACCGAGTCGACAGCGCCGAGATCTGGCACTTTTACTCCGGCTCCCCGCTCGAGTTGCTGACGTGGCCGAGCGCCGGAGAGGTCGTTCGACGGGTCCTCGGACACGAGCTGATGGAAGGCCAGCGCCCACAACTCAGAGTGGCTCCGAACGAGTGGCAGTCCGCCCGCCCCCTTGGCGACTGGACGCTCGTCGGGTGCACCGTATCGCCCGCATTTGAGTTCGAACGGTTCGAGATGGCGCCCGAGGGATGGAGCCCCGATTGATGCTGGCATCAGCACAAACGCTGGGGCAGTATGCAGTCGCATGAGACTTCTGTTCGGTTTGACCTTGGTTGTCGTCTTCATCGGAGCGTCTGCCGCTGACGAAGTCGGGGCTCGGAGCTGCTACAGCATTTGGGTAGAGGCAGACGGGTCGGGGTCGCACCATCGACACATCGTTTACGTCGAAAACGATTGCGAGGAGTGGCTTCAGTGCACGGTGTGGACCGACGTGAATCCCCAGCCCCCGAAGATGTTTTCAGTCGGCCCTGGCGCAACGGAATCCGTCGAGACGAACGGCCACTCGCAGTACGACGACCCGCGCGCGTACGGGACCTGCCACTATAAATAGCGGCTCACGACGCGGCGACGCACGAGCCGCGTGTTCGCGTTAGCGCTTGGGCAGGTCGCGGTTCAGTACTTTGAGCACCGCCTGCAAGTCTTCCCAGACCGGCTTCTTGAACTGCGGGCTCCGCAATAGAAACGCGGGGTGATAGGTCGGCATGACGGGGATGCCACGCCATTCGCCCCAGACGCCCCGCCAGCGGCCAGCCGGCGGAACGACTTCGAGGTTCTCTGCTGCACACCGCCCGAGTGCCACGATGGCCTTCGGGCGGACGAGGTCGAGCTGCGGGATCAAAAAATGGGAGCAGGCCTGTGCCTCCGTCGGCAAGGGCGTGCGGTTCTCCGGTGGGCGGCACTTCACGACGTTGCAGATGTAGACCCCATCACGCTCGTAGCCCATGGCCGCGATCATGCGGTCGAGGAGCTGGCCCGCGCGACCGACGAATGGCAAACCTTCCTGGTCCTCGTGGTAGCCCGGACCCTCCCCGACGAACACGAGGTCCGTGTCCGGGTTGCCTCGGGCGAAGACGCTCTTAGTCCGGCCTTCATGGAGCTGACAGCGTGTGCAGGTGGCCGCATCCTCGATCAAGACGGCGAGGCGAGCCCGAACATCCGCGACGTATGCCTCGTCTGCAGGCTTGATGGATGCCGGGATCGCCTCTGCGGCGGGAAATCCCGACCCCCCGAGGGTCTCCTCCCAGCGGAGCAGCTCCTCTGCGCTCGCAATGACGGCTGCGAGCTCGTTTTCGGCGTCCCTCGGCACTTCGGCGAGAGTATACGCCGCTTTCGTTGACTTGGCCGTCGTCGGCTCGCTACTCTCGTAATCCGAGGGGATTTACGGGGCGATGTCACGGGCGCGCGTTCTGGCGATTGGCGATACACACGTGGGTATGAAGCGTACCCACAACGAGGATACGTTCATGCTCGCCGACGAGGACAACCTCTACGTCGTCGCGGACGGCATGGGCGGGCACGCCTCCGGTGAGGTCGCGAGCAAAATGGCGGTCGACACGCTGCGTGAGTTCTTCCGCGCGACGAGCGCCGACCCTGAGGCGACCTGGCCGTACAAGATGGACAAGGCGCGGGGCTACGAAGAAAACCGTCTCATCACGGGCATCAAGCTCGCAAACCTCCGCATCCATGAAGCCGCACACAAGAACCCACAGATGCATTCGATGGGGACCACCGTCGCCGGGATCCTCGTCGTCGAAGATGGCGTGCTCATCGGTCACGTGGGGGACAGTCGTGTCTACCGCATCCGCGAGGGCAAGATGGAGCAGCTCACGAGCGACCATTCGCTCCTGAACGATTACATCAAGATGAAGCGACTTTCCGAGGAGGAGATTGAGAACTTCCCGCTCAAGAACGTCATCGTTCGTGCGCTCGGTATGAAAGAGACCGTCAAAGTCGATACGGTCCTCGACCGGCCCGAGATCGGGGACGTCTATGTGATCTGTAGCGACGGCCTGTGCGGTCCGGTCACCGACCCGGAGATACAGCGCATCGTCACGACGCAACCGGATCTTCAGACCGCGGCCAATCGTCTCATCGAGAGTGCCAACGAGTCGGGCGGTCCCGACAACATCACAGTGGTGCTCGCCAAGGTGATGGGGCTCAGTTGACCCGAACGCGCAACAAGAGCGAGTGAAAACCGCTCACCCGCCCTCAACCCCCCTCAAACCGAACCCAGGTTGAGTTCGTCTAAGCCCGTTTGAAGTGGTCTATGTGGCGAAAGAGGCCGGGAGGAGTGAGTGGCTGGCTGCTTCGGAGCGAGGGAAGGCCATCTCGACGCGACGTTTCACGACCGAATCGCGCCGTTCGCTTCCGGTTCTCCGGGAGTGGGCGCAAGGATGCATCGAGTGATGCGTGAGTCTGACTGCTTTGTGTCGCTAGCTAGGTCGCAAGAGCGACGCAGTGCAGGCGACACATGGACCAGGTGCCCTGAGGGAACGCCACGCTCCGCAGTCCCGCTCGCCACTGCTCGAGTGCATCCCGATAGGCACGCCGAAAAGCCTGGAGGTGCTTCAGTGCCTGCCGGCGATTCTCGCCGTTCCCGCGTCCCACCGCAAAAGTCGGGTTCCGATCTCGGAGAAGCTCGAAGCTAGTCGCGCGTCGATAGGGGGACAATCGACGCACACGATCGGCACCGAGGAAGCGCCAGCCTCGTTTTGCAAAGTGACGATGTGCAAGTCGCTCTTGGCTCTCGAGTTCTTGCGCCACCGCATCGCGGACTTCTTGTGCCCCGTAGGTCTCGGCCAGTACTGGCGGAAGCTTTAGGGACAGTTCGATGCTCTCGGGCCATTCTGGATTGTCGGCGCGAAAGTAGACAGTTGGACGATTCAGTTGCCATGTGCGTCGCCCGAGTTCGGCGGGGAGCACTGTGATGCCAGGCCATTCGCGTGCACGCCGAACCAGCCCCGCCTGGACAGGGTTAGCCATCACATAAGCGAGCTTTTCGGCGATGGCCTTTTCGGTCAAGAGTCGGACAACGGAGGTCTGCTGTTGGTCCCAAGTAGGTCCCTCCCACCTGCGAAGGATTTTGGTACCCAATGAAACCAGGCGATGTAGCCGACGTACGAAGTCTGGGAGACGCCCTTGGACATCGGTGACGATCAAGTGCTCATGGGTGCTCATGAGCGTGACCGCGTGTACGCAGATCCCGAACTGCTTGGCGCACACAGCGAGCGTGTAGAGGTAGAGGTCACGAATGGCTGGGTCGGGGCGGAAGAGATGGTGGCGACGAAGGGTGCGTCGGGTGATCATCACGGTGTCGCCTGGGAGCACTAGACGGGGTTGAGTCATGCGAACTGCTGGAGCAGGAATGAGGCCAAGTCCGCCTCGTGTCATTTCCAGGTTTTCCGGCAGGGCTAGTGGCGGATGTCCTCCGTTCCGATGGCGAACGCCAACGTGGGTCGGGGACAGGGGTGGGTGGCGGTTTACTTTATTTGTTGTAAAGTAGCGCGTGGTCTTGGAAAATCCTGTGATTAACGTGTCTTTGCTCCGCGATCATCTTGTGGAGGTCAGCGAGTGCGAGGGGGAATTCATGGACCATGTGTACGCTGGCCTGTTCTCCAGGCGGCCCGACGCGCGCGAGCTCTTCGGCCGGTACAGTGAGGCCAACAAGCGACAAATGACCGGAGAGACCTTGGCTGCGGTCCTGAACATGGTCGAGCGCGAGCCCTGGGTTGGGGACTACATCCGCGCGATGGGGCTGCGTCATCAGTTTTCGTACGAGACACCAACGGATCTCTACGCGCCCTACGCAGAAGCGGTGCTGGACGCACTGGCGGCGGTATCGGGGGCGGCGTGGACGCCCGAGCTGCAACGCTCCTGGAAGGCCGCGCTCGATCGCGTAAACGACATAATGACTGGCGCATACGTGAGAGGTGAAAAGCTCGACCCTAGCGCGCCGGCCTAGGACCGCGCGACCAAGAGGCCTGCGTTGAGCCGACTTCCACGCGGTGCTCGGGCGTAAGCACGGCGTCGACGGCGGACCGTGCCACCGTTACTCCCGGCCAGACGACGCATCGATCCAACTCGGCGTCATCGATCAGCTCGACGCCCTCCCCGACCACGCTTCTCCGAATCTGCGGGTCTTCCTCGGCGTTTGCGGGCAGGATGCAACCGCCTCGAGGCGTAACACCGGGCCAGACGAACGCGCCCGAGGCCAGCGCCAGGTTGAGTCGATGGTACTCGAAGACCGTTCCCAGATCGGCCCATGGCGAGTCGTCGACGACGCCAATGACCGGCGCGCCTTGGTCGACCCAGGTTCGATATGCTGTTCGAATGACGCAGCCGGACTCGGGCATCGCCCCGAAAGCGTCGGGGGCGAGGATGTGCACTCCGGTGAACATGAGTCGCTCATGCTCCGGACGGCCTTCGGGGGAGCCGAGCAAGGTCCTCACATGCCCCTTCTCGTCGACGCCGATGGCACCGAAGCGCTCGGGCTCCTGGGTCCGCCGAAGTATCATAGTTGCGACTGCCCCCTGTTCGAGATGGGCCTGCATCGCGGCTTCAAGATCGGGTGCGAACAGAGTGTCGCCGTTCATGACGATGACCGGGCCCGTGGGATCTCGGAACAGCGAGCGCGCCCGGTGAAGCCCGCCCCCGGTCCCCAGAAGCTCGGTTTCCCTCGAGAAAGTGAGCTCGATGCCATCCGGGCAGGCCCCTCGGAGCACCCTCTCAACCTGTTCTGGCTGCGGGTGCGTATTCGCAACGATTTGCTGGACTCTGGCCCGCCCGAGGTGCTCCATCGCGAACCCCGCGAGGGGCCGATTGGCGACCGGGACGATGGGTTTCGGGCGAAGGTCGGTCAGCGGCCGCAGGCGCGTGCCGAGCCCGGCTGCTAGAAGCATAGCCTGCACGCGACCATGGTAGTCGTGCGTATGCTATCCGACCAGCAATCCGAGCGGCGCGCAGCCCATAAGGAGCGGATACGAGGGGACTATGAAGACAATCCTGCTGACCGGGGCCGCTGGGTTCATAGGAAGCAATACGGCGTCTGCACTGCTCGACCGAGGTGATCTCGTCATCGGCGTCGACAACCTCAACGACTACTACGATCCGGCCCGTAAACAGTCGAATCTGAAAGAAGTTCGAGCCGCTGCGCCCGACGCGAGCAAGTTCGTCTTTTACGAGGCGGACATTCGCGACGAGGCGACGATGGACAAGCTGTTCGCCGAGCACGAGCCCGACGTCGTGATCCATCTTGCCGCGATGGCCGGTGTTCGGGCCTCGATGGACGACCCCCGACTCTACTTCGACGTCAACCTAAATGGGACGCTCACGCTGCTCGATGTCGCACAGCGCCACGGCCAGCCTCCGTTCGTCTTTGCATCCACCTCGTCGGTCTATGGCCGCACGAAGGTCATCCCGTTCATCGAGACGGATCGTGCGGACCGCCCGCTCGCTCCCTACCCAGCGAGCAAGCGCGCCGCAGAGCTTCTCGGGCACTCTTACTTTCATCTGTATGGGCAGAACTTCACCGCCCTTCGCTTCTTCACCGTGTACGGGCCCCGGGGACGCCCGGACATGATGGCGTACCTCGTGCTCGACAACATCTTCACCGGCAAAGAGGTGCCCCTCTACAACAATGGCCAGATGCATCGCGACTGGACGTTCGTCGACGACATCGTGCGGGGCATCGTCGCAGCAGCCGATCAGCCGCTCGGCTTCGAGGTGGTCAACCTCGGTCGCGGCGAACCGATCCTTCTGGCCGACTTCGTACGCCTCATCGAAGAGCTTGCGGGCAAACCTTCGAACCTCACGGACAAGCCCATGCCAGCCGCCGACGTCGAGTACACCTATGCCAATATCGACCGGGCAAAAGAGCTGCTTGGCTACGCTCCGAAGGTAGGCGTCGAGCAGGGCGTTCGTGCTTTTTGGGAGTGGTACCAGGGCGCGATCTTCGGAAGTAGGGATTGATGGGCCGGTTCAAGAATCGCAGCTCGCAGTTCTTGATCGACGTCGGTGTCCTGATGACGGCCTTCTGGCTGTCGATGTTGGTGCGTTTCGATTGGAACGTGCCGCAAGAGATGTTCCGCAGCCTGATGATCGTGCTGCCGTACGTAGTCCTCCTGCAGTACGCGTTCCTGTCCGGGTTCGGCATCACTCGTTTCTCATGGCGATTCATCAGTCTTCGCGACGCCGTGCAGATCTTCGTTGCGATGGCGTGTGCCTCGGCCGTGCTGGTCGCGATGCGACTGCTGAGCCCTGGCCTGGTCGAGCGTTTCCCGCCGGCCCGGTACGGGATCGTCCCGCTTGGGGTGCTGGCGGGCGACTTCCTGCTGGCGTTCTTGGGGCTGGCGGGCGTCCGAGCGTTCAGGCGTTTGCTCGGTGAGCGTGCTGCGTCCCGTCAGCATGGAAGGGCCGACGTGGTGCAAGAACCCACACTCCTGGTCGGCGCGGGGCAAGGAGGAGTGCTGGTTGCGCAGGAACTCATGCGTAGGCCCGACCTGGGGATGCTCCCCGTCGGTTTCATCGACGACGATCCCGTCAAACAAGGGGCGCTCGTGCACGGGATCAAAGTGCTCGGGACCAGTTCCGACCTCGAGCGCATCGCCGGAGACCTCGGCGTCCGCGAAGCGCTCATCACGATTTCGAGTGCGCCGGGTTCGGAGATTCGACGAATCACCGAGCGCTGTGCCGAGGCCGGACTCAAGGCCAAGATCGTTCCGGGCACCTATCAGATCGTCGGCGGCCGGGTGAACCTATCCCGCATTCGAGACGTCGCGATCGAAGACTTGCTGCGGCGCGAGCCAATCACCCTCGACACGGAATCGGTTGCTGGTGTGGTCCGCGGAAGGCCGGTTGTGGTGACCGGGGCCGGCGGAAGCATCGGTTCGGAACTTTGCCGCCAGGTTGCCGCGTACGGTCCGGCGTGCCTGGTCTTGGTCGAGCGTTCAGAAAACGCGCTCTTCGAGATCCACTCCGAGCTGAGGCGACGCTTTGCGGACATCGAGGCTGTACCTTGCGTCGCAGACGTGACCGACGTGCCGCGCATCGCACAGATATTCGCACAGTTCCGGCCGGCGACCGTCTTTCATGCCGCGGCGCACAAGCACGTGCCGATGATGGAGTGGAACGCCGCCGAGGCCGTCAAGAACAACATCATCGGGACGCGGATCGTCGCGGATTTAGCGGACCGCTTTGCGGTCGAGCGCTTTGTGATGATCTCGACCGACAAGGCGGTCAACCCCAGCTCGATCATGGGAGCGACGAAGCGAGCAGCCGAGCTTTACGTGCAAGCCCTGTCGGGAACGAGCGCGACACATTTCGCTACTGTAAGATTTGGGAACGTTCTCGGCTCCGCCGGAAGCGTGATTCCAATTTTCAGGCGCCAGATTCGTCTTGGCGGGCCCGTTACCGTGACTCATCCAGACATGACCCGCTACTTCATGACGATTCCAGAGGCCGTGCAGCTGGTCATACAGGCCGCCGCGCTGAGCCGTGGCGGCGAGACGTTCATCCTCGACATGGGAGCTCCGGTGCGCATCGTAGACCTTGCAAACGATTTGATTCGGCTGAGCGGCCTCGAGCCCGACCGAGACATCGAAATCCATTTCACAGGCGTGCGTCCTGGCGAGAAACTCTTCGAGGAGCTCTCGATGAGCGAGGAAAGCCTCGCCCGCACCTCTCATCCCAAGATTTTCACCGGATCCTACGCATCCCCCGAGTTGCCGAGGCTCCGGGCTCAGTTTCAGTCGATTGCGGAGCTTTGCAAAGGAAGCGAAGTCGAGCCGATACGCCGCGCCCTCTCTCGCCTCGTGCCGGAGTATGTGCACATGGGCTCCGATAGCGAGCCGAAGTCACGGCCGTCCGCATTGAGCGAGTCCGAACCTGTGGGGCAGGCATGAAGATCTTAGTGACCGGCGGAGCCGGATTCATCGGTAGCCACGTTGCCGAGGCCGCAGTCGAGGCGGGTCATCGGGTCCTCGTCGTCGACGACCTGAGCAGCGGGCTCACGGAGAACGTTCCGCACGACGCCGACTTCCATCCGGTCGACATCTGCAACCGGGACGCTTTCCGCGAGCTTGCCCTCCACTTCGCACCCGACGCCATCAGCCATCACGCCGCACAGGCGAGCGTATCGGTGAGCGTGCGAGAGCCTCTGCTCGACGCCCGCGTCAACGTGTTGGGCTCAATCAACGTCGCCGAGGTGGCGCTCGAGTGCGAGAGCCGTTTGGTATTTGCCTCGACCGGTGGCGCACTGTACGGCGAGGTTCCGGAAGGCCAGACCGCTGGCGAGGGCTGGCCGGCAAGCCCGCTGAGCCCCTACGCATGCAGCAAAGCGAGCTTCGAGCACTATCTTCGAGCGTTTGGGCAGGCCGCGGGGCTTCGCTATACGATCCTTCGCTACGGAAACGTCTATGGTCCGCGTCAGAACCCGCACGGCGAGGCTGGCGTCGTCGCGATCTTCTTGCAGCGACTTTTGAGCGGCCAGCCGATTCGCGTCAACGCTCGGGCGCGCGAGGGCGACGGGGGCTGCGTGCGCGACTACGTGTATGTGCGGGATGCGGTCCGAGCCAACTTGGCCGCATTCGAAGGCGCGCTCGAGGGTCGGACCCTCAACATCGCGACCGGCGTGCCGACCGCGACGCGTACGCTGGCGGAAAGCCTCGTGCGCCTCGTCGGCGAAACAGCCAGCATCGACGATGGTCCTTTCCGGCCGGGGGACCTCGAGCGTTCGGTCCTCGACCCGGCCATCATGGTTTCGATTCTCGGCGAACCCACTCCGCTCGAGCGCGGTCTAGTGGCGACCACGGAGTGGTTTCGCAATCAAGTGAGGGGCGCATGACGGAACGCGTCGCGATCGTGGGTCTTGGATACGTGGGCTTGCCGGTGGCGCTCGCCTTCGCACGAAAGTTCGAAGGCACGGTCGGGTTCGACATCTCCGAAGCCCGCATCGACGCGCTTCGGGCCAACCACGACTGGACCGGCGAAGTCGATCCCGAAGGACTCGAGCGCTCGACGCTCCAACTCACTTGTGACCCGGTGGCGCTCCGAGGTTGCACTCTCTTCATCGTCGCGGTCCCAACCCCGCTCGATGCAGACAAGCAACCCGATCTCGGTCCCTTGCTCTCCGCAACCCGCACCGTCGGGGGCGCCCTCGCTCCAGGCGCTGTGGTGGTCTACGAATCGACGGTGTATCCGGGCCTCACCGAGGAGCACTGCGGACCACTGCTGGCCGAGACGTCGGGGCTCGCGCAATCGAAGGACTTCAAGCTCGGGTACTCGCCGGAGCGCATCAATCCAGGCGACAAGCTCCATACCTTCGAACGGATCATCAAGGTCGTCTCGGGAGAGGACGCGGAAACGCTCGAACGCGTGGCTGCGGCGTACGAGGCAGTCGTCGACGCGGGGGTCCACCGGGCGTCTTCGATCAAGGTGGCCGAGGCCGCGAAGGTGATCGAAAACACGCAGCGTGACGTCAACATCGCCCTGATGAACGAGCTAGCGTTGATCTTTGATCGCCTCGACATTCGAACCCAAGACGTCCTCGAGGCGGCCGGAACCAAATGGAACTTCCTTCCGTTTACGCCCGGTCTCGTGGGTGGGCACTGCATAGGGGTGGACCCGTAC